>OBLI01000001.1_pt1 | contig 378693 bp, 617 predicted proteins | sample 1519701 | NCBI WGS metagenome assembly OBLI01 (sample SAMEA3663005, study PRJEB22513) | pig gut metagenome | biome: pig gut; feature: pig-associated habitat; material: faeces | place: France | collected 2012
CCCATTTATCCTGATAATCGGTGTCACTATACCAATTTTAAATCGTAGTTAAGCATGCCACCGTTAGGTTCACCATCTACTGAATATCCATGGAAAGTAATAAGTTCTCTTAGATTATCCTTATCTTTATAAAACTCTTTTACTTGTTCATCAGTAGCGCCATAATCAAAAAGATTGTTTACGTCTGATAGGTAATATTTTTTACCCTCTGCTTTGAAGATAGGTCTGTTCCAATCGTCAACCCTTACAAATTTGATTGGTAGAACTTCTCTTTCTTCTGCTTCTTTGAGAGGAACATCACCTTTTGCATTCCATTCAGAAGTATTTTCACTACTTTTACCTGTCCACTTATATCCTGACATTCTTTTTGTATGTGACCATATTTTTCGACCGTCTTTATTTTCTAATTCATAGACTTTATCAGAATTTTCATTTATTTCTTCTTCATATTTCCAAACGGTTTTACCATTATCTAATTTTATTTGATATGTAGAGGTATCACTCATTTTCATTGGTTTAACTTTAATGATTTCACCGTTTACACCGTTAATAGTTATTTTATCTCCTACTTTATGCACAGGTTCTTTTTTAGGCAAAGAAGTTAATTCACCTTTTGTGAAAAAACCTTCAACTACGGGAGCATTACTACCAACTTCTACATTTTTAGTTTTAGAAGCATTTCTTGCCGCTACAAGTTTTTTATTACGTTCAAGTTTTTTCTGTTTTTCTATCCTATCTTTATGCAATTTAGAAAAACGACCTAATGAAAAGTGTGTTCCTAATTGACTTCCACGAGAATGTTCAGCATTAACTTCATCTTTTGCTGCTAACTCATCTTCTAATGCCTTATCAAAATCAGCTTGACGTTTATCTGCAACAGCTTGAACTAATTTATCGGAACTTTCATTCTTAGCATCTCTTTTTGCTAACATTTCTTTTTCGTAGTTATCAATATCTTCCATTGAAATCCATTCAGGTTTTTCTGCTACCTTATTGTATAACTCTCTCATTTTAGCAATTTGACGTTCAACATTTCCTGCCCAAAGATTTTTTTCATAACCGTTGCCATTTCCTAAAAAGTAATCACAATCCATTCTTAGTCTATCTAAAAGCATATAATCAAACTCAGCGCCCTCAGAAATACTTTCATATTTAGTAAGTAATTTACCAATAGGACTTCTTGCAGATCTGTTTAAAGAAAGTTCGTCATGTCTTGCTGCTTTATTTGCAGTTAAGTCTAATATTTTTCCTTCTGCCTTAACACGATCTTCAAAACTTTCATCCATTCCTCTACTGTCAAAAGCAGACCATGCTAAATCCCATACAAGGTAATGTTCTTTTTCTTGTCTTGTCATAGCATTGATTTCTTCTTCAGATTTATCAAAACCAATTTCACGAAAAGCCTTATCTATTTCTTCGTCAGTAAAAGCATCCAACTGTTCTCTCAACGGTCCTGCACAAGCAACAGCAACGGCTTCGTCATTTGAACCTGAATGACATATATCATCAATAACTTCAGACGGTATATCTAATTCCATATAAGAACCTGATGCAACCCATTCCTCATTCAAACTTTCATCAACAAGTAAAGTTACCTTGTCCATATCTTCCACATATAAATCAAAATAGGTCCATCCGTCACCTACTGTCGGAGCTTTACATTCCCAATTACCATCTTCTGTTCTTTCAACTACTTCACAAGTTCCTTTATAACCTTCCATTGTGAACTTATCTCCTGGTTTAAGGTTGTTAAATTCCTTTGAACCTGTTACAGGAAGTAATAGCATAAATTCAGCTTTTTGTTCAGGTGCATATTTATATTGTCTTGAAGTAACTACAATATTTTCATTTGGAAATTCTTTTCTCAATCTTTCTGCTACTTCATTATATATCTTTTCATCTTTAATCTGTTTTCCTGTTAATCCTCTATCATCTTTTTCATGTAAAAACCATGCTGTGAATAATTCACCATCTTTTGTCAAATCGGTTACATAAGAACACTCATAATCATTTAAAACAGATTTCAAATCCCATAAATCAACTGTTTCATACATCTGTCTGTTTAACTTAGAACAAACACTTTCATTCTTTGCATCCGTCTGTTCCTCATTTAAACTTTCTTCAACCTTTTTAGGTTTAGGTAATTCAATCTTTTTGTCAACCTTTTTATAAAACTTCTTTTCACATGGCTTAATGACAGCATCAGCTTCTTTCTTATTTTCAATCTCTTTTGCTAAAGCATCTGCATTTACTTCGGGTGCCACGTCCCCAAAATCTTTCAATAATTTTTTGATGTCCATCGTTTTTCTTTCCTCTTCTTTATATAGCTATATTTTAATTAAAAATTATCCACATAAAAGAAAAATTCCGCCTCTCTTAATAAAAACGGAATTAGATAAGGGATATTTCGAAGGAGTACATTACCCTTCTTTTGGGGAGGATACATATATATATTAAAACCTTTTTAACTCCCCTGCATGACTATTCTATCAGGAACAATATATTTTGTAAACCCTTTTTGTTTAAGATTTTTTAGAAAAGTAATCAACCACACTTTGATGGTTTTCATCAATAATAGCAGCCTTCTTATATAAGTCATCCAATATGTTTTCAAATTCTAATATTGCTAAATCCATTTCCTTAGCGGTGAACGTTGTCATGGGTTTAGGTTGAATAGTAACAGTATCACTTACAGTAATAGAAAACAATATATCTACATGATGTAAATAACCATCTTTAACAACCTCAACATTTTCAGGTAAACAATAGCATAATACAGTCATATCCAAACCCTTACCTATTGTAATAGTCCTCTTACCTTTAGCAGTATCAAAAGTTAAACAAAGATACACTATATTAGAGGATAACATACTTACTCCGAGAGGCTCAGTGTAAAAACGAATTTTATTGTCATGAGTATTTTGGTAAATAAAGTTTGCTTTATCCCATATATTGTCTATACGTTTCTTAATCAAAAATTCTTCTTGTTCTGCTTTTTCTACTATAACATCCAATTGTTTAAACCACATTACACTACACCTTTCTTTAATACTTCTCTATCCTTCCAACGAAGTTACCATTTATATCAAATAATTTAAAACCATGATCGGTTGCAACTTTTGTATGAATTTTCATATTAAATTCTAAAAACCCAAGTACAAATGGGAACCAATATACAAAACCTGTATTCATTGAACAGAAAAATAATGTTGCAATTATCATTACATCTGCCGCATCCAACCATGCCGTATCAATAGCTTTAAACATCTTAAATATAACATAAATAAATCTACATGAAAACCTGAACATCATGCACCATATTATAAATAAGATAAATGGATGCCCTTGTTTCTCATGGAATACTAACGGTAATGTTGACTTATCTATACCTGACACCCATGTATTTACGAAGTCAGGAAAATATCCATGTAATCCTGCCATGTTCATCTGTAATAGACAGTATCCTATTGTCGGTATTGCTATTGATAGTAATATAATCCATTTTAAAGCATGTACTACTTTTCTTATTCTTCCTGCTATTCTTACAGCTACAGTATCAGCACCACAATATCTTCTATCAAGTCCTTCTTTATATGAATAGAATACATCTTCTATTAAAGTCTTTAGGTTTTTAATAAAGTCTATTGTGCTTGTCCATATATTCTTATCTTCATATTTAATTAGGTTGTTCATATATTACTCCTTTTTCTCTTATTATAAAGGGTATCTGATAAAAAGTCAACCCTTTCTTTAAGAAATTTTTATGAAACGATCTAATTCGTCTTTAGGGAAATATTTTTATTTCCCTTTTTCTTAAAGAATTATATCTTGTTTATAAAGTCTTTACAAGGTTTTAGTGGTTTTTCAAGTAGGCATTTTTATAGGGAAATATTTTTATTTCCATTTTTCCCTATTTTTATTCATTGTATTCCTTCATATATTGACTTAGAGAATGTAATGTACTACAATTTTCACACCTTATAAATATATCTGTTGGTTCAAATTCTCCATCACCATAGTCTTCTTTCGGTATATATTCCCATGTGAAATTATCATAACTTGTATCGTGTCCACAGTTACCACAGATAATATGTAGTTTATCACAAACCATTTATTTTCTCCTTAATTACTTGTTCACTAAGTATATTATTCCTTTTTTGTATATTCACATTCTGATTCACTTATTCTTTCTACTCTTACAGGTCGTTCTTGAAACTCTCCTTCACCCATGTATACTTCTTCATAGTATAGGTCACAACTACCGAAGAATGAATCGTAATATACACAATCATGACAACAATTTCTAACTTTCATTTTCTACCTCTAATAATTCAGAATTTTCATAGATATTGCCTATTACTTCAAAATCGTCTGTATAATAATCATCAAGCTCATAATAATCTCTACCTGTTTTAGTTTCTTCATATAACCCGTTCCAATAACAATAGTCTGTCCACTGTATCATTAAACCAAATCTTGCTTTTTCTTCGTTCCATACAACTTCAACTCTTTCATCATCTTCACCAAGAGGTTTTAATAAGTCTCCTTCATATATTAACTTACCCTTCTTGTCTTTTAAACCTGTTGACTGCATAACTACACATTGTTTATCAAATTCTAAATCATATTGATTAAACTTCATCATGTAATCGTTTTCTTGATATAACTTTGCAGTATATCCTGTTGCCGTTATAATAAAATCATTGTAGTGCATTTGTTTTAATGTTTCATGCCAAACTCTGAACTTTAATCTATCTTGCATTTTCCGCCTCATAATTTTCACAATATACTTTTGTTGTAGATACATTTTCTTTATCAATAAAGTGGATATGTTGATTGTTACAATAGTCATCATCATACCAACTTGCATTTTTGCATTTTGCACAGTCCATATACATACAGTATGGATGCTTATTTTTCGTATATCTTTTGCCTTTTGTTTCAGCTAACACTGTAATCGGCATGTTATCATCATTGCTTATTATCCTAATTAGTCTTGGCATTTTCCACCTCACTTAATTTTTGTAAAAGTGAACACACAACGGAGCAAGCCCCTGAATGACCGAAACCGTCATACTCATATATTTTGTTTTTTCTATCTTTTAACCATAATGCTGAAAAACCATAACAGCTATCAGGATTTTCAATTAAAATATACTCTGATGACTCATCAAACTCAACATCTTTTAATGTTGGATAATATTTTCTATCATTAACATGATGGCATCTGTATATTGGAGTGATTTCTTCCTCTGTTATTTCTCCATTAATATCTTGTATTTTAACCTTCATCATTCCACCTCTATTCACCCTTATATGTTTCACAACATGCAAAATAAAATCCTATTGGGTACAATAGAAAAAAACTTATAATTAAAGATATTGTTACAATAGTAGCCATTGTTTTACTTGGTTGAAAAACAAGTAAATATATCATATAAGCTAATGTAGAAATTGGCAAATAAAGTTTTATTACCAAACCTGTAATTGTTTTATCTATATCAATATCTCTATATGATCCGTTTTTTATTTGTTTAATTGTTAATAATTTCATTCTTCCACCTCTGTTTCATTGATTTGTTGTATTTCTTTAATTCTCTCTTGAAGAATTTTAATTAAATCTTCCTTAGTTTTAGCATTCCCACCAATATAGAACTCCCAATTATCTCCACCAATCATCATTTGAGATTGATTCTCTTTAAAGTGAGCAAAATAACCAAGTAAACAACTTTCCCATTCATCTATCGGAATATTTTTATACTTGTCTGAACAGTTGGTTTTGCTGAAATCTATATTGACAATTCTCGGTGTTCCTGTAATTGCACTTATAGAAACATGTAAATTTTTAAAGTATTTAGGTAATCCTAACATTGTTCTTTCACCTCACCTCCACTGATTTCCATTTCAAGCCATTTTTTATAGTTGTGTTCTAAAACTTGAGCCATATTTCGTGTTTCAGGAAATATTTTATAGGCTTCAATCCTTCTTTTGTAGTATTCATTTTGTTCAATAATTGCAAGTATGTCTTTAACTTTCATTTCCTACCCCACAGTCGATAGCTTTATACCAATGACTACCTTGTCTTATTATATTAAAGTCATCATTCTGTTTCCATACTTGTTTCCAATATCTGCACTGAAATTCATTGTCATAACACGTCTTATGGATAGGACAATTTTTATTTACAGGCTTACAACAATATTCTTCTATTAGTCTTAAATCATCTAATCTTTTAAAAGACATTATATAACCTCTTTATTTTTTTGTAGGATTTCATCTGCCATATTTTTATAATCATCTCTTCCTAATGACCAATATTCATTCTTCCATTCTGCAATCTCTTGTATCTTGATAAGAGTTTTTAATAAACCACAATATTTTGTTATTCATTTATTCCTCGCTTTCTTGTTCTAACCACGTCAGCATAACATCTTTACAACTAAATTCGCCATCAGAACATTCAGTATACTCAAATGGGCAAATATCACAATAAGAATATTCTGCAAAAAACTCTGCTAACTCCTCATTTGTCATATTCGATAGTTTTTCTCTATTTGTTGCCATTATTCACCGTCCTTTAATCTAAAATTTCCATATATTTAGAAAGGGAATGAACTGTATCACAATTTTCACAAATTATAGTAACATCTTTTAAATTCCCCTCAGAATCTCTGTCAATACTTGCTCTTGCTTTTTCGTTATTTTCGTTACCTATTGTCAGCAATGAGCCGCAGTTACCACAAATTATATGTAAGTTATCACCTACCATACTTATTTCTTCTTTTGCTTTGTCGATTACATCTTGAATATCCTGCATTTTAAATCTGACTGTCTGTTCAGTTTCATAATAAGTACCACTTACAATTTTATCAATCTCATCAAGAGCTTGTTTATATCTGTGATTTGCTTTAATAGCATTTTCACAATGTCTTTTCATATTTCTGTAATCTTCTTTACCTTTGCAAGTTCCACAAGCATAACAATTATATTGTGTTTTAAGTTTTTCGCACTCTTGTTCTTTACTTTTAAAATCCCATAACAAATTATCCGCCCATTCTGTCATACAACGACTACAAACACATTCATTTGGATTTTCTGACAAAATAAAATTTGCATCACTTTCTTTAAAATCATCTTTACACCATACACATTTAAACACTCTTTCTTCATCTATTATCTGTTTATATGCCATTGTTCCTACTCCTAATCTAACCCACAAGCTATTTCTTCCATATGGTACATATACTTACAGAATATTTTTTCTTCTTCTGTTAGAGGCTTTCCATCATTATCACTATAGAACAGTTTATTATATAAATTCCTGTCCCCTACATTGTTATAATCTGGATTTTCAAAACTCATAATTTTTTTCCTTTCTTAACTTTAAAGACAACTAAAATAATTCTCTGCCCACATCCAATGTTTTGAATTATGGCTTAGACATAAGGCGTCATATTCAGGTGGTCGGTATCTATGACATTCCTTTCGTTTAAGACAATCTTGAACAAGACATAGGAAAACTTTTTTGCTTTGTCGTTATTATTCACAGCCATTTTCCACCCCACATTCACTTATTTTTTGTAGAATATTATTTGCTAATATATTTGGTACAAACCCATCTGAATAAGTAAAGTCTTCACATGCGTTCGTATCTGCACTTGTATATTTATAGCAATTCATATCTTTATAACAACAAGCATGACAACCATCATATTTTTTACAGTTTCCACATATTTTCTTTATTAGCATTTTATAAGGTTCTGCTATCTCTTTTATCTCGGTAAGAGTTTGTTTGAGCTTATTGTTTTCTTTGTACAACTCTATATTTCTTTCTTCTTTGTTTTTAATAATTTTTCTTAAAGTATTTTCTTCTTCTTTATGATATTCTTCATCAGCTTTTAATTGAATATAGAGTTTATTACATTCTTTCTCTTTGTGTTGTAGTTGTTTGTAGTGGCAGTTATAACCTTTGCAAGTAGGTTCAAAACTTACTTGTCGTATTCTGCACTGAGGTATATCTGAACCTTTCCAGTCACAGAACTCGCACCCACTTACATCAACACCATTAACAATTATTTCTTTACTCATTCGTATTAAATCCCCATATTTTTGAGACTTTTATCTCTGCCTGTTCGTATGCTTCATTGCTTATAATTCCTTGAACCCTTAGAACCTCTAATAATGCTTGTAGATTATCATAAACTTCATTTTCTGTGTCACCCAAATCTACAAGATAACTTAGTTCTTTTATTATACTCTGTTTAGTGGTCATTAATCTATTTCCTTTTAATTAATATACCTAACAAATTCACAAAGTTCATTTTGTTCAAACTTAAATCTTGTTTCATTAAAAGTTTTACAACGTGGACAAGGTTCATTTGGTGTTGCATTTCTTACACTATATTCTTCCCCACATTGCTTGCATTTAAAACTTGATATTATTGTATGTTTATTTGTCATTGTTTACCCGCTTTCTTTAATAAATTGTCATAAATAAATTGCAGACTTTCTTCTTCTGTCATACCTTCTTCGCTTGTAAACATTATGAAATCATCGCCTTTTGAAACAATTTTAGGTTTAGACTTTTTGAATAAGTTTATTAATTTTTTAAACATTACACCTCCTTAAATAGTGTGCGGACTTGTTGTTTAAATTCATTTTTAATTTCATTATTTAGAAATTCATTTTTTAAGATAGTAATATTCTTTCTTAATATTGTATTTTTCAAATCTTCGTAATTAAAATCTCTCAAATTGACTGCCGAAACAAGTCGTAATTTATTCAATATACATATCATTTCTAACAATATACGGTCTGTGATTAGTTGGTATTCATACCATTTACAACGTTCACATTTTGTAGTATCATAACAAACAGGCTTTCTCATTTCTTTCATCAAACCTACAGGTTCAATCTCAAATGTTTCAAAAAACTGCTTTTCTATTTCATTACTCATTTTTCACTCCTAACAATTCAGGATTTTCGTATACGTTCCCAATTACTTCAAGCTGTTCAACACAATAATCTTCATTTTCGTATTCAAAATATAATTGACTTAAAGGATAAACATTATCATTCCATTTATTTGGAAAATCAAATATTTCATCGTTTGAAACAAGCATAAAACTTCCAATTTCAAATTTAACTTGGTATCTATATAGTTTTTCTGAGGAAACATATACATTTACAATATCACCCTCATAAATTAATTTGCCGTTCTTATCTTTTAAGCCCGTAGATTGTATTAAATCAACATCTTTATCATCTATTTCACGAACAGCCCAATCACCGTTAGGATATTCTGCGATTATTTCAATTGTTGAATATTCAATCCCTAAATTAATACTCATAGCATCAAATACTCTTTGATGTGAAAATTTTTCAAGTTGGTATTCTTCATATTTATTCTGATGTAATACTGCTCTAAACTTAAATCTATCCTGCATTTTCTACCTCACTCAAAATAGCATTACCACATGTTATTCTACTCGTATCTTCTTCTACACTTGGAATAAATACGAGTACGTCAAATCCTACTGCTTTGAGTTTATTTTCTATATCTCTATACGGACCATAATCAAAGTATCCATTTTTAGTTTCAATATTATTATCTTTACAAGCATTTGTTATGTGAATAGGAGTTATTTTAACCATGAACTTATTAGGATTGAATAAATCTCTTAACTTTTCTGCATCCACATTGAAATCATCTCCCAATGCAAAGTTCAAAGCATATTTTCTTCCTACGGGCATATCTAACATATCACCTATTTTTGATATTTCTTCTAAGGTATGAGAATTGCCACTAAACAAGTATTCTCTTTGCTTATCATCTGTCGTATTAATTGAAAACTGTAAACCTGCATCACCTCTGAATACGTCATTCTTTATTTCGACCCAATCATTTAAGTATTCATTTAAGAACTTATTATCTTTCGGTAGCATGGTTGATATAACAGGATGTACTAAACTTCTTCCTATAATTGGTCGTATAATTTTTCTTACATCTTTCGTAAAATCTAATACATTTCTATTCCAAGTAGGTTCACCCATTCTTGCATAATGTATATTTAATCTCTTAGTTGCTTTAACTTCAGGATGCAAAGATAATGCTGAAAGCACTTGATTCTTTAAATCATCATAAGTTGCATTTAAACCTTTTCCAACTTTGGGAACATCACAGAATTTACAATTCATACTACATCCGTATTGTGTAGATATTGTAACCACCCATTTTTCTTCTAAGGGTAATAACTCACCATGTGGTACCTGATTTATTTCCTGTGTATATCCTAAGAAATCTGCTTTAATATTTTTCGCTTTACCATAATCATGTAAGGATACAAATTCAAGTTTGCCTTTATCAGCTTGCATTATACAGATGTTTCCTGTCGGAACTTTTAAGTTTTTTAATATCATTCTTTTACCTCACTTATTTTTTTTAAGATTTGTTTATGAACACAATACATAGGAGTTGTTTCAATACATCTATCGCTAACATTTCTTAAAACATTTTCTGAAATCTTTTTTATCTCGTCAAGAGTTTGTTTGAGTTTGTCATATCTTTCATTTAATTCCATTGCTTGTATAACTAAATTTTTCTCTTTCCCATCCCAAGCAAAAGAGTTCTTTTCCAGTTCTTTACCTGCTTCTTCACAACACTCATAAGTGTATTGTCTTAATTCTCTTTCATATTTTAACATTTTTTGCAATTTTTTAATGTCTTTTATTTCTTCTATGCTCATTTTATTCTTTTACCTCACTGATTTTTTGTAGAACCTTTATTTTACCTTGATAAGTACACCCATTTATCATATCACAACCGTCACAAGAAAAATCGTTATAAAAACATTCTTTATTCATGTTTTTTGCAGTTTCTTTTATATCTAAAAGAGCTTGATTGTATTTATCTAAGATGTGTATAATTTCAACAATTTTCTCATGATAAGTTTTTACTTCTATATTATACTTGCAACAAGTATCATCAATAAGACCTTTTAGCTCAGGACGTAAACCACAAACTTGTTTCTTCAACTTCTCATTCTCTTTCTGCAATTCTTCATTAGATTTTTGAAGTTGGTCAAGTTGTTTAGCCAAATATATTACTTGTTTATTGGCCTCAATAAGTTCAGACTGTACATTCTTGCATTCTTGCTCTTTGCGTTTATAATTTTTATAATCGCAAGTTTTCCAACCTTCACAATCGCAAATTACTCCGAAGCCAGTTGCGTGTGTACATTCACATTTTATTTTCCCATCTCTTTCTATTGTGAAATTACACCCACTAACATCTACACCATCTCTTATTATCTGTTTTTCTGTCATACAATTTCTCCGTTTAATATTTTTAATGTTGTATTATTAGAACACTCATCACAAGATATAGTTTTAGGACAGGATTTACACATTCTGTTATGTTTTTCTTTTAATCTTTTTATAATTCCCTCTTTGCGTTTGAGTTGTTTGTAGTAGCAGTTAGAGTTGTCCTTGCAAAATATGTTATAATATTCTACACCTCTCTCACCCAATTCACAAACGTTTTTTATATGCTCATACCTACCTTCAAGGTTATTTGCTCGTTGGTAATCTTCTATTAAGCATTCACATTTACTCACGTCTATTCCATCTATTATCTGTTTATCCATTATTTTTACCTTCAATTATTTTTAAAATTTTTATTGCTAATTTTTGTAAATCTTTATTTTCTATTCCATTATAGAAAGTAGACTTTGTGGATTCTTTTTCACAAATTGTTTGTATCTTATCTAACTTCTGCTCGGCTCGTTTAAGCTGTTTATAAATACAGTTAGGGTTATCTTTGCATAACTTATGTTGTGTGATTATTTCATTAGCAAATCTAATTCTTTTCCCATTTCCACAAGTAATCCCTGCTATTGTCTCACCTTGTTTTTCACACCTACTCACATCACAGCCATCTATTATCATCTGTTTATCTACCATTTAAAATCTCCTTTGTATTTCCATTATAATAATGGGTATTACTGAGAATACCATTAGCATTGCTACAAGTTTCCAAAAATCATCTGTCATTGTTTTAGTCCTCTAATATTAGTTTACCTTTATTTCGTTTTACGTATTCTTTAAATTCTTTATTGCTATATAGTTTCCATTCTTCACATTCACAGATGAAACTATCATAAGCACCATAAACAATATATTCATAACCCTCATTCTTCCATACCCATTTGTTCTTTATTTTTCGGTATTGCATTTTTTGGTCAGCATATAAAGAGGTATTTTCGGTTTGAAAATAATTACAGTTTTGTTTTAATCTCTTTTTCAACACACGTAGTTTCATATTCTTCCTTCTATTTACTTTTTATCTGTTTATCTGTCATTGTTTTTCCTTTCACATTTAATAAACGCGTCTGAACATACTGGTTCTATTACTTTAAAGTCGTAATAGTTAGAGAAAAATCTTATCTCACCAGCTTCACTCTCCATTCGTATATTAGTACCATATGGTAATTCAAGATGTATAACATCTGAACAATTAGCATCTATTGTTTCTGTTTTAACTTGTATTCTTCTATAACCAGAAGCGTGCTTCCATCTGGTTGGTTTAATTATTACTGTCATTGTTATTTTCCTTTCTCAATTCTTGTTTTATCATATTTACTAAATCAGCCAAATCTTTTTTATCTGTTATTACAAAACTGATTGCAAATAACGTTCCACCTATTAAAAGTCTTAAAAATCTTATCATTTTTTACATCACATTTACTTACATCTATCGTCTGTTTATTTGCCATCTTTACCTCTGCTAAATCTAATTTTAGCTAATTTTAACATTTCTAAATATTCTTTGGCGTAGTTATTATCACCATGAGTTTCTTTAACCCGTTTTCTAAATTGTTTTTCAGTTCCGTAGAAACAACCACACTGAACAACTATTCCTATATTTGTTTTAAATATTAATGTTTGCCTATTATTAGAACCTAAACCTTGTACACTCATAAAATCTTCGATAAGCACTTTTTCATCATTAATAGGATTTAATTCAGCTTGACTCAGGTCAGTATGGATTAATTTAACATAATTTGAAATAGCCGAATCTAATTTAGCATTACGTAAACAAGCACAGGTCAAATCAGCACCAAATAAGTTGGTAAAACGCAAGTCAGCAGAACTCAGATCAGCACATCTCAAGTCAGCATAGCTTAAGTCAGTATCAACCAAACTAGCAGAATTTAAATCAGCAGAACGCAAATCAGCAAATTTCAAATTAGCAGAACGGAAATCAACAGAACTTAAATTAGCACAAATCAAATCAGCCTCGGATAAATCGGTTTCAGTCAAATCAGCATGGCTCAGGTCGGCGTATCTCAAATCGGCACGGTGTTGAAAAACACTAATGAAGATTTCCACACTATTTATTAACTGTGATAAACTTAACCTTTGAAAAATTTTCTTAGTTGCATACTTAAATAGTTTTAAATTCTTAATAATCTTCATTTCCTTAAACCCTCATAATTTACTTTTCAAACAGTGCTTGGACTTGTTGTTTAGCCTTTGCATATTTTGCTATATCTAAACTATTGCTCAATATTTGATTTTTAAGCTGTTCCACATTAATACTCATTATTTCGTATGGCTCACGTTCATCCAAGTGCCATCGTGTTAATATACAAATTAACTCCAATAATACACGGTCAGTGATTTGTGGATAATGATATTCTCCCCAATATATACAATCGTTTGCAGGACGTGGAGTAAGCATCCTATGCCATATCTTGATTACTCCTTCTTTTTCAAGTTTTTCTCTTTCTTTATAAACTTCTAATCCTCGTGGAATTTGAGCACAATTAAACTGTTGATGATAAGATATATTACACTCAATCCCAAACGTATCAAAGAAGGTTTTTTCAATTTCTGTTGTCATTTTCCACCTCACCGATCTTTTGCAGTGCTTTTTTCGCTGGGTTTGTATCATAGCAATAAATAAGTTTTCCACCTGAAACAGTATCGTTGGGCACTTCAAACTCAAAAATCCCATTACCTTTATCTGTTCCTATTGTTGTGTTGTTATAAAATTGTAGTACCTCTTTTATCTCAGTAAGGGTTTTATTGAGCTTTTTATTATAAAAGTCTATTAGACAGAAACCATTCTCACAAATTTCAGGACAACCATCTACAATTCGTTTATAATAATCTCTGCTTTCTTTAATTTTCTCATTCTCTGTTTGGAGATGCTTGAATTGTTCTAAAAGTTCTTTTACACAAAGTACAATATCAAAACCACCAAGTTTTTCATTGTATCCTGTGAAGTCATCTATATATGGACTTACTATCTCTGTTAATTCAGAGTAACCTTTTAACATTTTCTCTTTCTCTTCTTTGAGAGTGTCGATTTGTTGTTGCAAAGTAAAGGCTAACCTTCTTGCCGTTGCGACCGTAGGGCAACCTAATTTGGCCAATAACTCATTTTTCTCATCATTAGCCTTTTTCCAACGTTCACATTCTTGTTCTTTGGCATTTAACAAACTACAATGCTTGGTATTGCAATAATCACCGTTATAAAAATTTGTTGAAACTTGGTTATATTTTTCCAATAACACTTGTTTTTCGTTTTTAAACTCTATGCAACATTTATTATGATATTGTCTTAATTCTTCAAGCTCCTGTTCTTTACGTTTATACTTTTTATACAAACAATTTGTATTTGCATCACATAAGGCTCTATCTTCACTACCTGCACAAATTATAGTGTTTTTACCTTGTAAGGCATTTTCACATTCACTTACGTCTATACCATTAATTATAATAGGTTTATCTTGCATTATTCCACCTCTTTCAGAGTATTTTTAGCTATTTCTATTAATAATTGCCTTTCAGACATACTTTCGTAAGATTTTAACTTCTCTTCTCTTGCTTCTCTTTGTTCTTTTACGTTTTGGGCGTGTTTCATTGCTAATTCATTATGCTGTTTACAAAGTTCCTTTTCCAAACTGGGCTCATTCCACCATTCTTTTAGTTTACCAATAAAACTCATTTTATCACCTCATTGATTTTTTGCATTGCCATTTTTGCCAATTCTTTTAGATGTCCCTCTATATCATCAGTAAAATGATGCCCATTTACAATAGTATCCATAATATTATTCACATCAGCAAGAACCTGCTCAAGTTTCTCGTTCTTTTGTCTTTGGGTAGCATTTTTCTCTTTTTCGGTAATTACTTCTTTATTAACATTTTCTAATTGTCGTGTAAAAACTTCCACCTGTTTCTTTAATTTTTCATTATCTTCCTTAAGTTCATATGATGTGCCCTGTACATCTTCCTGTTTAGTGTTATAACAAGCAAAATAATCGTCTTTCAAAACTTCTGTTTGTCCTAATTGCTCTTTTAATATATCAAGTTCTTGTTTTTCAAGAGAACCATCCGAAATTCTTATAAATTCGTCACTATGTATGACAAAATTCATAAATAAAATATCTGATTTCAGTTCAACCATATATGTAAAATACGGACTGAATCCTTGTTTTAATCCTGATAAATGTTGTATAGATTCATCATTACGTTTTATCTTTTCTTCTAAATCTAATACGTCATCTATTGTCCTTAATTCTATTTGAGTTTCTTCTGTATGATACCACTTTCCCGATGGTTTATAACTTTTCACGATTACTTTCATTTTTCTCTACCTATCCTTTTTATAACTTCATTAATCCTCTAAAAGTGCTAAACAGAAATCACGATGCTTAATACCACCATTATTTAAGTATTGATTTATTTTTCTCAAAACCTTGTTAGCCGTGTTTTTATCCGTGTTTGAAGACTTATCGGAAATTTTATCAAGTTTTTTATCAATTTTCTTATACAAATTAAATAAGTAATCTAAACTGTTCTGAATATCCTTGAATTTTCCGTTTGTCCTTTCGTGATTTTGTTTATTTCTCTCATTTTGTTTTTCAAAATCATAATCAAAATTCTTATATGAATCGTCTATTTCTTCCTGCTCAATTCCTATATAGCTCAGTGTGATGGCAGGACTTGAGTGATTAAAGATTTTTTGCAATAAAGCTACATCCTTAAATTTCTTGTAATGATGGTATCCAAATGTTTTACGCATTGTGTGAGTGCCGAAATTACCGTCAATTTGCAGGTTATGACACGCCTTCACAATCTCCCGATAGACTTGTGATCTACCCAAACGGCAATGTTTTTTACCAACAAATAAAGGTTCAAACTCATCAACACTCCATTGAGTCTCTCGTTTTTTAAGATATTCACGTATCACGTTTTGTAAATTCTCATTTATAGGGAATTTCTTATATTTACCTGTTTTCTTTTCTAAGACTTCAATAAACTGTTTATTTTCTACGTCCGAAATATTTAATCCGATAATATCAGAAATCCTTAAACCTGAATATATACCTAATTGAAAAATTACTGAATACTTTGTATCAAAATCTTCTAAGTAATCAATTATTCTCTTTATATCTGACGGATCTCTTATTGGTTCTACTAAATTCTTCATCTTTTACCTACACTACGAATATTTACTTAACTACCCACTGATTCTTTTAAGGAGTGTATTTGTTTTTTAACGTCATCTCCTGCATATTCTTCAATCTTTGAAATAAATGACATTAAACCGTTTCTAAAATCCTTATCAGTATGATTTATGTATCTATCAGACGGATACAACCTTGTTGAAAAAACGTAATTTTCAGCATCAAAACCGATAGCTATGTCCCAAAACTTAGCTATTAGCTCCATCAAGGTTAATAACCTATCATTTTCGTATTTTGTACTACCCATACAACTCTCCTTTTAGAAATAATGTAGCACAAATCAATAAAAAAGTCAACCCTTTCTTTAAGGCTTTATTAGAATAAAACGTTTATTCCTAAAGTTTATAAACCTTTAAAATCACTCAAATCTCTTGTTAATCTTACAAGTTCTTTAGCAACGGATTGTATCTTTTCTAATTTATTCAAGCGTCTGTTGAAATTACCGTGTGTTAAAAACTCAATTGTCTTTCTTTGTGATTCCACCTGTTCTTTTAATCGTATATTTTCTCTAAACATACAATTAATGAAATCAGGGTCTTCACAATCACAATCCTCATAGTATCTACATGCCGTAAATTCACCGTTAAATACTCTGTGGGGACAATTAGACACATCCACGTCAGAGGTTAACTCCTGAATACGCATTTTTAACCATTCAGCCTGTTCGTTATCCTTTTTCATCCTTGAAATAGTTTCGGTTATTCTATCTAAGGAATAATTCATATTATTTCGTAAATGGTTTAAATCTCTTTGAATCTCCATCTGCTCTCCATCCTACTCTTCTACTTTGTCAAACTTGCTATATAAAAATTTCCAATTAAGTAAAGGAAACGTTTGACTGAAATTACCCTCTTCTACAAATAACTCAAAGCAAGCATGGTCGTGATTCCACACCACTTCACCTTTTAAAGAAGAACCTTGCTCATCTTCATATTGAAGAATATCGTGTTCCCATATAGCTACGCCGTCCTTATCTACATGCCCTGTATTCTGACAAAGTGTACTTAAATCAATCTCAATTGCTGTTAATTCTCTCGGCAAGCCCCAATCAGAAAAAGTATGTGTACAAATAAGATGTTTATACTCTTTCGGTTCTGAACCGAGTGGGTTTGGAGTATAAGGTAAAAACTTATAATAAGCACCGTAAACCCATATATCATTAGCTAAACTTTTTGCTTTGTATTCGTTTCTTGACATCTCTCTTTATCCTCTTAATGGTTTTGTCAAAACATACTCTTGTTCATCTTGCTCGTCTGATATTTTCTCTACACTTATACCTGTTTCACCTTTTTCAAAACCTAAATTTTCAATAAGACGACACATGGCAAGATTAGTTTTCTCCACTCTCAAACCAAAACTGCCTGTATAACCTTTTTCTTGGAAAGCATTAATAACACGATATAAAAAGTTTTGTGTAAGTTTACGTCCTCTATAATCTTTTCTTGTATATACCCAAGAAATATAACTACGTTGCATGTTAAATGTTTGCAACACGAAATGAGAAACAGCTTCATCATCCACCAACAACTCAAAAAAGCGTGTGTTACGAAACTTTCTTAAAATGTCAAAATTAGCTTCAATATCAGCTTTTTTAGATAACCAATGCTCTCTATCTTCTAAAACTAACTTTTTATTGTAGGACTCAAATTCGTTATACTTCGGAGAGTACATTGGCTCTGCTTTTTCTATTTTCATTACACGTATTTTATTTTCCATCTCTATTTCTTCCTTTTGTAAACAATATACCCATTCTTCTTTAAAAACTTAATAGAAGAATCCAACATAAATTCAAAATCTTTCTGTTGTACTTCATTATACTCGTCTACATCCAATGGATAAGTTGTAATAATATTCTTAATACCTTTTTTATTTGATTTCTCATACAAAACTTTCAACGGTAAATTTCTATAAACCACATAAGCAAATTTCTTTTTAGGCTCTCCCGTTTCAATATCCAAAGGTATCCCTTTACCTTGTTTAAGTAATGAGATGATATTGTTTTCATCTGCATAAGTCAAATCTAAATTGTATCTTTGTTTTATTCTCTCTAAACTATGTTTACTCATCTATGCTTTCTTTAAAACCTCTCTTACGGACTGTATTACTACATCAGAAACTTTATCATATAGATTATACAAACAAACTAAAATACATTCTTCTAAGGATTTAGCCGTTTCGGTAAATATGAACCCAAAAAACTTCGATTGTACCAATACAAAATAATCTTCGTCTTTATCTATAACCAATCTTATATCACCATCCACAAGTGCTTTTATAACTTCATAACACTTCAACTCATTCCATTCAGGAAACACTTCATCGTACCCAATCACCTCTCCTGTACTCGGAATCTCCTGTGGGATCTTAATCGGTTCTACTTTATATAAACTGTATACTTTTTGTAATAATGTTTCTTCCATAATCTATCCTCTAATAATGTCCATCTATGAATAACTGACCGTCATGAATAAAACATCTGCTTGCATTTATATATCTATTTCTATAATAACATGAAGAACAATATTTTTTAGCATTGTCAGGATTCATTGCAATATTTTTATAAGTATCATATTCACAACAACCTCTATCACATGGCATGTCATATGTTTTCCATCCGTTTGCAATATACTCGTGCATTGGATTTTCTATAACTTCACCACAAAAAACAGAATGCTCGTTTCTTCCTGTAATATATTTATCCTCAATCCATTGAAATCTTACAACGGAATTGGAATCAACCTTTTCCAATTGTTTTATTAATTCTCCTGCGGTAAGCTACATTTCTCTATCTCTTGAATATATTCACTTATTTGTTTTTTACCTTTTTCAATCCATACCTCTTCCTTAGAGATACGTTCTTCTAATTCTTTTATATGAGCTTTTCTTCTTTCCTCAGTCCATTCAAACCATTCTTGTGGAATTTCTCCATATTTTAACATAAGATCCGATAGTTTTAAACAATCTTCATATTTCTTAAAGTTTTCAGGATTTGATAATGCTTTCTCTATTAAACCTTTTTCAGCATCCTCTACACTTAAAAAAGTAGTATATCCTTGCTTAGAGTTAAAAGCATCGTAATATCCATTTTCTCCTTTGTAAAAACAATGAACAGAACCATCAGACATGTCTATTCCAACAATACCTCCAGATACTTCATAAACACCATATCTGTCAGCATTGTATATGGGTACTTTTTTCTGTGCTACATTTATCAAAAACTCGGCATTCGGAATGTCTTTAAACTTTTCTTTTAGAATTTCTTCTGTTGTCTTTTTAAGTTGTTTTTCCAATTCAATCTGTTGTCCGATTAATTCTTGTACTTCAGATTCAAAATGCTGTTTCTTCTCACGTAATTCTACAATTTCCTTTTTTAATGAAGCAATTTCTTCATGCTGCTTTTGAACTGGCGGCTCTTTATATATTTCTTTTAAAACTACAATATTACCTAATTCATCATAAGGGGGCATATCATAAGAATATCCACTTACTTGATATATTTCTTGGCATAAATATCCCTCTGAGGTTTTCTCACCCCAATAGACATAGGCATTACCTTTTAAATCATATACATGCTCACTATTTGTTTTTTCTGCTATTTCAAACATTTCAACCTCTCTAAATCTCTAATTATTAAATCAATATCAGATAAAGTAAACTCAATACCTGTTTCTATGTCTAAACTTTCTCGTATTTCCTCAGAACCTCCACATATTGCAGGAACTGTATATTCTTCATAATTTATCTTATAATGATTCGGCTTTTTAAATTCAATTTTATCCATTATAAATCCTTTTTAAATTGTGCTAACATTTCCATACAACATTGATATCTGTTTCCTGTATCTAACCAATAAGGTATATCAGGATATTTTTCCTCTGCTATGCTTTCTATTTCATCCATTAAATCCTTTGCCCATTTTTCGTACAAATTTTTATCTTTTAAAGTTAGTTCTCTTGTACACATTTCTTTTAAAACATCTTTTATTTCTTTGATACCTGTATCATTTAACAAAGCATCAAACCTTTTAAAACTTGGTTGTAGAAAATCCACGATTTTATCTGTATAAATATCTACAATTTTATTTATCTTTTCTTTTTGTTTATCTTTTTCTAACCATTCATTAAAATCTTTCATGGCAGCATCATATTCATCCCAATGTTCTACACCATGAGATACCAAACAATAAAATCTTTGTTCTGTTCTTCTTAATTCATTATATATTTCTTCATCTACTTCCATATTAATCCTTTTAAATTGTTCTAATATTGATATAAAGTACGTTGCTGTATCATATAGCATTTTATTTTAAGCTTTTAATTAATGATTTAATCTTAGAACGTAATTCAGGTGGTTTTACTTCATTAATAGATTCTTCCAAATGATCTTGTAGTTCCATACGTTTACACTCCGCCTCTACATGCTCAATAGCATTAAACAATATTGTGTGTATCTGATTAATCGTTTCAACCGTAAAGTATGGCATTTCTATATGCCTATCACGATCTTTACCATTAAGAATGAAACGTGTTATCTTAACACCATTTAAATACATGCTTAAAACAATAGACATGGATGAATAATCATGCTCATACCTTTGTGATAAAATATCATATTGCACTTCCATACTCTCGGAAAATTGAATTGGTTGATACTTCTCTTTTAAACAATGTAGTAAAAAATCTGTGTCTTCTTTACAGATGTCTTTCATAATCCATATATTATTAAGTATGGATTCATTCGTTTTTATAAAATCATTATGATAACACGTTAATACTTTCTCTTTAAAAGCATCTAATTTTTCTGGTTTAATATGTATCGTAAGTGTTTGACTCTCTGTTATCATATAGCCTCCTTTGCTAATTCTCTAAGTTTATCCTCTACCTCATCTAAACTATTTAAAAGATTGACACATCTGATAAACTCTGCACGTAAATTCTTATTTTTTAAGGCATACTTCTCCCACATTGATGCAGTATTTCCAAACGAACATGCTGTTTCTTTTCTAAATTCATCTATAATCACCTGACGAAGTTTTCCTGCACGAAGTGAAAATATATCTAAGTCTACCATTGTTAATCTGTTGTTTTGTGTAATGTCATAATTTAAACATTCCACCATGCTTTCAATTGCTACCTGTTCACCTAAAACCTTAATCGTTCCCATTTTATACTCCTATAATGCCATATCAATAATTTTTACAAATTTTTGATTATTCTTTTTATAAACAAAAGCAAATTGTTCTGTTCCATCCTCAAAAATTGTTTTAATGACTTGCCCATCCACTATTGTAGATTTTTTAAATGGTTTCATGGATTCTTTCCATTCTTGAAATGTCATAATACCTCCTTTTATACTATCAAAACTTCTTTACCCATCTCGTCAAGTATTGCTTTTTTGTTAGAAATACTTTCGGATAGTTCTTCATCAGTAAATGGATAAACTTTTCCTAAATCTTTCCAGAATTGTTCGACAACGTGCATTCCTATAATTCGGTATCCTCCACTTTCTGAGATATATTTTCTATGACAATTACCCATATTTAACCATGACAAATTATTTGATTGTCTATACATTCTGACAAGTTGTCTGAATATGAAATTTTTGGTTAATAATTGAGTGCGACCGCAAGAAGCGTAAGGTATACCAATTTGTAAATCGCCTTTTTTGAAAAGTAAAACATTACAATATCTATCTCCACCCCAATAAGAACCAAAATCATAATGGTAATCATGCCATGAACTATCGAACTTTTCTCTTGCATAATATACAATTTCTTTTATGGAACTAAATCTTTTGTTATGGAAATGTTGAATTAACTCATGAAAAAATTGATTTAATTCAGCAACAGTAACTTTATCAAACTTATTATCAAACTCAAAGTGTGTAACAGAACGATGAGATATAGTATGTCCTACCTTTTTTATATATTCACAATCTTTTAGTACAGTGAATAGTTTGTCCCTTAATGTAATATCATTATCTACACTACCACAACCATTATGGTCAACTTTATAACAGCACCAATGTCCATCATAATAGGTAAGCTCACGTTGTTTTAAAAGCTCTAAGTTATCAATAATATCTTGTAAGGTATCTAGGTTCATTTTATTCTCCTTTACTGTATAGCATTTCCACTTGCTCTTCAATCTGATTTTGGTCTCCCTCTATTTCTAAAGTTTGAGCTATATAATCCCACAAGGTTGTTATCTTGTCAACCCAAAGAGTATCACCTATCTTATTTGCTCTATTCGCTCTAATCAAACAAGTAAATATTGTGATTATTCTTTTTCTCAATTTGTCATTTTCTTCTTTAAGATGAACAAGTGTTTGGCATTTCTCTATGTTACAAAAGTTACCCTTGTGGAAATCTCTTAAAGATTGGTTATACTCCTTGAACCATTCGGCTAACTCTTTTGCATTGTCTTCACAGCATTTATTATGATACTGCTTAAGCTCTTCATAACTTTCTTCTTTACGTTTTAACAACGTCTTTAATTCTTCTGCTCTATTAAATTCTTTAATTGCAGTATCTCTTGCTTCTTGTGAGATTTGTTTTTCTCGTTGTAATTGTCTATAATAACAGTTTGGATTATATTTACATACCTCGTTAGTTATATTACCTTTATATTTCAAATAATCACAAGTTGACAACCAACAACCTTGTATCTCGGTTAAATGTTCACATTCACTTACATCTATATTATCTATTATATGGTTATCGGACATGGTTTAACTCCTACTAAATCTAATTTTAGCTTATCCACTTATAATCAGTTTTCTATCTAAAAGTTCTACTTTCAATGTCTTTTCAGGCATGGCTTTTATTTCAATTTCTTTACCGTATTGAACTAAAACCTCACCGTTAAAAACGAACTCACGAACATTCTTAGAAAAGAAACTGAATTCACCGTTAGACATTTTATACAAAACGGTATTCTTTTCATATTTTGGAAAGAACTTTCTAAATTTTATCTTCAAATGAGTTACGGTATACTTCATTTTAACTCTCCTCTTAATTGTAGCATAAAATGACTTAAAAAGCTATACATGTTCTATTTAAAACTCCTTATTCTTTTTGTTAATTCTCCGTCACCTTTTACAAAATCTTTTACCCATGTACAACCTTTTACACGTCTTTCACCATATCTATCTTTACCTATAAAATCATCATGCATCTTTCTCCAATGTCCTCTCACACGGAATGCCTGAGAATATTCTAACTTAGTCAATGGTTTTATATTCTTAGACTGATATACGTAATCTTTTTTATCTAAAACATAGTATATCGGACGAGTTACTTTAATGGTTGGGCTTCCTTTAAAAGAATAATATTCAGACTTTCTACATTTATCTACCATAACAGCTTTTTGGTTTAAAGAATCCAAAGCATTTGTAGCTAATTGAATTAATCTTGCAATATCTGTAAACCTTAGAAGATTTAACTCATAAGCCATTTGTTTTTCAGCACCCTTAGACATAGTTATAGGGGATAAATTCATCTGTCTTACTACGTCCGACATTAAATTTTGAACGTCAGATTTTTTAATACGTAATTCTAATCTGTCTAAATCAATCGTAAACGGAGTAGATAAAGTTATTTTATCTCTATGGCAATCCATAAAGGCCGCCCCCGTTAAAATATACGGAGAATACTCTCTAATAAACAAACCATTATGTTCGTCTTCATCTGACCATATCTGAATAAAACAACTATCAAACGGCATGGTTAATTCTTTCGGTAACGGTGCAACTAAATCTTCCTCCCTTTCAATAGGGATAAGTTGAGGTACGGTTTCCTTTAAATTAGATATATCAAATAACTCCGTTCTTGAAAAAACTTCCTTTATAAAATCCTTTTCAGTTCCCTTAGCGTTAGTTAAAATATGATTTTGATATATCTTAAATAACTCAGCTACATTTATACGTTTTGTTTTCATACTTCACCATATGCTTGAAATTGTTCTGCTAAGTTCATTTCTCTTACAAAATCTTGTTTCTTTTCAGAAGTCTGTTTTTTCTTTCTAAGTTCTTCGTATCTTCTGCGGTCGTCTTCATTAAACCAATTTACCATACAGCTAATCTCCTTTTGAGTAAATTATAGCAGAAAACTATAAAAAAGTCAACCCTTTTTTATTAAAAAAGAGAGATAAACTTTTCGTCTATCTCTACTTAAAATTCTATTGTACGAAATTATATCTTGGATTATTTATAGTACGTTCCATACACTTAACAGGATCGAGGTCACCTGATAAAACTGCTCGTATTGCCTGTGGAGAAGCCCCCGATACTAACGCAACTCCTTGGTCATTCACTGTTATAGGAACGTTACCTACACGACCATTTACATTCCAAAATACAATGTTAGGTATTTTATATCCTGAAGATTGATATCTTAGTTTGATACTTTCGTAGTTAGTAAGCAATCCACAAGAGTCAAATTCCATATCGGAAATAACTAACAAGTTCTTAGGCATTTCATCAGGAGATAGTTTATATTCCTGTGCCCTCGTCAGAATAATATCAAATACCTTCAATAAATTTGTATTCTGACCCCAATCAGCTCTTACTAATTGTAAAAGTCTTTGATTTATATTACCCTTTAATACCTGTAAAGTCGGATTGTCTGAGAAAGTCATAAAAACATCCTTAAAGACACCTGTATTTCTTTCAGATAGATACAAACCTAATGATAAACAAATTAATCCTGGCAATCCCTTGTTACCGTACATTGAGCCAGACGTATCACAGACAGGTAAAAAGGAATTAGGTTCAACCCAATTAGGCAAACTTTCCCATTGTGCAATCTGTGCATTTGTCAGATTTTGTATTCTAACATCGTAATAACTAAATTTAACAGCATTTTTTATAATATCATGAGGGAATATTGCAGAAGCGTTAATTTTGGTTTTACCCTCTTGCACTTCTTCGATGAACTTTTGGAATCGTTCACTATCATGACGCATCCATGCCTTTGAGTATTTATTAAACGCAACTGAAGGTATCTTAGAATAATCAATCTCACTCCATTTATTTGCACTCATTTGTTGTTCAACTGTTGCAGAATGAGAAGATACCCATTTTCTATATTCCTTTGGAGACCATCCAAGTTTCTTACAAATTTTTGAAGCCAAACCGTTATACAATGAACGTTTTTTAGTCTTTACCCAAGTAATTTCAGATTTAACTCCGTCTTTATAAGCTACTTTACGGTTTTTCCATTTATCAGTCATGTAATTTCTACGTGGCAACCATTTACAAAGTAATGGATTACTAATATTTTCACATAAATAAGAAATAACTTTATCATCATCAAAATCAAACAATACATCCCATCTTGAAAATTCAGGATCAAAGTTTAGATATTGATAAAAATCTTCTTTATGATTTTTATATAACCAATTTAAAGCAACTTTAAAGAAACGTCTTTCACCTGCACCACCCCTGATGTCAGATGCCCAATAAACAATCTTTAAAGTATTAACCCTATTAAAAACATATGATTTAGTTAAGAGATTTTCAATTTGTTCAACCGTTTCATTACGGCATGCCCCTGCTAAAAAGAACAAATCCAAATTATAATTGTGAGAAGTGCTGTTTGTAACGGCACCATTTTTAGTCAGAGTATCTTTTTCTGTCAACATTTCAATAAAACCCATCTTAACTCTCCTTTTTTTAATTAACGGAAGACTTTCTTGTGGAACGATATACTACTTAAATATAATGCTGTATGTCTTCCTTAGTATATTACGTATATTTAAACAGAACGCCTTATATTGTTGCATTGCGAGCGTGTCTAATTTTTCCACCATTCCCCGTTGAAGGAGGCTACGAAAAATCTCGTAGCCAAAACGTAGTCTGAGTTCGACCAACCTTGTCGTAATTCAGTTAATGAACAGAAACCCTCTATAAAAAAAGAGGTCAATTGCTTTTGAAAAAATGTTCGGGGAAGCAGGACTTTCACCATGCACGTCCACGAATGGACACTCGCCCCCTAAGTGCATTTTAATTTATATATATTTTGCTGTGTGCGTTCTTTATCAATGTACGTTTTTTATAAACAGCAGACCTTTTATAGAATATTAAGTTAACAACTTAGTCCTTATTTTAATTTTTTGCTGTGTGTCTGCTTTGAGTATATCTTAGCATGTTTATATGTAATTGTCAAGCACTTTTTTTTTATTTTGCTATAAATTCTATTGTTTTGCCTGTATCTACGGACTTTTTCAGCATGTCCTTTAATTGATTAAACCGTAAAGTGTCCCAAAGAAATTTAAACTCAACATCTTTTAAGACTTTATATAACTTATCAGATTCGTCAGGAGTAATCTCACCTGATTCATCACAGTGATTTAATAATATCCATAAATCAGGGTGGATTTGTTCTAACGTTTCCTTTTCTTCGGTAGTCAAGGGTTCTATACCACTTTTATAAAAGGTTTTATAAGCCTTTTCAATTATATCACCCATTTCTTGTCCATATATTGACGAAACAACCTCTGCTCTGAACTCTGTAAAGCCACTGAAGGTAAAAGCAATTACGTCATCTTCTAACTTTAAACTTAACCCCATTTTAAAACCACCTCGAAATTAACCAAACTAAAACGAATACCACAAATGAAAATAGAAAAGATTTAAGAACTAATTTCCACATACTTCCTCCTCGATCCAATCAACGTAGTGAGAGTTACAATGTTCTACAATTCCGTCAACCTCTATTAACCATTCCTTTTGATCGTGGGTTAATTGCTTAATGTCATGTTCTAATCTTAAAGCATCCGACTTTGTAGGAACTTCTGTATACCAAACAACCTTCACAGGTTTATGTGAACGTGTATATTTAGCACCACGTCCCGATAAATGTGCCTTAAAACGTCTTTCTAAGTCAGTAGTATAACCTGTATAAAAAGAACCATCCTCACATTCAATCATGTAAACAAAACTACCCATGATTACTTCCCCAACGGTATAACTCAACCTCAAATTTTAAACTCTTGATTTCGGCTTGCAAAGATTTAATCTTCTCTTGTAATTCGATTTTATCTTTCCCCATTATTCCCAAAGTCTCTGTGATTTCTTTTAACTGTTTTAGAATATCTATCGCAATACTATTGTCCATAAAAATCTCTCCCTAAAGAATTATACTCAAAGAGTATCGTAATGATTCAAGAATTTCATTTTCGATACGTCCGAAACTTTAAGAGGCTCTGTATCACCCTCAACAACTAAAACGTCAAAAGCCGCTCTGAAAGAATTATATATTACACGTATTTTAGCTTCACCATATTGCAGAACATCTCCTTCATATATCTCTTTACCATCTTTATCATTAAAACCGATATACGGAAGTATCCTGACTACATCAAGAGCATAAGTTTCACCGTCTACATCCGTAACAGAACTTGTCGCCCAATCTATCTTTTCTACATTTGAGTTGGTTTCCTGTATAGGACTGTATACACGACATTTTAAATACATATTTTCTCCTTATACGTATTGCATTTTACACTGTTCAGGTGGGTTCGGTATATGATTCCACATATTACTCCTTCTCCCATAATTTATATACTCTTACTGTTCCGTCTTGAGTTAATGCCGAAATTATAACACGTTTATAGTCTGTATCAGATTCTTGTGGAACTCCATAGATAGAATGATACCTATCTTTTATAATTTTACCGTTATTGATATATAATTCAGCATCTTCAACTTCTTGCACAGAAACCATTTTATCAACCACTCTATTGTTTTGAAAAACTTTATTTTGTTCTTGTTCCAACAAGTCTAAACGGTTTTCAATCTGAGTTAGAAGAGGAACGGTATATTCTTCATCATCCTCATCAAAATCTGTTGCATCGAGTAAATAAGCCTCTTGCATTTCTTCTAATTTATCAAGTAACTCATCTACATTCCTACATCCTGTTACTTTAAATACTCTTTCATTTATTTTATCTTTACACTCACAACCCATAAATTTTCCTCTATTTTCAACTTTATCTTATTTAGGCTTCCTTATGATGTTGCATACACTCCACCGATTAATAACATAACCAACGCTAAAGTACAGTGTCCATGCACAACACAGATACCACACAGCACCATTAAACTTAACCATTTTATAGCTACTACCATTCCAACCAACTCGTTAACCTTTCTACCTTTAACGGTATCCATCCTTGACAATCGTCATGCTCTACCGTATCTTCCAACCATCTTTTAAACTCGTTCAATACTTCTTCTCTTGAATCTGTCGTTTTAAACCTGCCGATTGAACAATCCGAACTATCACAGTCAAAATAGAAAAACCAATAAGCATCAGTTGTTTCTTCATATGAAAGCAGTACCACATTATCACCGAAAGTTTCGTATAATGAACCACACCACCCATCACTTTTATTATTCCATGATATTACTTTCTGCCTCAATTCTTGACAAGATTGTCGTGCAGGAAACAAATCAGGTGAAAATTCTTCATCTTCTGAATAACAAGCTAAAACCACCCCTGCAACATGTTCGGGATAATTCACGATACCATCTAACACCCAACTTGCAACATATTGATATAAATGCCCGTATGGAAATGGATTATCTTCTCTATACGGTACTTGATGATTACTCACAGAGGTGAAATATTTCATAGTCTACTCCTTATCAGCACAAAGTTGAGCTACTATTCTATCATACTCTTTTTCTGCCTCTTCTTTTGTAGAATAGAATGAAGTAATTAAATGTTCTAAGGTTTTACCACTATCTAAAAGTGTCCTTATTCTCCATTCAATACCTGTTGTTCTAATCGGTGCTTCTACCTTTACAATAGAATCCGTTGATACAATTTGATCTTTCAATTTAATAAATTTCGTCATTTTTTTTTCTCCTTTTAATGTTCTCGTTTAACTAATACAGTACCTTTAAATTTAGGTAAAATCTTTTCTTCCCACCGTTCAGGGGTGTCCGAATGTTCATATAACTCATATCGTTTGAACTTACCGTCTATGAAATTATATTTATTCTTAACCTTTTCACGTAAGAGACTCAAACCTAATTCTTCCATCTGCTTTATTACATCCATTTTATCATCCCACTCAATTGGAGAATCATCATAGAATGAAATATGAAAATCAACGTCCCCGTCATAAACAGAACGTATGCTATATGAATTTACCACGAGTTTATTCATAAGTTTCTTTGCAATATATTCATCCGTGAGTTCATAATCTTTCATAAATTCTTCAAGGGTATAGTCCTCAATAGGTTTATTTAATTCAATTATGAAATTTGAACTGCTTGAATTACTTACAAAACCCTTACGTATCTTCATGCTTCCTTTGTTCCTACTATAACTTTTATTTCTGAATCAATACCAAAATATTCTTTCAAGGCATCTAAATCATTTGACGGTTGAAAATCAATAACCTCGTTATCTAAATACAGACTTTCGTCAGATTCCTGCAAAACTTTTCCGATAAACCAATCCCCATTTGGTATGCCGTTATAAGAATCACCTTGCTCAATTAATATCGGTAAAGAATCTATACACTCTCTTAAAAAACCCTCATCTAAGGAATTTTCGTGGGCTGAAACCCTTTCATATATTTCAGGATAATTCTCACGAACAAAAGAAATAGCCTTTTGAACGTCTAACTCATCCACAAGATAACCTTTCAAGACAAAGCTACTTGAACTACTATTTGAAACAAAGCCTGCTCTAATCTTCATACCATCCCCCTAATTCTCTTAAATCTTCTATTAATTCGTTTACTCTACCTGAGTAGGTTTCCGTGTTTCCTTCTTCTTCAAAAAAGCGTTTCAATCTCAGATAAATTGTAGAAGAAATGTGATAAGGTGCTGCCCCTAAATCAATCATATCTTCGTCAGTTAAACCCTCTATCGGTATAGGAACTTCTTCAATACCTTTTTCTCCGTATACCATGATATAATCATCTTCATTATAAGGCATAAAACTGTCTCCATCAACACTATCTGAACTTATATTTTTAAAGTCAGAATAATTATCATTTTGGTCTGAAATCATTGTAGTATACATTACGTCTTTATACACCTTATAATCAGCACAATAACAAGCATCCACCAACTCTTTGGCTTTTTCAAAGTTATCTGTGTCAGTTATTATAAAAGAACTACTGGAACTATTTGAAACAAACCCGTTACGTATCTTCATTCTTACATCTCCTTTTACTTTATTATACTGTAAAAATTTTTAACCTCGTCATTTGCAAAAATCTTTGAGGCATTAAAATGTTTCAAGTATAAACCTTCTAACGTTTTAGCACGTGATAAAGCTACGTAGGCTTGCCCATCTGCAAACACACGGTCAAAGTCGATAAATACTTTATCTAAGGTTAATCCTTGTGCTTTATGAATGGTCAAACCGTAAGCAAGTCTTAAAGGTAATTGAGTTCTTGAAATTTTTACGTTTTTACCGTCTTTTAATTCAAGAGTATCTTCCTGTATCCAACATTCCTCACCGTTATCAAATTTAACTTTAACACTGTGGTCATTTATTTCAGATACGTTCCCACAAGAACCATTTACTAATCCACTATCAAAATCCGTATTTGATAAAAGAATTACCCTTGCACCTTTTTTCAACTCTAAAACTTTTGGAACACGACAATCTCTATCAAAAGCTTCATACTTTGCTTTATCCCATGAAGGAAGTTTAGAATTTGTCGGACCTACCATCTGTGATTTTCCATCTATATAAGAACGAATTAAATCCGTAGCATAAAATTTATATGCCTTACCTTTTAAGGCTTTAAACCTTCTATCATTTTCAGCATCGGCTTTTGCATTAACACTGTATAACTTTACAATGTTTTCATCTATTTCGGTACTCTCAGAGAAATTTCTTTTCTGTAACAACTTTTCTGATTTAAGGTCACACTCACCTTGTCTTATCTTATTCAGAGCTTCAATGAAGTCTTTGTCTTGCTGTCTATAAACCTTAGTTAAATTTATAACATATGGGTTCAATTCTCTCCATGCATAAGACTTAAAACAAAAATCTATTAAACGATTTGCACCATTTATCTCAACCGTTTCACCAATTTTAACAGGGGGTAATTGTAACATATCCCCTACCATTATAACCCTTATACCACCAAAAGGTTCATTTATCCCTCTTACCTGCTTTAATACCTCATTTACATAGTCTAAGATATAAGAATTTAACATAGAAATTTCATCTATAACAAGAAAGTCTGCTTTATTAATCTCTTTTAACTTAGTTTTACCCTTCGGAGAATTTAAAAACCCTACAATCTGCTCAATAGGTTTATCACCTATTCCTATTCCTGCCCAGCTGTGAAGTGTTTGCCCACCTATATTAACGGCCGCAATACCTGTTGACGCTGTTATAACTAACGGTAATTCTTCTGATAATTGCTTTATTAAATAAGATTTACCTACACCCCCACCACCTGTTATAAATATATTTCTATCTTCTAATATCTTTAATACTTCTTTAACGTCCATTCTGTAAATTCTTTCTCTCCACGTATCGTAGAGCTTTTACGTATAAATCCCATCTGTTTCATTATACTAAAATAATCTCTATACTCTGTACTAATAAAAATATCTTTTCTTGGAATAACAAAACGATACCACAAACAGTCTAAGAAAACATTACTCTTATAATATTCTTTACGAACGTCAATTATCTCGATTATTCCGTCTTTTGCCAAATATCTTTTTAAATCTTGTATTGTTTTTCTAATATCAGGCAAGTGATGTATCACATTTCTAATTCTGAACCTACTCACAGGCTCATTTAAGCCCTCAATAATCCCATCGTGATAAAAGTAATCTAACTTAGGATTAGGAACGAAATCACACGTCCTAAAGCCCTCTGATGGATTATATCCACTGCCGAAATCTATACACAACATAATTCGGTATTACCTATCTTTTCACAATACTTTTCCCAACTGCAAAAGTTACCTAACGGAGTTATGATTATATCTGAGTCGTTGTATCCAACATAATTTCCAAACACACCGAATTGATGACCGTTCCAAACGTAATCGTAAAAATTGTATCCGTCATCTTTTATCTTAACAGCAGGTAAATCCTCTTCAAAGGTGAATTTACCGTATCTCCCTTGTAAGTCCTCACAGACTATTACATAAAATCCGTCTGATAAAATAACTTTTAACAACTCGGTTAATTTGTTCCCTGTCGATTCCCAACATTTCGGAATGTTTATTCTTGTATTAGGAATAATGCTTTTACAAAGTAAGGCTTGTTCTCTTCTCTTGTAATACATTTCTAAGGAAGATATAGAGATTGCAACTTCAGTTAATCCTGCTTGAGAATAAGACTCAATTCTTTCTCTATCTAAGAGGATACCGTTTGTAACCAAACAAACATCTTCTGAAACGTGTGCTTTCGTAACTTTAATAAAATCAGGCAAGTTTGGAAGCAAGGTACTCTCACCACCCATTATGGTTGCTCTTTTAAGAATACCGACTTTATCCATTGTTGCTTCACACTTCTCTATGGATAAATGCAACGCCTTTTTTAAAGGTTGATAACAAAAGTAACATTGTGGGTTTTGGTTACATTCCAAATTTGTAATTACTCTGTAACGAAATATATCTTTTCTAACCAACGGTGCCTACCTCAATCTTATCCTTAAACTTCTCCACATCTTGTTTTAAGACGTCTATTGTTTGGTTAATCTGTATTGCACGATTGATAAGTTCTTGTGGTACTGATAATTTATATAGATGTCTTTCTGTCAATGTTTGAGGATATAAATAGTAAAAGGTAGTTCCCTCTTGTTTATAGAATCTACATATACGATAATAACCCACAGTATCAGGAAATACACCATGTAACATAAACCATTCTATAAATTCCCCAATTACAAGTTGTGAAAATCTTCTGTTTTCATCCTCAGACATTACTTTTATTTCCATAATTACTCCTCATACCAAATTTATACTTTTAACTACACCTTTGCCCATACCGTTAGCCTCTGAAACAGGATTAGGATTAATTGGACTTAGTTTCACAAAGAAATATTCAGGAACGAATAACTCTTTTAATCTAACAATGTCAAAATCCTCTTCGTCAACCAACGTCATGTTTAAAGTAGTTTTAAGATTAGATTTAGTTCTAATCTGACCTAATTCTTCCATTGTCATTTTATTCTTAAAAGGTATAAGTCGATTTCTCTTTTCATTTATTAAGGAATGAACTGAAATCTGTAAAGTGATGTTATCTTTAATCCATGAAAAATCACTGCCCTTAATACCTATCGTACTAATGTAATGATGTGTAGTAGGATATTTTGAATCAATTATCTCTATGGCTTTTCTCACATTATCAATATTAAGAAAAGGCTCACCCATTCTTGTGTAGTTTATTTTATGTTCTTTTGCATCGGTAAATAACTCACTATGTTTACCCAAAATAAAATCAACCTGTTCAACGATTTCCTCTGCCGTGAGGTTTCTACATTGCTTCATCTGACCTGTTGCACAAAATTGGCACTTACATGGGCAACCCGACATTGTGGAAACACCAATCATCCATCTGTCTGCTCTTGAACCTAATTCGTAGTTGTCCAACTTATTCTGATTTCTTCCGATTGCGTCCTTCGTGTAGTAAGGTAAAAAGGTATCAGTAGTTTCAAGTAAAAAACCATCATCAGTCTGTAAAGCATAAACTACACCGTTTGAAAATTCTTTTTGTTTAATAGCTTTCATTTTCTATCTCCTAAAAACTTAGCTCTCAGGTCATTTTCCAAACCATCAACAAGAGCATTTACCTTTGTTGGAGTATCATATATCTTAGCGATTTCTCCGTCCCAAGTCCGTAATTTTTGTAAATCTATCATAGCTTGAACATAATCGTCATATTCATTTCTTTGGCGTCCAATATCACCAAGTGAAGACATACCACAACTAATGATTAAACTACTTACCACAAGTCCTATACTAATCTCTAACATCTATTCCTCACATATAATTGCTAACTGACCACACGCTGCCCCTGCTTCAATTTCTGCTTGCGTAGCGATTGCAACGGCATAATCATATCCTGCTTGTTCTAATTGTTCTTTTATTTCTTCCATTTTTAACTCTCCTTATCTGTTTTCTTTGAACTTTTATCCATTTACTTCTCCTATGTCTATTACTTTCACCTTTCTTATTTGTAGATTTGTATAAACATCTTCAAATTCTTCTCTAAAGTCATTAGCTTCTTGAACAGAACTGAAAAATACTATATACTCCATATCGTGCGATATACGATAAGTTCCACCTATAAAACATACATAACCATCTTTATTACGTAAAGTATAATGTACTAAACTTTCATTGTAAATGTTATATTCCATATTATTCATCCCATTTTGTTTTTCTACCTAACCTACACCAAGGCTCTCCTGCATAAAAACATAATTGATAACATTGAAAACAATCTTGGTTACAATTAATAGGTTTCTTTGTTATATCATCTACTGCTTCTGTATATTCCATTATTTGTTCCCTTCAAGGTTATCTTTTTTCATTTGTTCTTTTAATTTTCTTTTTTGTTTATTAACAAACTCGTAATCATATTGTTTGCAAAACTCATTTACTTTTTCACTATATTCCTTATTCCATAGTTTAAAAATTTTAGCAGGTGCACTATACATGTATCCTTGTGGGTTTAAAACATTTGTATCCGTTTCTATTGCCCATGCCGCAATTAATGCCATAATTTGTTTTCTTTTTAATTTTCTATGATTATAATAAGTATTCCGCATACCTTGAACTTCATATCTTAGATCTTCCAATTCAGTTTTTATTTTTTCTTTATCCCAAGCATCTATATTATTTATCATATAATACAATAATACATCCAAAGCACCTAATGAAGTGGGAGAAATATGTGTTGGGGTTTTTTCAAAACCATCTTCTTTTATTCCAAAATGTTTACCTAATAATTTTGATGTCACATATGGATTATAGCCTAAATCGTCATGCTGTCTAAGAAACATACTAACAAAAGTATCTTTTCTTTTTGCTTTCTCTTTTTCTAAGGAAACAATCTTTCCCATGTTAATTCTCCCAAATTAATCTATACTTTATAATATCTTCCGACCTAACAATTCCATCCCTGTTTAATTGGATAGAATACCATACAGGTATATCCCATTTATAATCAAAGAAATCAGTTAACATATTTCTTAACCACCAATCAGTACAATCCAACACAATACCTTTATGTTCTTCGTGTGATGGTTTATAACAATTTAATAACTCTTCACAAGACATTGGGTTAGGGAATAATGATGGCATTTCATTATTTAGATACAAATATCCATGTCTTGCTGCTATTCCCATAAGAAACATGGTTTTACCACTACCTGTTCTACCTGCTACAAAATGTCTGCCCATTGTGTCTGTTCCTTGATACAATTCTAATTTTCTTGTTCTTGTAATGGTTTCCATTTTATTCTCCTATATAATCTATTGGTATATCACTTACAACACCTTTACCAAAGGATGTTACTTGGGGATTTGTACCACCTATGAAAGGTCCTTTCAACTCAAATTCCCAACTACATAATCTTTTAAGTGTCTTTTTTAATTTTCTTGGAAGATGTTTTACAGGCTTTAGAATAAGCCCCTTTTCTTTCATTACTTCTACAAGAGATTTAATATAATCTTGGAATGTTTTATCTCCTTGTCTTTTTACAAGTGTGTATCTTATCCTCATTCTATTTCTCCTGTATCTCCTACATCTAACTTTCTTAATAATCTATCACAAATTTTTAATTCTTCATCCATATCTTCTGCATGAATATCTTGAATAACTTTCCTTGTTTGTTCTACACAATCTCGTAAATTAAGTATATCAGAAAATGTAAGAGTTATTGTATGTTCTTCATTCATTATTTCAGCAGTTCTTGTTTTTGCTATGCTTATTAAATCTACAATATCTAATTTCATTAAGCTAATTCTCCTGTTAATCCATGCATCATTACTGCTTGTGACCATAAATCTAATGGAACTTCTACTTCTTCAAACAATACTCTTACCTTTACTGTATCTTTTACAGAAAGTATTTTATAATCTGTTTCTAATATTCTTAATACATCTGCTATATTAGTTATCATTTTTACTCCTTAATGAATGTTACTAATTTCTACCTTTGCTATACAACCCCCTGTATAGGTTTCAGGATTCCATTCTTTATTTTTAAATTCTAAAACCTTATATTTGGCATCCCTATACTTAGGAGTTGGCGTCCAAGTGTAACCTTTATAACCATCTTCCTCTATAGATTCTTCTAAACCTTCCCAAAAAGCAGACGGTTCTTCAAAATCCCAAATAAGTTTATGAAAATAGTGAGCAAATTTCCATTCTTTTTTATCTAAATACTCAATATCAACTATTCCTACTGAGTTCTTTCTTGGTAAAAATCTATACTGTACCTCAACAATTTTGGAAGTTTCTTTAAGTAATTTATTATTCTTAAAACATGTCTGTATAGCATCTTTCATCTCATCATAACCATCATCAGTTAATTGGTCGTTTGACCAAAGACCTAATACAAAACTATTTAAGTTTTCATATAAACTGTTATAATCTGATATATTCAACAGATTTTTTAGGTGTTCTTGGCATAGCGCCTTTTTAGTTGCAACTCTCATTATTTTTCCTCTATTAATTCTACATCTTCAGCTGAGTTCACTTTATACAACCTTACGGCATCACAACATTTCATATTAGCATGGTTAAATGCATCTAAAGCCTGTTCCTTACTTAAAACAGAAGAAGTAGTGATATATTCAACCATATACTTTTCTTTTATATCATATTTATCTGCCAATTCTATACAAAATTCTAATACTTCTTTATCTTTCATTAAATTCTCCTAATTTATAATTATCATAATTAAATTTTGGTAATTCCGATGTATCATAAGCACCTCTACTACTTACAATACACTTTGGATATAATCTATCATTTAATTCTTTTTCTGACTTATCAGGTATTTCTACTTTAGCATATAATTCATTATTTCTTTCTTCCATAGAAATTATCTTACCAACAATTTGTCCACCATCAATTATTACGGTATTTTTTCCTTCCTTTTTTAATTTATCTAAATCCATATTCCAATATTTAGGACATCTCCATTCTATTATCTTTTATTCCTCCTTACAATCTTTTAAATTTAAATATTCTTCCATGGATTTAACAGCAACCCAAGCATCATGTATTTTACATTTCTCAAAATCTGAAAGAGGCTTATCATTAGATAATTTTGTTTCCAATCTTAATAAGATACTTTGCATTTCATAGCATTCATCAAATTCAGACATTGACTTTTCTTTTCTTGAGTCCATTAATTCTAATTCACATTCATCTATAAAGAAATAAAGAGTGAGTTTATTATTTATTGTTCGTAGTTTATAAACATTCTCAGATTCTCCGTTTACATAAATTTGTTTTCTTTCGCAGTCTATTATTTCACAATCATAATAAACAATTCCATCATCATTAGTAGTTTGTATTTTTACTTTATCTCCAATATTGTATTTTCTTTTTGCTATCATAAGGTATCCTCAAACTTTTCCCATTTATCACAATTCTTTATATCGGCAGCATCTACCCAATAATTATCTAAAATTTTTGTTCCTTTACCTGCCTTACAGATACATGTAGTATATTGTATTTCTACGGGTTTTGCATGATTACAGTTAAAACAATTTTTCTTTTCTAACATAAATGTTCCTCTATTACATCCCAATCTGTAATACCACCAAAAGCTCTATCATCTATATAATAATCTGCTACTATCTTTCTGGAACCTGTTGTATATGGAGAATCATTTATATAATCAAATACTAATCCATAATCCTGTTCTAAGGTATCTACAACTTCTTGTAAAGGTTCCCCATCTCTACAAGTCCATAAACATATAGTATGTTTTCTTTTTAGTTTCTTTATTACTTCGATTGCTTTTGTATCTATTACACCTATTCTTGGATATCTGTGTTCTTTTGTTATTGTTCCATCAAAATCTATTGCTATTATCATTTATATTTCTCCCATATATGAATACATATTAAATATGTTTAATCTTCTACACATGCTTATTAAGAAAGAATCATCATTCCATACACACTCACTATACTTAGAATATTTAAAAAACCTAAACCTTATGCTACCACAATTTTTGCTACTTCTAAATTTCCACCTAATCCATTATTGTGTTTAGTTAGCCATGCTTGTGCTTTTTCCTCTGTCGTGAAGTATGCATAATAATTACTATGTCCATAAGTTCTGTCCAAGTAGGCAACCACAAATATTTCTGTTGTTTTAGGTTCTTTATTGTAACAATCACCGATTATTTCCATTGTTTCTCCTCTTTTACTATTGATATATAATTTACAAAAGCTATACCATTTTCTTGTAATGTCATTTCTAATAGTTTTCTTTCAGGTACATCTTCTTGTAGCTCAAATTTATAACCACAATCATCGCATTTATATTCATAATATGATGGATAGGTGTATATACAAAGTCCATTTGCTTTTACGTTTTCACTTTTACATTTTGGACATTTCATTCTTTTACCTCAATTCTTTTGTATGAAAACATTTTGTACAGTACATACACGTTTTACCGACTTTCCAATCATGAAAACAAAAATGCTGCTTTGTTCTCTGAATAAATAACTCAATAAAATCCATTGGTGTTTTAATATTCGACCAACATGTTTCTGTGTCTAAATAAAAATATAAACCGATTACTAAAATACCTGCAACTATAAGTAAAGTTTCTATCATTTCCCGTACCTTTCGTAAAACATATCTTCTACATCAATAATAGACATTTTTTTAAGTTTATCTCTACCTAATTCTTCCATGAGTTTTACAACCTGAATTTCTTCTTTTGTTTTATATGACTTTTTATTTGTTCTTCCACCTGCAAGGGCATCCTTTACAGCACGCATTTGCTTCCACCATGAATAAAATTTAGACTTAAATTTAACCCTATATCCATTTTGGTCTTCAAACACATAACCTTCATGTTTACAATCCCATTGAGTTGTACCGTTAGTAAATTTATCTTGCCATTCTTCAAATTCTTCCCAATTATTAAATCTTAATTCTTGAGATTTACATGGAACAACTAATCTATCTGCTATCTCATGTAATTCTTTCCAAGAAACATGTTCTTCTTTTAATTGGTTTTTAAATACTTGTAATAGATAAACATTATTTTCTTTGTATTTAATAATATGTGGGTCATTATCTTTATCTACACATTCAAATACATAAGAATAACCTTCCTTTAGCAATGGAGATAATTTTTCTTCCAATTTAGTCCTTAATTCTACACAGTCTCTCCATAGGCCTTTCTTGATATATTCATCATTACCCTCAAATTGAGAACGATTATATAATGTTGAATACGAAACTATCTCATCCCAAGAATCCTCAGTATATGTAGATAAACTTGTACAATTTATTTCATAATAATCACAAAGAACACCAATAAACCAATTTACATAATCACCACTATCTGATGACTTTGTAAAGAATCTAACTTTACCATTGTATTTAGATACAATACCTAAGAATCCATTTTCTTTTTTATATCCAATTAAAGGCCACTTAATATGTTGTTTCATATAAGCAGGTTCTGTTGTTTCATGTTGTTTGTAGTTAAAAAATTTTTCAAAACTTCTGGCCACGATGTTACCGTTGGTTTTATCTACAAATAAACCTCTTGCCTTTGTTGTTATTGTGTTCCATTTATCTTTTTCAAAGGCATCTCTTGTAAAGTTAAAACTTATAACATTATCTTGTAATTCTTTTACCTGTACCCATTTAGAATCATACATTTCTTGAAGTAATTCTATATCTGATTTTTCTTCCTTTACTTCTATTGATAATGAATTTGGAATATAAATTGTCTCTGGAATATGAGTATTATTTTTAATTTCAATAGTATTCCAATGACTTTGATTACAACCCTTTAATTTAACTTTATTCGATATTGCTATAAATGTATTTCCATCTTTTAATTGTCTTTCCACATTATCAGCAAGAGATTTAGCATCTTCCATATTCATATCCATTGGTACTGTTGCTGTTATTAAATCTTGTCTTGTTAATTCTACAATTCTTAAATGTCCACCAAACTCTACTTGACCTTCCAAATTAAAAGTCATGTTTTTATTTGATACAACAGGAACTCTCATTACATTTCTATGACCATGTATTTGAACTGTCCAAGTTTTATTCTTTTCTTCGTTTTTATTAAATTGCTTATCAATTTTATCATGCTCTTCATATTTACCTACACCTTTAATCAATTCAATTGTTTGTGTTTTCATTGTAGGCATACATGGGACACCTCCATGCGTTACAAGATAGCTGTGTCCATTAAATGTAAAATAACTCATTTGAGCTAATCTATCACAGAATCTTCTTATCTCTGTTTTATCAATATCCTTAATTTGTGGATAAGTTCTTTTTAGAAATTCTAAGCTTTTGATTGGATTAATTTTTCTATTTGAAGTTACATTGTATTTCTTTTCTAATATGTTTGTAATATCTAAAGATAAAGAACAGTTAAACTGTTGCTTATATTGTTCTTCACAGTTTTTTATAAAATCTTTTGTATTATGTTCTTCATGTTGTAAAACTATAATTTTATGCTGTATCCAATTTAATTGAGTGCTTAATAAATTATTTTCAGCGTGTAATTCCTTTTGTTTTTCTGGAACATTTATCTTTTCAAATCTATAAAATACTTCTCTATTTTTTGGGTCTGTTTCCCAACTTTCCCTTAATAATTTTGAAAGTTCTTCAGCTATATTTTTATTCTTATTTATCTTTTTCTCTAAAGTAATTTGTCTTTCTTTTAATTGAGCAATTAATTTAGTAACAAATGGGTCTTTATATTCAACAGGTCTATTTTCATAATATTCCATATCATAATCTTTTTGAGAATATATTCTTAACCATCTTTCATGATTACCTTCGAGGAATACACAGTTTTTCTTATCTTTTAAAGAAATTAAAAATTCCAAAACTTCTTTATTTTGTAATCCTCTATCTAAATAATCTCCACAGAAAATATAATTATATTTTTCATTAAATGGATTCTTATCAAAATATTCTTTTAATGGATCATAACATCCATGTATATCTCCAAAGATTACAACTTTCTCATATTCATTTGCATTAAAAGGTTGTAAAGGAGCATTTATTAACTCAATTGCTTCTTGTGGAGATATTATTTTATATGATTTTTTAACCTCAGAATCATCCTTTAATGCTACACACATTTTCTCAATTACATCTTCTGGAACTTTTCTGAAACCTCTATTAGCATTTCGTCTTTTTAATTCTTCTTCGGATACGTTGGAAAAATCTACAACATAAACTCTATATCTATATTTACTTACTAAGTCTTTATATCTATTTAAAAGAGAAGATTTATAATGGGTAGCATCTATAATTACTAACTCACCATTTTCCATTCTTCTTTCTAATATTTCCATTAGTAACGCCCAAACTTGTTTATCATGATTTTGGGAAATTGCTCTATCTCCTTCTACGGTTGTTACAGGAGATTGATACATTAATCTTAAACCATCTGTACTAATGGTATATGATTCTAATTCATTTTCTTTAATCCAAGTTGATTTACCTGATGCGGGTGCTCCTCTTAAAATAAATAAATTTCTCATCTTTTTCTTCCTTTCTAATTATTCTCAACATTCCAGTCTATTGAATAGTTACATTTTATCTTCTACAATACTAATGGATGTTCATATTTCTCTTGAGCTTCCACTAACTTAATTATGCTACCAACAAATTCATGTTCTTCTTCTGTTAAACGTTCTAATAATACATGATTAGAATATACTTTATGGTCTACATCACTATATGTTAAACCGTACCAAGATCTTTCTGTTATATCTACTGCTGTACTTCTTAATACATTTATTGCTTGTTGATAGTTTATTTCTACTTTTATTGGTAAATATGTATCTACTAACATTATATAACTCCATTTATATAGGCATATTTTGATTTAGCATGTATTTCTGAATATGCTTCTAATAGTTCTACTCCTGCTTTACATAAATTAAATACTTTTTCATCTTGTATTTCTATTGGTTCATACTTTATTTCTGTTAAAAATGCATCTCCGTAATATGGATTACCACCAACAGTTTGCTGATACTGCCAATATAATTTACCATCTTTAACAATGGCTCTACAGTTACGCCAATCAGAATCAGAATTTTTCTTTTTATGTTCTTTTAAAATTGGATATATCCATTGTTTTAGGTAACATATAATTTCATAAGGATTTAAATTTACATCTAATTCAATTGGTGCGGTTATTTTCATAAATATATCTCCTACTATTTATAGAACAAGTATATACTAAAAATTCAAAAAAGTCAACCCTTTTTTGATGTTAAATGCCACCCATTACAAATAGGACATTTATAAACTTTAAGGTCAATTCCCTCTGTTTCCCATAAGTAATCTGCATGCCTCTCTGCTTCTTCTTTAGTAGCATGCCGTGTCTTAGAAAAACAAATTTTATCTATATTACTTCGTCCCATAATTCAAAAAAAAGGAGCTTATCAATTTGACAAAACTAAGCTCCTCCGAATACCACTGATTTATTTCAAGAAAGGATGTGGTATTTAAAATATCTATTTGAGCAATTTTCTTATATTTATACCCGCATTATACATGTTCTGTAAAGCCTGAATAGAAATAGATTTAGCCTTATCAGACTCAATTTGGCTCAAATGTGCTTGTGAAAAACCAAACTTTTCTGCAAAGTCTTTTTGGCTTAATTTCAAAGTTTTTCTCACAAGAGCTACTCTTTCACCAAATGTAAGAGATTTAGAAACCACCTCCCAAGAGGATTTTTTCTTTGACACAACCTTGATGGATTTTGCCTTAACCTTTTTAGAAGATTTAACTTTTGAAACTTTAAGTCCTTTGCCCTCTATTTTATAATTAACCACTTTGCCTGTTGATTTAAGTTTTAGGTTATATTTAGAGTTCAAGTAATCAACTGCTTCCTGCGGAATTGCACGGTGACCTGTTTCATATTTTGAAATATCTCTACTATCTAACCCAATCATTTCACCCAAAGCAGATTGAGTAATCTTGTTCTGTTTTCTGAACCCAGCTAAAATCTTCCCATTGCTCAGATTTGACTTTGTAATTTTCTCTGCCATCTTTTAATTCTCCCATATATTCGGCAGGACACACTCCTGCTCATTTTTCCTAATAAACAGCCATTGGTTAGTAACCTTTGTTTCTCTCTCTGTAAAACATGGAACGGTTTTTACACCGTCCATGCAACTTTATTTAATATACAAATACATTAGCATTTTATCCGAAATTTGTCAAGCTTCTTAATAAATCTTAACCTAATAGTGCAAGCATTAGTTCGATAAATAGCCTTTTAAAAGACTGCTACTTGATTTTCTCTTTGTTCATATTCATATTTTATTTTAAAATGGCAATCTTTTTAAGTTCCTGAGACGTGTATGTTTCTTTTGGGTCTAAAATAGCCGATTTTTTAAACCAACTTTTCACACGTTCCCAAAAAGTAAGCCTCTTAGATTCATATACACCTGTCTGCAACAGACCATTTCTAACATAATCAACAGCACGTTTAGTAAATAACTTTTCCCATAATCCCACAAGTCTATCTTTCAGACTAATAGGGGTATTTTCGTCTAATCCTCTCTTAACTTTAAACATCACAAATGAATAAGCACTTCTATCAAAGTCATCAACAACCTCAGAGATTTTTTGATGCTTATAGGCAAGTTCTACAACCTCATCTACTAAGGCTTCTTGTGACATAAAACGATAACGTTTGTAAAGGTCTTCAACAAGTTTAAAATCAATTAAATCCATAATAATCTCTCCTCTCACAAATAATTATACTTCAACTAATTCTGCATATATTGGATGTTGTTTACATAACTTTAAACATTGGAGTTGTAAAGATTGCTTATTATAATTACCCTTAATTACTTCTGAAATTACATAAGCAATTACATCCATATCAGCAGACGTAAATCCACGTGTAGTTACAGCAGGTGTACCAATCCTAATTCCTGACGTTACAAAAGGACTTTGTGGATCATTTGGTACTGTATTTTTATTTACAGTAATACCAACTGCATCTAATTCGTTTGCAACATCTTTACCTGTCCTATTAAACTTTCTAAGGTCAACAGTCATTAAGTGGTTTTCAGTCATACCACCAACTACATCTATATCTCTATCAAGCAACCCTCGGCATAATGCTTTGGAGTTTTTCACAATTTGTTCAGCATACTTAACAAAATCATCCGACATAGCTTCTTTAAAACATACTGCTTTACCTGCTATTACATGTTCCAACGGTCCACCTTGTATTCCTGGGAATACAGCAGAATCTATTTTCTTTGCTAATTCTTGACGACATGCTATAACACCGCCACGTGGACCTCTTAAAGATTTATGTGTTGTTGTAGTTACTACATCAGCATATCCAAATGGAGATGGATGAACACCACCTGCTACAAGCCCTGCTATGTGCGCTATGTCAGCAAGTAGATAACATTCTTGTCCTTGTTCTAATAACATATCTCTAATTGAGGCGAATAATTTGAAGTTAATTTCTTTTGAATAATTTGAGGCTCCACATATAATCAATTTTGGTTTATGTTGTAAAGCTAAATCTCTTACATTCAGATAATCTATACAACCATTTTCATTTATTCCATATTGTACCACATTAAAATGTTTACCAGAATAATTAACTGGAGAACCATGAGATAAGTGTCCACCATTGGATAAATCCATAGATAAAACAGTATCTCCCATTTCTAATAAAGCTTCAAATACAGCCATATTAGCCTGAGCACCTGAATGTGGTTGTACATTTACATGATACGAAGTTGCAAACAACTCTTGAAACCGAGAGATAGCAAGATTTTCAATTTCATCAACAAATTCACACCCATTATAATAACGTCTATACTTCCCGTCCTTTATGGGTAAACCTTCTGCATACTTATTAGTTAAAACACTTCCGTTTGCTGTTAAAATATCCTCACTAACTATGTTCTCTGAGGCAATTAACTCAATAGTGGTCTGTTGTCTATTTAATTCCTTATTTATTAGTAACTCAATTTCCTTATCTTTCATTTAAACGTCCTCTCCATGTATTTAAAAGACTAATAATCTGTTTCAACTCATTTAAAGCTTCTATAATAAAATTATAACAAGGTCCAAAGGGAAGCTTTGAAGAATATTTTGCTAATAATTCATCTAAATCTACCACTAATTCCGCTAAAAATTGGTCAGCAAATTCTTTTTGTTGTTCTATATGTTTATCTTCCATTTATTCAAATCCTTTATATATTGTTGTACCTGTTGTATTAAAGAACCTTTATAGTTTTTACATTTTGGAAAAGTCTTAACCATTTCCTTTTGTTCCTTTGTAAAATCTATAATCTTTATATCTTTTATTTCCAATTAAGCTACCTCTAAGTATTTTATTAAGCATCTACTAATTGATTTAGCCTTGCTTTTACCAAAACTTTAGCAAGTGAATCTACAAGTGTATCTACATCTTTATTTGGATTTGCTTGTCCTATAATTATTCCTGCTTTAGCAATTAACTTAAAAGTATCTATATTTATGTTATCTTCCATTTAAACTCCTATATTTAACTAAATAGTATTTTCCTGTTAAGGCTACTTTTACTGTGGTAGAATTTCCATTCAATAAATCAGGAGATATTTCATTCCAAAAATATTTCATGGCTTCTTTTCTTTCGTATATATCTTCTCCATAAAGTTCTTTTAAAACAGACGGGTAATCATCAGAAAACATTGAATCTAATGATTCCCATACATATTCCTTTGTTAAGGGTTTCGGATTAGAGAACATATCATGTACGGCTATTGCATCATCTACATCATATTTATCTATAACTTCTTTAACATCAAATCTCATTGTATTCTTCTCAAAATCCTTTTAACTTCTCCAATAATTTTTGCTGGTGTTCTTTTAGTTTTTCATCAGACGAACAAGCAGGACCATAACCAATACTATTATCTTCACGACTGAAATATAGCTTAACCATAGCACCTCTTAAAGCATCCACTAATGTCGGTGCTTTTACGTTTAGACAATATCCCTCATGATCAGGAATAACTCCGACTTGGTAAGAAGTACCATGATATAAACCTAAACCTTCTTCCATTAAAAACATTAATAATTGATCGGATGTTTTCTCAGGTAGATAATCAGAATAAACTTCCCACGGTTTTTCCCAATCTATATTTATTTCTTTCATTTACCCCTCTTTTTCTTTCTCGATAAGTTCTTTTAACTTAACATGTTACTTTTACACTTTCTATTTTGTATTCTCCACAAGGAAGCGCCACCTTATATACAAGTACGTCCTTTTCTTTATTATACTCCAAAGAACGACTGATTTGAACTTGTTCAGGTGAACATCCAACCTCAGCAGCTACATTTTGCTTAAATTCTTCTTCGGTTTCAAATAAATGTTTTTTAATAATTTCTTCCATTTTTTTTTTCTCCTTATTTACAAATATATGATAAAATTGATTCACTATATGACGATATTATTTTTTCTCCTGCTCTTTTGTTTCTTCAACAGGAGTTTCGGCAGGAAGTGGTTTACAAAGTTCATGATATAAACTTCTCAGAGTGATACTTTCTTCAAGTGTCAACGGTTTACCTTTTGCCCATCCTGTTGTCCATACAGACGGCTGAACTCCCTCTACTTCCACGGTTTCAGCAGTACGGTATAAACGATAATCATCCTTTCTAAAAACGAATAAAATGGCTTCTTGTATTATCTTAGGGTAATTCAAGTTACAATATTCTACAACATCAACCCCTTGAGGAACATTCTTTGCCATGTCCTTAATACTTGCAGAAGTACCAAAACGGTCTGTAAAACGAACACAATAAACATATTCTTCCGATAAAGATTCTCCTACACGAATATAATCCCCTAATGAAGTACAACCCACAAATAAAGACTCAATCTCTTTTGGACAACATAAAGTAACAAATTTATCTACCTTCATCTTTATACTCCTATTGTTGCTAAAATCGTTTCTAATGCTGTTTTTGCAGGCAAGACCGTATAAGGAATTACAAGTCTATTCAACATATTTCTTATATTCTCTCCAACAACTGCTGCCTGTTCTTCCGTCTGATTTCTTCCACTCGGTTGATACGGATGGGTTCTTTCAATAAAGAAATTCAAATTCTCATACTGATTGAAATAATCCAATGCCATCTGTGTATAAATCTCAGGCTCTGTTTCTACATAGGCTACACATTGTACGGAAGGACTATCGGTAATTATGTAGTCTACCTTACCGTTTAACTGTCTTAATTTCTTATTTTGTTGTGCATAAGTAAATAATTGGTCATGAAACGGATAAGGAGAACCCTCATATATTTTATCTTTAATCCACTCGTGTGCTAACTCTGCATCACACCCATTCATCTTTAAACGGTACATCAACCCAAAGGCTAACGTACTTTTCCCACTCCCTGGAGCACCAAAAATATTGATTACCTTAGTCACTGTATTCTCCTCATATCCATGTTTTCTTCTGTTGCCGTATTAAACTTAAATCGGCTGAAAATTGAAATCCAAACGGTATTAAGTTCGTAATAGGACCAAACTCAACCTTACAACTTATTATACTTCCATTCAAAGAAACGGTATAATCAGGAGCGTAAGTTGACCAAAAAAGTTCTATATAACTTTTCATACGTGTTTCCAAAGCATATGCTACATTCCTATCTTCGTCAAGATATAGAATTTCCATCCTGATAATATCATAAAACTCTTTTTCAAATTCTTCTTTAACTTTTTTAAAATTCAGCATTTATTAAAGTCTCTTTCATTGTCGGGAGAATATCTACACATTTATAATCCCAATTATCATCATATTGTTTTTCAATGGCATCATAAAAACCTACAACAGAAGGATGTCTCATCAAAGTATTTTGAACGGTATAGCCTGAATCGTCACAACCACTATCAAAACACTGCTTATCAGAATCCCAATATACATCATAATCATTATACAACTCAGCAAAATCTCCGTCTTCAAAAACAACACAAATAGAACTTAACCTTTTGCCTTTTAAAAACTCATCTGCTTTTTCTATCGGAATATATACCTTTTCTTCAATAAACTTTTTATCTATAAGTTTCAGACATCTCCAATATTCATCTGCTAATGGTTGTATCTCTTTTCTTGCTTTATCCCAAGCTTCCTTTGCAATATTTCGTTGTTCAATCAATTCTTTAAACATCAAAATTAACCTCTAAAAATTTCCTACTTGCTAAGTAATCACATAGATGAATAAACTTCTGTGTGTCACTCTGTGGTTTAGGCAAAATACCATAATTCCACTGTCCCATGTGGCTTTCAATCAAACTTGCAATCTCACTTAATTGTACTTTATTCGGATAATCAAAGGTTCTTACGTAGTTAGCCGCAAGCCAAGGATGTTCCTTTATAGTATTCCCTTCACCATTACCTTGTTTTAATCCGTCATGGAGTAATAAAGCTATAATCACATAATCTCGGTTTAAATCTTTGTATTGTTCTAATTCCATTAAACTTAAAGCAATCTTAACTGCTGCTTTAACGTGACGAACCAAACCACACTCACCCAAAGCATATTGTGGATGATATTTCCCACTACTGCTTGCAGAAACGGTATAGAAATAATCAGGTAATCCCTCTAACAAATCCTTAGCCAATGTCCGTAAATTTTTATCATATATTTCCCATATTTCTTCTGCAAATACATCAGATTTCATAAAATACCTATTTCCTTTAAAATTTCTAAAATATTCTCTAATGCTTGTTTGGTCGGCAAAACAATATAGGGAATATTATGGGCTATCAACATGGACTCAATGTTATCCCCAATCTGACTTGCCTCTGCTTCTGTCTGTAACCTGCCCTCATTGTGATAAGCATGTGTCGGTTTTAATAAGATATTTAAGTTATCGTATTGATTAAAATACTGTAAAACCATTTCAGAAAACAACGGTGGCTCATTTTCTGCATAAACCAATCCCTGTACTATTGGACTGTCACTGACTATAAAATCCACTACGTCAATAAGTTGTCGTACCTTTTTATGCTGTTTTGCAAAAGTATAAAGCTGATCTTTAAAGGGATAAGGCGCTTTCTCATATACTTTCTCTTTGCACCACTCCGTTACAAGTTCGACATTTAAACCACGCATTTTCATATCATAAAAAAGCCCTGCGGCTAAGGTACTTTTACCCGAACAAGGCTGACCGAATAAATTAATTACCTTAGTCATCACATAAATCCTCTAAAGAATAGTACCATTCGACACCACCATTCTCAATTACTTTGAAATCAAACACACCCAACATTTTAACAGTTCCTGCTTCCTCACCCGTTAAACTGTCATTTAAACGATATTCATCGTCTTTAACGTGTTCTAATATATCATCCTCATCAATAGGTTCAAAATGACCGTTTACAATCCTTGCATCTTCAATCTCGTGTATATGACACCCTTCCTCTGATTCTAATAAACATTTAGCGGAACGAACATATACATTATTTTGTATATCTAAATCACAATGAGGAAAATAAGCATGTTTCTCTAAAATCTTATCGGCTAATGCCTGCTCTGCTTCCTGTAATGCCCACTGTAAATCGTATCGTTCTGCTGTATTTACTGCTAACTGCCTTATTACCGCTTGGTAATTATCAAACTCTTCCATAAATTTTTACTCCCTTCTAAATAATTATACTCAAAGAAAAGTTTGATCTATCAATCTCAAAAAAAAGAACAATTATGAGCTAATGTATTCGCTCATTAACTCGGCAAACTTTACATCGACACCCTTTACACATTGATAGAAAATAAAATATATAACTAATCCTATACCCACGCTAATAAGCAATGTTAAAAATAACTCAGTCGCAAATAATTTTGCTGATGTATTTGTTATATCAAAAAATTTGCAAAACAGTACAGTTGAAAATACAAAACTAGATGCTAATATCATAGTACATAATAACTCACTCATTTTGTCAATGGTTTTTTGTTTATATATTATTTTATTAAGTGCTTTTAAGGCATCCTTATATTGTTCGGGGTCTGTTACTTTATCTGTTCTTATCCACCATTTTCTAATATTACAAAGATCAGATACATTTGGGAATACGCTAATATAACAATATCCTGTTTTAATGTCTATCAAACAAGGTGAATCTTTCTCTGGGAAAAGAAAGGTATCCCGTAATTCTGGATATATGCGATATAAATCTTCCATATAGCTCTCGTTGTATAAATATACCTCATTATTATATTTTAAACTCAACTCTCTATACCTCACACATTGTTGGTCTTATTTGAAATCTCACGCAAACCACACTAATAACACTGTTAACACAATAAAAATTACAATTAAGCATCCAATTAATTTAAGAAAAGCTATACCAATAATCAAAGAAATAATCCATATTATTGCTAATGCTAATAATATCCATGTTATTGGAATTAATAGATCTAATAGCGCGCAGTAAATTAGACATTTTAAATTACATTCATCACACTTTTTATCTTCTTCCATTTTATACCTCATCATAGAAAGTTGGAATAACTATTCATACAGCAATATCACTAACAATTGAAAACATCTTTTGTATTTCATTTCCTGTACTCATTTTATTAAATTCAATAAAGGCAGTGTTTATAAGAAAGATTAATAATACAATAAAGAAAAATCTATCTAACCAATCCTCTAATAAATGTTTTAAAAATGGTTTTATATGATGTTTCCTAATTTCTTTATAATCCATTCTTATTTGATTTCCTTAATGTATCCACGCACAATATTTATCATTACAAGCATCATTATAAATCCAACTACTGTTAATGAAATGCTCGGTTCTAATGTTACTGTTAAATGTACATGAGTAAATAAACCTTTTAAAGTTGTATATATTCCTTTTAAAAATGGTTTTGATATCCAATATAATATTCTTAGAATACCTAATGTAAATACCATATAAATAGCACCTTGTACTACTATATTCTTTTTAACAAACTTATCATATAATTTGTTAAAACATAAACCAATAAAAGTTATTATTGATGTTAAGATAATTAAAAATATATTTCCTGCTTTCATTTTGTTTCTCCATTGTCTTGTTCTTTAAAGGATCTTGATCCTACTAATTGATATTGTTCCCAAAGGGCAGATCTCATTTTCTCTTTTTCTTCTTTGGATAAAATATCATCACTATCATGCTCACAGATAAAACTATTATACATATCTGTTATCATATAAAGTCTATCTAATAATTCATGATGAAATAAATTCACTTCTTGACTCATAATATAATATTCCTCCTTCAAAAGAAAATCTATCATCTTTTTTCAATAGTGATGTAAGCATTTCAACAATATGTGCTTGTTTCTTTCCGAATAACTTACACATATCATTAATATGTATAGGACAAAATCTCTTTATGTAATTACTCATTGATTGACGTATTGGACTCATCTTATTCACCGTTTGCAAAAAACTTCTTACATACTTTTGAAAATGATTGTAAGACTTTCGTTACGTCTTCCATAAACTCTTTTACGTTTTCATCCTGTGTAAATTTTTCTACAATTTCTGTTGAACCGTTTTTAAGAGTTTTATAGTTAGATAAAAACGTAACTATTATAGTAATTGTTGTCAAGGCTACTAAGGATTGTTTTCCCAAAGGCATCTTTTTAAATTCATCAAATAATTCTAATGGTGTTTTCATCTTATTCTCCTATAATTGTTTATATTTCTGACCTTTCTATAAAGAATAGAAACATTAACTTTTGTTACTATGTTGCCGTTAAACTGAGTTATATATCGTTCAAACAAAACGTGAATTTCATCACGAGTAAGGAAATATTTATTCAGTTTTCGTGTAAAGTCAGTAATTGTGCTGTCAAAGCTCTCTTGTTCTTTTGGCTTATTTTTCTTCTTAACAATGGCTTTTTTATCATCAACCTACTTTACTAATTCCTAATCTATATTACTATAAAAATTCTTATGTTGTCAAGGTTAAAAACACAACGTTTCTCTCGTTAATTTTCCACATTCTAATTCCTTAACTTTTTATCCTACACTTTAACGGAAAAAAGCATTCTACATAAGCTACGGTTTGAAATTTCTACCTATAACTCAGGCAGAATGCTTATATTTTACTTCTGATACTTAAAAGACGCTCTATCTGCAAGGAATTCCGTTACATCTCCTGCATCATCCTTGTATTCATCCCTACGGACTTTTTCTAAGACTTTACGAACTCTACCCATAGTTTCAATCATTTCATCAGTTTCATCTTTCCAATAAAACTTTTCATCGGGTCTGCCAAGATGTGTTTTTCTTTCTAATCCGTAAGCGTCACGTCTTTTTTGAATAAATTTTAACGTCATCGGATGAAATTTACCGTTTTTGTCATAATAACCTAATGCGCGTGCTAATTTCTTAACAGGGAGATTATTATACAAGAAAGTAAACTCTTCCCGTGTCATAGACTTGAATCTCATTGTATTACTCCTTTCTTAACCTTAATAGTGTTTTATCAGGTTCTTCATAAAATCTATCAAGGACATTTCCGTTTTCATCACGGTCAATGATTCCTAAATTCCACAAAACCTGAATAAATCTTCTATCAGGGTATTTGTTTATATACTCACATATCTTATCAAGTATTTTTCTATTGTTCTCAAGTCTATTTTCAATATTCATAATGTATTAAACCTTTAATCGCTGTCTAAACTTTCGTGCATCCTCTGTTAACTTACTGTAGTCCATATTAATTATATTACTATCAGTTATCGTATACGGATGCTCCTGTGATTTTGTCCAAAGGACAAAATGTTCCCAACTTTTAAATTGTTTCTTCTGAACTTTATTATCAGGAGTATTTATATACATTGGTACTACTGAATTAGACTTGGTTATTGGTTTTTGTGTCTCCTTTCGTAATTGTAACATATTCTGATATCTATAAAGTGACCTGTCTGATATAGCAAACCAATCACGTATTTCTTCTCTTGTTAAACTGTTCCATACTTTTGCTAATTCGTAAGCAATCTCTTCAAATCTACTCATAATTCTTCCTTATTTTACTTGTATGTGCCTCAAACACCTGTACTTCCAATCCCACCACCTCTATCACCTTGGCGGAATTCCTCATTATCTTCAACAAACTCAGGTTCAATTTTTGGATATGGTAGTATGATAAATTGACATACTCTATCGCCATCAAAAATCTCAACAGGTTCTTTACCAATATTATGTAATGCCATAATTATCTCATCTCTATACCCAGCATCAATAATACCAGTACCATTTGCTAATACTAAATTCTTTTTTATACCAGTAGAACTTCTTACATACATTTTCATTACATATCCTTCTGGAACTGCCGCTTGTACACCACTTGGTACTTTTGCAGTCTCTCCTGGCATTATTACTGCCTTTAATGGAATTGATGTACGTAAGTGTAAATCACTGTCCTTTGTAATACGTGCTTTTAAATCCATACATGCATCTGTTTCATTTGCATATTGTGGTCTGTATTTCTCATCAGCTACAAATTTTACTTTCATTTAATTTCCTTTCGTTTAATTACAATTTATTTTGGATTGATTATGATAATTCGACAATTCTTCAGCTTGTATCCTTTATGTTTTGTTTTTAAATGTTCGACAGAGAGAACTCTGCCGAACAAATGACTTTCGCCTTATATTTACATTATACACTACAAGCCGAGGTTGCGTATAATATCGTGATGACTACTCGTGGTCTGACACTCTATAGAGGGTGTTGACTAAATGCCTTGTAGAGCTTTTACGACCCTTCTTTGTTACTTTGTTATACATCCCATCACCGACATATAACAGGTTGCGGTTCTCAACCGATAGTCAATTGGGAGTCACCCCTTAATGACAAATTGACATGCCATTTTAGTTTTTTTTCTGCCTTAGCCCAAACTTGTTGGTGCTATTCCTATTACTAATATCAAGAATAGAATAAATCCTATTGGTGCCAAAGTCATTTGGAAAAATAATACTTTCGCTTGTTCTTTAAAACCATCTTTTAATAACAAAAGTGATCCTATAATTCCGATTATAAAAGCACCTACTAATATCTGTAAAGTTAACATTTTCGTATCTCCTATATCTATATTATAGCACTTTATTAGAAAAAGTCAACCCTTTTTTACAAAAAATTTTCTTGTGAAAGTTCAAGTCTTTGCATAAGGTTTACAGGCTCAAAAGTATCTTCCACTAACGGACTAATCACTTCCTGTGTCAGCTTATTGCATTTTTCCAAACTACGTACTCTCTGTGTTAAGCTCTCAATAGCTTTATTCTGTGAAACAATTATTTCAAACAGATATTCAATACATCTTCTATAATCTTTTTGCACAAGTAACCCATTCAAGTCATTCCGATTCATCGTTTTTCACCATTTAATTTTTTTTAATTCTCTTAACCTAAGCATATTCCTCTTAGACACCTATTAAAGTTTTTGAAAAGTAGTGTACAAACATATCAGGCTCAACGTTCACAAAAGTATTTGAACCACCATGATAATCTTTTACATGTGTGGCTGTACGAATGAGTAAAGTCGATGAGTTCGTATTACGAATATCAGACATACTAAAATAGTAAAACTGTTCTCCAAGTTTAAAGAAACCACTTAAACAGTAATGATTAAAATCGATGTTTTCTAAAACGGCATCTACCTTTTTCAATTCCTGTTTAATCATCTTTTTGAAATCACGACAAAATTCTTTCCATTCAGCTCCCGTAACTCCACCACAATTTTCAGTCCATGTTGTCATTCGATGTGCTATATTGGAAGTAAGGTCTTTTTTCTTTTCTTCTTTTCCGTTTTTCTCACGGATAGTTCTTAGTGTACTTCTTATATCCTCAGCACGAGATATAATTGAATTTAAACTTGATTCAATCCATTGAGTATCCTCATCAGATACTTTACTATCTATTGCAATCATAGATAAATCAGCATTTAAAAGTTCTAAATCTACACGTATTGTACCAAGTTTTTCTAACATTTCATTACTCCTTTACATATATCTTGTTATTTCTTTTAAATCTATATTTTTAGATACTAACCATGAATCCATGGTATAAATATTTAAAGTATTTTCTTTTCTACATTTACCACAAATATAATGTTCACCACCATCAGTTGTATCACTACCTGTATATTTTGGTTTTCTTTGATAAAAGTAGCATTGTCCACAGTTACCACATTCCATCACATATTTTGCTTTTAACTCTCTTTGAATTTGTTTATAAATCCATTCTATTGTTTTACTATCTTTAATTACTTGTTGTCTTTCTTCTTCGGTGTCATACTGTTTTAAATCCCAACGACAAGAACCCTCTCCACCCTCGTGCAACTCTCCACGGTTACATGATACGATAGAAAATAAACTTTGCAAAGACTCATCATCACCATCTTCAGCACAGGCTACCATGTAACTGTACATAGTCGGAATACTCTTTAAATCTTTATAAAGTTTTTTAGGATCATTTAAATACATAATCAGTCCTTTTTCTTATATTTTAACACACCCAAGGAAAAAGTCAACCCTTTTGTTAATTTTTTAGTTGATTGTTCCTAATAGTTTCATAGCAGTACCGATAGCAGTATAATTACTTCCAAAATATTTATCAAAAGCATCAGCATATTCAGACGGCATTTCTCTTACAACGTCTGCCTTAGACCTTACCCATCCAAGTAAACGTGCCGCTTCTATATTCAATGCCTTAGTGAACTCCTGATGGAACTTAACGTGCATATTACCGTTTTTATAGGCTTTAAATTCCATAAACTGCTCACGTTTCTGTCCGTTTATGAAATACATATAACCTTTTGAACCAAAACCGTCAGGATAGGTTACTTCGTCAACAACATTAAATTTAAGGTTACGTGCAATAACGGCAATATCGTTCAAAGTGTTTTTACTGTAATAATCAACCTCAAACTCACCACCCCATCTTTCTCTGAACGGAGACGACATAATTATTCTATAATCTAAATACCAATCTTTATGGTCTGTATTACTCCATCTCCATCCGTCCTTTTCAAATAGTTTAGTGTTTGATTTATACGGTTTAACATTTTCTTCGTCTGAAATCTTTTTATAAAAACTTACTAATTGATTATCAGAGTATTTACTTGCATGCTTTCCTACATATAGAATCATAAACCATATATTCAAAGTAGTAAATTCCAACTTCTGTAACCACTCAAAACTCTTTCTTAATTTTTGACGTGTCTCAGAAGTCAACCTATCAGTAATTTCTGTAAATTCATCCCATACCATATCCCAATAAAGGATTTTAAGATTCTTTTGTTTTTCAATCAATGCCTTTTTAATACCCTCTACCGAGATATTAAACGATTCCATAATATCAGGATCAAGTTGCATAATAGCTTTTAAGTTATTATAAAGTTTTTGGCTATCTTGGTTGTATAATTCAACTAAAATGGTAGCCTTATCTGTATCTGCCGAAACGACTGCATTTCTTATCTTTTCTTTTTGAGAGGTTTGATAATCACGTTCAACTTCATAATCGGCTCTTTTATCTGTTTGAGTTTTAAAAACTTCATTAAAGAACTTATCAAAACCGTCCTGATTATATTCAGGTAGATGTCTATAATAACCGTCATAACGATCTCTAACAAACCTAACAACGTGTACGTGTGCTCTTGCTCTACGGTCGGCATTATGAAAATCAAAGTTACCTAAGACTTCATAAGAAATATTATAAAAGTCTAAAAGTGCTTGGATACTTTTATCGTTTTCCCATCTATCAGGAATTATCAAAAAGGCTTGAACAAAGTTACCTTCTTTAATAATTTTCTTTACCCACTCCTCATAACGTGAATAAGGTGGATTACAAAAATAAGTGCTATAACTTTTGTCCAATAAATTACACGCTTCAAAATCAGTTTCAACTAACCAATCATTCTCAATGTATCTTTTAATTAAAATCCTTGATTTTTCAATAACATTATAATTACTAATACGGCAAACATCTTTGGAATCTTTGTAATATGTTTTCCAATAGTCTTTACCCTCTTTTAAAGCCTCTTGTTTAGCCTCCTCAGTTTTTCGGTCTGCCTCAGCCTGAGCTACACTATCCATATACGTTTTAAAACGTGCATCACCACAACCGATGTCTAAAACGTCTGTATCTCTTATATAAGGCTCAATTACAGCAAACATCTCATCCGTAGACGGATACCATTCAAAATCTTGTTCCTGTTCTTTTAATTCTTGTACTATTGCGCTTGTACTCATTATAATTTCTTTCCTTTATGTTCAACTAATAACTCACGCATTTTATTAAATGCTTTTTTACTATCATTTAAAGAAAAACGATAATAATCCGATGTATCATGGCTATGAAAATCATTACCTTTTGATGTATGATATTGCACCGAAAGAAATGAATTAAATCCATCAAATAATCTCATTTTTACTGACTTCTCATTTCCTTCTTTTTCATAATTAAATTCAAGTCCCTCACCTAAATAATAAAGTCCATGTTCTTGGCAACATTGTTCAATAAGGTTAACAATTGCAAGCATTTTCTTTTCAGTTGAAAATTTGTATTCAAATTTATTCATTATTAATCCTCTACTACTGCACTATATTCAATTATTTCTACGGGTTCATGCCTAACTTCATTTTCATCAATTAAAGTAAACAATTGTTTTATCGTAACTACTTTAACCTTATCTAATTCCTCTTGAGTAATATCAATATCGTCAGAAACTTCACTCAATGGTTTGTCTATTATTTCCCAAAGAATATCATGAACATAACTTAAATCATTATGTCTGAAAATAACCTTTTTAGAAGTACCAAAACCAACTTCTAAAATTACCTCTTTATCGGTCCTTTGTTTACAAATTAAACCTTTTAACATGATTAACCACCTAACCCTTCCAACTCTGGTTTATATAAAAGTTCTTCTTCCCAAGCCTTTACTGCTTTGTATTCTTCCTGAATAGATACAGCTTTACGGACGATGTAGTCATTCAATTCAGCCATTTCCAAATTGTGTGCTTCCAATTTCTTTTGGATTGCAACCGCATCTGCAAAACGTAAACTCTCTAAGTTGGAATAAACATCAGCAACAGTTTTAATGTCGTAAACTAAATCGTACTCGGACATGTCAACGACATTAATTCTATCCAACTCATCATTTACGATGTAATCATAACAAGTAAATCTCATATATGTATCTCCTTTTTTCTTTCATTATAACACTATTTCAGAAAAAAGTCAACCCTTTTATTTAGAATTTTTAACAAATAATGTCGGAAATGTTTTCGCAAACATTTCACAATTCTTGGGGTTATCGTCAATACAAAAAAGTATATCGTATTTATTTTTTAAATAATCAACAAAGTCCTGTTTGATTAAGTAATCCTCACGCTCATCTTCTGCACCACGCATATAAAGTTCATAAGGGTATCCAAACCATAAATCAAGTTGTGTTCTCGTATGCCCTCTATATCTCTCACTACGTGCCGTAAGAAAAACAATTTTGACACCGTTCAGTACCAAACTCTCTAAGAGTTTAATACACCACTCATTCCCTACTCCGTCTAAAATGTTTTCATAAAATGTTTCTAAATTGCCGTCCCATAAAGGATTCTCAATCAACACTCCATCAATATCACAGATTATTGCATTCATATATCACCATCGCATACATTAACTCTTGATATTCTCCTGATATAGTGTGTGGTAAAAATGTTTTACAAACTTGAAACTTTATATCGATTACTTCCTTATCCTTTATAAAATCATTTACCTGTTGTTCAAGTTGCTCTCTACAACTTACATTATCTCCACTTAATCCAATTATCTTAATTTGCATGTTTCCTGTATTCCTTATAAGCCTTTAATAACTCAGGCAACTTTCTTTCTTCAAAGATATTCCACGAAAGAGCTAAGTTATTTTTAAAACCATAATCAATTGTATCCGTTAAACCTCTATCAGTTACGATAAACGGCTCGGTAAACGTTATGGTAATATATTCTCGTGAATCAGCGAAAAACTTACCGATAAATCTTGGTAAAAATTTCGGATAATCCACGTCCTTAAAACCTTTAACCGTTGCTTTTACGTTTAATCTTTTTCTACCTTGTGGCAACTTGAATGAAGTATGAAACTCATCTGCCATTCCATCTACCCAATTTCTACCTTGTAAAGTATATTTCATAGTTACTCTCCTTACCTAATTATACTAAAAAAAGAGGGAGTATAAAACCCCCTCGAAGATAAATTAATGTCTAAAACTATCCCATCATACCCATAGGTGAACCCACAGGTGCTAATCCTGTGTTACCTGCCTCAATCGGCTCAGGTACGATTACTGACTGTGTGGTAAGCATTAAGCCTGCAACAGATGCGGCATTTTCCAACGCACTACGAGTAACTTTTGCAGGGTCGATAACACCTGTTTCAACCAAGTTTTCGTAAGAATTAGTCAACGCATTGTAACCTAATTTTTCTTCTTTTGATTTAGCTACAACTTCGTCACCGTCTAAACCTGCATTAGCAGCAATCTGATATGCAGGAAGTGATAAAGCATTAATCAGAATGTCATAACCTGCACCGTAATCTTTTTCTGCATCTGTAGTTTCCCAAGTACGTCTGCATGCTCCCTGAGCTTCAAGTAATGTGTATCCACCACCTGCAACGATACCCTCTTCCTGTGCAGAACGTGTAGCGTTTAGAGCATCCTCAATTCTGAGTTTCTTTTCTTTTGTTTCAATCTCGGTAGGATAACCGACAGAAATAACTGCTACACCACCTGAAAGTTTTGCAATTCTTTCTTGTAGTTTTTCTTTTTGATAATCGTTATCTTCAACTTCATACTGTGCTTTTAAGGTTTTAATGTGTGATTCCAACTCCGCGGATTTCTCAGACACCACGATGGTAGTTTCATCTTTTGTTACCTTAACTCTTGAAGCATTACCAAAATAAGAAGGATCTACTGAATCAAGTGGAACACCCAATTCCTCAGTCCAAAGAGTACCACCAGTCAATACTGCAATGTCCTTCATAAAGGCTTTTCTTGTATCACCGAATCCTGGTGCTTTTACTGCACATGCTCTTATGATTTTTCTCATGGTGTTAACGACCAAACTTGCAATCGCTTCACCGTCCACATCTTCTGCCACAATCAACAACGAAAGTTGGTTTTTAGCTACATAATCCAATGTTGGAATAATATCTTGAAGTAGACTGATTTTCTTATCTACTACAAGAATAACAGGTTTTTCCAAAACACATTCCATTCTTTCATTATCAGTTACGAAATAAGGTGAAATATAACCACTATCTAAAAGCAGACCTTCGGCAGTTTTAAGGTTAGTACCAATTGTGTTACTTTCTTCAACGGTTACAACACCATCTTTACCAACCATTTTCATAGCATCAGCAATTAACTTACCGATTTCTGCGTTATTACCTGCTGAAACGGTTGCCACTTGTTCTAATTTAGTATCGTCAACCTGAACAGCTTTTGATTTAATGAAATCAACAACTGTTTTTGTAGCTTTGGAAATGCCCTCTTTCATTTGAACAGGGTTGTATCCATCATCTAATTTTTTCAAACCCTCTTTAATGATAGCACGTGCCAAGATAGTAGCCGTTGTAGTACCATCACCACATTTTTCGTTAGCCGCTGAGGACACACTCTTAATTAATTCAGCACCTGTATTTTCGATTGGGTCTTTCAATTCAATTTCTTTTGCAATTGAAACACCGTCATTGATAATGGACGGAGTACCGAATTGTTTAGCAATTACAGAGTTACGTCCACGTGGACCGACAGTAGCAGCAACACAATCAGCAACTACGTCAATACCTTTTACAAGTTGTTCTCTTGCTTCTTTGTCAAATTTAATAATTTTAGCCATTAAAATCTCTCCTTCTTAATATTTTAACTATTTATTTAAAAGTTTCTCTAATTTATTATACTCAAACTTTTTTGAACGTTTATTTTACTACAAGAGAAGCAAGTTTATCCATACATGCATTAAATAACTTTCTTGCTAATTTTATATCGTGCATGCTCACAGCATATATTATTTTCATACTATCTTCATTTTTCTCTAATATGAATAACTTCGTAAACTCTTCTAAAAATAAGGGTTCATTTTTACTCATCTCTACTCTTACTATGTTATATACACTCTCGTGGTCATTCAAATCTATGTCAAACATCTTTCTGCCTCCCTTAAATCTTGTTCAGACAGTTCTTCTAAATCTGTATAACCGTGTGTACAAAAATAATTAGCTAATTTTGCACTTTCGTGTGTGTTACTATCCTGATATCTGTCCGAACGATAATTACAAAATACTACTTTAAACACATAGCCATTTTCTTCGGCAAATTTTTTAAGATGTTTATATTCATTGATAAATCTCATATCAGAAACACAAACTTTCTTATATTGTTTATCTTTTAATGTCTTAATTAAAGCACGACACCAAAAATCATTATCATACTTTCTTATACCTTGAGTACCTAGCAACTCTAAAAATTTTCTAAAACTTACTTTATGTATAGAATCTTCTGTAACTACTTTAATACAATCTTCATTTGCTTTCATTTCTTCATATCTTTCCATACCAAAAGCATAAGGAATATCAAAAGAAGAAAAAGCAATATCTCTTAAAGCATCTGCAAAAGCTATCTTAGTAAAGCCTTTTTCTTTTAATAAATTACATTGATAATCTTTACCTGAACCTGCTCTACCGACAAAAGCAACAATCTCTTTTGTTTCATGTTCCTTTATAATATCCCATACCTTATCTGCATAAGGTTCATCTTGATTAATACAAAGATATTCCTTTATTCCAACGGTTTTAGTTATCTTCTCTAAAAGAGTATCTAATTGATGTAATTCTCCACCGTTTAAACTCTTTAAAACATCTTTTCTATTTACACAGACAAATTTTGATTCATAAAGTGAATCATCTTCATACCTACTCATTAATACACTCCTTTTCTAATTGTTCTGCAAGTTTCTCTAAAATTTTAAGTTCTTCCTCTGTGAAATTTAATTCCACGTCACCTACACCATCAAACATACTTAACCCACCAATTGATTACTAAATACAGACGGAACGGTATCTTTATACAGTTCGTAATACTCTATTAAAAATTCTAACAACGCCTCCTTACGAGAAGCTGCATACTTCCCGACTTTATCTGTCTTATAAGCATACGCAGTTATTTCAGAGGGTGCAATCATTCTTAAAACGGTAAATTCACCTAAACAACTCTCTAATAATAAAATAGTATCACCGTTTATTGTAGGATAGATATCATCCTCAGCCTCAACAGAAGCAAACCTTACCTTCCCTGTAAAATAAGTTTCACCCTTTTTGATTGAGGGTTTAATTCCATACAGCTTGAAAAATCTCATCTCCAAATTTTGCATCTTTCACCACCAAAACTTCATTATCCTTACACAAAGGGGAGTATATTACGTTTAACTTATCGGTATACCCTATATTACTTCCTTTAAACTTAAAGGAAGGACACCGTTGTAATATCTTCCATCCTTGCTCACCTGTTACAACCGTCTTTCTCGCAATATTCCAAGCATCTTTTATTTCTTCTAAAGACGGTGTACTCATTTCTACCGTTGTTGTAATCATTTTTTGCTCCCCAAATAATCAGGCAGAACTTCTTTTTTAAATTTATACCAACTATCACGTATATTCCCGACAAAATCAGTTGGTAAGCCAAGTGTTCCACCTTTCCAAGAACCCCTACCTCTGCCGATTTCATCCGAAAATTCTATTTCTAAATACTCTCTTTTTGTATAAAATAATTCCTTTAACCATTTAGGAAACCAATAAATTGCATCTAAATATCTTTCAGCCCAACAAGTTGCTTTTATTTTATCCCCATAAGCATTAAAGGTATAAGTTTTTCTATCTGCTTGTTTTTTCATTTTTTGCCATGTTTCAAAACTATTTCTATCACATGGAAAATCTATCCATTCATCATTTATCAAAACACCTTGTTTAAATGCTTCTGTATGCCAAGGTAGTCTATACACTTTAAAAGAATTAGGATAATCTCCTTCGTCATCTTCTTCTAAATCCCATCCAAAATAACGTCTGACACAAAACTCTCCATTGTCTAAATTACCTATACTAAACTTGCACCAATAAGGTAAATCAAAACCTAAATTAATCCACTTATCGGCTATAACAAGATGCCAATGCACACGTTTCCATTCACCATTTATTAACTCATAAGAGTGCCCATCTTCGTATCGATTATGACTATCTTCTGAAAACGGAAATAATCCAAAAATCCAATCCATATTAATCCCTTTTAAAAACTACCTTTCTCCTGTCTTCTTTAAAAAAGTCCTTTATCTTATCTAAAAATGTTTTAGGTTTTTCTTCCTCTATAATCGGTTCTTCCTCTTTGAAATGTTGTAAACCGTATGTCTGATAATCTAAAATAATCGGATACAACAACTCAAATAAACCTTGATCTTGTTCTTTTAGATAACTGATACCGTAATCAATCTCATCAGGATAAAAATCTAAAATAAATTGTGTAAACTGCATCTTTAAATCAATATCCTTAGTAAACCAATTACTATACCTATAAGACTCGATTAAAGAGGACATATTATGTTCCACTAACAGCCTGTCCTTTACTAACATAATATTTCTCCAACTCCCTATATACAGCCTGATACTTACTTTCTATTGACGGACTTGATAAATTACATCTAACAAAATCTTCCATCAACTTCATAATCCTTCTTGATTGTTTAGTTTTCTTACATTTCTTTTCAATCTTTTTAAAGCTGTCTATAATTGCCTGTACTCTTGTCTTAGCTTCCATATACAGAGCTTTTTGAACCTCAGCTTGTGCCTTTAACTTATCTTGATTCTGTAAATCATACAAAACTTTATCTAACATTTTTACGTCTCCCTAAATAATTATACTCAAAATTATTTCTTATACTCCGTTAATTCCCAACTATGATATTCTTCTCCGTTTGCTATCTTACTTAATAATTTTCTCTGTCGTTGGTCTTGATATTTCAACTGCCTTATTTCTTCTTTTAACTCAGCAATAGTAGCTTTACCAATATCCTTATTAACGTGACGTATCATTGAGCATATCAAACCCCATGATGGTGGATATTTCGGATGCAGTGGAGCATCTACAACCGTTGCAAATAAATATTTCTTATCTCGTTCTTCTGTTTCTTCATACTTATCAAAATCAAACTCAATCAAACCCGCCCACAAAGGTACTTCTTCTCGTTTAATCATTCCTTTTGGTGCTACATAGAAAAACTCATTTGCATATAACCTTGCACCTCTTTGTTTTAAATCATCCTTAACGTCTTTCTTAAAATCAGAACGTGATGCTTTTATTTCATAAGCCGTTGTTGGATTACCTGCATTTGAACTTATTATAAATAAATCTATTCTTCTTTGAGCTACACCACAATAACCACTTCCTAATCGTAACTCAGGGAAAATCACATTAGTTCTTCCCTTACCATAAGAAATCTCACGGTCGATTAAATATTTAAGCATAATTTCAGTTTTTTCTTTATCTTTCATCCCACCGTTCCTTTAATGAAAACTCTCCATATCTATCACAACACCATCTCGACACGCTATAGCTCCCTCAGCCTCTAAAAGATACTCAGCCTCAGAACTCAAACAATCAGAACCTAATTCAATCTCATATTGATTGTTATCATCCACAAAATCACAGCTCTTTAAAGCATTATATATCTGTCTTATAGGATCACCATGTTCTTCGTAAATATATGCGGCTAATTCTTCATAAGTATATTCTTCGATTGGTTTTTCTAATTGAATAACAAAACTACTGCTTGAACTGTTTGAAACAAATCCTAAACGTATTTTCATATACTTTTCTCCCTAAAATTAAAAGTGAGGATTTATACCCTCACTTTATTATACTCTTTTTAATCATTCAAAACTTGTTTTTCTATTACTTTCTCTACGACTTGTTCTATCGGTTTCGTTTCTTTCTCGTTTGGATTAATCTCCGAATAGGCCTTTTTAAATAAATTTATGTCGGTTAAAAGATTCTGCATAGCTTGATAGCATCGTGAGTTCTTTTCACAAGGAACTTTACATTTACAACAAATTATGCCTTTTCCTAATTGAGTTTCGATTTCATTCAAAAACTCAAATATATTATCTTCCATAACGACACAGCTTACTTTTTCCATACAAAATCTCCTTTTATTGTGCCAACCACTTTTCATAAAGTTGAAGGGCTGTGTTCTTTGCTTCTTCAAAACTATTAACTGAAAAAACTTCGATATAATCGTCTGTTTCGTCTACATATAAATCACCTTTATATACCTTAATTTCTGTTGAATCATCTTCATAGTAACGGTATTCAGGTTTATTCATCTCTGCTATTACTTCCTTTTGTTTATCTTCTGATAAGTAATTTTTTATATACTCTAAGGATTTCTGATGAGTCTTAATACCCCATGAAGTCATAGAATCATCTGTACGTTCAACTTCTTCAAACTCTTTCGGTAAATCTAAGTAATCTACAAGTTCATAGTAAACATCTGTCATTTGCAAGATGTCATTAAAAGGTTTTTCTTTATTAACATTGTAAGAGTAATATTCAGCCGTTTTAGTGGCTAAGTCATAAACCTTGATTTCTCGTTCGTCTACGTAATAACTATTACCCTCAGACGCACTAATATTACTACAAATCTCGGCACATTTTTCAGCCATAGCTTTATCCATGAATACATCATGTACCCACGAACTGTCCCCATAAGACGGGGCGTCTGTTCCAATAACTATATAAACCTTTTGTACCATGCTCTCTCCTTAATTTAATTAAAAATTTAAAATGAACTAATTTATGCTATCTTCCACAGAACTAACATTTGAAATGTTTCCATAGATTTCTAAATTATTATTAGTTATCTTATCATCAACGGTGTTATCTGCTATCTCTTCTGTTTCACTAACACCTGATATTCCTTTAATTTTATTTGATTTATTCGTGATAGGAGATTTTAACACTTTTGGTAAACTCTCATATTCTACACTGTCTTTAAAGTTTTGTAGTTTCTCGTTGTTTTCACCAAACAATATATCTAAGGCTTCCTGTTTTTCTTCCATACGTATTTAAACATTTTCCTTTCATATTTTTTAGGGACTCTTTTTTATTAATTCCATTTGTTTCAAATAGTTGTTATCGTTATCGTCAACTTCACTCTCTACTTGAAAATGACAATTTAAACATGTTGCAGTCTGTTTATAATGAGCAGAACCACCTCTCATTGCCTCAACAAAATTAACTATTCCATTAAAGTATCCAATATTTGTAGAACCACATTTCGGACATTTTACAATGTATTCATCTATATTTATACCTTCGGGTTCTTTTTCCTTTTTTAACACTTCTTTAAGCCATTTAAACATAAACTTCCCAACCTCTTCTTCTCATTTAAGACGTAACCATTTTTCCCATGTTTCGTCCCACTCATCTTTACGAATACGATTCTTTTTTAGATAAAACTCTTTTACTTCCTGTGATAAATCTAAATAAGCAATTAGGTTTCCACCAGTATACCACGTCTGCATCTCATTAAACTTTTTACAAAATTCTTTCACGTAATCAATCCCGTTAATACGGTCTGTATCGTCCATGTTGTAATCTTCATAAGCAATATTACAGATAGACTCAATTACATCGTCAACGTTAATTTTGAAACGGTCTTTTTCTAAAATATTAACTTCCTTTGCCGATTTTACTATTTCAGCAATATCTTTTTCGCTGACATCAGGAAGATTTTCAAGATAATCATTAACCGTATTAAATAAAAGAGCTTCGTCAGACATTTCGATACAAATGTCCATATCCTTAAGACTATCTTCGTATTCGGAAACAGTCCAAGTAGGCTTAATATCAGTATCTATCATGCCTTACACCTCATTTAACTCATCGGATAAAGTATTAATCTCATCGAGTAAATCTTTTTCTTTTTCTAACAATTTATCCATAACTTTATTCTGCTCCTCAGCAGATAAATTGTTCCACTCTTCATCAGTATATTTTAACTTCATGTGCTTTCTCCTATTTAATTATACAAGATGTAGAATATCTGTCAAGAAATCTTTAAATTTCTTTAAGTTCTTTTCAGATACACTGTAACCATTCCGATACTTCCACACCGTACTTTCCGATAACCCTATTTCTAAGGAAACTTCATATAAAGACTTACCCGTTGTTTCCATGTATAACTCTAAATTAGTTTTTGAGTTCATTTGACTCGCTTATCTTACTTAATTGTTCTTCACCTAAAGTGTAATATTCATCTAATTCAATAACTTCATTTATACCACAACATTTACAACCGTCCCATAATAAATCAGTAGGGTTAGTGAAAGAAAAATCACCTTTACCTAAGTAATAACACCAACCATCTGACTGTTCACCATAAAAGAAACGCGCAATACGTGAAGAACATACACCATAAACACAGCCTTGACAATATAAAGTGTATTTCGGAATATTCTGTAAAGCCTTTGTAGTAAGTTTACCATTCTCATCATAACCCTGTTGAACGTTACAACAATGTAACTCATTACGTAATTCTTTATCAAAAAGTAATTTAATTTCCATTTCCAACTGTGATAGTGTCGATATTAACCATTCTAACCAAATACAATTATAGTCATAGATTAAAACAGAAATAAAATCACGAAATTTCATGTGTAGCACTTCTACCCATGACTTATCATACACATCCTCAATGTCATATTTAAAACAATAACCGTCTTCGTCAGGTCGTTTTCCAAAATTCAAAAACTTAACTTTCAACATGCACCAACTCCACTAATTTCCTATCACATAAAGGTTTTAAACGACAATAACCATTCTTATTACCCTTTTCATCCATTTCATATATATTGTTTTCAGGATCGTCAATATCGTAATAAGTCTTTAAATCATGAGAGAAGCATGAACAGTTTCTTTTTGACTGATAAACAGGATCATCCCCCTCTACTAAGTTTATCTCCACCCACTCGTTTGGATTATCACTTAACGTATTAGTTAAAGGTTTAAACTTAACCAACCTATCGAAAATCTGTAAAGTGGTTTTAGCAGAAAAATCTGAATGATTCTGAGCCTCAAAAACCTTTATTAATTCTAAGGCACTTTTTCCACATTTACCTGCAAGGTCTTGCTCGTCATCTATTTTAAAACCACCTAATTTTAATTCATATTCGGCATGTTCTACTAAGTGCATTTTTGCCCCCTTTCGTACCTATCTTTTATCATTTCAATTATCTCAAGTCTATCAACAACATAATCTACAAAATTATCTAAAATACACACGTCAACAGCATCCATCGGATATTCTTCAACAAAATCCTCATTACATTGTCTAATAAACTTTTCAAAAACCTTACGCATCTTTATTCCCACATTTTCCTTAACGTTTCTAAAATTAAACTCTGTTGTTCGGGAGTAAATAACCACCGTACTCCGTTTACTTGTTGATACCATTCAAAAGGAGTATTAGTACCAAACTCTTCCGAACAACCACACCAATCAGCACACATTTCTTCCAAATATTCGGTAGGCATGTCTCTTGCATCTATTATCCCATTAGGATTAGGGTTCTGACGTGTAAAACCACTAAGGACAGAATCCGTCCAATACTCAGGATGATGTGGTGCTTGTGTTATATGAATATATGTAGCAATATCCAACACGGCATCTTCTTCTTTTGTTCTTTCCTCTTTCGGTTTTGAGAAGAAACAATAAGCCTCTAACAACGTAGATAACTTACTTGCATCGTGATTCGGATAGGATTGTCCTATCTTGGCAGCATACTTGTTCACCAATCCAATATGTTTCTTTGTTCTTTCAAGATACACCCTTTTTAATTCGTCAGGTGCTGAAATGTCAAACATCATATTAGCCAAATGAGCTAAGGTATATCCGTGAAGCTTAACCATTATCTTCCTCCAATTTCAATCTTGAAACAGGAGCTGCTAATATATTTACAATAGTATTGATAATACCGTTAATCTTTGCTTGATTAGCTTCAAGTAATTCTTTATCGTCATTCTTAACTTTGTACACATTGTACTTTATTCCGTTAATAACGATACCCAAATCGGTTTCCTCGGTATCTTGAATACCGTAAGAACTTATAGTAACAACATTTTCTGTATTAATAAATAAGTTACCTAATTGAACAATCATAATATCTCCTTTACTTTCTCTATCTTATCCATTTGTTCTCTACATAATCTTTCGTAACAAGAGGGATCAACAAAATATCTTTCATAAGGTCTCCCCTCATGTCGTATTAAATTTCTAATCTGTGGTACGTCATACGGATGCTCCGTATCAATAGGAAACGTACTCAACTGATACAATATATCCGAAACGGTCTTAAACTCTATATGCTTTTTGTAATAATCAGAAAATAGATTTCTTATAAGTTTCTTTTCTTCCACCGTTGGAACTATAAACAACACTTCAAAATCAGATTTAAATATCAACGTATCATCAATGAAGTTTTTTACAGCTTCAATCATTATAGAAGTCTTACCTGTTCCTCTCAGACAGTTCATGAACCTTTGAACCGTTATTGTATCTATTTCGTTACTTAATCCCAACACATTCTTCCCTTTTAAAATCTTTATACTGCTCTTCTTCTGTACTCCAAGGATTTATCTTATTATACTTATTTAACTCATCCATCAATTTATCAATTATAGCTTCATAACAAGATGGATCAATAAATACATAATCAAAATCTTTTAAAGATGGACAATATTTCCAACGAACATTACGCCAAGCATCATACCTAACATCCTCATATTCAAACGGAATATTACAAATCTCATCCCAAATCTTATTGAGTTTAAACCATTTAACCTTACCTAATACCTCATCATTTTTCCAACTACGTCCATATTCAGGCCAATCTGTTACAATCGCTACGGACTTACCATCCTTAATATTTTTACGAGCTAATTCCAAGATGGAAAAAGTTTTTCCGCTACCGATAAAAGCACTCATAAAACGTGTTACATTAAATCTATCAAACTTCTTTAATTTATTTCCCCACATATTTTCTCCTAGCAATATTTTAAGGCTAAATAATTGATTAACAAATGAAGTATATTATCTTGAATGATTATTAGCCACACACGAATGGCAAAAGGTCTGCCAAAATAACCGTCTTTTACAGGTGCCATTACACCCAACGGTCTTTGACTATCTAAAAAAGCATAGTTATCTTGTCTAAAATCCCAGTTCTTAATCTGATTTAGCCTACAAACTATATCCGTATGGTCTATTATTACATGGGTTATTCCTATAACAAGCAAGGCAACCCAAGAATGAGTTAATAATAAAAACGGAAGAGTATAAACCACACCATGTACGGTTGCAGGCAACCATCTCTTTTTCTTATTCGTTGCCATCCAATCATTCTGTAACCAATAATCAGCAAATAAGTGAATTAATAATTGTTCCACCTTTATACCTCTTTTGACGGTGGACGACTAATCATTGCCATCCTTTCCTGACAACGTGGATGTACCCACATTTCCTGCCTCATAAACTGACTCATACATACACGGAATTATTTCAGCTTTAATTATTTCAGGCATCCCATACATCTTAGTATCAGGCAAAGACTTCTTATACTCAACTAAAAACCTATTCAATGCCTCTACCAATGACGGTGTATCTGTAATCATTGCCGCCGTTCCCGTACCATACCATACTCTTAAAACAAACTTTCTCATAATTATCTCCTAAGATTGTTTCCTATTTAATTATACTATAAAAGTTACTACAGTAACAAAGAACAAAAGAAAAAATATATTCCGACAAACATTAATACAAGACCAACTCCAAAAGAAATAACTCCACCGTCAAAATAATCATTAGACATTAAAACAAAACCTGAAATAATTAAACCAAAGCCAACAATCCCCATAAACCATCCAATTATTGTATTGAATTTTAGTTTAGGCATATTTTCTTCTGTGTCTAAAATATCTTCCAAATCTCTGAATTTTGGATAATCTTCCTCTACTTCTTCTTTATCGTCAAAAGTATAAGTATAACTTTCAGAAATTCGTTCATTATCTTGTCGATTTCGTTTTTCTATTTCTAACATTGTCCAAATATACGATGCAGGATTCCACATTTCCTAACCTCTTTCAAACTCTTTTATTTTATTTCTTTTCCTACAAAGTTCTTCTAATTTTTGTTGTTTCAATGGAAGAAAATACTCATAACGAGCATTTAAAAATTCCAAAGCCTGTTTACAAAAATCAATCAAAAAATCTTTACTATATTTTTCAAGCATGTCAACATCATATTGCTTTTTTAGCTCAATCGCTTTAGGTGCAATTTCAAATTCAAAATGTTCATATACATCCCAATCAGAAAGTTCAACAGAATATGAATCGCTTGTACAATAAAAATAAATATCTAATTCTTTCTTTTGATGTTTCACTCGCACAAATTTATGTGTTAAATCAATAAACCATTCATCATCAGGAAGATTAGCAAATTTTCTTCCTAAAATATATAATTCTTCTATCAAATTATATAAAGTAGTGGTTTTAGTATCTTTTTTTCGTATGTCGATGATATTTCCCATATTTTTCTCTTTTCACTCTATTTTTAATAGCACTAAGACTTCTATCAGGTAAAAGTTTAGATAATTCAAGTAAGTTTAATTCTAAATTCTCTTTCACAATTCGTTTTTCTTCTTCTGTCCATAAAGGTTTATGATTTCGTTCAAACATATATCTCCTCCATTTTCCAAGTCATAGTAACCTATAAAGAACGGCTATGATACACAATACACGTTTAGCCTACCCCACGGCTCTCCTTAACATACTTCAATCTCCTCTAATTGTGCTTTTAAATAATCTTTTATGTTTTCAATCATTTCTCTTTTTACGTCTTCATAATATAGTTTAAACATTAAATTATTTTCTTCTACAAAATCTTCTGAAACAATACCTGTTCTCCATAAAACAGTATTATCATGACATGGTGAATTATTCACTCTAACGTCATTTTCGTGCATTTTTAGATACTTTTTCCCAATTTCTCCACAATAATAGTAGGTATCAACTTCTTTCGTAACTTTAAACGGTTTAGAAAATGATATCGTATTTCTCTCATAACAGTATCTTGCTTCAAAAATATATTTCATTTTATCTCCTGTCTATATTGCTTTCGTATTTTTCTTAACAAAGCCTTATAGCTTTTTTTAGCCTTATCCATATTTTCATAGATTCGTTTTTCCTCACTAACAAGAAAAACAGGAGATTCATTGATAAAATATTTATCTATTACTTCAATCTTTTTCAAATTATCATCTTTTTCATAAATATCCGAACCCATCCAATATAAATAACCATCGATTAAAACAACATCATTAGGTATATTTAAATAACCGCATAAACAATCCCCTACCATTTCTGATAGCTTACCTTTATATTTTGCAGGATTTGTTTTTATGTCCACAACGTTTTTAATGTATTCAACCAACGGAGCTTTTCCAAATTTCTTATAAAAAGCATCCACAAAATCATCATTCAAATGATTTAAAACTAAATCTAAAAGTGTCGGGTCTATATACTTGGATATAAACTCTTTCGGTAAAAATTTTTCATAAGATTCTTTTATAATATACTTAGGTAAACAGTCTAACCAAAAAATTTCAACTGGAAACTTAAATACATTTTCATACCATACTGAATTTTTCATTCTATCTCCTTTAAAAAACATCCACCTGTACCAAAAGTTTCAAATTGCTTATCTACCTTTTCGACTTCTATCTCTGCTAAATCTAAACCGAGAGAATATATACCACCCGAAGTTTGATATATCTTTTTACCATTTTCTTCATGGTCAAAATACCATTCATCAATAACGATTTTAGCATCAGGGTCATCTTTTAGCCATTCATTATCGGTATTTTCAGTGGCCTCGTATATAATCTCATCTTCTGTATCTTTATAAGCAAGCATTATATAGAAACCTGTTTCTTTAATGTCTTTAATTTTCATTATTTATCTCCATATAATTTGTGTAAATATTCCATTGCTTTTTGTTTATTTTCTTCTTCATCTAAAACATTATCAGGTAAACCCAACATAATATTTTGAAATTCATCTAAATGATTATAAAAGAAATCTTTTAAAACTTTATATAACTTATAACTCTCCTCAAAATCTTGAGTTAAATTATCCGTATATTTACTTATTTCTTTATCTGTAAGAGTATCTTTGTCCTCGAAATTAACAACATTTAATCTTACATTAAGAATATCATTTATTTTGTTATAAAAATCTAAAACTATTTGTTCCATTTTATTTACCTGCCTTTGCAATTGATTTACAAAGTTTTTTCTTTTCTTGTATTTTATTTAATTGTTCTTTTATGTTTTCTAATTCTTTTTGTAATATTTCTTCTGCCTCATCCAGGTAGTCTCCCTTTTTCGTTAACCATGAATACACAAAAACTCTTTTAGGTTGGTCATCTTCTAAAGTAACTACTTGAACATCCTCATATACAAGAGAATCCTTTTTAAAATCCATGGGGTGCTCATACCCATAACCTAATTTTACAACTACACCGATGTGAGTTTCCCCATACATTTTTAAACTATATTTAACCACATCCCCAACTTGTAGAGGTTGTTTTCTTTCAACCATTGACACTATTCTTCTTGTATCAAAACAAACATTCCTATATCCAATGGAATTTCTGGAAGATTTTTTCACATCTTGGAAAAACGATATATAATGACTATCTTTAAAATAACAAGAAAAACATAAATTTTTTACTGTTGTTAATTTCTTTGTTTTACCTGCCCTGTATGTTATATCCACATATTGTCCATGTTGTAGGTTATCAAAATTCATTTTATTTTACCTCAATATTATATCCTCTATTTTTCCATAGAGAAATATTTCTTTCTGTGCGTAAATAATCCATGTATCCATTTGGAATATCGTTTTTATTTTCAGTGATTTTAAAAACTTTAACTCCGTCTTTTAAAGTTACGGATATTTCTTTTGGTAAAAAACCAAATTGTTCTTTTAATACTTCTTTTACATCTGTTATCATTTATTTATTCCTTATAATGTCTAAAATATCTGCTGTATTATTGGATTTATGTTCTTTACAATACTGCTCAATAAGTTCTAACTTTTCTTTATAAGTTAATTTGTTTTCAACAAGAATGGCAGAACCACCAATTAAATACTCATACTTAAAATTATTATCTTCTAACTTTTTAACGTCAATATCCTCGGCATATTTTACGTCAATATCATAACTACTTGGGTCGACATACTCACGTCTGCCGTCTTTAACATTCTCTAATTTCCAAGTAGTAATTAATAACGGATGTTCTTTAAAATCCTTACCGTCATTTTCAAATACTTGATAAATGGTACGTCTGTCGGCAGCATATAAACCTTTTTCAGTTATCTCATTTAATTTCATATTAACACCTATTTTGCTAAATCAATAGAAAATCTTTCTTTTGTCTGAGTACCGATATATTGTTTATACATCTTAGGATGTTCCTGTTGGAATAACTTTTTATCAAAAGTTTCTGATGTATATTCTGTATATTGTGCTTTTGCTAATAAAGAAACCAATGTACTCAAATCATATTTTTTCATCAATGCTTTTGTTGCATCTTTTAATTGTTCCTCATACTGAGTTAATTCTTTTTTCATTGACTGTAATTTAGCAGCAAAATCAATTACTTCTTTTACCTCATCAGGAACATTTTCAGTAATAATTTTCTTAGTTATTTTTGTCTTAGATAAATTATTTACTAATTCTTCAGTATGTGCTTTTTCTTTAGAAAAATGCACCTTTACTTTTTTAGTAACACTTTTTAATTCTTTGGTATCCTTTACAATCTTTTTCGCTTCTGTTAATGATTTTTCAACTGTTTTTATTCTTGCCATGTCTTGCTCCTTTTTTTTTTCTTTTAGTATAACACGGTTTCAGAAAAAAGTCAACCCTTTTCGTTTATAATTTTTAACGAAATTACATAAACCAAAACTATCTTCTGTCTAAATTAGTGCTAAATACGTAATATGTAACCGTCATTACTAAAATCGTAACTATTGAAATAATCAACAATTGCCAATCTGCTAACTGAAACTTCAGGTAATCAAACTCAGAAAAATCAAAAGGTTGATAGTAACTTAGAATAATGTGTTCAATACCGTTTAAATCTATACCGTGGTCTAAAATATATGTTTCTAATTCTGCACTTAATCGTTCGGATTTATACCAACCAAATACCTTAACCTTAGTAGGATTATCAATTTTATCTACTTGGATAATTACGTCATTTCTTTTACCACGCATCCAAACATTTTTTAAATCCTCAGCAGAGGTGGTTAGAATGATATTTACGCCTATTCTCTCATATAGTTTAGTATTTAATATATCCCATTCCTTAGACGGCTTACAGTCCTTTCTATCGTTTTTAAAAGCGTCATATCTGACAGGATATTTAACCGTATCTTTTTCAGTATTAAAAATAGATTTACTTCTTTTTAGAGGATTATACCAACGTTGCGTAGCTGTCGTAGGGAAACCATAAGTATTCACATCATTATTAGTGTAATAAACAGAGTTATCACCTCTCACACGATGACCCCCATGACTACATCTACAACTACGACCTGAGTTGTATGTTTTACCGTTGTTACCAAAAGCAACACGAAGTTTATCATACTCAGGTTGCTTAATCTCCCATGACTGTCCTAAACTATCTTCTTTTGTCCAATATTCATGATGTCTTGCATGTTCTGTCGTATACCATACACGAGTACGATAAATTGTATTTCCTTTTGAATCCACTCCACAAGCATATGTTGAAGTGTGCTGTTGTTGATACTCCTCTACAAAAGCAGGATAATACGAGGTCTTAATCATTTTACCTGACATATAGTTGAAATCGTTAGGTATAGGAATTAACATAATTCCAAAAAGAATTAAAGAAACCACCAACGAAATAACACAATTCAAGATAAATTCATACATTGTAATTTCTCTATTTACAAGAAATCCAATAAAACAAAGAATTAAACAAGTTAAACATAAAATTAACATAAATCTCTTCCAAAAAAGAGGGTAAAATTACCCTCTCTATAATTTAATATCGTCTTCCTTACCTGTGTTAAAAGCTTCCTCAGTCTTAGAAGAAGTAACAACCTTAATCTCAATTTCCTTTATACCTAAAAAGGCACAAAATACGTTATTCGGAAATTTCTGAATGAATTGTTGATGTTGTCGTGATAAATCAATCAAAATCTCTTGATTCTTAGTAAAGTCATCCCTACTTGAAGTGATTACGTTATTTATCTGTTTGTAAATAGAAGAATCAAAAGTAGGAACAGCCTCTTTTGTCCAGTCCATTAATAGTTGACTATCACCTTTACTTCTTCCTGAAGTATATGCAAGTAAAACCTCTTTCAAACCGTCTTTATATTTATCACTGACTTGAACGGTTTGATTAATCTTTTTCCAAGTATTGTCAAAGATAGTTTCGTTTGCTTTCTGTTTAGCCTCAATCTGATTTTTTAAATCAATATGAGTATTGTATACGGATACACCTTTTGAAAAGATACACACCCCACTCAATACTACAACTATTAAAAAACCAATCAAAAATTCCTTCATCTTAACCTTTCTCCTTTATCGTTGCAAATTTGCTTTTCTCGGTATACCGACCTCTTGAGCAAGCTTAGTAAGAACATACAACGGTATGTTCAAGTCCATTGATGTAGCTTTTCTTGTCTGTCTTAAATCTCTTTCTTCAACAATTTGCTTGAACTCTTGCCTTGTATATTTCTCATAAACTTCTCTCTTTTTTAGAGTAGAAATACCTAATGCTGTTGCAAGTTCAGCCAATTCAGCCAATGTAATGCCCAAGTCATTTGCCGTCTGCACCCTTGTCTGTCTCTCGTCAGCTTTTATAATAAATTTACGTAAAGCTGTTTTTGAAAATTTTAAATTTTTATTTTTTCGCATATTTATACCTCTATAGAACAGTATAACATATGACAAACCTAAAGTCAACCCTTTTCATTTAAAATTGCTTGCACTTTTTCCCAAGCAGATTGCTTAACGGGTTCTTCAACAATCTCAGCAGGCTCAACCTTTTCTTCAACGACTTCTTCCGTTACATCTTCAACAGACTTTTTCCTTGCTTGTAATTCTAAATTTCGTTCTCCCACAGTCTTGTATTGCATATTAAGGTATTCATTAGCCATCTCGTCATACTTCTCAGACAAATGTTCTTTTAAAAAATCACCCCACGCAATGTTCCATCTTTCGATATGATCCTGTGTAGGAATAGGTTGCATTTTTTCCTCTGCCCATTTAGGCAAATATTCCTCAAATTCTTTCATTAAATCCATTATCTAAACTCTCCATATCTTAAAATAAACTCTGCTTTATCCAAAACCTTTTCAAGAGTATCGTAAGTACGTGTCGTATAAAACTGTTCTTTCAACAAATAACTTAAAAAATCATATGCCGCCTTAGAATGAGAAAGTTTTTCATTCTCTTCTTCTAAATAAAAATATTCACTTTCTAAATGATCGTGTTCTCCCTCTAAATAATTATATGAACCCTGTAAATCTCGGTGTTCTTCCTTTAACCTATCATACTTTGACTGCAAATGTTCGTGTTCTTCTCGTAAATCTTTAAGCTCTGATTCAAGATCCTCAATACAACTTTCCAAAGACGAAACCGTTGGATTTTTAAGCTGATTGCCTACTTTCGTAATATCTATCAACGGTCGTTGTTGACTTCTTTTTGGTTCTCGCATTTAACACCTCTTATTAAATATTGCCCCTCGTTAGTGAGAGTAAAATTAGTTCCGACACTACCAATCATAGCATAATTATTTCTATTTAAAAAGACTGATTTTATATCTCCATCAACATAGTGATTTATAAAATAAGCAATATTAGTCTTTTCATATAAACTGTTGGTAGACTTTTTATACTGCACTAACTTACCTATCAAATCATTTGCACAAGGTAAACAAACAAAGACAATATCCCAATTGTCTCTGAAAAGATATACCTCATTACATACAAAACTTAAATCTTCCATAAAAATCCTATCCCATGAAAAAGAGGACTTAGAGTAACGTAGAGATAAGTGTGTGCCACTCCTTTGTCCTCTCTTCAGGGCTTAAAACGATTCTATAACTTCTTTTATCTGTGCAGGAGAAACAATCCCCTCTAATCTTTTTTCATTCTCTCCCTGCTTAAATAAAAGTGTAGGCATCGTTGTAATATTTAAACTTTCAAACAAATCTTGATTATCTTCTGCATAAACCGTATTATAATCAACCCCTGCTTGTTTTAAAATACCGTCCAAGACTTTACACTTTACACAACTTTTACTTGCAAATTTAGTTATTTCCATACTTCTCCCTACCTTTAATTTATATATTTTACTTCAATATCATCCGAAATATCATAATATTCTTTCACAGTATTTCGTATAGCTTCATCAGTCCATTTATTTCCACCTATACAAGACAGCCCAACATAAGAATTTCCGTTAGAGGCTGTAACAGGCTCACCGTTTTCAAATAAAGAAACGTGCAATCCTGGGGACTTAACAAAACCACCATCAGGATCAGGATATGCAGGACCTACATTTTCAACTCGTAAATATTTACCAAGTTTATCAAATTCTTCTAACAATTCATTGATTTTCATCTGTATATCCTTTCAACTTATTAAACAAAGTCATAGTTTTATGCAATCCCATTTTTGGAATATTATGAGTTAAAGTTTCAACTTGCTCAACAGATGCAACGTGTGCAAAATGAAACACAGCATCCATCAAACCATATAGAAACTTTGCTTCTTCCTTACTGATATTCATATCTATTATATTATACTAAAATTTCGCTAACCTTAAAAATCTTCTGATTAGATGTAGCTAATTTAATTCCCATTTGAATATTATCGTCACATTTTAAAGACGGAATATAAGCGCCTGTCTTTACATAATCCACCAACTCTAATAATTCTCTCGGTATGGTGTCTAATTCATGACGTGTGAAAAGGTATATAGGTTTATCAGTAATCTGTTTTAATCTCTTTAAAAAATCTGTCATCTCGTCTTTATATCGAAAATAAGCGTCCACGGGCGACCCCCCAACAAGTAAAATCTTGTCAATCATTTTATCAAAAGTACCGTTTAAACTCTTCACTTTCTCTAAAACGTAATCCATATCATACCCTTTTAAATTCCAATCCCTTATTTCAGGATTACAACAACCTTTACATGCTGTTTCCTTTGGGTTGATTGAACCGTTCCCACAACCAATATTAAATATATCAAGGGACTTCGTATTTATCGAATACTCTATATGAGCAAATTGTAGATGTGCCATAATTTATTTCTCCTTATATTCTATTATACTTCAAATAATCTTCTAAAAGCATGTATTCTTGAACAAGTTGATACCCTTGACAATGACGACTTATTGTATGTTCGGGTAAATTATTGTCATCACTACATTCTCGAATAGAATTATAAATTTTTCTATCATGCAATCTAATTAATGGTTTTTTAAACATTCGATAAGGATCAACCTCATTCGCAACCTTTTTTCCGTCTATATACTTAAAAGAAATTTCTACTGCATTATCCTCAGATATTATGGATTTCACACCACTTATAGCTCTTTTTCTTAATTCTTTTTGCTTTTCTTGTGATAATTGTTCAAATTCTTTTAAAAACATGAACTTTTGAGTAACGCATTTATTACGACAATGTTTAGACACATTACCAACAGAATGTAACCCATAAAAATTAACACATTCTCGTGCGTCATTAAATATTTTTCCATCAACTAAACATATTATCGGCTGATTCATAATACTATTCCTACTAAACTTTTTAAAAGATTGAAAAGTTCTTTCTTTAAATTCTAAACTTCTTTTAGCTACTTCAAAGGCATTTTGTTTTTCTTTTTGTGTTAAGTTATTATAATCTTCTACATACATAAATCGTCTTAATTTTGTAGAACCATTACAATGAAGCATAACTGTGGTCTTCCCTAAATTATAATATAAAGAGCATTGTTTTGTATTATGAAATATTTTACCATCTATGAGACTTATTACTTCTTTTTGTAAAGAATGAAAAGATTTGCCACTTTTTAAAAATTTTTCTAAGGATATTTTTAATTCTTTCTTATCTTTGTCAGATAATTTCATATAATCTGACATATAGATAAACCGTTGTATTTTACGTTCACCACGACATTCTTCACACACAGTATGACTGTCTTTTATCTGATAAAAACGAGCTGCTTCAGCAGCACTCCCAAAAATTCTACCATCAACAATACTATAAACATCCTTAGCATTAAAGTTTTTACGTCCAAGATGAGCTTGTCTTATTTTTTCTTTTCCTTTTTCACTATGATTCCTATATTTACCCCCTTTTGAACAATTATACCCATAATCACCGCTATCTGACTTATAATAAGCAATTAATTTAACTTCTAAACGTTCTGCTTGTTCTAAGGTTAAACCATGAATTAAAATTTTGTGTTCAAAATTATCCCATCCATATTTACGAATAGCCTGAGAAAAATAGGGCTGCTGAGAATACCCTCTACCGTTTAACCAACGTTGCTCCGATTTCCTACCTGTAATACCTATATAGATTTTTCCATTTACTTTATTAGTATGCTTATAAACAACATACGTTTGTGTTTGTTCTTGTTTCTTTGTCATTTTTAGCCTCTTTCTACATTAAAAGATTGGACATATAGAGGCTAATCAGATAAGTCCAATCTTCTCGCATATAGCGATATATCCTTTACATATTTAATTGTATTTTTTTTTGCCTCTATATTTTAATATAAAAATTTAGACAATTTTTTTTAATTTCTAATTAATTATACTTATAATCGGATAAATACACATACTCTTGCTTTTCTACTAAACCTTTACAATGATCTAAAACTTTTCTTGAGCAACAGTTATTATCCTTTGCACAAATTGTTGTGGTTTCATAAACCTTACCATCTGATTTACGTACTATTTTATCCTTTTTAGCTTTATTTTTATACAGGTTTTCAACACGTTTCTTATGTAATCCTTTTTCATACTCGGTTAATTTTTCATAGTCTTCCAACCACATATACTCTTGCTTAGACATATCTTTTAACTCATTATTACAATGTCGGCGTATTGTATGGTCTGTTGCTATATGTAAACGTCCACACTCGGACACACCACATATTACAAAACCATCAACCAATCTAATAACGGGTTTTGCACTATCCATAGATTTTGCAGGACAGTTTTTATAATCATTATAAGCATTAATTTTATCTTGAATAGCTTCTTTTGAACAATTTTCATAATCTGATACATACATAAATCTTATAAATTTACATCTACCTTTACAACTATTAATGATTGTAGTAGTATCACAATGAGTTTGCTCATGACATGCTTTAACTGAAATATATGTTTGCCCATTAATTATATCAATGACAGCCTTATTTTGAGGATTATGTATCATAGGATTAATCCGTCTATCAAAAGATAGCATTTTTAATGCGTATTGTTCATCCTCAGATAACAAACGATAATCTTCATAATACATATATTCAATATTTTTATACCTTTTCATACAATGCTGTGTAATAGTATCTAAATTAAGATTATTATCTTCGGCACATTCAGACATAGAATCATAATATTTTCCATCAATTAATCTAATTACTGCTTTAGCAAAAATACTATTTTCAGAGCTATTAAGATTTTGTGCAGTAACTTGCTTAAACTTTTCAGGATACTTTTTTGACCAATGATTTTCACTCATACGCTTTCGAGTAGATTCATCATGATGTTTCCCATAAAACGGATTTCGGTCACCCGTATAATTCAATTTTAAGGCAATTTCTCTGTGTTGTTGTCTTCGCTCTGGCGTCATATTAGCTTTGTTCGCTTTACTTATTTTATCACGTACTACTTTATTAGGTATATTATGTTCCCCACCCTCAGTTAAATTATATCCAAAACGTTCATCATTACTTTTGTAAAAGCTAATCAGCTCTGTTTCTTTCTTACGTGCTTCTTTTTCTGTTAATCCATCTAAAAGAACTTCATGTTCAAAATTATTCCACCCATATTTTTGAATAGCATTATAAATATAAGTTCCCTTATTATAACCCTTTCCTTTTCTCCATCTATCATTTAATTTTTGACATGTAATACCGATATAAACTTTACCATTTATTTTATTTGTATGTTTATATACTATGAACATTCTTTCTTCCTTGCCCTTTTCCTGTTTTATAATACCACAAAAAACCTTTCGTAGCAATAAAAATCGGAGTCAATACAACACCCAAAAACGTAAGACTCCGATTTTCACCACGTATGTGGAATTTTCTAATTAAACTTGTTACAACTTTGGGTGTCGTATATTTTAATCAAAAAATTCGTTTTTTAATTTAAACAGAAAGTAACTGCGGACTTCTCACATCATCCATCGTATAATACTGTCTATCCTCATCCTGTCTTGCTTTCGTCCAAGCTGATTTCTTCGTGAGGAACCCTACAACACGCATATAGCGTTCGATTTCACCGTTTCCACATTCAGGACAATGGTCATGTTTACCTACAAAGATTTTCTGACAATCAGGATTTTTGCACTGATTGATTTCATAGTTATAAGCGAAATATTTTACACCCTGACGGATGATTGCAGTTGATAATTCGTACATAGTGTCTGAATCAATAGCACCGTCAATAGTTGCGTGTAAGATAGAACCACCTGAACAGAAAGAATCGCATTTTGCAGACAACATAACCCTATCAAGCAAATTACAAGGTTTACTCAAAGGAATAAACTGATTACTATACAAATCATAATGAGGTTCTCTATTATAACCAAGTTGAAAATCTTTGTCTGCTAGTTTTTTAGCCGTGTTCTCAGCAGGAATACCCTCTAAATTGGTAGCGATACGGTACTTTTCAGCAACTTCATCATTATATTTTTCCATATCACCAAGAATTTCTTGTGCCATCAATATACCATCTTCAGTTGTTATATCATAACCCATAATTTCACAAGCATTATACAATCCAACAAAACCTAATGTACTGAATTGTTTTGTTAAATCCATATAACCGTGTGTATAAAGTGGCAAATGACCTTTTGCAATACTTGTTTTTAATAAACATCTTTTAGCATAGTTTACTTCCTGAGCTAAAATAACTAAATCGTGTAAATTAGCTTTAAATTCTTCAAAATTATGTCCGTATTTAAAAGCTAATTGTGGTAAATTAATACATACAACACCCATTGAGCCGATAGAATCACTTGCCCCACCAAAAGAGTTGAAGAAAGCATTATTTTTATCACTTCTTAATCGACAACAAGAAGATAATGTAGCTGTATCACCACTATAAATATTCATAAAACCGTTTTTAGAGTTCTTTTCACAAATATATTTTAAGAACTCTTCGTCAACGATTTCATTTTCACCTGTTTCTTCATTTTTCTTACTTGCGATACACGCAGTAGTAACAGGGAAAGTATGTACAACTCTTTCTGATTCTTCTAACATAACGTCTATGTAAGTTTGTTGACATCTTTGAACGGTTGCTATATCGGTTGTATAAACCTCTCCGTCAATATATAATTGCATTTCAGGAATAATTGATTCTAAAAATGCTTTATCATATAGAGATACGTTAGAGAATAATGACTGATTACCACGGCAAGGTTGGTTTAACTTATAAATAAATGAAGTTAATTCTTCTTTAAAATATTGCCAACAATCTTCTTCACTATCTAACTTAACGTGAGAATCTGTATAGCCGTTATCAATCATCTTTTTAAGGAAAATACTTGCAACTACAAGTAAATTAGAAATACCTGTTGCACCTGCTGTGGCATTACCTGCTATCAACAAGTATGCCTCAATAATATCGAAATAACTTCTTAAATATTTCGGAGGTTTTGTATCATTTTTACTATCAATACCGACTAACCCCATCATTGCGATTGCTAAACAAGAATGGTTATAACAATAAGGCATAGGATAAGAGATATAGTGCATGTCATTTACATAAAAAGCACCTGTTAATTGCGCCTCAACAAATTTATTTGCAACTTCTAAACTTCTATTCTTTTTCAACCATTTCCATATTCTGTAATATGATTGCATCAAAGCCTGTGGTTTTGCTATTTCGTGCATAATAGTAATAGCTGTTGTGTAACCTGCATTTGCGTTTGCATCAATAGAACCATTTGCAACCGAATTAGCTTCTGCCATCTTCTTAATAGCTTTATTCATATCTAACTGTTCACCTATACCACTTAGGTTGAACATTTTAACCCCATATTTATCTAACATAGCATTCATAAACTCTATGTATTCTTTCTGATAAGATTGTGATTTTAAATAATTTTTGATTAGTTCAGCACTTTCAATTCCTGCCATTTTCTCTTTCTCCATAATTAATACTGTCATCGTCAGGTGTTTTTTTTTGGGACACCTATACCCACAATCGCCTTTGAACTTTTTTAAACGATTTTTATACTATTTTGAACTGTTATTAACTGTTTGAGGTATAAAACCCCATAGTTTCTCTGTAACCTATTTAATTATACTCAAACTTTTTGATTAGGTTGCAGGAACTAATATATTTTTAATAAATAGTTGTTCCGTTACGGTAGGGGTTAAATTTCTGTGGTCGTCCACTTTTAAGTGCATTTTTCTCCCATAAAAATCGACCTCAATTTCAGTACCAATAGGTAAAACGTCATCTTTTCTTGTTAAGCAATATGCTTCTGTGTTAAATGAATCAAAATCGTTTTCACCCATATACCCCTCACGGAATAAATTAAATATCAGAAGTGTTGTTCCATAACTATCCATTTCGTCATGTGCCACTTTATCTTCGTATCCAAAAATACTTCCGTATTCTCCTGGTTCATGTTGACGAAAAGGTTGGTAGTCCCCCCTTGGTGGCTTTACCACACATTTCAAACCTTTTAGCTCTCTCAACCTCTCAAATACTGCATTAGCGGCGTTTTTATTTAAAGTTAATAGTTTGTAAACGGCTTCCATAAATTTCCTCTATAATTTAATTAGAAAATTCATGTATAAAATTTTATTGTAAACTTAGCTTAAATTTTCTACAAGTTTCTTTACAAAAAAAAGAGTGAACGACATGCTCACTCCGTTTACAGTATTGTAGAAAAACAAACATATTAAACTATAACTTTTAACTTAGGTTTATCTTCGGCATCCATCAACTTAAGGATTGAGATATCTCCCTCATTAAGCATTTTCTTACCCTCTTTTGATAGCTTAACCTTAGTTTCAAAAGCAACCTTGGCTGTATCGGTTGCAACTACCTGTGGATCAATTTCGGTTGTTGCAGGAATATCAACTAATTTGTATTTAGTTTCCATTTTGAACTCAACGTATCCGTTATCACATACCCAAGTTTTTTCAGGTAAACATTCGATTTTTATAAACTCTAACAAAGCGTCTTTAATACTTTTAATTCTTTCTTTTGTTTGGTTTAAATCAACCGTTAATCTAACCAACTCTTGTGCGTACTTTTCTGCTTCTTGTGCATTGATTGTCATTGTTTTCTCCTCTATTTTCTAAATATATATGTAATTATAAGTAATCCTACGAAAATGTACCAAAACTTTTCTGTTAAATCTATATTGAATCCATTTGCAACCCATAAAACTCCGTAAGTTAATCCAAAACAGATTGCTACCCAAACAAATAGACACAATAATATTAAAATTGCTGCTATTACTAACTTATTCATTTTCTGCTCTCTTCCTGTTTTTTGCCAAACCTAATCTAAATACAGCTGGTGGTAAAATCTGTGCCAACATTTTATTCCGTAGCATTGAAATTTTTGAATATTCTTCAGACCAATATGGGTTGCTGTAAAAATAATCTAATAATGTGGTATAGACAAACATGTTCGGAATACCTTTTGTGAAAACATCATCGTCTTTACCATTTATTATTTTTGCCAAGGCTGAAGCTGTTGCAACAGAACGTGATAATCCTGCTTTACATTGTACTACTATTAAAGAAATTCCTGTTATCTTTCTTTCTACAAAATCTAATATCTCTCCTGCCATTGACCTGTCGAAATATAGATAATTTTCTGAAATGTCTTCAACGTCATCAAACTTTACGTGTAGAACTCCCATACAATTATGATTTACAGGAACAGTTGTTTCGTTATCTTCACTTCCTGAAATAGAAATCACAATATGTGGGATACTTATTGCTGAATATATAGCAGGTGTCTTTATATCTTTTTCACTCAATGTTAAAAATTGCATCTAAAAACTCCTTATAACTCTAAACTTTCTTCTTCACTTTTAGATTTGGATTTTACCACGAGTGCTGTCACAACTGCACCTAACGCTATACCTAACAAAATCTTTAATAGTTTCATGCTTTATTATCTCCTATATAATTATACTACAAACTTTTAATATACTCAAAAGTATCAGCTATATTCTTATCATCTCTTATTTCTACAAATACAGGTAAATATAGACTATATTTATCTTTACTTTCTGATGAAATGACTTCATTAAACTTAACTTCTAAAATCTTACCATAATATTTATCAACGTTATTCATCAACTCAATAGCATCTGCCTGTGTACGGGGTTTAATATATACTTCAAGCTGTTCGTCCTCAGAAACACATCTGATATTACCTATCATACCTGAGTATGCACCTTTTCCCTCTTGAAAACCTACCATCCTTAACTCACAAGATTTCTCTGCTTTTATCTTTACCTGTCCTGACGGTTTACCATCCACCCAAGGCTGATTAAACGATTTAACTACAATCCCCTCTTCACCTAATTCATATTGTTCTTGGAATTTAGACATGGCTTCATCTACTGAATTTACAACCCATGTATTTACCGTTTTAAGTTTCGGACTGTTCGCTTGTTCAAAGAAATGACACAACCGCTCAAATCGTTCGGTATACGGAACATCAAACCTCTTTTCTACAAAGTTTTTATAAGGTAAACAATCCCAACAGGTGTAAAAAATTCTATCCATCTCATCAGGGGTTTTTACTTCACGTCTTAAAATACCGTTTCCTATTTTACGTGGTAAAGGGGCAGTTCTTTCTTCATTCCATACTAACGCTTCCCCTGTAAACACATATTTCTCAGGTAAATCAATACTTAAAAACTCTTTATCTAACGAACCTACCATTTTATGTGGTTTAGACTGTCTCGATACATACTCTACCTTATCACCTACAATAATATTACAATAGGAACCATCCATTTTAGTCTGAGCGTATGCAGGAAATTGTATGTGTCTTAAAGCATCCATGTTAAAAGGTTGGCAACCCATATAAGGATAAGTAACACAGAAATCAGGATATACCTTCTGAACCTTTTTTCTGTCCATTCCTAACCTTAAATCTTTGAACAAGACCATCTTTAAAAATTCTCTTTCTGCACAAGGTTCAATTATATTCTTTATTCTCTGTACGTCTTCGTCCTTTGCAGATTTTACAGAAGCAAGATAGTCTAACTCGGCTGTGAACTTTTGCCATAAATCTAAGGTTAAGGGTTGATTCATGTCTAAAGAAATTAGATTTATATTAAACAGAGGTAAAGTAGCCTTATCATATTTCTTCTCTGTAATTTTATACTTTTTCCCTGTGTCTAATGTATACTCTAAAACCTCTCTCAATAACGGACTTTTCACGCATTCCAAGTACGAAAGCTGTGCATTACCACTTAACTGCCTTAAATCTGAAATTCTCTTTAAAACCTCTTGCATCATTACACTCCTTTTACTTTATTATACTCAAAAAAAAAGAGCAGACATCACAGATTGGTTAAAAGGTTACTAACAATGACAAAAGAAAGAACATATCCGTGACTTAACGTCTGCTCACAATTTAAACGAGAAACAAAAAATGATACGAAACTATTTATATAAATTTCCACCGTAACTGAAAGTGTGATCTTGAATAAGTACCTGAGTACCCTGATTAACTCCATTGTAATGGTCGATTACTGTAAAACCTTGTTGCCAATTTGCTTTATCGGGGTCGTTTAAATAATCAGGTTCTAATAAACAAGTACAACCGTTTTCATACCACTGACCTATCGTTTTTGCATATGAAGAATAATAGTTAGATAGACGATGAACGTGTCCACTTAGACCGTCCTGCATTCTATGGTCTTCATATTCTGCCTTTGCCGTATAACCTGATGCGTTACGACAACGGTCACCGTGATAATAAATAAAGCCATCTACCACAAACTTAGTTTTCTGAAATTCGATGTCTAACTCTGTTAATCTAAATAATTTCTCAGGTTTTAAATTCTTTAACCCAAATAACCCTGGATTATCTAAAACTATCTTTTCTAACCTTGCTTCGTGATTACCTAAACAATATTTAATTGAAGTGTTTGGTAAATACTTTTTTAATTCTTTCATTGTTCGATAGAAAATATCTATTTCTTCCTGTAAATTTCTCATCCTATCAGGACGTTTTGAAAATCTTGAAATTGAGTAACAATCTAAAATATCTCCGACTAACACTAAATTCTTTGGTTGATGATTAACTAAACAATCAAATATATTTCTTAAAGTAACGTCATCTTGAAAAGGTATGTGCATATCACTTATTGCGAAGGTCTGATGATAATCAGAATCTTTCATACTATCAACTAATCGCTTCTCTTGTTGTTTCTTCACTTCCTGAAAATCTGAAAACATTTCTTCAACAAATTTAACCCTTACCCCCTGAATTGGATTAGTCTGTAAATTTTCCCTTAACTGTTCCCTTGTTTCAATTTTGTTACTATGAAAATAATTGTAACATCTTAATTCTCGTTCCTCAACTGATAATAAATCGTACATCCATCTCTCCCTTTTAACAATGTATGTTTTTATATAACTCTCTCTAATTTATTATACTCAAAGATTTTACCAAACAGTAAAAAGACAAGGCTCTTTAGGATAAGCCTTGCCTTAGTTTCTCATTCTTAGGAGAATCTGAGGAGATTTGGGATAGATTTTTTGAAGAGTTTATATAAAAAATTTTTAAATGTTTTTTAAGAACATTACCCATTATAACACGTCATAAAGATTTTGCAACCACGCTGTGTTTTATAGCTTAATATTTCGTAAAAAAAACGCCATCTTGTTCAAAAGACGGCGTAAAAGGAGTAATAGCATCGCATGATGCTGGTTTCTGTATGTTTATAAAACTAAGTATATATCTTCTTTACGAACTAAAAATTTGTTATGTTCTGTCGGAATTGATTTAACTGCAAACTTATCAAAATAAACTTCGTCTCCGACTTTAATATCTTTTTCTTCTTCCTCTTTACGATTGATAGCGATAACAGTACCAATTCTGAGTGAACTGATAGCCTTATCTTCAACCGTTGTTGGAATGATTACACCTGTTACAGTGGTCTTTTCTTTTTCTTCTTCGACTTCAACTAAAATTAAACTATTCTGTGGTTTCATTTGACACATCTCCTTCTAACTTATTATACTTAAATCTTATACTAAATGTTCCTTTATCTATATCAACAGAGCCTGTGAGAGAGTTAATATCACCTATAAGATACTCTGTTTTCAATATACCTAAAATATCATATGCCTTATCTAAGAGTTCTAAATTATGCTTTTTCTTTTCTTCCTCTGAAAGTTTCTTACCCATAACCTAATCCTCTAAAATACTACGTGTGTCTTCCAATACCTGTAACTCTCGTATTTTCCATAAGGCATAATCTTCTTCTGAAATTTCATCCACTATTTCGTAAGTCCCCCTTGAAGTAATAAGCCATCTGTCAGGATTGGTTAATTTAATTACACTACGTTCCATCATCGTCTCCCTCTATTAATTGTGAAGTAATCTCTATTAAACCCTCTAAAACTGCTTCAGTTATATCAGACGGTGTTTCTATTTTTGTCTGTCTCGATTTCTTTCCATATAACATAGAACCGTCAACCTTTGCTAAATTTTGTTTAACTATGTTTTCAGAATTATGAAATGTCCACTCCATTATTATCTTGGTATAATCGTCTTTACACTCACAATTCTGTGTATGAGATAAAATATCCTTAATTACGTCAATGTCATCCTGTGTTTCTAAAAACTTCATCAGCATTGTCTGTCTTTCTATGTCCGTGAAGTAGGTGTCATTAAGAAAATTCTTGAACTTATCCATCATTAACTTTGATAATAAAGGTGTGGATTGTCTTAGAGCATTATAAAATTCAGCATTAACTACCTGCTGTGACGTTACTAATTCAACTAATTTCTCTCTCTCATTCATCAGTAAATCATTACCTTAATATACTCTTCCACTTCTTTTAAATTAAACAAGGCTTCTTCTACGTATCGTACTTTCCCAAAAACAGTAATCTTTTTGTCTAATCTACCCTCTTTTATTATCCTTTTTAACATGATATCATTAAACCCCGTCAGTAATTTTAATTCCTGATAGTTTACATACCCCGCAATCATTTCAACACTTCCTTTATCTCTTCATATGCGCTCAATGTTCGTGTGTTTGCGATAGGTAATTCTGCAATCAAGTCTAACGGAAGCACTTTTCTGAAGTCTCTTGTTACAGTTAAAATATCTCTAATCTGTGAATCTACATAACCCAAAATTTTTAAACATTCAACTAATACGGAATTAATGTAGATAATATTGTTAAAGCTATCATAACTTATTAACGTATCAATAGGTTGCATATCGACTTCACCGTAAGAACGTATATTCTCTTGAACCAACTCTGCTTTATGTTGTTTAATAATAGTCGTAATAATCTTAACGAAATCAAGTGTAGCCTTAGAACAATAATCCATATCTAACTTATAACATAAGGCTGCCAAGTTTCCTAAGTTCAGTTTCTTTACTCCATGTGATAAGCTCTCTCTTACCATTGTTTCAAAACGTGCATAATTATTCTGCTTAATAAAACAAGCATTTAAATTAAACAAAATAATCCCATTCCTTATTGTATAAACAGGTTGTTTTGCTGAATTTATTATAAATTGTTTAGTCTTCTGCTTTAAATCCATTCCTATTCCTTATCACGATTCTCATAGATACGCATACGTTCATACACATTCAAATCTTGTAACTCTCGTATGACAGCATCGTTTTCGGCCTCTATATGTGCTTTTTGTTTAAGTAAGAATTTACCACGGTTTTTAATATACACGTCATCAGAAAAAAGAACCCCATAATCTTCCGTAATTAAAATGGCTCTGTAATTGTTACCGTCACGTGTCCTAATGTTTGCAGGAAGGGCACGATTCTGTTTATACATCCATAATATTATACCGTATGGCAACCATAACTGTATAAATCTCCAAAGTTTAAACAACATTATACAAATACCTCTCCCTCATTTTCATACTTCTTCTTTATATAATCAATTATACTCTCTTTTGCATTAAGCTCTATTAAAATGTTCTTAATTGAAAATATATCTTTTACACTTATATTATTCTCATATTTTTCAATTATCTTTTCTAAAGCTTCGGTATAATGTTTTTCTTGTGTTTCAATTTTATTAATAGCTTCTACTTTAAATACTTTATCAAACGGAGTAGTAGTAACGGCTTTGCATCCTACTACGTTATTATCTAAGGTGTAATAATACAAAGTCCTTGTAAAGTTATAATCGTCTGCTCTGTTTCTCATAATAGAACCCGAACGATAAACAGTAAATTCAGGATAAATTATTCTGCCCTCATCAAAAGGTTTATGGTCGTGTCCTAAAAATATCATTTTACAATTCAAATCTTTAAAATCATTATATGAAAAACAATTAGTACCCGTTTCATATTCATGATGAACTAATAGAATATCTACACACGGTATACCATCCTCTGTGGAATTGGTATATACCTTTCCTTGTATATATTCCTTTGCAGTTTTATACTTAACAGGAATTGTATTAAAACGATAAACTACCCCTCTATCAGATATTATTAAAGGTTTATCAGGAGTGATTATATCCATCACCGTAGATGCCTTTAATGTCCCCAATGAACTATCAGCTAAATATTCTTCCTCCTCATGCGCCACGTCATGATTACCAATTATAGTGTAAAAATGAGTTCCGTATTTCCCTTTACAATACCATAAATGTTGTGTAAGCATATTGACATATTTAGGCTCTACTTTCGGATGAGTAAAAATATCACCAAGAAAAATCACTCGCTCTACATTAGCAGCAATTTCCTCAATCTTATTTAAACCTACCTGAAAATAATCGTCCATCCTTTTTTCTGGAGGTGGTGCTATGTGTAAATCTCCTACAATCCCAATCATCGAACACTCGCCATCATTTCTTTTTCAACGTCAACAAAATAAGATTCACAGTCTTTGAAATATTCTTCTACTGAATGAGGCACACCGTTTATATCGACAACACATTGTATTTCATCGTTGCTAACTATAACGTATTCGTCACCAAACTTATACCAATCAATAATACCTACTGTCTTTTTATAAACACAGTGTTCTATCTTATCTGTGGGCTCTATGTTAAATTCGTTCAATTCCCACTGAATTACCTTATCGTATTTCTTAACAATTTCTCGATACTTCTTGTCAAATCCTTCTATATTCATCTTTATTTCTCCCACTTTATTATTACAGAACCTTTTGAAACATTCTCTTTTACGTCTATAATGTCCGAAACACAAAAACTCATACTATTTCCACCAATTTCTTTATGCCTTTCGTAACAAATATTTGCCAAAAGTTTACCCAACGTTTCAATTTTCTCATCAAAACTTAGTTGATCATAAGGCATAGCTTTATGAAGTTCTGTTCCTTTTCTTGTATATTTTAAAACTTCCATTGTCACCTCTAAATAATTATACTCAAAAAAGTCTTTTAACTGATTTAATAACAGGGGAATTTATACCACGAAGAATATGAGCAACCACATCACATGTCCAACCGTTTCCTAACGCTTTATAACGTGCAGAGTCTGTCATAGCATAAACCTCTCCTTTTTCGTTTACTCCGTATTTTGTATAATCATCCCCCATTGTTTGAAGGCGATCACATTCTATCGGCAACAGTTTTCTAACAATTAAAGGTTCATTCGGAATTACAACAATAGAATCTGCATTTGCTGACGTGGTAAGACAATTTGCTTTATTATCTGTTCTCGGAACAAACATTTTACATTCTGCCGTTCTTGGAGTGGTGTCACCTTTTCCTGCTATTCTTGCAGCACGTCTTAGTGCTTTTCCTTGCTCAGTCCTAACCTCTTTTAAACAATAAGGAAAGCCTAAATTTTCTAAACATATCCTTTTGCCGTTTGAAGCTCTGAATGTACCGTCAAATTTCAAACAACCGTCTGTAAGAACCCCATTAAACTCTTCAAGATTTCTGTAATCTTCTAAAATGTCATTAAGATAGATAGACTTATCAGTAGGTTGGTCAATCTGTATATTTGTCCAATAATACCTTTTACGGCTTTGCCCTGAAACCAATGCAGAGTCAATAAGATAACAATGAGTGTCAGGATATAATGACGTTAAGGTTTCTGTAATAATCTGCTTATCAGCATTTCTCATAGATGCAACATTTTCTTGTAAAAAATATTTCGGTTTGATTTCTTCTAATGCTTTTATAAAATAGAAAAACAAACTTGACTCTTTACCGTAAATACCTTTACGATTTCTGTTTGCTACACTCATATCAGTACAAGGACTTCCTGAAAAAATTAAATCTACATCTTTATAGTGAGTAAAATCTATTTTCGTAACGTCTCCTAAACGAATTATATCAGGATAATGATATTTAGATATTGCAATAGCATTTTTATCTATCTCACTTGAATAATAAACATCAACAGGAATTCCTGCCTTTTCCAAAGCAAGTCGTCCTGTTGAAATACCATCAAATAAAGATAAAACTCTCATTCAACCTCCATAAATTTAAAGATATGTATTATGACTTCGGCAGTCCATCCGTTTCCCAATGCTTTGTATCTTTGAGCATTACTAATCGATATTACTTTATCATCGTCTATACCGAACTGAGTAAAACCGTCTGGTAAAGTTTGTAAACGTTCACACTCCAATGGTGTTAAATGCCTGATACAATACATGCCATCAGATAAACTGATTGGATAACCTTTATCATCTATTAAAATATTCCCATCTTGTATTTTATATTTACGACAAGGAACTTTATTATTATAAAAAGTTTCTTTAAAAATAATTTCATCATTACCACCTGCTAATAAGGTACTCATTTTACCGTCCGTACAATACTTTCTTGTAGCTTTGTCGTAACTACTTGGTTTTTCTTCAAACTCGGTTATTGCTTTATCAAATTCATCAGTTTCAATGCCTAACAAATCTTTTAAAGATTGCCATAACTCTGCATCAGGAATCGCAAAATACTCATCAACACGAAACCAATGTTCAGCCTTTGTAACAGGAATGTTTAATCGTTCAGCAATTTCTTTTGAAGAATATTTCTTATGATTTCTTAACAACGTCTTTAAGCTTTCGATATCTACATCGTATTTTCTAACTCTAACGGATTCAGGCACGTCAACACAATGTAAAGCATTTTTATTAACCGATATTTTTTCTTTAATGTTTTTAATAATACTCTTATCTTGTTCTATTATATCTTCAAGTATAATTCCTTTATCCTTTGGTTGTGGTATAGCACATTTTGGTACTCCCACCAACCCTCTAATTTTAGGACCTATATTTGTCCAATAGTATCTTTTTCTTGATTGAGCTGAAACTAAGGCAGAGTTTATTTCAACAGGATGACAACCCAACTGTTTAGATATTTCTTCATAAGCATCTTTTGGCATGCCTACATTATTCTCTACAAGAAAATATTTTGGTTGTATTACTTTTATAGCTTCTAATTGCTTATAGAATAATCTTGAATGTTGTCCTTTTAATCCGTCACGTTTACCTGCTAAACTTAAATCTGTACAGGGAAACCCACCGATAATTAAATCTATTTTACCTTTAAAACTATTGAAATCAATAGACTCAACGTCACCTAATTGGATTATATCAGGATAATTATACTGAGCAATTTTGATAGCGTCCTTATCTATTTCTGAGGCATAGTATTTTGACACGTGAATATCTGCTTGCTCTAAAGCATACCTACCTGTTCCTATTCCATCAAATAAAGATAAAACTCTCACTTATACACAACTCCTTTTAAACTTTAATAAATCTTGTCTTTGTTTGGCTAACTTATTTTCCAACACATAATCCAAAGCCGTAATCATTCCTAAAATCTGCCAAGTGCTTTCATTAACCTCGTCAGGTAACTCTCTCAATAATTTCTTTCTTTCAATTTCAATCTGTCTTTTTGTTTTCATGAAACTCTCCGCCATTAAAATAACTTCTTTTTAATATCTGCTAATTTTAATCTTTCCTTAGCTATTTCAAAATATTCAGGAACAATTTCTATACCGATAAACTCTCTCTGCAATTCGGCACATGCTACACCTGTTGTTCCTGCCCCCATAAAACAATCTAAAACTACATCACCTTTATTACTCCATGAAGATACCATATCTCTTGCTAAATCCAATGGAAACATAGCAGGATGGTTATATTTACTTGTTTCACTTGTTGAACCAATGCGATATTCAAAAATATTACCATGTAATTTAGTATCTGCAACGACTTTTTTATCCATTTCAGTCAAAGCATCACTATCATCCTTATAATATGTGGGATTTCCCCAATTAGATTGTCCCGCATATTTACAAGGAATTTTTATCGGATTAAAAGTTTTTGGTTTACCTTTTGAAAAACAAAACATATATTCAAACTCCTGCTCATATCTACCGTGATTCATTGGCATATAGTTTATCTTTCTGTAAATCATAGTATCATGTAGCTTGAATTTATAATCTATAAATCTTAGTGCTTGTTTAAAACTTGTTCCTGTTTCACTACCGTTTTCTGTTTTATCCGCCACAACCCATATAACAACACCTCCATCTTTTAATACTTCATAAAGATTTGCTACTACTTGTTCAAACTGACACCAATCCCATTTACAAGTTTCTTTATAATTACGTAAAGTATCATAAGGCGGAGAAGTAACCACTAAATCTATACTTCCTTTTTCTAATTTTGGTAAAATATTTAAACAATCATCTTGATATATCAAAATAACCTCCTTTTCATATTAACTTGATTCAATCTATCCTGTGCAATTTTAAAATATTCCGAGCTTTTCTCAATACCGATAAAATTTCTGTTCAAATTTTTACATGCTAATCCAGTAGAACCACTCCCCATACAAAAATCTAAAACAGTATCATTTTCATTTGTACATATACTAACACATCTTTCCATTAGAGCAATAGGTTTCTGTGTAGGATGATTTACTTTTTCCTTACTATTGTGTGGAAGTGCTGAAATATCCGACCAAACATCAGAAAGACTTACCCCGTCTTTTAAAATACCGTCTGTGTATTCTTTTCTTTTTGTATCAGGTTTTACTTTAAGATTATTAAAAACAGGATTACCTTTTGTATAATAACAAATTGGTTCATACCCACTTGCTAAGGCTTTTCCTCTTGTTGTGTTTATATTCCTTTTTCTTGCCCAAATGATAATCCTTTGTTCTGTAAAATATTTATCTAAAATACAAGCAATCTGTCTATTATATTGCCTGCCCGTAAAAAGCATAATAGAAGCATCATCTTTTAAAAGTTTATTAAAGGTTCTAATAACATATTCTACCCACGTTAAATAATCTTCAACGGATTTCCATTGATTATCCCAAGCGTCTTCAACAACTTGAAAATAAGGCAAGTCAGCAATAACGGCATCTAATTTTATACCGTCATTTATAAGTTTATTCATAATTTCTATACAATCACCTTGGTATAACAAAATTCGTACCTCTAAAACAACCTTTTTCTTTCAACTTTTTTAAATACTTCTGTATTCGGTTCATCTCTTTTCATACATTCAAAAATATGAGATATAATATCAACCGTCCAACCGTTTCCTACCTGACGATATCTTTGAGTATTACTTATCTCTACTTTTTCACCCTTTATTAAACCGTATTTTGTATAATTATCTGGTAATGTTTGAAGTCTTTCACACTCAATAGGAGTTTTATATCTGAAAAAGAACATATCAGCAGGTATTCTATTCGGAAGGGTAAAAGGAACTACAATACCATCTTTTTGCACTGTCGTTAAAGCATTAGATTTTCCGTCATATCTAAACTCTATATATTGTTGTGTTTTATCAGGTTGAGAATCAATTAAATACCTTCCCCTCATCGCAGCAATACATTCTTTATCAGTCGGTAGATCACATATACCGAAAAATCTTTGAGCACTATAATTCTTATAATCAGATGCTTCACACATTTGAGCCTTATCCTTGTCAGACCATATATCTAAGGGTCTATTTTTTCTTCTTGATTCGGTTGCTAACCATTGTAAACCTTTTTCTGTATAATAATACTCATTAACCCCATGCTCACGTACATCCCCCCAAGTAATCCCTTTATCCTCAGGTTGAGTAATTTTAAAATTAGACCAATATAATCTTTGTCTATTCTGTGCTGAAACAAGAGCAGAATTTATACAAATAGGCTTATAACCCATCTCATTATCTATAACCTTTTCATATTCAGGTTTCATTATAACATTTTCACCTAAAAACTTAGCGTTAGGATTACTTTTCAAAACGTGTTTTACAATATCCCTGAAAATAAAAAATAATTGACCTCTTGGATCTTCAAAACCCTTTTGTTTTCCTGATAAACTGAATGAAGGACAAGGAAAACCACCTATAACTAAATCAATAGATGACCAATCAATATCCCATTCTTCCCATTTTGTAATATCACCAAGTTGAATTGTATTAGGGAAATTATATTGAGTAACGGCAATAGCATATTCATCTATTTCAGACGAATAATATTTTTCAACAGAAATACCTGCTCTCTTTAAAGCAAGCTGACCACAACTAATACCGTCAAATAAACTCAATACATTCACACTAAAATGCCTTTCTTATGTGTCGGATTAATTCTCTCTTTTGCAATTTCAAAATATTTTTCATCCTTCTCTATTCCAATAAAATTTCTATTAAGATTTTTACATGCTACACCTGTACTGCCTGAACCCATTGTAGCATCCAAAACTAAATCTCCTTCTTTTGTGTATGTCTTAATTATGTATTCTAATAATTTAATAGGTTTTTGAGTAGGATGAACTCTATCTTTATCCATATTAAATTCTAAAGAATTATAAGGATATCTTAAACTCGTATCTCTTTCTTTATGCTTATACACACCGTTCTTATGATTTTCTGCAAATATAGTTGTGGTCTTACTCTCTTTTGGTAACTTATATTCTTTCCCCTCTATCATCTGAGGATAATATGGCATTTGTTTATCACCATAACGAGCATACCCATCTGAAAAAACAGAAATCAGCTCTATATTATTCAAAGGCTGATATGGTGCTTGTGGAAAGTTACTTTTAGTATCCTTTTTCCAAATCCAATCATACTTAAATTCTTCAAGATTACTTACTCTTAATAAACTCGAAAAAGGCTCTTTGCCAAAAAGAATGATAGGAATATACTGTTTTCTGATCTTTTTAAAACACTCCCATAATTTATCAAAAGAAATTATTGTATCCCATTTACAACGAGAAGTGCCGTAAGGTAAATCAGTAATAATAGCGTCTACCTTTATACCTTTTGATATAAGTTCTTTCATCTTTTCTATACAGTCTGCATTATATAGTTCTATCATTATTTGTTCTCTATGTATCCTTAGTTAATCCAATGTATCTCAGTTGGCTTAGAGTAATCCCCAACTTTCCAACAGAACCACCCATAAGCCACAGCAGACGAAACCTTTTCCATTACAGGTTTACCATCAGCACCTATGACTTCTTTACCGTCTTTCATTTTAGGCTTATAAAATTCTCCGTTCATTGCACAAGTGATACGGCTTGAAGAAACAAATAAATAACGTGGTGGATATTTTAAGAAAAACGGCTTTCTCTCTTTACCCTCTAAAAAGGTAAGTTTTAGAAAAGCACATACCCATCTACCTTCTTCTAAAATCTCTAAGGATTTTTTAACAAACCCTAAAGCGTATTTATATGGTGGATTCATGATTATAGAATATGGATACTTTTCATTTGATTTTAATAAACCGTTACCACTATTAATTTTTAAAAAATCGATAATTTCAATACGAGGATCATTTGTTCTATTAAGAATATCACTACATTTTGCTAAAAGTCCATACTTATCGAATACGTCTGCTAAATGCATAAGACCACATGAGTTCTCCCATATTTGCTTACCCATAGTCTTTAATTCAGGTAACGCCTCTAACAACAACTCAGCAGCATAAGGGTCGGTACTGTATAAATCCTCTGACTGCCTTTCGTGGTCGGTGTGTGAACTACAACTATTTATACGAAAAACACTATTTTTACTTCCTACCCAATCTTTTGGCATTATATATTTCTCCCATTTTTATATCTATTCGGTGTTGTTAGGGCTTTTTCAAAATCCCATTTATATTCTTTCATACGCCTTTTAACTATCTTTTCTGATATTTTAAATTCTAAACACCACTGTTTCAATGTTTGTATTTTACCTTTATAATTAAATAATTCAGGGGACGGAGGTTTATACAAAAATGCTTTCTCTACACTCCACCCATCATAACGTATCCTACGGTGTGTCAATTTATAATCTAAATTAAGCTCTTCACACCACTGTTTTAGTGTCTGTGTTTTACCCTGATATGTTATATTTATATTATTTCGTCTATTATTGCCTTGAACTTTCATATTAACCCATCTGCAATTTTCAGGACAATAATTCCCATTCACGTCTATTCTATCAAGAGTTAAAGAATCATTATAACCGTGTGCCATTGCCCAATCATAAAAATTTTTAAAATCCTTTACCCATTCTTCACATACAGCTATACCACGTTCTCCATAATAACAATATAATTTATCACGAATATCATTACATCGCCTTCTTATTTTATTCCATATATTATGAATACGTGTATGTGTTAAACCGTGTGTACGATTTTTTTGAGAAATAATTTCATTAGTTAAGCATCCACAACTTTGTGTGGTTTTATGTGTAAGACTATAAGTATCTTTGTAAATAAATTTACCACAGGATAAACATTTACAAAGCCACCTTACACCCCCATTAGATGTATAACCGTCACGTCTGATTACTTCAAAGTTACCCATAATTTTACCTGTTAAGTCTTTATAATTATGTGGAGTGTATTTCTTAATATCTTTTGGCATATCTACACCTCACTCATCAATTCTTGCTCAAAACATTCTTTTTCTTTAATCAACTTTTTAAAATCCGATTTTAATGATCTTAAATACTCAGAAACACTATTCAAATAATTAACAAACTGCTCTGAGGTTATTTTACAAGCATATTCTATGATTTGAACGTCATCTTTATTTACCTGTATAATATTGTCAGATAGTTTTATTTGATAACCACCAAACACTTGCTTAATTATTTCAAACGTAACTTTATCACAAGCCATGAAATCAGGAAATTTTAAAACGACTTTATAGCCTTTTTTCATGCTATATGTAATCTTACAACATTCTTTTTCATATACCTTAGACTTGTATAAAGTTTCAACATCAGTATATATTTTTTTAAGTAACTCATAACTATTCATACTTAATCTTTCTCCCATATATTCCAAAAGTTTTATACTCATAAGAATAAATATTTAAGCCATTATCATTTCCGAATTCCACATCTTTTTTTACTATCATAAAAAAGTTCTCTTCTATCGTATCTACAAAATTATACTCAAAAATTTTTTAGTATCTCACAGAAAATATCAAAGATTGACTTTTTATTGAAAAGAAAAAAGACATCGAGATTTTACTCTGTTGGTATTAAATAAGCCTATGTAATACCTTCAATACTATCTTTTAAGTATTTATAAAAACGCATTTTACTCATACGTTTCATACTTATGGACTTTACAAACTCACGTATTGTATTAAATTCTAAGAGTTCTAACATTCTGTCTTTATATTCTTTCTTACAACAGTAGAAATATAACTCGTTAGCATATTGTCCTACGTGTTCTACGACTTTACCAAAACAACCCTCACCGAAATTACATATAGCATAATCCCAACCGTCAGGTGGAATGGGATAACTACCACCCCTACGATACTCTCTTATTTCAATATCTTTAAGAGTATAGTCGACCAGTTCATTTAATCCATTTTCAGGTCTTTTGTATATGTTGAAACAACAATGTAATTCCCTATCAGAGTATTTTTGCATCCCTAAATCTTCGCTATAAATCAAATCGAAATGATACATTTTCATATCACCATCTAAACAACTTATCGGTAAGATGAAAGCAATGTAATCACCAATCGCTACGGCTTTCTTATAAAAAGCAATAGCCAAAGTGTTTCCATGTCCGAACGGTGGATTACCGATAACCAATCTGCCCTTTTTATAGGGTAAAATCAATTCAAGAAAATCTTGCTTAATTATACCCTCAGCTTCAGGTGCAATATCATAAGCAATACAATTCATTTGAGAAGAAAAAGAACCGTCACCCGCAGACGGCTCAATTATCTCACATATATTCCCCTCTCCCAAAATCTATAGTGTTTTATCAATTAGTCGTTTTGCTAATTCCTTTGGAGTGTAATATTTATCCAAAGAAATCTTTTTTGTATTCTTAACTTCTATTTTTCTCGGTATCAAGCTCATATATTATTATACTCAATGTTAAGCAACGACTCACCAAAATAAGGATTTCCGACAGGACATTCTGATAGTTTTTCTTATTATAATTGAGTTTTGTATTGTAAAGAAAATAGAATTATGGTTAAAATAAGCGTTGTTTTATCTGTGCTTGTTTTAACCTTTCTATTGATTTTTCATAATATTCTTTGTCTTTTTCAATACAGATAAATCTGCGTTTGAGATTATGGCAAGCAACTGCCGTTGTGCCACTACCACTGAAACAATCTAAAACAAGATTACTTGGCAAGGTTGATTTTTCAATTAAGGTGGAGAATAACTCTATTGGTTTTTCGGTAGGATGTAAGTTGTTTTGTGTACGTTTATAGTCTAAAACATTAGGGATTCTTTTACCGTTTAAATGTTTATTTGAGGGATTACAAAATATTATACATTCATATTTAGGTGCATAATCAGCATATAAATCTCCACTTCCAAAATTATTTTTATTCCATATAAGAATATTCTTTATTTTATATTGTTTTTCAATTTCTTGTTTAAAGATATCTATATTATGCCAACTACAAAACATATATAACATTCCGTTTGTTTTTAGAACACGTTTAAATTGTGTAATAAGTATAGGCAACCAAGAAAGATTATCGTCATTTTCAATTTTTCTGTATTTATTAATCCTCCATGATGATTGATAAGTCATTCCATAAGGGGGATCGGTTAATATTAAATCAACCGATTTATCAGGTAATTCTTTTAAAATATCAAAACAATCTGCATTTATGATTTTGTTAATATATTTTTCCACTCATTCTTCTCCTTATTTTGTTGACAAATATTTTCTTACTGCAATTCCTGCAACCGCACCGTCTGCTACGGCGGTAATAACTTGTCGATAATCTTTATCTCTCACGTCACCTACTGCATAAACACCCTCTACGGAAGTTTCCATGTTTTCGTTTGTGATGATAAAACCTTTATTCTTTTCTACGTCAAAAAGTTCTGAATTTGCTATCATTCCTATATATGGAAATATACCATTTACCCATAGTTTTAAACTCGGTTTTGCTAAATACTCAACCACACCGTCTTGTTTTTCAAAATTTGCTTTTGGTTCAGCAAACAAAGATAAATAAGATTTATCATTAAAGTTTTCATCTTCTATTTTTGTAACGGCATGCCCTGTATATACTTCTATATTTTCAGTTTGATTAATCTTTTCAACTGTTACAGCATCTGCATTTAATTTATCCGTAAATTCTATTATATAAACTTTTTCACATATTTTTGAAAGTCCAAGCGCCTCTTCACAAGCAGAATTACCCCCACCAATAACGGCTACAAGTTTATCCTTATACATAGGACCGTCACATATAGCACAATAATGAACACCATTACTCACATGTTCTTCTTCACCTTGAACACCTAATTTACGTGGTTTACTGCCTGTTGCTATAATTATGGCATCGGATTCATAAGTTTCTTCAGATGTCTTTACTACTTTATTTGTTAAATCAACTTCTTCAATATTTTGAAATTCATAAACAGGAATATCAAATAAAGCAATATGTTCTTTAAACTTTTCAATCATTTCAAAGGAAGAAATCTTTCCTAAACCTAAATAATTTTCTATTTCTAAATATTCCAAAGGTCTGCCCCCTGAAACATAATTATCTATTATACATACGTCTAAATTAGCTCTTTTACAATACAAGGCTGCTGACATTCCTGCCGAGCCCCCACCTAAAACAATTACATCATAATGCACTTTTCAATCTCCATTATCTTTTTACCAACTCTTTCTACTATCGGAACTACCAATGCATTTCCCATACAGAAATATCTCATTCTATCAGGCATTCCTTTTGTCCAATCATCAGGAAAACCGTTTAACCTTTCACATTCTATCGGACTTAAAAATCTTAATCCGTTATCATCTACTACATGAGAACATCTATTCACGCTACCCTCACTTGTAAGCATTGTCCTACTTGGTTTATCCAAATCATCAGGGAAAGCCATCGCACCCTCTGAATAAATCCATTTATGACCGTCCTTTGTAACTCTCGGTATTCTCTTACCACCTTTAAGATATTTAAACTTTTCAGTCTGTTCATCGGTAAGATACCTCGCTGTATGCTCTCTCTCTCTCTCTCTCTCTCTCTACGGAAATCAGTATTTCAGCCAACGGAATAGGTTTTTCAAACTTCGGTATTACGTCTTTTGTTTTTATAACACCGTTTTCACAATACCCGACACTTCCAAAATCAGCTTTAAAGACATTAAAAACTTCCGTTTCAGTTTTGCTTAAAGTATAAGTACGTATTTCCTTTATTTGATTATCTATTTCATCTAATGGGAAACATTCATTTAAACAATTTTTATAACTTCCTTTATATGCTAAAATATATGTTCTTCTTCTCCTTTGAGCATTGCCGTAATCAGCAGCATTTATTACTCTCCATTCGACAGTATAACCTAAATCTGACAAACCTTTTAATATTACACCAAAATCTCTACCCCTTTGTTTTGTCGGACTTTTTAATAATCTATCAACATTTTCTAATAAGACATATTTTGGAGTTTTCTTTTCAAGAATTTCTCTTATTTGCCACCATAAGATACCTTTTTGTTCATCTTCTAAGCCTAATGCTTTATCAGCACTACGAGCCTTACTGAATGGCTGACAGGGAAAACCACCCACGAGTAAATCAAAATCAGGCAAACTCTCTTTATCTATCTTGGTTATATATTCACAAACACAATTATCCCAATGAGAAATATAATTCTCGTAAGCCCATTGTTTCTTCTTATTTGGTTCCCATTGATTTGCAAAAACAGTTACAAATTCCTCTGAGGCTCTCTCTAAGCCTAATCGAAATCCACCTACTCCTGCAAATAATTCTACTACTCTCATACTTTATTATACTCTAATTTTTCAACAAACCATTTCTTTTTGGTTTTGGATAAATGCCGTCTCCCCATTGAGCCGCCATAGCCTGCGCGATACCATTAAAGGTTTTACTTCTGACGGTACTTCTATCCCCTGATGCATGAGCATAATCTTTTGAAAAGGTAACTTTCTTACCATTCTTACACGTATATGTAATAAGTTCAGGCTTTACTATATTCGTTGGAACTAAGTTTGGTAAACCTTTTAACCACAACCATGTTGCCTTTCTTGACGGGTCTCCAAACTCATACGGTTGAACAACTTGTGTAAATTTAATTGGCAATCCATATTTTTCACACAAATCGGGATAGTGCTGTTTAATGTATTCTCCTGTAATTATGTTTATTGGATTTTCAACACATAGCTTAGGTATGTCCAAGTTTAAACACTCACAAAAGAACTCAATTGCTTCTCTTTGTCTACCATCTGCTCTTTTCTTTTCAAAGTGTCTTGCCCCACTAATTGCAAGGTGAGTACAAGGAGGATGAATTATTGCCAAATCCCAATCGTCTGAAACTACTTTAAACAAATCGTCCTTTATGTGCCATTCAGGATGTCCACCTGAACAGTCCTTTATATCACAAGAATAGGCTTCGTGCCCTCTTGCACGAAAGGCTTTTGTAATAGCTTGACTTTCCTCACAACCGACTAATACTTTCAAAACAACCTCTTTTTTACATTTTCTCTACGCAATCTTTCTTCTGCAATTTGATAATATTTCTCTTCTTTCTCTATTCCAATAAAATTTCTTTTTAATTGTTGTGCAGCAACACATGTTGTTCCACTACCCATACAAAAATCTAAAATTGTATCATTCTCGTTAGAAAATATAGTGATTATCCTTTGCATTAATTCTAAGGGTTTTTGAGTAGGATGCTCATTTCTTTCTGCACTCCATGGAACAATAGGAGATATATCATACCAAACATTACTTAGTGCTCTGTTATCTTGTCCGTTTTTAGTTCCTAAACCACCTGTCTTTTTCTGTATATTAGAATATACTTTATTAAAAGTAGGTTTAGTACCATTACAATACCATAAAATGTCCTCTCTTGTAGAAACAACATTATTATTTGCACCTCTACCTTTTATTCTATCCCATATTATCCAATTCTGAATCTTCCAATATTTATCCATCTCTATCTTAGTAGTACATACATTAGACCATCCTTGAAAAATAATAATATTGCCGTTCTCTTTGATAATATATGAACAAAGTTCAAGTGCTTTACTAATGTTAAAATTAGTATCCCATTCATTATCTTCAAAATCTATGTTATAGGGTGGATCACATATAATTGCGTCTACCTTTATTCCTTGTTGTATTAGTTTTTCTAACTCGGTAAAACAATCCCCTTGATATATCAAAACAACCTCTTTTTCATGCTTGCTTGTCTTATTCTTTTTTCAGCGATATCATAGTAATTCTTATCAATTTCGCAACCGATAAAATTCCTCTTTAATTCTTTACAAACTGCACCTGTCGTACCACTACCCATAAAAGGATCAAATACCGTATCCCCAATATACGTATTCATTTTTATACATCTATACGGTAACTCCTTTGGAAAAGGTGCAGGATGTCCGATTTCCTTAGCTTTGGTTTCAGGAGTAAATTTCCATATTGAATATGCCCATTTTATAAACTCTTCCTTAGTTAAATCAGTCTTACCTGAATGTTGTAAATGAGTATCTTCCTTAGCAAAAATTAAAATATGCTCAAAAGGACAAGGATAACTTGGGCATGACGGACTCTGAAAACTGCCCCATGCCGTTCTGTTTGCTACTTGATTCTTATCCCAAATTATGTGTGCCATAGGAATATAAATCTCACTCATAAACTGTATAATATCGGAAGAAGTAGCTACTGCTCCATTCATCCCGTCACCGATATTAATACAAACCCTTCCACCCTTTTTCATTTTAGGATATATAACGAAGAATATACCTCTAAGCCAATTAATATATTCATGATGTTCTTTATTATCCTTATAAAGAGAATATGGTGTGTTATTGTATTTATTATTACCTAAGTCAACATTATATGGTGGCGAGGTACAGCAAAAATCAATACTCTCATTCTCTAATCTCGGTATTACTTCTAAACAATCTTCTAAGTATATCAAAATAACCTCTTCTTCACATTTTCCTTACATAAACGTTCTTTTGCTCTTTCATATATCTCAGCATCTTTTTCAATACCGATATAATTTCTTTTTGTATTCATACAGGCAATACAAGTAGTGCCACTACCACAACAACTATCTAAAACCACCTCACCTTTATTTGTATAAGTCTTTATCAACCACTCTAATAAAGGTATAGATTTTTCCGTTCGGTGTTGTGCAACAGAAGGATGTGGTTTTTGAAAAGTTAATATACTTTTTGGAAACTTTTCAGTATTAGTTGTATCACAATCCAAAACCTCATAATCTCCATAATTATTATTAACCTTTTCTTTTGTTTTATATGCTGTTCCTTTACTATGTAACGGTTTACCCTCAGTCTTTTGTGGATTATATGTAGGAATACCGTTATAAAATATTGCTATTTGTTCATGACTTCTTAAAGGCATTTTGTTAGCGTTTAAAAAGCCTGTTGAGAGGATTTTATCCCACACTAAATCATATCTAAACCATTCTCTATTTGAACAAACTAAATCCACATAAAAAATACCCTGTGCAAAAAGAGCAACTACCCCATTCTTTTTTAATATTCTTTTATATTGTTTCCAAAGAGGCTCAAAAGGGATTATGATATCGGATTTATGGTTAGTTACCCCGTAAGGTAAATCTGTCAAGATTAAATCAATAGAGTTATCCTCAATCTCCGTCATCCTATCCAAGCAATCTCCCAAGTATATCTGATTTAATTCCATAACAATCCTCTATACTATTATACTTAAAACAGACGTTTCTTAGCAGATGCCTTTTTATTCAATTTTTCCATACAGCATTTCATACTTATTTAACTGATTTTGCATCTGAATAACCTGAATTTGTAATTGACTATTCTCTTTTATTTCCTTTGATGTCCATTTCATACAAAGACTGCTCGGACATAAAATATTAAAAGCCAAACAACCTAATAAAGTATAAAACAATATCTTTTTATAAGGAAATAATTCTTTATATAAATCTTTTCCTACTATAATAAGCACTAAACCATATAAACTTAAAAGTCCTCCTATTATAGTTAAAACATGAATATTATCTAACACTGATAAAATATAACCTACAAACATTTTTAATCTCCCATAAGTTTATCTATCACATCTTGTACTTTATCTTTCAAGTCACTTTCTTTAAGCAACCCAACAAGATTTTCTATCAAAAAGCATTGATTATCCTTTAACCTAATCATTGCATCATACAATTCTTAGAAGTATTGTTCTTTTGCATAATAATGTGCAAAATCTTTTAAACCATCACTATCAGCTTCCTTTTCTGTATATGCTTTACAAACATTTGAATAGTAATCTTTCATACAGCTAATCTTATCGAATAAGCCATTTTTAACGTATTCAAAAGAGTCATCATAAAACAACACATCTCGTCTTTTTTTGCCATAAAAACCTCATGCACTTATTTCTAAAATTGCCCCTACAATAATTGGTGCAATGTCTACCTGTTTTAATTTACTACAAATAGGTTTAGGTTCACTATTTGATACAATAACTTCTTCAATAGGTGCAGATTCTATTCTTTCAAGAGCCTTACCGTTAAACAAACCGTGAGACGCACAAATATAGATTTTATTAGCACCTTTATGTTTTAACTTTTTAGCTGCTTCACAAATAGTTCCTGCCGTGTCTATTAAATCATCGTAAATAACACAGTCTTTACCTTGAACATCACCTAACAAAAATTCAGCTTTTGCTTCATTATGAGCCGTTCTATGTTTATAAATCACAGCTCGTTCACAACCTAATACCTGTCCAAATTTATCAGCACGTTTAACCCCACCTAAATCAGGTGATACCACAACTAAATTATTCATATTTAAATTAAGACTTTGGATATAATCCTTCATAACATTTAATGATGAAACCTCTGCAATTCTCATCTGACGAGCAAAACCTTGAAGTGCTGCCGTATGCATATCAGAAGTAATAACCTCATCTACACCTGAACCGTGAAGTAAGCTCATATTTAATCTTGCAGAAATAGGCTCACCATCTTCTACCTTTCTTTCTTGCCGTGCATAAGGAAAATTAGGTAAAATTGCTATAACTTTATGTGCGCCCATACGTTTTGCCGCATCTGCTTTAAGATATGTTTCAAACAAATTATCATTTATATGCTTTCCAACTACGGGAAGAATATAAACGTCTTTATTTCTCATATTTCCTACTATATTTACATATGTTTCACCATTAGCAAATTTCTTTATAATAGTTTCAGTAGGCTCTATCTTTAGCACCTCAGAAATACTTTTTGATAAATCCGTTGGCTCTGATGGAGGAATTAATCTTATATCTAATCTGCTCATACAATCCTATCTCCCTTTTGTGGTAATATAATAATACCGTCTTCAATTAACTTTTCAGTTTCTTCTTTAATCTCTGAAAATGCAATAGGACGATAATTTGTTACCTCTACACAGACATTTTTATACCATGGATCAAGTGTTTTACCGTCATTGTTTAAAGTAATATAGTTACCATGTGTGTGTCCATGTATACAACGCTTAAATCTACCTTTTGATCCTGCACTTACAGGAATATGGGTTAATATATAATTCTCTAAATTTGTACTACCACGTAATTTATCAAAATATTTTAAATAAAACTGAGCAGGTATTTTAGTGTCGTGATTACCTAAATGTAAATACGTTCTATCACACTTAACAAGTCTATCCATAACATACGAAATTCGATCTGTTTTTATTCCTAAATCGCCTAAGTTATATACCCTATCATGTGGTTGCACCATTTCATTATAGTTCTGAATAAAAACTTCTTCTGCTTCAAGATAATCGTCCCACGGCCTCATTTTTGTACCGTCATAATTTGTAAATTTATAACAGTTAGCATGACCTAAATGCCAATCTGATGTTATCCATATTTCTCTTGCTCTAACCATTACTACACTTTCTTAAACTTATTATAACCACTCACACGGTTTCCTTATTAATTTTTCTACTACCTCAATATTAGGTTTTTCATCTTCTTCTAAACTTCGTAAATATTCTACAAGAGGAGGAATAACCTCAAACACAAATTTATACATTTCACTATCTTTATGTTTAGAATAACCGTATTCAGAATATAATTCTCCACCAATCGATGAAAACTCACGAACGTCTACATACTTCGATTTCATAGCATCTATAATATCTTTTATGGGCATATATTTATGACTGTGTTTATATTGTTTATACACAAACGAAATTAGATGCCCTGCTACTTCGGCACACCAATGATGAACTGTATCAGGATAGTATTCTCCAAAACCATAAATCTTATACAAATGGGTGAAAATAATCTCTGTTTTATTACGCACTATATCTATAAGCACACCACGAGGATCAGCATGCTCTTTTAATTCATCCATCTTTTCTAACAAATGTTCTATGATTTCATTTAAAGTTTTAATTTCCATAATTTATCTCTATCTTTATTTTAAGACAAATCATCAAAAAAGTCAACCCTTTCATTGTCTTTTTCCTTGACTACGAATAACTTACCCTCTTTATCAATATGATACACAGCAACCACTTCAATACCTAAAAAGGCAGGTAAATCAACAAAACCACGTAAGAAATGCGGACTCTGATATCTTCTATCATATAACGGTTTTTCCCTCATACCACAATCCAAAGCACGTCTGAACTCAAGGGTATCAGGAATAAAACGAACAAAAGTCTGTTTAACACCATCAGATACTAATGGACCGTCTGCCGTCCTCATACAACCACCAAAAACACCCGTAGGATTTTCCTCATACTCCACAGGCACTTCAACATTTTTTAAAGGTACGCTGTTGAACTTTGCGTAGGTTCTGTTTAAAACAACCATAAACTGATTTTTACCTACTTCTTCAAAAATCATAATTATCTCCTATGTACTATTATATCTATATCACCCTTTTTATTCAAATTTCATTTAAACAATTTCACTACTTTCTAAAGTATTTTGTTTAATTGTATCCTGTAAAGCTTCCACACGCTGTTTTAATTCTTCCATTGTTTCTTGGTCTTGTAAAATTTTATCAAGAGTAGGTTTCCTACCACAGCATTTATCTTCAAAACAAATTCCGTGTACTTCACAGTTTGGTACAAGTAAATTACCCAATCTTTCGTCAACATCCGTAACTTCTTGCTTTATAAGTTTGAATAAATCACGGATTTCTTTCTGAGCACGTGTACACAATCTAAGATTACAAATATGAATTAGTTCTCTTAAATTAACGGTCATATTTATATTTGTACAGGCAGCATTAGGTAATACATACCTCGCATCTTCAGCAGGAATACCTATATCTATTAATTTATCATAGTATTCTTTGCACTTACTCATAAACTCATTATAAATTAATTCTGCCCCAACATTCTTTTTAACAGTATTAGGTGTTACATATTCAAAAGTTTTATCTTTAAAATTCACATAACGTTGACTTTGTTGAGAATAACAAGCGAGTCTATGGCGAACAAGTTGATGAGTTAAACTTCTACTAACACCCTCGATAGAAAAAGTGAATACAACAGTTTCAGCTATGCTTTTATGCCCACTATCCAACACTTTTTTAACAAGATTCCAATGTTTTTCTTGTAATTCATTATAATTTTCTTTTGTTAATATTGCCCAATCATCTAACATTTCAATAGGACTTTTCTCTGAATAACATGTTCTTGCTGCCGTCCACATCACGTCTATTGGATTTTGTGTTACTTGTATTAATTTAACTTTCATCTTTTCTCCTTAAATAATTATGTTACTTTAAAGCGTTCATTAATATAACTTAACAACTTAGATTTCTTCTATTCTCCCGAAATCTTTCGGTACTCCTCCCCAACTTACAATAGTATATATCCATTTATAAGTAATACCTTCATAAATTCTTTTACCGTATTCATTTCTTACAGGTCTTATGTTACGAGTTTCATATTTAGCAAGAAATATTCTGTAACCTACTTCTTTTAATCTTTTAACAGTATCAGGGTGTAACTTATTCCTTACTTCTACTGAGGTATCTTCACACGACTTACAACGTTCAACTATCATATTCATAATATCTTCAAAAGATTCCAAACTGTAATATTGTTTTTCACCCTTTTCATCTAAGTAAGTATGTTTAGCATCAAATTCAATTTGTGCCTGCTCTTGTTGTTTTTGAATATTATACTGACGTTGCCTTGCCTCTTCTGCACTAATCATGTTTAAACTCCTTTATCCATTCTGATAATGGTTTAATTATTGGACTTTCTTTGAGTATTCTATCCACAGGAAATATTACACTAATCGGTTTATCTATTCTACACTCCGATTTATCAACTAATTCAAACTTCATCATTACTCACCTTATATTTTATTTATCTAAAATAATCTCATCACCGACTAATTTACCTTTTAAAACATTTGTTCTGTTTAGAACTTGTATTCTTTGTTCTTGTCTATCGTATAAACCTAACATTTTAAGATTAGTATACTCAGATGAAGTAATCTCAACTCCACAGTCCTGTATAAAGTTCTCAATAAACTCATCTTTATCTTCAACGTAAGAAAGAAATCCGTTAGATTCTTTTACTTCCTTTATAATACTTGCTTTTAATTTATCTATCTTAGAAAGTAAAGAACGTAACTGTACAATCTTAGAATACGATTTTGTTTTCATTATTATCGGATTTGTCCAAATATTTTTCCTTACTTCTTCTTTGTTTAAAATATAATACTTCATAACCACCTATTCTACTTTACCAAGTGAGTCTAAAACGTGCCATACCATAATTAAAGGTAATAATAACCATCCCAAAAGAAAAACGAAAGTGTACAGAGTAAAACGGACAGTTTCTCTTGGAACTCCCGTACTCCAAGTTATGTCACCGATTTCTTCTTCTAATCTCTCTTTATATTCCTCATAGTTTATCACATAATATGCCCCACCACAAGATAATATACCACTAACCAAAAAATATATAAGCACCCTTAGTCTCCTCTTAACTGACTCTTTTTATGTTTATAAGCCTTATTAGTTGCGTTCCAATAAGCATTTACTCTTTCTATGTAAGCTTCAAAATGCTTTCTTGGTGCGGTATATACTTCACCTGTTTCCTCAGAACGATATTTAACCACAGCACTATCTGATTGAATAACTGTAAAGACCTTACCTTTACTCAATCCTTCTATTGCTTTAAATTTTGTTCCTACTTTTATCTTCATATCTTTGGAATACTCTCTATTGCTTGTCTATATCTTCCTATTTCTTCAACTATATCTTGTTTCTTTATATCAAAAAAGAATAAACTTCCTACTATATCATACTCAGGAAAGGTATGCATATCAAACTCAATCATCATCTCATTATCTAAAATAGAAGTGAACTTTGGATAAAAATCCTCATATTCTCTTGCTATTATATTACCGATAATTGTACATTTATGCTTATCGTAAATCTCAGCATCATTCTGTTTTAAATTATACTCAGGCAACTTTATAGATAATCTTATAGAATGTAAAGTTGTTTTCATAGGTTCTCCTTTTACTTTATTATACCATAAAAAAGATAGTACAAGTAACTATTAAAAAAGGAGTATACGACCAAAAATATAGAAACCTCAAAAAATTTTGTATATCCACATATATTATTTAAAAGGCTCGTATTAGGTGAGCCACACCTACCAAGGAGCTACCTTGATTTGCAATCTTTGTTTTACACTTATTTGTCGTTCAATCCTGTTTTGCCTCAGGAACGGTTCTACCTATTTCAGCTCAATTCTCATCCCGATTCCCTTATTGAATTGATTTATGCGATAACCATGTCGGAAACACTTACCGCTTTGATAGAACTTCATTTTATAATTTTGTCTTAATTCTGCATCTCACAGAACTCTCCTAATTTAAGCGCCAAGCATTTCACTTGGTTCAGGTGTTTTCCCTCCTCTAAACTATTAAGACATATATGGAATTTTTTATTTGATTGGTTTTAAGTCTTCCGTTAATTAAACGTATTAAATTGTGGCATGTCCTTTCGGACTACATAGAGAAATTCCGAAAACTCTATCGTGGCTGTGCCCCAGCAACTTCTTAAAATGGGTGCAGTGGTGAGAGTCGAACCAAAACACTACCTATGGGTTATGAGCCCATTATGCAACCGTTACACTTCACTGCTATATACTTTAATATAAAAAGTTCAATGTACCACAATTTTATTATACTACAAAAATGTTTAATTGTCAACCCTTTTAGTTATCTTTTGTAACAACGGTTAAGGGAGACGTAGAGTATTCAAATTCTAAACCGTCTTCACAATAAACAATCTTTTCTCGTATGTTTATGGAAACAATACGATGCTCAACGGTTTTATTATCAACTACATATAATGCGGTATCTAAATCTACAATCATTCCTTCAGACTTTCTATTGAATTTTACATACTCTTATTTTAATTAAAAAATTTAAGAATTTCAGGAAAGTTTTAAATATAAACTTTCTTCTACAATCGTATTTTTACTTTTACCAATAACTCTACGAAAAGAACTGTTTCCACTATTAATATATAAATGTCTATCATATATTTCAGGAATCTGAACCGTATTATCTTCTTCCCCTGCTTTACCATCAAAAGAAAGCAACCAATTCGATTTAGTATCTTTTAAATACTCCCATAAAACATTAAAATCTATCGTACCGTAATACATCCCCTTAGTATTAAAATACGGTGGATCTAAATACAGTAAATCATGCTCACCTGTTTTATATTCTTCAAAAGATTTAGAATAAAATTCAACATTATATTTCCGCAATAAATAACTCGATTGCCTTAATAAACCTTCCGTTTCAGACGGCATCATTCCATTTCGTGTTATGTGAAAAGAATTGTTGAAATCTCCATCTTTATTATATCTTGGCATACCGTTTGTAGTAGTTCTCATAATGAAGAAAAACAATTCAGGCTTATGTGTTTTATTAAAATCATCTCGTATCTGTGCAAAATAGGACTTCTTTCGCTCTAAGTTATTATCTTTATTTAACTCTTTCCATAAAGTAATATACGTGTTTTGTACAAAGCCCCAATCAATTTTTATCAAATTATATAAATCTATTAAAGGAGAATTTATATCATTACAAACAAATCTTTTAAATTTATCAGCATAATATTTATTTTCTAACAGATAAAACAGCATAGAACAACCACCACAAAATAACTCATAGTAGGTATCATAATTCTTAGTTATATATTTTGCTATTTCAGGAGCTTGACTTCGTTTTGAACCACTCCATTTAATCGGTGTAATCAAAACAACCTCTTTTTCATTTTCACTTGTTTCAGTCTTTCTTTTATTACTTCAACATACTTTTCTTCTTTTTCTATTAAAATATAATTTCGTTTAAGATTTTCACTTGCTACACCTGTCGTACCACTTCCTGCACAAATATCTAAAACGGTATCACCTTGAATAGAATAGGTTTTAATAAGATATTCAAACAATGCAACAGGTTTTTGTGTCGGATGAAACCCAACTTCAGTATTAAATTTTTGAACAGAACTTGGTACTCTTAGTTCGGAAAGATTTTGTGCATCTCTTCCCTCAAACTCACGGTAATTCTCTGATTTAGAAGCAAACTTGACTTTATACTCTGCCCTTGCTTTACCACCTTCGGCTCTTTCTTGCATTTGCTTATTATAAGTCCATTTACCACGTGAAAAAACTAAAACACTTTCATGTTCTTTCATCGGCTCTCGCACAGTGTTTGCAAAATTACTTCCTCTATTCTTTTGCCAAATCCACTCATGCCTAAAATCTTTTATATTACTCATAACAAGTTGAGAGGTAAACGGCTGACTTGCAGTAAACACAAAAGCAGCATTATCCTTAGCAACACGATATAATTCTTTCCACATTGGTTCAAAAGGAATAATAACATCCCATTTACAACTCGTTGTACCGTAAGGCAAATCAGTCAAAACCATATCTACTGAATTATTTTTAATTGTAGGAAGAATATCTAAACAATCCCCTAAAATTACTTTATTCTCATCCATGTAATTTCTCTCCTATCAAATTATACTGCAAAAAATAATTACAAAAACATTCTCAAAAATTTCAAACAAAAAGGGTTGACTTTTTTCTTTTTTCGTGTTAAAATAAAAGAAAAAGAGGAACACAAATTATGTGGAAAGTAATAAAACTAAATAATAAATGGTGTATTTATAATACTTTAACAGGTACAATACTTAGAAAATTTAAAGGTAACAGAACTAAAAAAGAAGCAATAAAAGAATGTCAGCTAAGAACAAGAAAGGTATAACGATGAATAGAGAACAGGTTAAACAAGAACTTACAATATTCCTCATTTTGAAATTATAGGAGAATAACATGATTACATTTAAAACAGTAGCAAATAGACATACAAAAGAACAACTCATCAAAAGGATAAACAATCAAATTGAACGCGGCAGAAAAGATTTTGAAAATTTTGATTCTATTGCTAATCCATATATTCAAAAAGCTCTGAATGAAGATTTATCTAAAATGACAAAAATTCAATTAGCAGAACTTAAACTTAATCTTTTTAAGGCACTTACGGATTTAGCCGATTAATCTTTAAACGGAAAATCCAATCCTATTTCTTTAGAAAGATGTTTCACAAAATCGTGAACATCTTTTATGCTTATGTACGGAAGTTCTACAGTTTCTTTACAGAGTTGTTCAAATAAAGCATGGTTTGTATGGCTCAATCTATCAACAATTTGAGTTGATTTAAAAAGATACCGTAAAAGTACCTCTATCTGAAAATGTGTTAAAGATAATTTTTCTTCCTTAGATGCTGACAAGAACTTCTCCTTTCTCAAAATCTCTATGTGATAATGTTTTTAAAATTTCTTTACAAGTTTCGGTCGGAACAAAAGATAATAACTTTTCAATTGTTTCTTCTTTACTTACAAATTCTAAACGTTGTTTAATCCATTCAACTAAATCTTGATGTTCTTCTGAAACGTTACGACCTTTAAAAACCACATACGCAAGAGCATTTTTAAATATACCCATTTCTTCTCCTGTTTCTGCATTTAAAAATTTAAAACCTTTTCGTAACCAATGAATATCCACGTCTTTATTATAAAGAATATAATCCAACCAATATTTAGTTTCGGTTCTTACAGGTATTAACATTATGGTTGTTTTACCCTTCTGTTGCTCACTATAAGCCTTTTTAACCCACTTATCACACACGTCAAAAGGGGGATTACACCAATTAAACTCTCTCCATTCTTCTGCTAAACCATCATGTTCGGGGAAAATATAATATTCTTCCGCAGGAATATTATTATTACCACAACACACGTCTAAATCAAATTTTTCTAAACGTGCCTTACCTTTTAACTGTGCTAACAGCTTTAAGCCCCCCTTTATTAATGACGGTGGTGTTAAATACTTATTATCAATCCTTTCGTAATTATATTTTCCCAAAGCTCTCCTCCTTGGTTAAGGGCTTAACATAATCTAACAAATCAAATCTAACTTGCATTATAGCCACGGTTATTACCGATTCAATGAAGTCCTTTATATTCTCGGTCGATATATCTAAATATCCGATTAGAAACCCGTCAATTAGATTTAATAAGTAATCTAACTCCGTTAAATCGTATAAATCTTTTTCCCTCTGTGCTATTTCACATAATCTCCACTTTAAATCGTTTAACAAACACTTATCCATTCTCTATCCTTCGGACACAATTCCCTTATCTATAATATATCTCTTATCCCCATATTTTAATAATCTCTCATGGTGTGTTATCAGGATTATTTTAAACCCTAACTTTTCACACATCTGACGTAAGAACTCAAAAAATCTATCAGCATACTCTACGGACACTCCTGAATAAGCCTCGTCTAACATCAAGATATGAGAGTTTTTACATTGTAAATAATACATATGCAATACGGCAGAAACTACCGTCTTTATCCCCATACCTGTACCTCTTTTTAAATTTACAGGTTTTTCATCTTGATACAATCTCATACTTAAAGATTTGCCACGTTTATCCGTTAATTCAATCTCAATACGATAATTTTCATCATAAAATACATAAGCTAAGGCTGAATTGAGAACGTCTTTTAACTCTTTTATAGAACGTTCATACACAATATCAATAGCTTTTCTATAATACTCTCTCGCCTCAATGACGAAAGTCATCTCATTAGTGGCTTCAGTAAGCTGAGCATTTAAAACATTTGCACGAAGTTGATTAGCTTCATACGTCTTGTTTAAAGTATCTATTTTATATTTTATCTTATTTAATTCTTCAATCATAGAATACCGTTATATCCTGCAAAAACTTTGTTTGTATCTTCAATATATTTCTGCGCCGATTGTACGGCTGTTTGATATTCAACGTTGGCTTTATCCACCAATGCCTTTAATTCTTCCAATGACTTGATGCCATATTTTTGTTCAATATCTTGACATTGTTTTATAGCCTGATCCTTTAAAGTCTGATAACGGATTCTTTTATTATTAATTTCGTTTATTTGTGATTGAATTTGCTCTAATTCATTCATCTATTTTCTCCTTATCCCTTGTTATCCTTTCTATATTCTTCAAATAACTTACTCACTTGTTCTTGATTTAAGTTATTTTCCTTAGTCATAATAGCAATTTTACCCACTTGCTCGGCTGTAACACCGTGGTTAACACATAAGGATAAAACGTCTAACTCTTTTTGTATTCTTTCAATCTGTTTAATAATATCTTCTCTAACCATTTTCCTCACCTTTCGCTAATTTGTATATTAAATCTTTATATTCTTCTTTTAAACCATTCTCTTGAATAGAAATTAATGATTTAGTTAAGAAATTTATTGAATCTAAAATCTCAACGGCAGCACTTTTTTCTTCATCCTCAGCACTATCAGATAAAATATGTGAATATATGTGTAAAAATACTGCAATACCCCTCCGTATCCTATCGTCTATCTGTTCAATTAAAACTTTCTTTTCAAACATCTTCTTCTACTCCAAAGGTCTCCCACATGTCGGACAAACTTTAATCTTTGCTTTTTCTTCTTCTAATGTTTGTATTCTTAAATTACAATCATTAAGATTTGTGTCATAAGTCTGTATATCTTTTAATAATTGAGAATATAAATTATAATCAGCAATATATGGATTTGCTTTCAATTCAAGAGTATACTCACTTGGTAATGAAATATTAGCCATATTTAAACTGTTTGCATAAGTATTATAATCACTTATTAAAATATTATACTTATTAAGAGTGCTTTGTATTATTCCTGTGTCAAATTCATTAGGAATATTTAAAGTTTTATTAGATAAAGTATTCTGATATAAGCTATAATCCTCTGAAAGCTCTTTTAATTTATTCTGATAAATACTAAGATTATTTATATACTTATCTACATCCTTATCTAAACTCTCTAAAACATATTCAAGATTGTTATTCTGCTGTGTTAAGTCGTTTAGTTCTTTATTAATTGAATTAATTTGTGCCTTAAAGCCTTGCTCATCTTTTTTTATACTTTCAACAATCTGAAAAGATGAAGAAATGTTAAAAATATCCTCAAACAACTTAAACATCTCTGTATCAGAGGCCTCAAAAGGAAACAGTTTTGACCACTCACCATGAATATTTACAATGTTACCCTTAGGGTTAAAATAAAAACCTAAATCTGCAATATCACGACTATCAATTTTAGAAGCCTTAATATATTCTTTTCCATCTTTATCAACATACTCACAAGAAGAAGCCGTCTTTATCCATTTTGCATAGCCACCATCATTCTCAATTTCAACCTCAGCTTGCTTTGCATCCCAATTAATAACGTCTGCAACACCTGACGGATTTGTTAAACAATCCTCAATAGCATAAAAAACAGAAGATTTCCCACTACCTGAACGACCTTGTATAACTGTTATACCAACAGGAAACTCAAATTCATTCTTTCCTTTTAATCTTTGAAAATCTTTTGTTCTTACTTTCATTTATACTCCTAAAACCCCATCACAGTCAGAATGTAATTGCTTTACATTACACCACCTTAATAGCATTTACAATCTGTTCTAACTGTTTCTGTACCTTATCCATCTGAATTGCTAAAATGTCAACTTTATCCTCTAATTCTTCTACTTTATTTGAAGTACGATTCGCATTCATTTGTCTTGCTACATCATCTGAAATAATCTCCATCATTCTCCTCCAAACAACTGTTTAAATTTATCTTCACTTAATATATAATAATTCGGTTGCTTAGGTCCGAAACTAAACACAAGAGCATAATTCATTTTTCCTGCCTGAAAGGCTTCTTCCTTGAGTGTTTCTAACCATTGCTTTTTGATAGCAAAAGATTGCTTAGGTGTCATACAAGTTTTAGCCTCAAACAACCAACTTTCTCTTTCACTAACAACGTTTCCTTCTTCATCATATTCAACGTGACTACTTACCGAAACATCCCCTTTGTTATAAGGTCTTGCACCTGAGTTTGGAGTAGGTTTACCCCCTGTCAATTTTGCAACACTATTTTCTTGTGTCTTACTGAAAAATCTTGTACTTAATCTTTTATTTACCATCTCTAACCTCTAACTAATTATACTCAAAATTTTAGAGCATAAAAAACTTACAGGATACAAAATTTATAACAGAGTTCAGTTTTATACCACATTTGAAAAACTTTATCTAAGCACTAATAATCATACAAGTTTTGTATTCTCTTTTCTAAGGGTAATTCAGGCTTAAAAAACTCATAATCAGCACCGTTACAGATTTTTTCCCAACAGAAATCGACAAATTCCCGTGAAAATTGTTCGTCTAAAAAGTAATACCTCAAAAGAGAATGATAGGCACATTTCCTACAAACACCACAGTTCCATTTTTCTAACTTGACTCCAAATTTATTTTCAATACGTTTATGATTAGATTGATTAAATCTTCCTGGATTTACACAGGAATAGAAATAATCATAAGCATCTTTTTCTTTCATTAACTTTAATCTAATTCCTTTATGAATTGTGGAATCACCGTGTGTTGTATTCCCATTAATGCCGATATATTTAATATTCAACCATTTAAAAAACTCGGTAGTTACTTGCCATGCGTCTGCTACGTTAGTACCTACAACGGTGTCTTTTATATCTAACCTTAAATCGTCTCCTGAAGAAATGTTTGAAATATTATTCTTTATACAGTAGTCATACATCATACAATATAACAACGTATTTTTAAAACTATTTTCTCTCCAAAACTTTTTATAAGGTCCGTCCTTAGTATTCTGTTTAAATTCTGCATATACGACCTTAAAATCGAAATGAGTAGCAAAATCTTGCACAACCTGATATTCTTTTCCATTTGTATAATAATTCATATTCTTAACGTGAAAAAGTGTTACGTCATACCCTTGCTCTCTTAACCACAAGGCTTGATAAGCTGAATCTAAACCACCTGAGAAAGCCAATAAGACCTTTTTATTAGGTTCTATATATTCTTTCCCTAAATCGTTTAAAAAGACGTGTGCAACGTTCTGATTATGCTTATTTTCTATTACACGTAAACAAGAATTAAACAACGGTAAAATTATTAAAGGATTAGTAAAATTCTCAGGGTTTAAATCTCTATAAACATCTAAGGCATATTTACTATATTTAATATAAGGTAATACAATAGTACCTGCTTCATTTGTATAATTCATGTTCTATCCACCATCACTACAAATTCATTATTCTTACCGAAATGTGATGTGTTTTCTAAAACTTCAACTACATATGGTTTCCATTTTAAAATGTTACCGTCTGTTACGAATACATATCGTTCACAATCAAACCTTTCAATTATAATATCAATCCATGCATCACAATCGTATTTACTCGTTATCTTATTACCGTTACTATCCACCCATTCCTCAATGTCAGCATAAGGAGTGCATGTAAGAATACATGGTGTTTGACCACTGTTTTTAAAAATATCTTCCACAAATAAATCACACGATAATTTAGGAAACAACGGTTTTATATATTCATACAAAGAGGCACTTTCAGAAATAGTAACGTCATTTATATCACTCCCTACAAAGTTTTTACCTGCACATAATGCACCTATTAATCTGCCTGAATATCCTGAACAAGGATCATAAATCGTATCAAAATCGTTAAGATATTTTAAAATTAAGTTCTTGGCTAAGGACGGTTTAAAATACGAAACCAAGGGTGCTTTTCTACTAGTACTTAAACCAATTCCATAAATAAACTCAGGAACATACCCCTCTGATAAATAATGAAAGTTCTTACCCTGTTTTTCATTAAACCAATCAGAACACCTTAATCGGTTTTCATAAAACTTTTTAAATAACTCAGAATCTTCTTTTAATAGTTGCCAATAATCATAAGGAGATAAACAACCTTTTCTGTTTGCATATCTCATTGACGGATGACACTTAATGATAGTTTTAGACGGTGCTTTATTACTTCTTACACCATCACGTAAATTTCTTAGTTCATTACTACACTCTACGTCTGTAATATCAAATTCACGAGTACGTGGAAAATCGATTTGTTTTATCTTTTCCCACTCTCTTTTCCAAAACTTTTCAACTATTCCCCATGAATATTCTTTTGAACAGTTTCCCATATTCACCTCTAATTTATCATACCATAAAAAATTACACTTCTTTCTTTCTAAAAGGAACTTTAGTACCATATCTTTCTAAACAGGTTTCTTCCTGTTTTTTCTTTATTTCTTTATTCTGTAAAGGAACTAAACAACCGTATCTTTCTATCATGGTTTTGTTTTTCTTTGCCTTAACCGTAGATGCCTGTGTGTGATGTTCTATTCCGTATCTTAATAAATTAGTTTGCTTTGATTTCTCCTTAGCATATTCAGATTTAGCAACGTTATCCACACCGTATTTCTCTAAACAAGTTTTACGTTTCTTTTCTTGAATTTCCTTACTGTGTGCAATGTTTTCTACTCCATAACGTTCCATCATGGTTTTATTCTTCTTTTCAATAGAATTCTTAAGTAATGCAGGATTTTTTACTCCAATGGTTCGTAAATAGTAGTCCTCTAAGGACTTTGCGTGCATTTCCTTAGATTTTGTAATACCATATTTTTTACACCTTCTACGTATTGTATTATCAGAAGTATGCATTATTTTTGCAATCTCTCTAAAACAATAATTTAGTTCAATATAAAGGTATTCCAAATCCTCTTTCGGAATATCATCTCTTGCCTTTAAAGGTTGTAAGTCATAATCTCTTGATAATCTATTTAAGTCCATTGTACCACTCCATAAATTCTTCCATAGTAAAAAATTCAAGCCAATTTAAATTATTTTCTCGTGCCACGTTACGTTTTTTCACGTCGCGTACCGTCCATGTATGTATTGCATTTTGATAGTTTTTAGATGTTTTCGCTTTATCTTCCCAACACTTTAATTCCGTTAAACATTCTGTACTTTCTTCAAAAGGCATTTTACCGTGCCTCCACCCACCTTGATACTCTATAAATAAGTCTAATTCAGGTATATAAAAATCACACTTGAATGGGTAACTAACTGATTTATATTGACGTATCACCTCAGCATATTTATTCTTTAATAGTTCAAAGATCTTATCTTCCTCTGATGATTTATTATAGGAACGATTTTTTCGTTTTGTATTATCTATTCGATTAATTATTTCAGGTAATTGCGTAAGATAATTTACCCCATATTTTTCTTTGTTCCGTTGTTTGTACACCTCTTGATTAGCTTTTAAAGTTTTAGACGTTTTTTGTGCAATTTCATTGTTCTGCATCGGATTAACACAGCCGTATTTATCCCTTATAGATTGTTTTACACTTTGATATAAAATCGATTCTGTACAAAGAGGGTTTCCATTATATTTTTCTTTCATGGTTTCTTGTGTTTTTTGCTGAACTATTTTACTTTGTTGAGGATTCTTTACACCATAATGTCCCAAACAAGTTTCTTCTTTCTGCAATTTTACCGCAGGATTCTGACTCGGATTTTCATAACCTGTTTTGGTTTTATAAGTTGTCTTACTTTTCTTTATAATTGCATCTTTTCTTTCTTTAAAAACTTGCCTAATAGCTTGGGCACACTTTTCCCTCCCCATGGGTGTTTTCATATAATTATCTGTTCCATATTTTTCAATCATCAAATTTTTTTGTGAAGCTGTAATCATTTCTTGTGTTTTTATAAGATTATGCCCCTTAGCAAAGTTATAAACACGTTTATCTGAACATCCTAAAATGACAGCCACCTGTTTCTTGGTAAGATTTAACTCCCAATAGAGATAATAAAAATCCTCATAATTTATTTGTTCTCTTTGTCCTAAGGGTTGTTCTTTGTAATTTCTTGATAATCTATTCGAGTCCAATGTACCTCTCCATAAATTCTTCCTTACTATAATATACTAAATAATTCAAATGAATTTCTCTTGCAATTTTTTAGTTCTTTGTATCTCTTATCATCTAAGTAAAACATTTTTATAATAATCTCTTATTAATTTTGTTTTGTCTATCATATCCATATTTTAATATAAAAACTTAGTCTTGTCAATATACTTATAACAACAGTTTTACAAAATAAAACATAAAAAAGAAAGACCTCATAAAGAGGTCTTTCCTAATTTATATCCATTAAAAATTATACATTTTTAACTTCAACAGGTCTTACTGCTGGTTGTCCACCGTTATCAGCAAGAACGAATTTTTGGATGTACCCTGGTACAACCACATCGATTGCAGCCATAGAAGCAACTGCTGAACGTCTTTGTAACATTGCAGTTGGAACAGGAAGGTCTTCAACACCTACTAATGGCATATATGGTGCGTACACTGCACAAGAATCAAACGGAGAAGTACCTTTGTACAAGAAGTAAATAGTCTTACTACCGTTCAATTTATCGATAAGAGGTAATTGAGGGCAACGAATAACGATTGTAGCGTTATCGTAAACACCGAAAACAGTAGCCCAGTTAGTTGATTCACCGATTTTCTTGAATTTAGCGTTTTGAGATAAGAACGCACAAGCTTCAGGACCAGCAAGAGCAACAGATAATGTACCTTTACCAGATCTAGCAGCCATTTTTTGAGAAACGATGTTGAATGTATAATCAACAGAGTTGAAGTGTGCTTGTTGAGAAATACCAGCAGGCAATGCCATGTTGAATATAGTATCAACTTCTCCACCTTCGTTATATGCAGTAGCAATCTTGAAGATTAATTCAGTTGTGATTTCGTTCAAGATGTGTTCTTGTAACAATGTTACAGCACGTTGTTGCATATCGAAGTTGAAACGTTTACTCATTTGGTAGCTTGATAAGATAGAAGTATCTGTTTGAAGACCATAAACGTTTGCTCTTACGAATTTTGAATCTAATTCAGTAGCGATAGCAGGAAGTTCGCTGAATTCAAAGTTAGTAGCATAGTTAGCAGCGATATGAGAACCTGCAACAGGAGCGTTTGCGAATACTAATTCGATTTCGCCAGTAGCATAGTCAACAGTACCGTGTAAGCCACCACCTAAGATGTTACCTTTACCGTCATCAATACCGAAGATTTTTTGTTCAGTTTCGTTAGCTAATTTAACAGTAGCCATGATTTTAACGTAGTTTTGTCTAACTGGTGCGTTAAGTAAAACGAAAGCAAATTCCTTAGTAGTACCATCGATAGGTTTTTTAGTATCATCAAGTTGTTCACCATAAACCATTTCACCTGCAAATCCTTGAGGATATTTAGTAGGTGCACCAGCTCCACGAGCCAAGATGTCTCCTGGTTCTACGTTACCACGTCCAACGTAAGCATTTTTAACTTCAACAGTTGCATCAGCGTTAGGAGTAACAACTCTGTGTTTAACACCTTGAGCAACGATGTTTTCAAAGTATACTAAACCTTGGATTTCATCGATAACTTGTTCAGAAGCGATGTAAGGAATAACTGATTTACCAAACATAGCAGTGATGAAGTCAAATGCTAATGTAGGAGTTGCACCTAATTGAGCAAATGTAACTTCTTCGTTCATTTGTTTTGTCATGATTTGTTGTTCAAAAGTTCTACCAAGAGTATAAAGGTCATTTTCATTCAAACCTTTAATCTTAGCACGTTCTGAATCAGCAAATTTGTCGTATTGTTCAGGGAACAATTTAATATACTGTTGTAATTTTTGTTCCGCTGTTGGATTCCAAGCTTCAAATATTTTTTTAGCTTGTCTTTTGTTGATAGCGTTCATGTAATTTTTCTCCTTCTTTATTTTTCAAAGTTTATCTAAAATTTATTTCAATAAGTCTTTAGCTAATTTTTCAGCATCCTCAGGTTTTTTCTCAGGTTCAGTTTTAGGAGCTTTTTCAACCTCTGCATCAGCAGCATCTCTATAAGCCTTTAACAATTCCTTTGCCTGATTTGCTGTAGGTATGTTGTTCCCTTCAATTTTGTTAATATCTTTAATTTCAGATTTCTTTCCTAAAGCATCCAAGTTAAAGTTATTAACCATACCAGATTTTAAGAAATCTTTTGCTGATTTATTTTCAGGTTTAGCATTTACCTTTTGTTTTTCCATTTCACCTGCTTTTTCAACAAGTTCAACAGATTCAGCTAAAGCTTCTTTGTTATTGTTAGTTTCAACTTTTGATATTTTGCTTTCTAACAAACGAGTTGCTTGTTCTGCACCATACTTTTTCAAAAGTTTAGCAGCAGATTCAACTGTGCAACCAAATTTCTTAGAAACTTCTAAAGCTTCCTTAACATTAACTTTCTTAATAGTTTCTTTTCTGGAGTTAGCTAATTCTCTTGCTTGATTGATAGAGCCAACAGTTTCCATGTATTGTTGGATTACTCTGTGAGCTTTCTTTGCTGCTTCTTCCAAAGATTTTTGTTGACTAAGTTTAGCAATAGCTTTTTTACTATTTTCAATTAACTTCTGTGCTTCTTTTACAGTAGCTAATTTAGGTAGCATAGCCTCTGCTTTCTTTGAAAGTTTTTGTATTTCTTCAACAGAACCCAATTTTTTGTATTCTTCTAAAATTGAAAGTTGTGGAAGAAGTTCTTCAAATTTTTCTGTTAATGTTTTAATTTCTTCAACAGAACCAAATGATTCATATGCTTTCAAAGAGTCTAACTTTTTCAATCTTGGTAAAACTGACTCACATTGTTTTGAAAGTTTTTGAATTTCTTTTACAGAACCAAGTTTTTTGTAGTCTTCCAAAACTGCCATTTCTTTTAGTTTCGGTAAACTTTCTTGGCATTTTTCCATAAGAGTTTTCAAATCTTCAACAGAACCCAATTTACGATATTCAGTCAAAGCAGAAAGCTGTTGAAGTTTAGGAATTAAAGCTTCAGAACGTTCTTTTAATTCTTTTAATTCAGCAACTGTGCCTAATTTCTGATATTCAGCAACTGTGTCCAATGCTTTATCGGCTATTGCAAGTCCCTCATCAACTTCTTCTAATGATTTACCACATTTAGCTTTGTAAGCATCCAATTCTTCTGTCAATTTTGCATTTTTAGACTTAGCATTTTGAAGAGAACCTTGAACTTTCTTCAATGTTTCATTTAAAGTTTTTGCAGAAACACCCATCTTTTTAAATGGAGCATATGCTTCACTTATCTTTTTGATTTCTGCTGATTCTTCATATTTATATTGAAGAAGTTCTGTTTCTTTGGATTTCAATTCTTCACTTAAAGATTTATTGTCAGCTTTTAATTCTTCAATGCGTTCTTTAAGTTCAGCAATGTATTTATCCGTATCCATTCGATTTATCTCCTTCTCTTGTTTTGTAATTACCTGTTCTGTAATAGGTGTCGTATAATCTTCTCTCTTTGTTGTTAATTTAGCACTCGTTTCCATAAACCCTGGATTTAATACAAAATCCACTGTCTGTAATTCGTAAGTGTCAGGATCGATAATCGGACAACCATCATGTAACTGTCCGTCCAAGTAAACTCCCTCGCCTCTTGTAGAAACTTTGAGTTTACTCTTTGCACCAAGATATGTCTTTAGGAGTCGACCTTTTGGAGTGTCTAAAATATAAGCTCTACCCATTCCTCTACCTTTTTCGTCAATCCAAAGGTCAGCAATGATGTGTGAAACATCTCCACTTCTAAGTGTCATATCCGTAACAGGTCCGTCACTGTGCCCTATTTCACCGTACATAGTACGATTTGCTAAACGGTTTCTTACATCGGCACATGCAAGAACGTTGTCCCAGAGTTGTCTGGAGTACCATCGTTTGTTTCGGGACATTCCGTCAGGTTGAAAGAATTGTCCCTCTACCATACCGATGATGTCTTTGCCATCAATTAACGAAGAAAAATCAGTGCTTTCATTCAGTGAATCCTCACTAATTAGAGCAACTTCTCCTGAGAAGGTTTCGTTTAATTTAATCCTTTCCATCTTATCTCCGTTCCTTGTTGTACAACACAGAGGGAATAACCCCTCATACTTTAATCAAAAAATTTCTAAAAATTCTTAAAGAGAGAAATTCTTAAAGAATTTCTTTAAGAAAAATTGAAAACATGCAAAAAAAAACTACAAGACTAAAAATTATCTTGTAGCTGTTTTAATTTATTTATGAAAACATGAAGTTTATTTTGTCGATTTTAAACCGTTCTGTGCCATTATCTGACTTATTTCCTCATCAAATGTCTGACATAAATCCAATAAAGAATTTTTTATATTTGAAAACAATGCCTGTAAAGTTGCATCATCATAATTGGTTAAACCATACTGACCGTTTCCTGTCTGTTCTAATGATGTTGATATTGATAATGTACCATTATCTTTATTTATTGATATGGCAATACCACCTGCAATGTTATCAAAACCAAAAGCTAATTTATCTTTAAAAACATTGTTTCTTGATACCTGAGCCTCTAATAAATGTTCGTTTGCTTTACATATATCATAAAAAGATCTGTTCATTTCTTGTCTTTCTCTTTCTCTAACACCTTTCATATAATTACCGTGGTTTCTTTTCCATGCCAACTTAGAAGCGTTTGATTTATGCTTGTTTCTTAATCTATGTCTTTGTTCGTCATCTTCTTTTTCTTCATTTAATTTATCAAAAGCTTCACCGTCTTCCTTAGTAGCACGAAGAATCACACACATGATTAAACCTACAACCGCACCGTCTTTACTTACAGTTAATGTAGTATGAAATAAATCATCATATAAATTTTTTGAAGTAGTTAAAGTCAACTCAGGATTTTCTATAATTGGTTTATAAGCATTATCTACAACCAACCATCCTTTATCTTCACAAGCAATACCTAAATACTTACCTATCTGTGCAGTTTTAGGTCCAACTTTTACTTCGCCCTCATTCTTTGGGAAAAAAGGTTCAACCTTTGAAGTATCGGCATCACCTGTAACGTCAAACAAACTCGTTTTAAATGCGGAGTCACCGTTATTTATAATAATATATTCTTTTCCTATTTCTGCTTTTTTCTTTAATGATGCAGGTAACTTCATCTCTTATCTCCTTTTTTAAATCCATTTTAAAAATGTGCCTGATTTATCTACTTTGGCAATTCTTATGTCTGCCTGAAAATCTTGATCTTTTAATGTGTCAGCTTTTGCGCGTGCCTCTGATACACTATCAAACTCAAACACGTCACCGTTATCTTTGTTAATAACTTGATACGGTTTAGAAGTTTCAACTATTTCTAAGGTTTCAATCTTACTTAACTTTTCATTTAATAACACCACAACTTCACTTGTTAAGACATTCAAGTCTAACTTATCAACATCTTTATCTATTAAGTAATAGGAATTAGATGTACGATAACTTAATTCGTCCAAAATTTCTCTTACTTCATAAGGCATTTCCTTTGCCATAAAATTATGTAAAGTAACAATTACATGATATTTACCATTACCTTTATAATCTTCATTAGTAATATGTGTGCCGATAGTTAATCTTGCTGCATAACCACATTTATCATTATCTAAATAAATCTCGATATTAGTATCTTTTACTGAATAATATAAACGATTAACGCATCTAAACTTCTTGTCAAAACCTTGTATTCTTGTGTTTATCAGGGACATTAACTCTTTTTCTTCTTTATAAAAACCACCATACATACCAGTATCTTCAAGAATTTTAGTCAATTCCTCGGATAATCTTCTAATACTTAAATATTTACTTGAAAATTCTTTGTACATCTTTACTCCCAATACATACGAGTTAATACATCTACCGTAATATTTTTCCTTTTTTATAAATATACTTCTGCGTTATCTGTTTCTGCCAAGGCATCGTAGTCAGTATCATAATATTTTCTATATTCTTTTTTAAATTCATTATAAATTTGTAAAAATTGTTCATAAGAAGCTAAAGTATTAACTGTTCCATAACCAATTAAATACTGAAAACTTGTAGTAGTTTCCCATTTAGGTTTATCATCATAATCCGTATAAAACTCTAAAAATACCCAATTCTTTTTAGAGTAATGCTGGGATAAACCAATACCATATATAGTTTGTTTGTCCTGTCTTGTAGATGCTATGTTTCCTACCTCATCCACACCCCAATATAAAGTATGAGGTTTACCATAAGGTACAGGAGTTATTGGAACATAAGATAGGTTTCTGTCATCTTTATTATTTTTATTATTAATATGTAACAAAATATCTACCATTTCTTCTGATTTTTTAAACATGTCTTTTATTTGTTCTTCTGTGTATAAATCATCATAGAAAAAACCACCATTAAATTTCATAGAATATTTTGTGGTGTTTAAAAAATCTAAATGTTTATATTGTTTAACTTCTTCTTCCAAAAACTTATCTAATTCTTCATTTAATTGCTTTATATCCATTATACTATCTCACAATAATCTAAACAATACCATTCGTTACCATTTTTACCCCACTTCATACCATTAGAAGTGCAGATTGCCCATACTTTTAAAATTTCACCTTTTTTAGCTACACGAATAACAGGATAATTTGTACCTGCGGCTGTTCTAATATTTAAAACACAAGTTGTCTTTACATCACAAGGCAATTTATCTAATGAACCTTTTTCAACAGGTTTTAAAAACAATTCTCTTTCTGCTTTTCTTCTTTTTGTTAATCCTGCAAGTGCTTTTCCACCTGCTTTATTATATTTTAAAAGTGCCTCAGCAATCTGTTTATTTGAACGGTTTTTACAAAGAGTTTGTAAAGAACCTTGACCACAATTATATGTAAACGATACCAACGCATCAAACTCATTCTGATTAAAGCTACGTTTTAAAGCCTTTACATGATTTTCATATACTACTAAATCGGATACAAGCAAAGCATCGGCTTTCGCTTGTGTAATCGTCATTCCTTTACATACAGCTTTACCGTCAACTTTTCCTGTATGTCCCCATCCTATTGTCCACACTCCTGCTGAACATTGATAAGCAGTTAATCTGCACCCCTCATAGTTTTTTATGAGCCTAATTCCTTCATTTCCTGTATTCATAATTCCTAAGTCCTTTTATTTTAATTAAAAAATTCATTTCAGCCGTATCAAAAAATTATACAAAAAGGGTTGACTTTTTCATAAAAATATGTTATACTTAACATAGAGGTACAATATGCTACAATTTGAATACGAAAAGCTACCAATTATAGAACAAGCAAATAGCTACTCTCAAACAGAGGATGGCTCTATATTCATTTGTAGTAAAGAGGGTTTTAACGAACCTATATATAAATGGAAAAATACTTATTTAAAATTTACGAAAGATATTCCCAAAAATATAAAAGAATTAAAAAACACGGTTTATTACGGCACCCTTGGAACATCAGAAGCTAAAAAACTACTACGGTTTTTAAATAGTCTAAATAAATACGGCTTTACCGATCTAACGGTTTATAATGCTGCATTAGGTGTTTGGGAATGTTTCCATGATACATTTATAGAATAATTAACTCTTTTAAAATATCTCTATTAGGATGTAAAAACTCCCATAATTCCTTAGCAGCATCAAAAACTATTCTACCTTTATATTTACCTTTTTGTACAAGTTTATTCAATTCTTTTAAGACTTGTTTTAATTCATTACCTGATATTTGATTAATATCATCTTCAAAAGCTATAAGTTTCTTTAACTCTTTAATATTATTAGGTATTCGGTTAGAAAACTTAAAATGTATATTATGATTATAAACCCAATGAAAATGAGCAAACTTCTCCTGAGTTTCACCTTTATTATTAGTTATATCTTCGTTATTCACTTCAATAACATTATTAAGTTTGGCCATCTCATTTAGTTGTAAAAACTGTTCTAATAGTTCATTTAATACTTTAATTTCCATAATTAGTTATCCTTTTTAATACATTAAATATAAACCACCTACTTTAATTAAAAGATTACAAAAAAAATTCCCGTTATTAACAGGAATTTAAATGGTTTATATTTAACAAGAAAAACCTTGTTATACTTTAATATAAAAATTAATGTTTATTTAATTATCCAATAAACTTTATACAACAGCGCCTTCGTCCATTGGAATTTCAGCAATAGGTTCTGTTGTTTCTTCTCTAACGTCTATACCCGATTCAATCTTATTTGACGTTTCGATGGCTTGTCTGTCAGTTTCTTCGTCAATAGCTAAAACGTCAGTACCGTTTACCTTAGCCATTACATAATTATTAATAAATTCATAGACTTCTTCATTATCACGTAAAAACTGTACAACATTTGCCATACCTTGTATTTTTATCACTTCACCGTCTTCGTAGGTTAAGTATTCTCCATTCAGAGGGTTTAAGATTTTAAACCACGCCCCTGATTTTTCCAAAACACCGAAATCCACAGCCATAGGAATTACGTCTGCTACAACGTCAACACCGTATTCGTATGATAGACTGTAAAATCCTACTCTTCGGTCAGGTTTGAAACATTTAGTCTTTTGTATTCTTGTCCAAACGAGGTTTCCTTGTGGAGTTTCAAAACTGTTCTTTTGTTCATTACCTGCGGCATCTAATAATTTACCTTTTTGGAAAGTCATAATTACTGAACAAGCCAATTTCAAACCATTACCACACGGAATTATGAAGTCACCGTATGGATTACCAATGTTATCACGCATTTGGTTAATGATAACACAGGCAATATTTTTCTTACCTAATATTGGACAAACTTCGTTACAAAAATCAGTAACTACTTTCGCATTACCCCCCATATTCTTTTGTTCAAAAGATTCTCCGTGAACGATTTGAGGAACTAACACGGCAATAGAGTCAATAATTACTAAACCTACTTCATCGGTATCTCTTACTACTTCCATTACCTGATCTAAAAACTGTTCGGCTGTTTGGGTATGTAAACTGAATAACCAAAGATTTTCAATATCTACACCTAACTTTGATGCCCAATCTCTGTCTATTGTACCCTCCGCATCAAAATAAACTACCTGTAAAACACCACGTTTTTTAAGATATGCTAATCTTTCTTCTACTTCTGGCAATTCTTTTTTTGCCCTGTCTTTCTCACCCTTTTTAGCATTTTTATCAGCAATAATTTGACTAAGTTCTTTTTGTTTTTTAGTCAATTTGGATACTTCTTCATCATATTCTTGCTTAAATAGAATCTGAGCATTCTTTACTAAATCCAACGCAGTGGTAGTTTTACCTGAACTTTCCTTACCCGCAAACATAGTCATTCTTCCACGTGGAACACCACCATAAGTGATGTAATTTAAACGTGGAGAAGTGAAAGGTATTCTTTTAATAACTAAATCGGTAATACCTTTTCTACAAATGACACTATCATTTTGCTTGTTTCTTTTAGCAGCAATTTCAGCTAATCCCATATTTGTTTCTCCCCTCTTTTAAATATATTAAAATGTATTTTATCTCATTTAAGATTTACTATAATGTATTTTAAAATCCAACGGCACTTCCTGCTTGGCCTGTCAAACGCATTTCAGCTAACTTTCTTGCTTGTACCTTTTTAGCCGAATCAAGAATTGCCATAGCACCGTCAAGTTTACTTTTTACTAACGCAGATGCTGTGTTATAGGCAATCTGAACTAATCTATCTTCTGCTGTTTGGTTTTCTGCTTTTGCAGTCTTATCTGCAACTGTACCTGTGGCATTAAGCATAGCTTCGTTCTTAGCAAATGAAGCATGTTCTTTTGACACACCTTTTCGCATCTCAAGTCTTTGAGCAATCTCTAAAACGTAATAAGTATATGTCGGAATACTAAGAAGAATTTTATCCAAGTCTCCGTCAATAATTTCAGGACTCTCAATAAAAATTTTTCTAACAAGTGCTATATAGTCATCTAACTCTTTTAAAGAATCCCCAAGAATTTCATCAACCATTTCTTGAATATTCTTTGAAGTATTTTCTACTTTATTTAATTGTTCCATATAATTATCTCCTTCTACATAATTATACTGTTTTTAATTCGACTACATCACGTATCGGTTCTTTATAACCATGAACAAGTCTTTTAAAAAGAGTTCTACCATAAAAAGAAGAATCATAAGTTACGTTTTTACCGATAAATGATGGTAATTCAATTTCTTCGTCAGGACTTTTTAATTCACACTCAATGAGAATGAAATTAATTGCACGGTATGTATCAAGACACATTGAAATATCTCTAAAAAGATTTATCTCAAAGCTATGCCCTTTGTATGGATAATAAAATCTTTTCTTTACCAAACAAGGTGACGGTAAAAAGTCAATTTGAGATTTATTGATTTCAAATTCATATTCATCCCGTATGTCAGTTCCTGAACTCTTAATGGTTATATACCATTTACCATTCATATTTCTTAAACGTGTGTAATCATTGAAATAATAATCTTTTATTTCAACAAAATCCGCCGTCCTACAAAACTCTTTTAATTCATCGGTTGGAATACCTACCCACTTCTTTTCTATCTCTTTTCCCATAACTTTCTCACCTAAAACTATAATGTTCTATCTTTTTTAAATCCTCAAATTTTATTAAGGACAACTCATCATACCTACCCTTACGGGTATATCTTTTGTATAAAGCATCTTTTGCATTTTCAGTACGTCCTTTACAACAAATCATTTCACAAAGTTTAGCTAAATCCGAAGTCTTTACACAATAGAATAAGTCCTCATCCTTCTTATAAAAGATTAAATAATCATTTTTACCATAAAGCCAACCGTTTAAACCCTGCACGTTCTTAAACTCTACCCAAATAAACTCATCCTGTGTCCAAGAATTACCTCTTGAAACTTTTTTAGGTGCTTTTAAATCAACGGTTATTTCTTTTTGCTGAGGTTCACTCCATATAACAAAATCAATATGAGCAAACTGTTCTTCTAAAGTCGCTTTACGATAATTCTTTCCGTTAGCCACTAACCAACTTTCAAACATATCTTCAACGACTTGACCTCGTATCCCACATTCACCTGTTCTATCATACTGATTAATATACATAAGCATGCACCCTCAAATAGTTTTCTTAATCTTTTTTATGTAATCAAAACATTTTAAACTATATTCATCACCATTTATCTCGATTATATCCATCTAATTCTCCTTATTTAATGAAATATGCTATAATCGGAATTAAAATTAAACTTGCAAGTAACAACTGTGCTAAAACGGTTAATTTTATATTATTTAAAATATTCGCTGCCTTTACCACTCCAACAAGTGCCCACAACAAAACACAAAGCAACATGCAATCTAAAATTACGGTATTCATTACATAATTAATAAACTTTAGCATAATCTCTCCTCTACCAAATACTTCCCATAAGATACGGTATAGCAAACTTTTCTTCTACCATGCCTATTTTTATGCCCTTTTCAATTTCACGTATTTTCTTTACGATTGCAACCAATTCAAATAAATTATACTTATCACATTTACGTGCCGTAGCAAAAATTTGTTTTTGTGGAATACCTAAAATTTCTTCGGTTCTTTCCTTAAATGCCGTAGATTGTACCATTAAAATATTTCTGAATGAGTTATATAAAACAGAGAGTAATTTAATCGCACTGCCGTCTTCTGTCTGCATAATTTTAGGATATAATTCATAAGCCTTATGGATATTCCTTTCAGTAATAGCGTTTGTAAAATCAAAAATAATATCTCCAATTTCTTCATGAATTAAATTAGTCTTTTTAGCTTCAATATATGCTGTATTCCATTGATACCCATGAGCATACATTAATTGTTCTAACTTAAAGATTTCATTCTGTAATCTTCCGTAATTACCTCCACAGATTTTTACAAAATCCTCACAATAATTTAAAGATAAACCCGTCAATGCATTTAAACGATTCTTTAATATTGATGGACTTATAGACTTGAACTCCGTCAAGACGTTTTCATGTACTTTACAAAACTTAGCTTTTTTCTCTACTCCTGAATATAAAAGAATTAAAATATTCCCTTTCAAATCATTTTTTAATAAATTTTTCCACGTAGATTCAGCCTTAAAATATTCGTCATCATTTCTTATTATAAACACCTGTGGTACAGCTTTAATCAATGATTTTGAAGTGAGTTTACCGTAAACAGATTTAACATCATTTACCCTATGTGACTCTAAACCTGATACACTCACAATCTGTTTAATATACACATCCTGTAAGGCTAATTCATCCCCTATAAACACATATAGAGGTTTTAACTTTTTATTTAATATATCTTGTTTTAAATCTTTTATATCATATGTCATCTTAATACCCTACGAACATCCATAATCCATTTATCAACTGTCCCTAATTTACTTACCGTCTGAATGTTTAAATCTCTCAAACATTCCGAGGTTACATTAGAAGCTAAAAGATATTTAGGTTGTTTTGTTTCAATGTATTTCTTTAAAAACAGAGTCCTCACCGTCCTAAAAAGTAAAGTAGGATTAAAACCAACCTCTTTTTCATTCGTGGATAACTTTAAAGATTTAGGTATCTTAAAGATATTCCCTGACGTTGGGATATGTATCTGATTGACAATTGTATTAGCAAATTTATAAAAAGAAGGAACGTCATTTTTAAATAACTCATCCACTTCTCCAGTAGATACACATATATCTTTAATAATACTATCAAAACTACTACCATACCCTCGTTTTACACGATAATTTAATAATTCTTCTTGTGTGTAATTATCTAAGGCTAAAACTGTTGCACGTGATTGAATAGTTTCCAATGTATTGTTTATTGACTGTAAAGTCAAAATAAAATAAGCATTTTGTGGTGGTTCTTCCGTAATCTTAAGTAAAGAATTTTTCGCACCTATACTCATACTATCTGCATCAGGACAAAAATAACAAATAGGCTTATCCTGTGAATAAGATAAATCAATGATGTTACGTACTTCATCTATACCTGTACCGAAATTAACCATCATTAAACCTAATTTATTACAAATATGTGTAGCGATAGTTTTCTTTCCACTACCTTTTGCACCTACGATAATGGTAAACTTAGGAAAGGTTGAAAGCATTTTCTCAATTTTTCCTAACAACTTAGTCTGACCAATCATAATACTGCCCCCAACAAATGACCTACCCCAACTATTATTAAATAGATAAAGCCCCCTAAAAGTATAACTTCTACAAAGTCAACTAAAATATCTACGGGACACATAAACACGATTATCATAATTACAAGGATTATCAAAAAAGAAACAATCATAATTACACCGCCATTAATAATAAATTAGTTTCTAATACAGGTCTTACATCAGTTTCCCATTTTAACGAAGAGTTCAATTCTACCATTTTATCTAAAATCATCTTCAAGCTTGCTCTATGTGTATTGTTATACACGGCTAATCTTGTAGCAAATGATTGTGGTAGATTAATCAACTCCATAGTTCTTTGAGGATTTACATCACGTAAAATTACGAACTTATTAACTTCTAAAACAAAGGATAGAAAGTTCTTTACGAATAACCTTAAATCCATCCCCGATTTAGCTAAGGTGTCTACTGCTTGTATTATTCCCACTTGATCTTTACTTATAATACAGTTTAAAATATTAAACAAAATATCATAAGAAGTTACACCTAAAACCTTTTCAACATCCGACACCGTAATATTCTTTGTAAAAGATAAAATCTTCTCCAAGTTCACAACGGCATTACGCATGTGTCCTTGAGAAAAGGTACTAAGCATGTCTAAAGCAGCCATATCCCAAGTTTCAACATCAATTCCCTCAGCATCTTGTTTTTCACAATTCAAAATATAATTCAATCTATCAACAATGCCTTGATGTGAAATAAGTTGAAAATCATATCTTACAGCTCTTGACATGATTGTAGGTAATACTTTTTGAGGATCTGTCGTACAAAGGATATAAACACAATGCAAAGGTGGTTCTTCTAAAATCTTCAATAAAGCGTTTTGAGATTGGGTGGTTAGCATGTGACATTCATCAAGTACGAAAACTTTATACTGTCCAACCAAAGGTTTTATTTGACTTGGCTCAATGACAAGTTTTCTTACATCCTCAACACCCGTATTATCTGCACAGTTTATTTCTACAATATTAGATTTATTTTTCTCAACTTCACTTGCAAAAATCCGCGCAGAAGTAGTTTTTGCACATCCCGCAGGACCACAGAATAACATACATCTTTTTAAATTTCCTGTGGATAACTCTGTTGATAATATCTGTTTTACAGCATCTTGCTCTACAACCTGTTGCCAAGTGGCAGGACGATATTTTAGAGCAAGAGGAATTCTTTGTTTAACTTCAGCCATGAATTTTTTGTTTCTCCTTTTACTTCTTTAACTTTGGGAAACGGTATGGATTGCACATACATCTTTAATACGTTTTACTTTTTAAACTACGTTTCCAAGAAAGACAGAGGATTAAAAACCCCCTGCCTTAACCTCTCTCTCCCTTATTCAACATCATTTAATAAGCCGAGCATTAATGTGGTTTCACCACAAACAATTTGCAAGCCTGCGGCATCACTAAAACGAATTGTCAACGCTTCTTTATCACAAGCTGATAATTGGTTTTTCAAAAAACAACCATTAATACTGAACTTAACGTCTGAAACCAATGGAGTATCAACACTGATATAATTAATTGTTTCAGAAGAATCAGATTTAGGTGCATACAAATTTAAACCTTCAGAAGTGAAGTTCAAAGTCAATCTGTTTTCTTCGTATGCATCAACAAATAAACACATTCTATCAACTGCTTGAATAAATAGAGTTCTATTCATTTGAACAGAAGAAGCAAGTGTGTTTGAAATAACCCCAATTAAATCAGAAGCAGGATAATCTGAAATACCGTCTGCTTTTTTACCTACTAATTTACCCGTAGTGCTTTCAAATACGATATAATCATTATTTTGATAAACGTCAACACCTGATTCATCAACTACGGAGTTAACTAAATCCATAACGATTGAAGAAATCAAAATAGGACTATCTGAAACTTTAACAGGATTTGAACATGCTTTGAAATAGTTTGTAGTTAAAACTCTTTCAGAATCAGCATAGTAATTCTGTAAAACTTGTGGAACTTCTGTTTTTTCTGCTTTTGAAGATTTGCTTAGTGTCAAAATAGATTTTACTTCTTCAGAAGTTAAATGATAAGTGTTTCCAATTGGAGATACTTCGATTGAAGGGAAAACAATAGCATTACCCTCAGCATCTGTTACTAATGAAAGATTATATTTACCATTTGCTTCAATAGTAACTTTTGTACCCTCAATCACAAACGTAGTATCAATGCTTGTAATTTTTGAAACAGTTTGAGCAAAACTCTTTGTTTGTAAAACCATTTCAAAATTGTCACATGTTACGTCTGCATACGTAGTTAAATAATTAATGTTGTCTGTTGTTGTAACATACAGCTTACCACCTTCAGCTTTTACCTGCATCAAACCTGACATAGGAATTAAATCAACATTTGTTGAACCTTTTGCCGCTCTCGAAACTAAATCTCTCAATGTAACGGTTGGTACTGTAACCTTAACTGCTGTCGCTGTCATCTTTCTACTCTCCTTTTTTTACTTGTTGTACTGTTTAGCCTTTTTATGGCTAATGTTTTCTCGTTTTTTAGGCATGTCTTACATACCCTTCTACATGATTATACTCAAACTTTTTCGTGACATTAAAAAAGACCACTCACGAATTTCATGAATGGTCTTTAAAACATCTATTTAAGATAAATACTAACCGTAAATTGTAGTTCTTAAAGGCAGTTGAACTCTTACCCTTTGAATATCTTTTAGTTGTAAAGAATTAACCAACAACTTTTTATCCATTGTTCTTGCAACTACAAAAAGTTCAGCAGTAGGTTCATAAGTATCAATAATTGATTTCATATAATCAATATCTTCCTCAGTATCAACTGTAAATTTTATTGAATCATTACTAATTAGGAAGTTAATATTAGAAGTAATCATTTTAGCAGTCATTCCTGAATTAGGACATTTATAATCCAAGGTATAAGTTAAATGATTAAGTAATTCGTCATCAGCTAAAATTTCAACCATCTTTTCTTCAAACGGTGCTAAATCAATCGCACCTTGTGTTTCAATATTAACAAAATAACCATCATCTAACAACTGTGCAACTAATTCAGGGGCGTCCTTCTGTAAAAGCGGCTCACCACCTAAAAAACAAACGTGATGATAACCGTTTGCATAAACAATATCTAAAATTTCTTCTACACTCATAACAGTGTAATCTTCTGAATTAGTACAATCTTCATTACAGTAGGTACAATTCAAATTACAAGAAGAAGTACGAATATATGTAGCTAAATATCCTTGATTTAATCCGTCATTCTCAACTGATGTCAATATTTCCTTAATTTGCATGGCTCTCTCCTAAAACGTTCCGTATATTTTAATTAAAAGTTTTGAAAAGAGTTTTAGAACTCTTACAGATTTTCATACCACACATTAAATTCTTGCATATTGAAAAACTCAAGCCAATTTAAGTTGTTACATTTTGCCGTTTCACGTTTTAATGGGTCACGTACTGTCCAAGTTTGAATAGCTGAAACATATCCAATTTTCTTCTGATTATCCCAAGAGATTTCCTCTGATTTTCGTTGCCAAAACTGTATTATATTTTGATGTTCTTTATTTTTAGAATTAAAAGGCTCATTACCGTGTTTCCAATAACCCTGATATTCTATATACAAAGCTAAGGGTATAATATAAAAATCACTTTTAAACGGATATAACTCTGTCTTATATTGGCGCTCAACATTCTGCTTCCCAAATTTCTTACACAATAAACTATAAATAGTTTCCTCATCTTGAGAAGTTGTATACGTTCCATTCCTTCTAAAAGTATTATCTACTCTTTCACGTATCTCATCCGACTGAGAGGCAAAACGTACACCATATTTTTCTAAACAAGTTTGCTCTCCTGCCTCACGTATTTCAGGAACTTGTAGAGTATATTCATAACCATATTTTTCTAAACTTGTAGCTTTCATTTTTTCTAAGGTTTGCGGGAAAATTTCTCTTAAATGCTGTTTATTCTGTTCTGTCATAGAAATATTTGGTTTACCATATCTTTCAATAGAAGTAAGTTTCATTTTCTCTTGTGTTTCTGATAATTTTGCAGTATTTGTAACACCATATCTATCCATACACGTATCAATATATCGTTGTTGTATTTTAGAGGACTTCATTGGATTATCAACACCATATCTATCTAAACAAGTTTGTTTCCTTTTATCTTGCACCCATTCTAACCCCGTAGTATACTCACAGCCATATTTATGCAAATTCATTATTTTACAAACTTCAAATCCCTGTTGTTTAGTTTTTGAGGATATACCAAGTTTTTTACACCATGTCTTTATCGTAGTATCACTTACTTGAAAAAAGGCTTTTATAAATACTAAGGGTAAATTTAATTTAATATATAAATACTCTAAATCTTCCTTTATAGGTAACTCCCCATATCTAACAGGATGTAACCAATAATCTCGTTTTAAGTTTTTAATACATTCTTTCGGTACAATAAAATCAAATTCTTTTAATAAATCATCTAAGGATTTTTTAGGATTCATTTTCTGTTTCATATTTTGAATAATCATCCTACATTTAGCACGAGGAATTCCTAAAATTTTGGCAACATAATCTTGACGTTTTTCCTGTTTATAAATTTCTAAAACCTTTTGTTTAAATTCTTCTGAATAACCACTAATATCTACACTCTTGCTCATTTTTACTCCGAATTTAAAAGACCTGCATACAGAACGGCAATTTTGTAAAAGCAGGCCTTTAAGGTATTTACACCTGTAATATTATACTCTATTTTTTTTGGATTTGCCGTCCTGTATACTTTAATATAAAAATTCAAACAGAACTTTAAGAATAAAATTCTTCTTTCTTCTTTTTAAGTAATTCATCGTTTAATTCTTCAAGTAAATAATCGTCTCCGTACCATGAAAAACTGCTGGCAACATCACATTTTGCCCCTGTTCTTAAATCATTTGCCGAAGCTAACATGCACTGTTGAAATATAGGTATAGCTTTTTTTGCAGTTACAAAAGGAACTTCTCCTAAGATTTCATCGTGTACTAAAATAGCCATTTTAAAGCCAAGTTTTTTCAATTCAGAATTATTCCCTATTAAACGAATACTTATTTTACTTTGGTCTGCGGCACTCTTGCCCCTTATATTTTCATATAAGAATAGACTATATCTTTACCCATATAGGGTAGCATGCACTTCAAACGGTAACTCATCTTCCGTCTTACTAATTAGTCGTTGCACCTTCTCTTTCGAGCTTGGCTCAGGATTATCATGCCTTTTTAGGTTTAGACTTCCCTGATAGCATCCTATCGGATACACCCCTGAGTAATAGGGTTCACATGCTGTTTACTTACAACTTACGCTGCAAGGGGGCAGTTTTTCCTACCCTGAATACGGCTGTTTACACATTGCCTTGTTGCATCATCAATCTTCTTGGTATTCTCTTTTAGAGTAAAACCCTCTTTTTCAATCTTAGCTTTTACTTTATCTTTTTGAGATCTCCATTTTGCTTCTTTTAATTCTTGAATAAGTTCTTGTTTAACTCTATCTTCGTCATTTATCATACCAATTTCTGCACTATCAAAGAACGGATCAAAATTTGCATTTCCTTTTGAAGTCAAAACATAAGGTTCTAATTGCATATCAGGAATGTGTCTTCGTCTACCCCATTTGGTTTCTACATAACCGTGTACACGAGCAAATTCCTCAGAATCTTCCATTAAATGTTTTAAACCCTTTATGTTCGTCATTACAGCATCATAAATTTCCTGCGCTTCCTGTTCAGTCTTATGCAAATCTTCTGCAATAGATTTCATTGTCTTACCGTAACATATCGTATTAATCCATATTTTCATATGGTACAGACTATCTCTTTATCCCATTGGGGATACCTCGCACTTCGAGAAGTAACTCATCTTCTTCCCTACATAATAGTCGTTACACCTTACTTTTTATAGTCTTGGCACGGTATTAGCATATCATTTGACTTAGCTTTCACCGTTAGCCCTTTCGGACACCCCTGAGTAATGGGGTTCACGAGGTTATTCAATGTAACTTACGCTACAAGGGAGCAATATTGTTCACCCAAAAGTATTACTTTAGCAAGACTTCTACGTTCTTTCCCTGCTTTATTAACCTGATTGGTTTTGTTTCCGTTTTCATCTAAATAGAACTCCATACATTCTTCATAAGGTTGCTTAAACGCTATTGCGGCGATTGTAGCGTATGCATCTTTACCACTTGCACAATCTTTTATGAATTGTTCATCATTAGATAAATCTGCCGTAATTTTTGGTTCTTGTTGCTTAACTGTTATAAGGTTTGTTAAACCTTTCTCCCCTTTCGGAGAGTGTCGGGTCATATCTTGGCATTTCTGCCCCTCACGTTTCGATTTCACTTGAAATCTACTCTACTCACTTCCTATTAATATAGTGTTTTCGATGACCTCCACACACGGATTATTCCTTGCTCGGTATTGGCATATCTTTCGACTTAGCTTTCACCGAATTAATGAGGTTTTACTTCAGCCATACTACTAACTGAAGTCTGCCCCAACGAGCAGATTTACTCTTTTTACTTTACACGTGGCCAATTTAATCACCTAACCTTTCTATATTTACTGTTACAAATACATCTTCTATATTCTTATTTTTAACGGTATATTTACCGTCATCACAAATTATTACGTCACCAATCTGTAAATCTTGGGAGTTTTTATCTCCATTTATCGTAGGAACTAAATCCTCTATTAAAAATTCTAATTTACCGTCAACCATCAAAACGTCTGAAACCCTTGCGGCAGAGAACATCTGACGTATGTCATGATTTTTTGAGGGCAAGTTCTGGAAATTTGGATTACTTGAACTAAACCTGCCTGTTGCTGCTCCGTATTGATTAAAGTTACAATGTAATCTTCCTGTTCTCTTGTTTATCATTTGAGGTAAGGCATCAATGTAGGTACTTACCAATTTAGCAAGTTTTTTGTACTCTAAAATCGGTCCACATAGAGGATGTCCCATAGCTTTTAAAATATCTGCACCTGTTCCTCTTGGGTCTTTTTTACTTACCACAGGTTGTTGAAGAACGTCATAAAATAATTCTTGCAACTGAACAGGAGAATTCATATTTACAGGGAATTCTAATTTTGACGTTGGATGTGTGTTTACGTAAGCTCTTATTTGATCTTCATACAGTGCTATTTCTTTGTTAAAGTTTTCTTCTGCTTCTTTTAATCTTTTATTATATTCTTCTGAAAGACTTTTAGCATAATTCGTATCAATAACAACACCTTGGTCTTCAATATCTGCTACAATTGAAATAATTGGTAATTCTATTTCTCTGTATAATTTTGCAACTTTTTCTAAATGAGCCTCCTGACAATATGGATGGTTTTCGTCTAAGTATTGAATTTGAAAATCGTATAAATCCATCGTCATCAAAGAATCCTTCGCAGCGTAAAGGTATGCAGTAGAAATAGGAATTAAATTGAAACACAAACCGTCAAACATTTTATCGAATGTCAATGCAGGTTCATCAAAATCAGGTGGACAACAATATTTCTTCCATAAATATTTCAAGTTACCTTCAGGCTCATCTTCTTTCAAACATTTTCCTGCAATAAACCCACAATGAGCAGGTTTAATATCTACGCCTAATTGCCATCTCATAACACGAATATCGAATTTAGCGTTGAAGAAAATAGCCTTAGTGTCAGCATCAACCAACCTTTGCATTTCTTCTCTAACTTCTTCTTCCGTTAATTGATTGCTTAATCTCTTTTTAGTGATGAAATCAATATGATTAATCGGAATATAAGCAGGTTTTTCTTCTCTTGTATAAATACACACACCAACAATTTGGTCGGTAATGGGATCTAAGCCAGTGGTTTCCGTATCTATGGCAATTATATCTTTTTTGATAGCTGAGGTTATGTACTCTTGTAATCTTTCTTTTGTCTGTATTAACTCTAATTGATTGGCATAATGCCCAAGTTTACTTTGTACCTGTTCACAGATATTCTGTATACGTATCATCAAAGAGCCACCTTTTTTCATTGCAGGTGTTGATTTTTTCATTTTTGCTTGTTTATCCTTAAGCTGTTTAAGGACAGCCTCATCTCTGACACTGATTAAAGCCATATTCAGTTTTCCTTTCCACTTAATCCCATTAGTTTATTACTGTATATCGGGAAATACCATCTATGACGAGAATAGTATTTTAAATAAAAAGGGAGAGGAGGTTAAACCTCTCCCTGATAATTTCACAAATCACGTAGTTTCTTTTTAATTAAAACGGTACATTACCGCTTGTTGTTGACACACCAACGTTAGCAGCAGGCACTCCAATTTGAGGTGCTGTAACAGGTGCTTGATTTGCATTATTCATGGGCTGATTAAAACTTGGTGTTGCCTGAGTAGCAGGTTGCCCAAAAGAATTACCTGCAAATGAATTTACTGCAACCGTTCTTGGTTGAACTGCCACAGGTTGTACAGGGGCAACATTGATATATTTATCAGTCATTTCTTGCGGTGTAAGTTTAGGTAAAATATATGAACCAACTACGGTAGGTCTTGGTGGTAATTGGTCTAAAGTTACGTTATCTGCACCGATAAATTCTACGGTATAAGTTGTCTTATTATCACGTTCTTTACCGTTTCTTACAATTCTAAACATTGAAGAAACAAGTGGTTTATCTGATGGTGCGTTTCTCAATACTGATTGTAACTGTCCTTTAAATGTTGAACCTCTTTGGAAAATCATTACTCTTCCAACAGGTCTTTCTTCTTCTACACCGTTAATGTTAGCAACGATTGATTGAACATAAACAGGTAAATAGAATTGTGCAGACAACTTTGCACCATGTGCACAAAGTGGGCATGATTCCACTGGTTGACCTTCTTCACGAAGACAAGCAACGTATCGAGGTCTTTGAGGATCTTTTGAAACATTATGAACGGTTTCACCACGGAAAATCTCGCCTTGACCGTACATAAATCTTACTTTAGCATACCAACCATCATCTTGAATCTTTAAAAACTCAATCTTGCCGTCACTTTTTGATACAAATTGGTCTACTTGGTTGAAATCAAATCCTGCCATTTTCTTTTTTCTCCTTTTTTTACTTGTTTTTACTATTTTTACTTGTGAAAGATTTCTCTCTCTACTTTATTATACTCATCTTTTTTTCTTATTGAACTTGTTTTTAAACTTGTGGCAATTTTGAAACCAAAAATGTTGTATATTTTAATAAAAAAAAAAACGACCGATTGCTCGATCGTATGCTATCACAATTTCATATTTTTAGTAAAATTTAATCTCGGAATATATTTATACCCTCTTTATTATAAGCATCCATTTTTCTTTTTAATGAATCCTTTATTTTCTTAATGTTCTTTACTGTTGCTTTTTCTTCTAACATCTTTTTTGTATCTTCATCGATTGAGATTAAGGAAGATATTAATGGTCGTTTTAACGGCATTCTCTGATTTAAATTCATCATTTTACTTATCTCTTTTGACTTATCTACACCTTGTATCACACACGTACAATATTCCTTTTCTTCTGTTGATAGATACGAAGAATTTTTAATATCTTCAATCAAACCTAAATCACTATCCTTAAAATCTTTATCAGGAGCATTCTGCACATAAATATTTAACGCCTCTTCATTATGTTTAACTATATTTTGAAAGGCTGCTCGTTTATAATTACTCTCTGACGTTAATAAGGATTTCATCTGATTTGAAAAATGTGTATGAAAAAAAGACGAAAACTTCATCTTCTTGTTATCAAATCTTTCTAATGCTTTGACTAAATGGTATAAGGCATGTTCAGTTTTTTGTTCATTCGTAAGACTGAAATACTTACGTGATATCTTTAACATCATTGGATATAACTTACAGAAAATTGTAGCTATCAACCTATTTCTTTCTCTCGCACTTTGTGTTTTCTGATATGCTAAAGCTAACGTATCTATATCTTTGCTTAAATATTCATTATTAGTGCAAGCACTCATTAATTTGAAAGTTTCAAACATGTTCCCAAATTCCTTATATTCTAAAACCCACTACACAAAAGATAATTTTTTACTAAAACATCTACATCTTTTTCTCTCTTCTCCAAAATTTAAATCTACCTCATACAAGATTGTATATTATACACGTTATATTTTCAACAAACTTTACAAAAATTTACACCATCACTTCAGGTAAACTCATAAACTGTTCATAAGTCAAATCGTTTATATCCTTTTTGTAAGGGAGTATTAGTTTAGTAAGCAACTTTCCTTTCAGATTATACTTTAACTTATAAGTACCCTTAGCACCTGCTTTATCAGGATCTAACCCTAAAATGTAGTGCTTGATAGGTAAACTATTTAATTGTTTGTACTGTAAAGAATCACCCGTACCGAACAACGCAACGGCAGGAATGCCGTATGAAACACACGTTAAGGCATTAATTACAGACTCACATATTACTACGGACTCAGCATCTTTAGGCAACTCATATATACCATAAACAGGCTTTTCCAAATCCAAAGGTAAGAAAAAACTTTTGTTATATATTGCCCTTCTGCTTACAAACAAACAATTACCATTTATATCTCGACAAGGGAAAGTTAAGCACTCAATCGGATTACTGTACTCAATAGTTCCATCTTCTTTCTTTATCTGTAAACGGTAATCCTTTTGATAGCCTACATCGTATTTCTCAACCACTTCGGGTGTTAATTTTCTTTTCCACATATATGGATGATAAAAACGATACGAAGCTAACTCTTGTTCTGATACAAAGTTTGTTGTTTTTTGGTTCTTTAATTTTTGAAACGGATTAAACCTCTGACACGTTATCGGAACATCAGGTCTTTCGTATTCCTCTCCTGAGATAAAGGTCTCTCTTAACCATTTTCTTCCATATGCACCTTCATCATCAAAAAAGCCGAAACACGCCGACACAAAAACGTCAAACGAACCTACAAGGTCACAACTGAAACAATGAACTTCACCTGCGGAATGTCCTTTTTTATCTACCGTAAGGATTCCACACGATGGTTTACGTTCTTGCCCACCGCTATGTTTAGGACAACATACCATGATGTTATCCCCTGAGCGTTTGATTTTTCTAAGTATCTCTCTTCCCTGTTCATCTAAGACGGTCTCTTTTATTCTTCCTAATACTTCTAATTCGTCTAAATAAATAGGGATTCCATCAACCTTAAACAATCTTCAGCCCACCTTTTTTTAATCACTATATCATAAAATTTTTAATTTGTAAAGAAATAATTTATTGTTTTTCTAAATTTCAATGTACACGTCTTCCATAGCCTTAATTAGAATGGATGGTTTGATATTGCTGCTTCCATTGTAGTCTTATTATGTTTGACTACGGTCTCACGTGTTTCAGAACTTACAGCATCATCAGCAGCAGGTAAATAGTTAAAATGTCCAACGTCAATATCCCATTCATATCTCAACTTATCACCAACTTTACCCTCACGGTTTTTAATAATATCTAAAATGAGAGTACCGTTAACCTGTCTCATACCAATACATTTTGAACTGTTATGAGCAATATCGTCTGATTCCTTAATGTTTTCCAAGCCTGGTGCATCAGAAGAATCATCTTTATTTATACCTGCCCTGTTCGCTTGTGCTAAGGCTAATACAGGTATTTTATATTCAGAAGATAATAAGAATAAATCCTCTGCAATATGAGCCAATCTCATACGTGTTTGGTCATTTTTCTTGGCTCTACCATCTTCCATTAATGAAAGTTGGTCAATACCTACAATATCTAATTTATCTTTTTCAACATAGTTAGCAATCTGTTGAACGGTCGGTCTGCCACCGAAATCGTCCTGTGTATAGATTTTAAAACATCCTGGACTTCCCTTTAAACTATCAATGTATTCTTTATAGTTTCGGTTGTTAGGAAGTGGATTACCTCTAACTAATGCCCTATTAGAAATTTCACCAAACAAAGCATCAAATCTGTATCCTAATTTAATGTGTGACATTTCACCTGAATACACACCAACACGTTTACCTTGTTTCCATGCTTCTGTTAAGAATTTCATTAGAATCCAACTCTTACCATTATTCGTTCTCGCCACTATGGTAACTAATTCTTCCCCATATTCCCATCCGTTAAAAATTTCATCTAACTCAGGAAAACCTGTTGAAATAGTTGCATTAGCCTCTAATTTTTGCTTATCTAAATAGGCCTCGTATCTTTCTATGGCATCTTCGATTATGTCATGCCCTTTGGTCATTACACGTGGTTTGAGAGTAGTTTCCATTTCTACTTTCAAATATTCATACGCAACTCTACTGTCTTCTTTCAGTTTTTGGTTCAACTGAGGTAACATCTCAGTGAACTTGGTAAAACCATATTCTTCAAAGATTTTATTTACTAAGAAATCGTCTGATTCGTTGACCTGAATTAAATCAAACTCAGGAAAATGAGATAATAAGACAATAGGATCAGGTACGTTACCATATTGTCTGTAATGGTCCATTATGTAATTAAACTCAGGTTCACGGTTTTGAAAATGTTTACCCTCTAAACCATTTGTTTTGACTATATTTAAATCTTTATTTTGTAAAATTTTATTTATTATTAAATCTGCTGCTAACATTTCTCGTCCTTTTTTCTAAGAATTCATGCCTTTTGTACGACTTTGACCATCTAACAATATACGTTCTGCCATATTAATTTTATCAGCGAGATTACGTCCTAACACTTCTAAATCGACCTTAGCATTGCCTGTGTAGATGTTAGCTTTACCTTTCATAAACCTTTTTCCTAAGACAGAACCGAGAAGTCCTTGTTCGTGTTCATTTAAAGTAACGTCTGTGACTGCATCCCAAATCACTAAGTCACAATGCTCTAAATTGTGCATGATTTCTTTATACTCAGCAGTTTCTTTATAACTAAATGCTTTCAACTTCGTAACAAAATCAGGAACGTACAAGAAATAACCTCTTACCTTAAAACCGTTTCCTGACCATATTCTATCAAAATAACGATACATTAATTTGATTGCCCAACTTGTTTTACCCGTAAAACTGTAATTAGATACAATGAAAATATCGTGTCCTGCCGTAACATAATCAACAATGTTATCTTTTATATTCTGCAATCTCTCATATGATTCAAATTCCGTGTCTGTTGTCGGAATTAGAGTTTTTATATAAGGTGTTGCATCAGGCATGCCACAATTGACAATCATGTAATTCATCTCTAAGTACAAGGGACATGTTTTCTGACAACGTTCTGTCCTGAGTGTACAACCACTACCGTACCAACAATCTATTTTAAAATCTACTTCTGCCATACAAAAATACCTTTCAATTTATTATACTCAAGATTTTTTCGTAACTATCCAAATGTAATCAAATTTCCATTTTTATCACGAAATTCCTTGATTTCAGGTTCTTCCTCATCCTGATGAGCTAATACAGGTTGAACATTTTTCCATGTTTTTTGAGTGTTACTGTTATCTTTTAAAGCATAAAAACCTTGCCAACCACGAGCCAATGATTGATTTACAATAGCTTCTTTTTTCTTATCATCCCCTCCTGATAACTCGTCTAATATCCTTAACATAGCACGATAGCTAGGTGCTTCAATAGGTCTCCCTAACTGAATAAGAAAATCAAAATATTCGTGCATCAATTGTCTTAAATTATCGGTAAAATCTTGTTCTATAAGACTAAAGATTTCACTTTCTCGTCTCTTTTTGGTATTTTTAGAAACACTTTTTCTTGCTTTTATTTCTTTTAAGGCTTCTTGTGTTTCCTTATTAACTTTCTTTGTTTCAGCTAATATCCGTTCTTCCTCAGTTTGTTTTCCTAATTTTCCTTTATTATCCACTGCAATATCACTTAAAGACTTACTCTCTTGATTCATCTGATATTCCATTTTGTTTTTCGTAACTGTTCCATCATCATTCTTCTGCTGAAATTGCTTATGACTTTTCTTCACTTTCGGAACAGATGGTTTTGTAACGAAATTTGAAGAATTATTAAGATTTGTTGCAACCTCAAAATTTTCCATGTTATCATGTTTATTTAAGTTTTTACTAAAAGTTAAGTCATTAGGAGAATCCATGTCACATGTTTTATGTTCATATATATTAGATATATTTAAATTATTTTCCTGTAAACTCTCGCTCTCTTTTTTTTCTTTATCTTCTATTTCATTTATATTTTTATTTATTTTATATATTATATTATTTATATGTGCCTGAAAATCCTTCAAAGGATTTTCCTTCAAAGGATTTTCCTTCAAAGGATTTTCAGGCAAAGGCGAAGAAAAATTTTTTATGGTGTTATCTGTTTTATCAGATTCTTCCTGTAATTTCCACCATTTACTATCGATTGTTTCTCGGAATACATAGCTCTTTTTAGCTTTAAATGCCCCGTTATCATTATGAATAGCATCTTTATTTGAAATTAAATAACCTGCTTGCACCAACTGTTTTAATACCCTTTGTGCTCTATCCCTTGTACAGCCACAGATTTTAGCTAAACCATTTTCTGTAATAGTCCAATTAGGCATGTTTACTAAGTTCATTATAGTAACATACATCCCTCTTGCTTCTAACGAAAGTAATGGTTTATCATCCTCATCCAAGGCTAATAAAAATTCATTGTTTACAATTAGATAATTGCCTAACGAGTGATCGGCAGTATAAAAAGTTATATTGCCGACTGTTTTAGTTTTGTAATCTGACACTTTATCTCCTTTATATCATTATCAGTTGTCCATCTTCCCATTTTATATATTTCGTTTCTTCAAGTTTTTTTAATGCCTTATCAACGAAATCTTTATTACCAAATTCATATAGTTTTTGCCAATCGTAACCGTAATAAGCTATTAAATGCAGACGTAGATAGACTCCTAATGTGTAGAAGTCTAAATCTTTATCTGCTAAAAACATTTTAGCTATTACGGTATAATAATCAGCATCACTATGTTCCCATTTAGTCGCACCCTCGGCATAAGGCATAGCTTGTTGAAAAATATTACCAGTCCTCATGTGTATCGAAATCCTTAATGCGTTCTAATACAGACCCCATAAGTTCATAAACGTATTCAACAGAACCGTCTTCGTTTGTATAAGGACTTTCATAAATATAATCTAATTTTTTCAACTCCGTAATGGCTGTATGTATATCGTTTAATTCCCATCCTAATACTTCTGCAATTTGTAGGTCACTTATAGGTGCGTGTAACCACCTTAATGCACAATATACACCCATAGTTTTTGGTGAAACCTTAAATAAAAGTGGTTCTAAGTCTGTGTATCTTATCGTTGTACAGTCATATTCTTGTGCAACTTGTTCATCAAAATCTATAACATCCACTAATTTCTTTAATGCTTTTTCTGCTGTTGCTAACATCTTAACCTTCTCCTTTTATTTGATATCGTTGTAAAGTTTCGGCAATCTGTTTGTTAACTTCGTTATTAACTTGTTGCCATAACAATGCTTTGTCCTGTTCATACTTTTCAACAGAATCGTAATCATCTTGTCTTGTTTCTCCATATTCAAACGTATAGAAAACGTCACCCTGTAAAGTTGTTTGTTTAAAACTAGTACGGGCATTTGCTCGAATTTCTTTTATCATATAAATCAGCCTTTCCTTTTTTACCTCTACATTATTATACTCATACTTTTTCGTAATGTTTCTTAATAATTTTCAAGAATATTATAAAGTTCTTCAGGAGATACCCCATCAACAATTTGGTCGGCTAATCTACCCTTTTTATAAACAGTATTATGAACACCCTCATCCTTAGTGTTACGGCACATCAATGTATAAACCTTAACGTCACCTTTTGTACCTACACGGTGTGCTCGGTCGGTACATTGGTCTTTTACAGCTCTGTTCCATGGTTCGTCTAAATAAATCACATTAGAGGCTGCATTTAATGTGATACCCACACCCATAGCTTTAATAGAGCCTATAAATACTTTACAATCAGGGTTATTTTGAAATTTTTCGATTTCGGCTTGTCTGTCCTTAGTATCACCAATAATCATTGCAGGATTGTATTGTAATAAAGAATTTCTTATATTCAAACATTCAATATCTGATTCAAACGGAGTTGTCCAATTACTAACAATAATACTTTTCTCACCATTTGCAACAGCATCTTCAATAATTTGTTTTGCACGTTCATATTTTACTGATTCCGTACATGTAGGATCAATCCATGCAGGATGACACGTTATTTTTCGTAGTATTGTCATTGTTTCGAGCAGTTTATTTTTATTGCCCTTCATTTTAGCAAGTTCGGCTTTCATTAAACGATTATATTTATCGTATAATGCCCACTGTTTACCGTCCATTTCAAGATATTCATCAATGATAATCTTTTCAGGTAAATCTAAAACGTCATCTTTTAAACGTCTAAGCATAAATTGAGATAATCTTTGATGTAATTCAGGGTTATTTTTATCTCCGATAACCTGTTTTCCTTTAAATCCACCTAAACGACAATATCTTTCCCTAAATTCCCAATAATTTCGTTTTTCAAAACCTAACCATGACATTATAGGATATAAATCAAGGTTTTTGTTCATTATAGGTGTTCCTGTCATAGCAATTTTATACGGACAAGAACGTAATCTTAGTAATGCTTGGGTTTGGTCACTTTGATAATTAGCACAAACATGGCTTTCATCAAAGATAATACGTCCTATTTCACCTTTACGACACATATCTTCTAAGGCATCAGCCATATAAAAGTTCTTATTAGTTCCCTCTTTGCCGTTTTTCTTTACATATTTTTCTTTTTTACATTGTCTTAAAGTGGTAACATCCGTAATTAAAAAGAAATTATCGTTTTCAGATATATTTTGAATATCCGATAGTCTATCTTCTAATTTTCCTGTACGGATTTTGTGGTTTCGTTTACCCTCACGTTGACCAATAACGTACCCTGTTTCATTCGTATGTGTTTCTATCTCTTTTACCCAGTTAAAAAGCAAAGATTTATACCCACATATAACCAAACAATGTTTTCCGCCACGTTTTAATCTTGCAATATTAGATGCTTGCAAGCTTTTTCCCAAGCCTGGTTGGTCAGCAAGCAAGAATTTATCGTGTGTTAAACCATAAGCAATACCCTCTTTCTGATAATTAAAAGGCATTGTTTTAAATTCTACGGAATCTAATATAGAAGCGTCAACATTTGCTTCTTGTTTCTGAATTGTTTGCATTTTAGCTACTTCATCGGACAATTCTTGGATAGATTTCATAAAATCTTGTGCATTATAAGCAATTCCGTACTGATTTAACATAGAAATTAAAGGGGTATAACTTTCATAAGGTATTTCCCACCACTTACTATCGTTATTCCACACCCTTTTCGGCAAAGTTTTTATCAATTCAACATAATTAGGGTTATATTGAAATGTTATATAGATAGAATAATCACAATTTAGCTTATCTGAAAATCCAGCACGTAAAAATAGCATAAAACCCTCTTAAATATGACTTCTTTATACTATTTTACTACAAAAATGACTGAACCTTTTTTATTTCTTGCAAATTTTCGGTAAATTTTGCTTTTTTACCTCAATAATCACCTTTTTAGGTAAAATTTTACCGTTTAGTTGGTCTTTTATGTCTATTAAAAGGTCATTTATAAAAACAAAATAACATTTTCTATCTTCTTCGTTGAGTGTTTCGGTTTCTTCAATAAGAAATTCATGAAAATGTTCGACACTTTCTAAGCATGAACTCATCTGATTGACTACATGTTCTAATTCTTCGTGAGTACAATCTAAATTTATGACTTCATTGTTTTTATTTATCGCTTTTATTTTCACATGTTGAAAGTTTATATCCTTTAACAGAGCTTTATTTTGTAATTCTAAGGACGCTGAGACGCTTTTTACGGCATTTTTCTGTAGAAGTTGTATATTCTTATTAAACTTTGCATTTGCAAGCCTTATTTCGTTTTCTATTACACTCAATTTTTTCTTAAAACCGTTTAATTGATCGAATTTGAAATAAAATCCTCCTACATAAACTCTATGATTTAATAAATCTTTATATAAGAAATCTATCCAATCAAGTATTTCCTGCTTGGTAAAATCAAAACTCATCCCCAAATCTCCCTATGATTCTAAATTTTTATTGCTTTTTGTTTTTTCGTTCTTCCATCTGTATTTGAACGATTGTTTTTACTTCTGCTATTGTTTCAGATACTTTATCAAACTTGTTTTCTAATCTGTCAAAGTCTTGAATATTAACTTTTGTGTTCATCATAGCAAAAAGTTCATTATAACGGTTAATATAATCGTTTTTCAATTCATCTTTTATATCGTTTAGCAACTGAGTAAATTTAATACTTATATCCTGCCCCTCACTTTTTACTCCTGCTAATGCTTCAATCATATGTTTATTATAATCATCTAAAATTTGTTTATTTTGATTTAATCTATCATAAATTTCTTGGGTAACTTTATTTATACTTCTTTCGACAGCTAAAACATCTTTATATAGACTGTCTTTCGTTTCAACAACTTCATTCTTCAGTTCGGATTTTACATTAGAAATCTTTTCTGTGATTGCTTCATCACGTGAGTCACTTTCTTGTTTTAACTTTGCAAATTTATTGTTTATTTCACTCTTTGTGAAGAATAATGCTCTAAGAATAGCGTACATTGATAGCAATGTTCCTGCTACTGTCCCTATATATACCCAAACTGACGTATCATGCATTATGTATCAAAGCCCCATTAATATTTCTATATTTTAATTAAAAATTGTGTATCATTTTAAATTTTCTTAACGAATTTATTTAAGGTTATTATCTGTTTTCAGCTTGGCTATCAATTTATCAACGTAATCCTTAGATACTAAAACGTAACCACTTTCTGCACTAAAATCACGTGGTCCTGAATATGATAGAACTCCCGTGATGTTACGTGAACCGTCACGTTTTACGAGTATCGAATGGGCATCATCGGTAGTGTTGTGGTCACTGATTGCCTGTGGATAGGTATAGTTTACCGTAAAAGTAACGTCATCAATAGAACGTCTGTTTGCCACAGTGAATGTAAAATAAAAGGACTGTGTTACGCCAATTTCATATGTAATATCTTCAATAGCATAAGCAACGGCATATAGAAAAATTTCTCCGTCATTATTCTGATATTTAAAGTAAATAGTCTTAATAGTTTTGTTTGTTTTTACACCGTAATCAGCAGGAATAATGACATTGTGGTTTAGAGTGGTATCGTTTGCTTTTGAGATTGAACTGAAAGGTAACTGACACCAAACATTGTTAGCACCTGAAATGTCTGCCATCATATCAGAAGTAGTTAATGTAGTAAGTTTCTCGTAAGCTTCATCCGTTACATTTCCTCTTTCATCTAAAACTGTTGTATTTTTTAAAACGTCTGTTTCTGATACGGCAAACTGAAATGGTGATAAAATCCATCCCCCACCCTCATAACAAATCTTTTGCATTGCTTCGTCTGTTATTACAGTTATAAATTTTGTACCCATCTATTTAAGTCCTTTTTTATTTTAATTAAAAAATTACGGTTATTTGAAAATGTTGGTTTCAACTACTTCATAACTTATTTCAAGTTTTAGAAGATCATTTTTTGACTTATCTAAGCTAATATGCCAATCGGGTTTCTTTAAATTATTTACTTGGCTCTGAATAATAAATTCAAGGGCATCTTCGTTGTTATAAACTGAAGTTCTTATTGCCCAAATATTTTTTTGGGTTAAGAAATTCATAATTTCAACAGACGGTACTTTCTCGGTAACAGGTATAGTGTAAGTAACTACTACCTTATCTTTTTGAATATCCATTTTAGTTATGAACAATTCCCCAAGAAGCGTGATAATATTCTCGTCTTTAATTGTTTCTGTTAATGACGGTAACAATTCTACTTCCCACATAAAATCACTAAGGGGCTCAATACTTCCTAAATTTTCTATTTTTTCTAAAATCATCTCTCTCTCCTCAAGTTATTTTACTAAAAAAACGTGGCACAAAGTTGTAGTGCCACGGAATCATAGGGAGGAATGCTTTTAGTTCTCATATGAGAACGTTTCAAAAAGAGTGTTAGTATTTTTTGTAAGATGAATTGAAAACTGTTCCCCCATTTTTTATAAACTTTATTCACTTGTTATGCTCGAAGCGTAATTACTCCAAACACTGTTTGTTTTATATGTATCTAAAAGATTAGACGGAACGTATATTGTTGGTACTGTCGTAAAAGCGTTTGTATTTGTGAGAATACACATCGTTGGAGTATTTATAAATAATTTAGTGACACCACTATTTGCAAAAGCATATTCTCCAATTGACGTAGCATTGTTTAGAATAACTTTTTGTAAATGTTCTGCTTTATAAAAAGCATATGGTCTAATTCTGTCTGCATCCGTTGAGATACTTATTGCATTATCGTTAAGTAACATATCTAAGTTGCCATCAGCAGCTTGTTGGGATGCTTCTTCTATTGCTTGGTCAACCCAATCTAAATTAACCGTTACTGTACCCAAACCGTCATAACCATTGTCACATGTATAAGTCCCTGCCGAAGTTATGGTTTTGTTTTGTAATTGTACAGAAGTAGCCGTATCCCCTGCATTTAAAGCAGTTAAAGCATTTTCAATCCAACTGAGGTCGATAGTTACTTTACTTAAACCGTATTTGTCTGAATCAGGAGTTACGACAGTAGTAGTATCCGTAGGTGTAATGGTCTTTTCCTGCATTTTTGAACTGAAATCGACTACGACAGTTCCAAAACCTGTATAAGGTGAATCAGGAGTATATGTACCATTTTCACTAATCGTAATATCTGTATTATTGACTGTATTAATATCAACCGTTACTGTACCGAATCCTGTATATGGATTTGGTGCATTATAAATGCCGTTTTCGGTTATTTTAATATCTGTATTATTGACAGTATCAACGTCAACAGTAACGGTAGAAAAACCGTTATATGGAGTTGTAGGAGTATATGTACCATTAGCCGTTATATTTAAAGTAGTCGTATTCAGTTCGACACTCGTACCTGTAACACCTAAAATCGTAACACCTTCTTTAATATTTTCTGCCTTAATATTAGAATCTATTGCAGAAGTTACGGCATTGACAGTAACGGGAGAGTAACCATGATACTCGTCTACGGCCGTAAATGTTTGTAATGAAGTGGATGGTGTAATATCTAATGGCTCATATTCTATCTTTACATCTACATTTACTTCTGAAAAACCTGTGTATGGTGCAGGAGCAGTATAAAAACCGTTTGTAGTAATATCTCTTGTCGTATTATTCAGTTCTACAACATTCCCTTTAACCCCTAAAATCGTAACCCCTTTACGGATATTTTCTGCTACGATATTTGAATCGATAGAGAATGTAACGGGTGTGACTGTAACCGTACCAAATCCGTCATGTGATGGTGTAAAGGTTTGTTTTGAAGTAGTAGGGGAAATGGTTAAGTCGTCTGTTATATATTCCACAGTTCCCGTAACACCTAAAATGCTGACACCTTTAATAATGTTTTGTGGTTTGATATTGCTATCAATAGCACTTGTAACAGGGTTGACTATTACTTTTGAAAAGGCATCTATTCCCGTAGGTGGGTTTATTTCTTGCGTAGTAATTTTAGGATTTATCGTTACTGATTCTAAAATAGGATCGGGAATACGAACACGTACCAAACCGAAACCTGTATATTCATCAGAAGGATAATAATTTCCGTTTACAGTAACGGTAATGTCTTGATTATTTATAGTAGGTTTTTGTAATATTGAATATTTTTTGTTAGTTACATTTACCGTCATCTATTCTCCTAACTCTGAAATCCCTTTTATTGAGTAGTTTTCCCATTGAGAATCTAATTTATAACTACTGACTAAACTATCTTGCACATAAACTGTACCTAAGTTTTTTTCAAAAAGTGTCCGTCTAAAAGCATTTTGATTATCTAATATGACTACTTGATTTGAATCTAAAATAAGTGTATCAAATTGGTAACATGAATCAAAAGCGTGTCTGCAAATCTTTTTTAGGTTAGTAAATCTTGCTTTTTGTAGTTGTTCACAGTTGCAAAAACAATATGGTCGAAGATAATCCAAAACGGTATCATAAAGATACTGTATAGTTCCCTCGATAACATCATTTAAAACTGTTCGTGAATAAGGTTCACTTTTTAGATTTAAAATATTATCTATCTTAGAGGGCAAGGATGAAACCGTATCCGTAGTGGATACAGTTTGCCCTTTATTCTTTATTTCATCCTTAATGTCGGATATTGATTTTGATAAGGTACTTATCTCTGTCTGTATCGACATTTAATTCCCCCTTTACTTTATGGAATCATACCTACCAAGATTTGAGATGCGGTAGCATGTTCACATTTGTATTCTAACTTACCTAATGCCGTGTTCAAGCTATCAGAATCCAAAATTGCTGCTGATTCCGTAGCCTTGGTGTATCCTGTTAGAGCATTGATTGTGTTAGAGGCTTGGTTGTGACTTGTAGCCGCAAATCCTGTAATAGTATGGATATGAGTACCTGTCGCTGTTACGTGACCACTTGCGTTGTATGTTACATAAGGGACTGCAAGAGTTGCACCTGATGTTTCAGAACTTGTACCTACTGTACCTGCTGTAATTGACGAATCGTGATTAAGAGTAGTCCCTGATAAACTTAAACCTGTTCCTGCTGTCGTAACAACCGTACCCAAATCAACAACTCCTGATGTACCTTGGCTTACACCGTTCAATGTTATACCTGTAATAGTACCTACATTTTTAGTGAAACCCCATCCACTAACAGTAGTTTCAGTAACTTCTGAAGGGATAGCAGGTTTATCGGATAAATCGTTATATGAACCACTTGTAGCAACGGTAGCTAAATCTTCTGGCTGAACAGCCGTACCACCTTTTGCTATATTTTCTATTTGTGTTGTCGATAAAGCATTTTGTTTTCCACTCCATGTAGCTTTTTCGGTAGCAGAAACTAATTTGTTTGTAGTTCCCTCTGCTAACAAATCGGCAGACAGTTTATTTGTAGAAGTAATTGTGGCTTGTTTTCCGTTTAGAGAAGTTTGCAAGCCGTTTACGTCTGCAATTTCGTGAGTGTGAACTGTTTCAGCAAAATCTACTGCATTATGTGAAACGATATCACCAAATGTAGCAATAGTATCGGCAGCACCTTTACCTGCACTTGCATTTGTTCTTATCGTGTCTAAATCAGAAATTGCATTTTGTTTAGCGTTCCAAGTAGTTTTTTCGGTCGCTGTAACTACTTTATTTGTAGTACCGTCAGCAAGTAAATCAGCCGATAGTTTGTTTGTTAAAGTGATATTTGCTTGTTTACCGTCTAACGAATCTTGCAACCCTGTAACATCTGCAATAGCATGACCGTGTGTAGCCGTTGCATAAGCATCACTGCTTGTATATGCAGCACTTCCTAAACCTGTTACGGCAACTTCCGTAGCAGTACCATTTGTATCAACTTTAATAGTACCGTTTGAAGTACCTGCCGTTACACTACGTACACCACTATTTGTGATATTTGTTCCTGTAATAGTAACACCATTGCTTGCTGTATATGTAGTATCAGTAAACTTAGCGTCAGCAGGAACATTAGCACTTAATGTATATGTAGTAGCAACAGGAACACCGTTATTGAAATAAACAGGCTGTGTTGCATTACCTGCATTTGTAGTTAATTTTGCAGCACTTGTTGCCGTTGCCGTAGCATCCAATTTAAGGTCAGTTATATTTGTAACAAATTCTTCCGTAGCAATTGCTTTTACGTTTTCTTCACCTATACCTGCTTTAAGTTTTGTATCGGTTTCGTCATAAACAAGGAAGAAATCAGTCTTTTCACCACGGTCGATTTTAATACCCGCAGTACCTTTACTTACACCCGCACCAGTTTCACCTTTATTAATTTCGATAATATTATCTTTAACTTCTAAATTTTGTGAACTGATAGTAGTTGTAGTACCAACAACATTAAGGTTTCCTGTAACGGTTAAGTTACTTACAGTTGTAGCACCTGTGATACCGATTGTTGGTGCAATCATTGAAATTGAAGAACCGTCACCCAATGCTTTTAATTTAATGATACTACCGTCAGGGTTCGTACCGTTCTCAGCGATAGTTTCGATTGTAACGCCCGTAAAAGATTGTACGTTTGTTAAACCTGATCCCTGAGATTTAAGAGCCAAACTTTGACCTGCGTCTGCTTTAATATTAATAGTATTAGCATCAGTTCCTAAAATTTTTGTATCACCTAAGTACAAAGAGTTTGTAGATAATTTAAGTTCATGTGCATAGATTTCTTTAAATCTTAAAGCGTCTGTACCGAGTGAAACTGTGTTATCTAAATTAGGGGAAATATCTCCTGTTATAGTACCACCTGATAATGGAAGGTAATTATTTAGATCAGTTTTGATACCTGCAATATCTTCTTTATTTGTATTTACTTGTGTACTTAAAGCAGTACCGTTTGCAGCGTTAGTTCTGATAGTTTCTAAGTCATCAATTTTATCTTGTTTTCCACTCCATGTAGTCTTTTCAGCCGCCGTAACAAATTTGTTTGTAGCATTTGAATCGTCTACTAAATCAGAAGCTAATTTATTAGTTGAAGTAATTTTATCTTGTTTTCCACTAATATCTTGATGTTCTGTTAAGAACTCAGACGCATTGTGTGTAACGATGTCACCGTAAGTTGCAATGGTATCGTTTGCAGTTTTACCCTCACTTGCATTACTTCTGATAGTTTCTAAATCTGCAATCGTGTTTTGTTTACCGTTTAAAGTAGTTTGTAAATCGGTAACATCTGTAATAATATGTCCGTGAGAAGCCTTTGCAAATTCACTTGCATTATGAGTAACTACGTCACCGTATCCTGCAATAGTATTTGCTGCATCTGCACCTGCACTTGCATTTGTACGGATCTCTGCTAAGTCAGCAATAACATCTTGCTTACCTGATATATCGGGTATTTCATCCTTAGTTGCTAAATTTGATACATCAGGTATCTCAGATTTCAACGCAATATTCGGTTTATCTGCTATATATACAGGGTCAGTTTCAGTGTAAGAGGTCAAATAACCCTTTGCGTTTAATTCAGTTTCCGTAACATATTCATCAGGTACGGACTGTAAAGCAGTTGCACCTAAAACGGCACCACTTCTTATATCGTCTAAGTCTGCAATATTATCTTGTTTACCACTCCAAGTTGATTTTTCACTTGCCGTAACAAATTTATTAGTTGTTGTGGAGTCATCAACTAAATCAGCACTTAATTTATTAGTATCGGAAATTAAAGTCTGATAACCTGAAAGGTCTAAGGTTTCTCCTAAATATTCCCATGCAGTACCGTTCCAAACATATTCAGAACCGTCTGCTGTTACTGTCCAAACGTCACCCTTTTTATTTCCCGTTTCAGGTAATTCTTCAACAGTAGCTTTTGTTCCTTGATAAACAAAAACAGAACTAATGTCTGAACCTGTTAAATATCCTGCGTCATTTGTAAATTCACTTACTTTTGTAGGAACGTTTGATAAATCTTTATAATCACCTGATGTAGCAACAGTTGCCAAGTCGTCAGGTTGGACAGCAGTAGCACCTTTTGAAGCGTTACTACGTATTGTTTCCAAATCAGCAATTTTATCCTGTTTTCCACTCCATGCTGTTTTTTCACTTTCAGTAACAAACTTGTTTGTACTTGTACTATCGTTAACTAAATCAGCACCAAGTTTGTTTTCAGCATTTATTACGTCTTGTTTACCTGAAATATCCTGATGTTCTGTTAAATACCCTGCATCATTAGTAAATTCAGAAACGTTTGTAGGAAAATCCGTAATATCTGATTTTGTATGTGTGTGTTCTTTTTCAGCTTTTTTATCTAAAGCCGTATTTAAATCTGTTGTAGAAGTATAGTTTTCTAAATCGTCAACAGCTTTAGTAATGAACCCTGAATCATTTGTTAATTCAGATGTTTTTGATGGGACTTCAATATCTTTGTTTTCCCATTTGTTTGTGGTTTTATTATATATTAATCCCTGACCGTCAGTAGGGTTAGTTATTGTCGTATCCGTAAGTTCTGATAATTCAGCAGAAACACCGTCAACTGAGATTACATTATTTTCAATTTTAATGTTATTTCCTGCTGTTAGTTTGTCTTGTTTGCCACTATTTTTAGTGTCAATATATGTTTTAGTTGCTTTTTGAGAAGCAATCGTTATATCTGAACTGCTCTCCCCACCCAGTAATACGTCAGTATCTAAGTCAAAATGTTTTCCTGGCATGTCTGCTTTTTCCTTATCATCTTAAAATTATAAATTCACTCTTTTTGTATAAAAAAGAGGAGAGAGATTAATCTCCCCTCTTTTAAAAATTATTAACCGATAGCAATTACGGTAATGTTGTAGTTGTCGCCAACAGCAGGTGCTGCACCGAATACTACTTGTAATTGAGTTGTTGAAGTATGTAATACTTGAACATATACTTTTTCATATGGTGCTTTAGCTTCGTATATTTCAAATACAACATTTCTTGAACCCAAGTTGTGATCGATATTGAATGTAGAAGTTACACCGTCACCTTCGATAGTACCGTTGAAACCTAACAATTTATCAGCACCGATTTGAACTAATGCAGAACCTGACCATCTGTAAGACATATTGTTTGCTAAGTTTACATAAATCTTATCAGATTCAGGAGTTGCACCTTCACCCCAAGTGTTTACACCTGTTGCAGTGTAAAGTTTCTTATCAGTTGTATTGAAGTATTTATCACCTTTTGCACAAGTAGCAGGGGCATTTGCAACAACGTCAAGAATATCGATAACGTCATCAACGAATGATGGCAATTGAGCAGCAGGTACTAAACCGTTTTCATCCAATGTAGCAACACCGTTAGCAGCACCCTTTTCAGTTAACTTGATATAAGTTGTAGGGATAGCATTGATTTCTTCAGCAGTTGCAGTAATTGCATGAAGTTTAGTAAGGTCTGCTTTTTCAACACCTGAACCAGCAAGTTGGTTAAGTTCTTCAGCAGTAGCAGTTACAGCGTGAAGTTTTACTAAATCAGCATTAGTTACTTCAGAACCTGTAATTACATTAAGTTCGTCAGCAGTTGCTGTAATAGCGTTCAACTTAGTTAAGTCTTCTGCGGTGCAGTTATCTAAGTAAGCTGCTTTGTTTAATTGAGCAGTAGTAGCAGTAATACCGTCTAATACGTTCAATTCATCAGTTGTTACAGTTGCACCATCAAGGATGTTCAATTCATTAACATCAAGAGTTGCACCGTCTAAGATATTCAATTCGTCAGCAGTTGCAGTTACGTTGTGTAATTTTGTTAAGTCATCAGCATCAACGTTTGCAATAGCATTGATTTGAGTTGCAGAAACAGTTACAGCATGAAGTTTAACTAAGTCATCATTAGTTACTTCTGAATTGTGGATAACATTTAATTCAGCCTGAGTTGCTGTCAAACCATCTAATTTGTTGATGTCAGCAGAAGTTGCAGTAACAGCAGCCAATTTGTTCAAATCTTCAGTAGTTGCAGTTGAACCGTCAAGTACATTCAATTCAGCCGCATCAGCAGTGATTGCGTGTAATTTAACGAAATCAGCATTTACAGCACCTGCATCATGAAGTTCATTGATTTCAGTAGCAGTAGCAGTCAAACCGTGTAATTTAATAAAGTCAGCTTGTACAGCACCTGCTTCGTGAAGTTCGTTGATTTCAGCGATTGTAGCTGTTTGACCTGTTAATTTAGCAGCCTCGTCAACTAATGAAATTTTAATGTCTGTTTCAACGCCGTCTTTAGTAACTGTAAATGTATCAGTTGTATCAGCTTTTGCTTTAACGTCAGATACAGCACCTTTTTGAACACCGTCTAATGCAGCCTTAATGTCTTTTGATTTCATTAAGTTTTCAGATTCAGCAGTTGGAACAGCATCATAAGTAGCACCGATTACACCAGTATGTTCGTTATAAGTGATAGGTCCAACAGCAGAAAGGTCAGCTAATGTAATATCATCTTTAACTTCGTCTTTTGTAGCATAAGTAGCTTTGATGTTGTTTCCATCTTCATCTTGTGCAGCCTTTGTAGCTTCTGCAACTTTTGTGATTGTAAATTCAGTTTTTGTTTCATCACCCAAAGTTACTTCAACTGTATCAGTTGTATCTGCTTTCTTTTCAACAGCCTTAACAGCCGCATTTTTAACAGCGTCTAAACCTGCCTTAACAGCACCTGATTTAATCAAGTTGTTTGAATCAGCAGTAGGAGTTTCATCATAAGTAGCAGAAATAACACCTGTACCTTGGTCAAATGTGATAGGTGCAGTTGCAGAGATGTCTGTTAATTCAATGTCGCCTGCTATGTCAGCTTGGATTTTAGCTTCAACTTGTTTGATAGTAACAGCTTTTGTATCTTCTACACCTGCTGCTGCTTCTTCATCAGTTGCTAATTGGATTAAACCTTTTTGAGCTTTTGTAGCATCTTTAACACTGATTTTTCCACCTTCAACGTCAATGTTGTCTCCAACGATAACACCACCAATTGCGTCTTTAGTAGCACCTGTTAAACCAACATTTCTGTTTTCGTCTTCTGCGATACCGTTTTTGAATGTGTAATCACCTTGTGATAATGCGTCAATCCACTTCGTACCGTTCCATACTTTTTCTGTATTGTCGGTTGTGTCATAGTAATGTTGACCGACAACAGGATCAGACGGAGCGGCAGCTAAGTTTTGGACACGAAAATTTTGAATCTCGTTCTTTTTCAAGTCGATGTTGTTTAGAAATTGCATATTGTTCTCCTTCTCTTTCTAACAATTCTATTAACTACCATGGTAGTGAGTAGCTTTTTTATAAGCTTCCTATTTTTCATAGGCACATCGGATTCCCCACCTGAACCCTGTTTTTTAGTTACAATAGGCTCTACCACCGAATGCTTCACTAAAATTAAGTTCGACAGTATTACTATCTATATATGTTGTATCCCCAAAGACTACATCACCTGAGGAACTTACGATAGTTACGGTCGGAAACTTATTTAGATTATGCACGACAGTCCATTTAGCACTCGGAGTATCTTGGTAGTGCGTATAGTTTAAATCTCTTATGTTTTGATTAATAGTGAACGTGGCGTCTATCGGTTTACTTTCGCCAAATTCAAATATTGCCTTAATGGTTGATTCTTCTGCTTGACTCATCTGCTATCACCTTCTGTTTTGCCGTAAAACTTAATGTACCCTCACAAGTTTGTCGTCTGCCTTTACTGTCAAATACTTGTAGATAGCAAACACTATCTTGATATAATCTACTCGATTCGTTATGTGTAAAATTCACGTCAATCGGAAATGTTGGGTTTGCATACACTTTTTGTATCGGACCACATTGGAGTATTACTTTCGTAATAATGGCATCTGACGGTTTTTGGATATCAATCCTAATAAAGGTTTGGTCAAAAGCACCTGTATCATCACCTTTATAAATATTTGTCATTTACGTTCTCCTTTTTGTTAAACTTATGTTGAAGATTGTGTCGTTAGAACCAACTCGCCAATACAGGTCTTTCTTCTGCCTTTTGAGTCGAAAACTTGTAAATAACACTCGTTTTCGTTATATAATTGTGCTGTTTCCTGTGCAGAAAAATTAACTACAATTGGAAAAGTTGGTCGTATGTAGGATTTCTGTATGCTGCCACAACGGAATATCGCCTTAGAGATCGTTTTACCATCTGCACCATTTAGATAAATGGTCATACAGGTTTTACCAAAAGCATCCGTATCGTCTCCTCTGTATATTGTGGTCATCTGTCTTTAATCCTCTTTTTGTTTGTTTATACAGAAACAAAAGCTCCGTATATTTTAATTAAAAATTATCTTCAAAACTTACAATCTTAAAGAACAAAAAGAAACTCTCAACTATAAAAATTGAGAGTTTCTATATATATATAATAAGTAGATTATTTTCTTCTTAGAGGTATGTTTTTAACTTGACTTGATACTTGTCCTAAACCACCTAAAAGACCGTTTGAAGTTGCTCGGCTTAATTTAAGACTTAAACTATCCATATCTACATTTTCTTCAATCTTATCAACTGCATAATCTAAGGCTTGTTGTTTTTCTTGGTCATTTTCAGCAGTCAGGTCGATTGCTTTTCTGATTGCTTCAGGATCACCGTTTGTCTTGTCTGAAACCATATCAACTGCTTTTTTTGCTTGGTCTAAATTTTCATTGTTAATAACTGCACGTAGGTTACTGTCTTTCATTAATTGTGACTTACGTTCCCAAACAGTGTTTAAACCTTCTTTAAGATATTTTTTAGCAATCCCTAAGTTTTGGTCTTTGATAAGTTGGTCTTCTAATTTTTTATCAATAATATATTTACTTACTGGGGTGTGTTGACAAATACCACAGATATTTTCGTTAAAAAGTTCAACGTCTGTTCTTACACCATATTCTTCTCTAAGTTTAGTACATATTGTATCGACAGACATTTTCTTTCCTGATAATGAACTTCCTCTGATCACTTCTTTAATTTGTTCGTATAAAGGATTGTTCATCAATACTTTTTTATATTCCTTTAATTCAGCCTCAGTCATTTCAGGTTCTGTTGGTGCTTCTTCTTCCTCTGCACCCTCTGGTTTTTCATTTTCTAAATCAAGTTCTTCATCAGGGTTAGTAGGATTTTCGTTTTCTAAATTTAATTCTTCATCTTCTAATTCTTCTTCTTCAGAAGTCAAATCAGCAATCTTAGAATTTGTGTTATCTAATTTTGAAGTAACGTCAGTCTGAATATCCTTAACGTCTGATTTAATATCTTGTTTCAAATCATTTAATGACATTTTGATTTCATTTCTCATTTCGTTTTTGAAATCAGCAATTTCTTTTTCAAAGTTAGCTTTTAATTCAGAAATCATGTTGCCTATATCAGATATTTTATATAATGAACCGTCTTCTTTTGTATCAACTGCTTGATGCATTGCATCAGGAAAATCTAATTCATTAATATCAGTCATTCCGTCTTTAAAAGCTTCTTGTTTCTTTTCTTTCTTTTCCACAGCTTTTTCTTCTCCCTTTTTATTCTTTATTTCTTCAGGATCAGGAAGTTTTTGCATACACATTTCGTTTACTTTTTCACAAACACAAACTTCTTCACCACAATCAGGACAAACCGTTACTTCACATGCAGGCTCAACGCATTCACCGTCTGTACACTCAGGTTCACAGCAAGCAGGTTCATCCAAAAGACTTGCTATAAATTTTTCTATATCACAATCACCATCACATTCAGCAGGTGTTACTTCAACAGGTTCAACAACAGGCTCTGCAATAGGTTCTTCGATAGGTTCAACAGCAACAGGCAATTGTGTAGGAACTAAATCGAATTGTCCGAAATAGTTTAGTTTATCTTCTTCTGTTCCGAAATGAGGATTTTCTTTTGCCATATTTACAGAGTATGTTCCCCATTCTTTATTTAAAAAGTTCATAGCATCCTTCCAAGAATTGAAAGTACCACAATCTTGATTGTCGATATTGTTATAAACTTTGTAACAATCTTCATTCATTCTTTTTTCCTCTTTTCCTTTATTTTCACCGTCATATATTTCATTTTTATGTATTCTGATAGTAACAACATGATTTTGGAAACCAAAGTCATCTGTCATTGTATCAGTATCTTCTGTATCATCTAATATTTCAATATCACCCATTCTTTGATATTCGTCTGCTTTATCAAACATTGGTTCATAAGTTTCTTTATCAAAATCAATAGGTGTTCTATCACCGTTTGAAATATATGTTGCTAAATCGTATGGAACTACTATATCAATATAATCTGCTGATTCATTCATTGAATCTTCTATTTTTTCTTTTTTCTTTTTCTTTTTATCTTTAAGTTTAAATTGTTCGTCTAAATCATCTTCGTCATCTTCAACTTCAACTAAGTTAATATCGTAGTCAATCCACCATTCAACTTCTTTACAATCTGAACGGTCTTTATCTCCGTTTTTCTTGATATAGTCAATAGCATCTTTTAAAGTTTCTTCATCACAACCTAATTTAACTAAATCAGCTATTATTGATTCAGCGGTTTTTTCGTCATCTAAATAATAATTTTCAAGTTCATATTCTCCAAGTGTAAATATTGTATCCAATCCAATATAACGATCATGACCATCTCTTACAGGATAGGATATTTCTTGTCTTATCCATTCTTCAATTACTGAGTTTTTAATATTTAATTCTCTGAAGTCTGAACCATTAATAGTTAAGTTCCATGAATATTCTTGTCCCTCAATTTCAGTTGTCCCTGATACAATACCACTTTCGAGATCATCAGCGACTTCATTTAGTTGACCTTGATATTCACCGTATTCTTCTTTTAATTTACTTTCTTTCAAAGATTTTTTAGATGACTTTTTTACTTTTTTACTTTCATTTTTATCACCAACTTTACTATCAAATTGAATTTCATAATCCATTAAGAAATCAATTGTTTTATAGTTGTCGTTTATCATATTAAGAATTTCTTCTCTTTCATATAAACCTAAACTTTCTAAATCGTTATCATCTAAATCATATTCATCACAGATAGGATAATTAAGTTTAACTCGAAAATCATTATCAGATAAAATATTAGTATCAACTGAATGTCCTATCATTTGAAGAATAAATAATTTCATGTTTGGAGTAAGTTTTTCCCAAACAAAATCTAATGAAGTTTTACATAACCAATTACCGTATTCAGTAGGTTCAAATCCGTCCTTATGTCCGTTAATAAGGTCTTGTGCAATTACTTCATAAGGGGCTTTATTATCTTCTTTTATTTCAACTGATTCATGAATCGGGTCTATTTCAGCAACAAGTTTGTCAATTTGTTCTTTAATAAGTTCTTTATCATCTTCTGAAATAAAAGTATTTTCTCTATCTAATGAAATTCTGTCATCTTCAAAAACGGCAGTAAAACTGTAATCATTTTCATCAGCATGGTATTCACATTCAACAGTAAACTTATCCCCTGCTTCGTCTGTTAAATATCCGCTTTCAGGTAAATGTAATACAAAAGTATCGTCATCTATCCAATCGTAACTATCACTTTCAATATTTACCTCTTGTCCTTTTATATTAATATATGTTTTACCTAATTCTTCAATAAAACTTTCGTTTAACCATTCAACACTATCAATATAATCTTTTATTTCAGGTGCATAACCTTGATTGTCTATATATTGTTTAAGAGCATTTTTAACGTCTTGCTCAGTACCACCGTCCATTGCTCTTGTAATATCAAATCCGACATCACCGTATTCAAAAACGTCCTTATAGAAAGTTTTAGGAGAATAAGGTTCACCGTCTTTTCTGTCTAAAATACAGTCAATAATCATTTCATTTAAGGATTCGTTTTGGGTGGTAGGAACAAACTCCCATGCATATCCGTCTATATTATGTTTAACACCTTCTAACGGAGTTAAGTTCAATATACCGTATTTTCCCTCTCCGTCTATTCTTTCGATACGTCCTTTTTCGCCCTCTATATTTTTTACAACGTCACCAACTTTGAAGTTATTAAAATAATCCTTACCGTATCTTCTTTCATTTCTTGCAATTACTTGACGGTTAAATTTTTTCATAGCCTCTTTTTCAGGGTTTGCATATCCAGATTGACTCATTCTTGAGGCATATCCTTGATGTGCAGCGGCAACTAAATCGTCAGAAACTTCTGTAATATCGTGTTTAACTAAAACTTCGTCTAATTCATCACGTCTTATTTTATAGTTAAGCATTGAAATAGTTTCGTTAACGATTTCTTCGTCAAAATCTTCTTTTGAAACGGAAAGAATCTCGTCAGCATCCTCAGAAATTGCACAGATAATATCATATTTATTATTATCACTTTCACAAATGAGTTTTACTTTACCTAAATAAGATAAATAATCCTTACCTAAGTTTTCTTCCAAGTTTTCTTTTAAAGAAGTAACAACTTTATTTTCAAATTCAATTCTCATTGGATCTTCGTTTTCTAAAACTTTAACGGTCAATACGTCAATATATTTTTTAACAAAATCTATAATTCTTTTTGTATCCCAATATTCTTGTAAAGCAACTTCGTCTAAATACCCTACTGCTTGCTGTCTTACGGCAACGTTTGGATATTCTCTTGCGATTCTGTCTAAGTTTGCCATTAACTCTAACTTAAATTCAGGAGTTAAATATTCAGGATGTTCTTTTTTATATTGTACTGCTTTATGTATGTCTCCAACTTTATTTTTAGATTGGTCATAAGCTTCAGGCATATTATGAGGAAGATTTATTACAATGCTTTCAGCTTTATCGTCTGTTCTGTCTTTTACTGTTAAAGAAAGATTATCAGAACCTACAACGTCATAATCTGTGTTATCTTGAATATGTTTAACTAATTCGTCTTTTGATTTAAACTTATCTTGGTCAAGATTAAAGAAACTTTTAAGGGTAGTTTCACCGTTTTCGTCAGTTTCATTAACACCGTATCTTGAACCGATATTTTTTAAATTAATGGTTGCCTTTTCACCTGTATGAATATTTACAACTTCAATACTGTCAGCATCGAATCCCTCAGTTGCCCACGCTTGTTCTTTAGGTGTTGAATAAAAATCTTGTCCATTAATATAATCAACAATATCTTCTACTGATTTAAAATCTGTTTCGTCTTTTCCAATTACATCTTTTAAAGTTAACACTTTTTCTTCTTTCATAGGTTTCATAAAACCTTTTGATAATAATTTTTCATAAATTGAATTATCCATATTTCTTTCTTCCTCTTTGTTTTCTATCACTTGTGTAGTCGGTCTGTCGTTAAATATGAATATTCCCTCATTCATAAGTTTTTTGAAATCCTCGACAGAATATTTATCTTCTCTAAGGTCATAATATTTTACTAAAATATTATCACCCATATTATAAACCGTTGCTTGAATACCCGAAGGCATAAAAACGGTTGTTCCCTCTTCTTTAATATCTTCTATTTTAGTTAAGTACATTTCTTTCTCCTTTTTTATGCCAACGCACTTTCTATTAATTGATTTAGTTTCGTTACTATTGAATATGACTCATGATAATTATGGTCGTTTAAATATTGTTCAACAGCATCTTTATTATAATTATATTTATCAACTAAGGTTTTAATAATAGTATCACGTGGTGTACTTGCATCAGTTAGGGTTTTTATTGCCTTTTCCATTTCAGTCTTGGCAGCGCTGTCCTTCTTAGCCTGATTTTTCTTACTCTTTTGTGCTAAAACCTTTTTTCTACCCTCAGCAGAAATTTTCCTGTTTAGAACGTTATCTGCACCTAACATTTGTTCACATGCACTATCAAATTCCTCAGCGGTGTTAATATTTAAAATGTCTGCAAGTTCGTTTATTTTGTCACATAAAGCCGTAAATTGTTTTACTGCTTTTTCTCTATCTTGTTCTTTTAAAGCAATTTTAACGAGCCTTACCATTTTCTTAACTTCTAATTGTTCGTTAGGATCAATCTCGGTGTGATGATAACATAGATTAACCCAATCAATGAACATAGCGTGTCCATAAAACTCTTTATTAAGCTGATTTAAAGTACATTTTGAAAGGTCTTTAGGAATACCACGTTTATTATAAAAATACTTATCTTGATTTTGAGGACTTTTTTCTTTGTTAGCATCACGCTCTTGACGTTGTTTTAAACATTGATTATGTATTGCAGTCAAAGCATCTTTAAAACCGAAATTAAGAAGTTTACCATCATATATCATTGCAGTAAGAGGGTTCGCATACATTAATGTTTTTACAAAATCACTTACTACAGCAGAGTTGATAAAACTCCATATTCTGTCTGTAAACCAATCTAACGGATGAAAACCATTTTTAACGAAATCTACCCATTTTAATAAATTCAGTTTCTTTTGGTTTTCATTAATTTCTTTCCATACATTACTTGTATCGTGTGTAAGTTTACCCCAATCTGAATATGTTAAGATGTTGGCAGGATCATTGTCGGTTTTCTCTTTATCAGTCTTAGTTACCTGAGTATTTTGTGTGTCCTGTGTAACGAGGTCGGTAGCAGTTTTAGCATCAACGGTTACTGCCGTACTTTTTACGTCAGTAGAAGGTGCTTTGAAATCAGCTTCTATATTTTCAGGGTGTATGCTACTTATATGTTTACCCATTTCTTCTAAGAATTTATTTACCGCCGTAAACTGTGCCTCTAAGTATTCGTTTTCTTCTAAAAACATTTTATCGGCATATTGTGGGTATGTTGTATTTACCAACGCAGAAAATTCTTCTTGACATCCATTTAAGGCTTGTTGATATAAATCGTAGGCTTCTTTAGGACAAGGTTTGTCTTTCCCTTGTTGTTTCCATATTTCTTCTGCCCTTGTCCATAATGGAGTGTATTTTTCGATAATTGCATTTATATGTTTCATAAACTCTTTAAATGCTTCTGAATAATCCGTTTGTGTATTGTCAGCCGTAGCCATTTTAGGATCGTATACGATTAACGATTCAAATGACTTTTTTTCTCCCTTATCCTCGGCATTGTCTTGTTCAGGTTGTTCTGTTGACTGTTCTATCGGTTGCTCTGTTGTCTGTGCCTTTTGTTGTTCCTGTTCAGCGGCTTTCTTCTCTGCACGCTTTTCAGCACGTCTTTTAGCACGCAACGCTCTTTTACGTGCTGCTTGTTTCTTCGTCATAATCTTTTCATCCATACTTTCCTCAGATATGGATGACAATGCCTCATCAATGTCTTTTAATAATTCTACTATATTCATTTTGATTACGTAATCCCTTGTTTATATATTTTAATTAAAAATTTGTATTTCTTTTGAGATTTATGCCTTTTTTATTTGCCTCTTTATTTAAAAAAGTATATCCTGTTGTAAGGGGAGAAAATTAAAACAAAAAGGGTTGACTTTTTGAGGGGAGTATGTTATAATGAAGAAAAAAGGTAAAAATATGCTTACAGAACTTCAGATACAAAAACTTTGGGCATTATTTCAAAGTTTAAATGCTGAACAGCAACACGAACTATCAAAATATGTTGCTGCAATTGATTTAGCAACTGACATCAATCCCGATTTGATTAGGGATGCTGTAAGTGATTTAATTCAAAAATACCCTGAATTAAAAGATGTTATCGAATTTTAGTAATTCAGTATTAATACAATGGGGCAAGATTACGGCATTGGCAAGCAAATTTTCAACCGTATATTTCTCAACGGCTTTTACAGAAATTCCTATTGGAAACTTATCTTTTTGTACTGATAAATCTACTAATTATACTCCTATAATTGATGGTGTATATACTACTTATGTAGTCCTTTCAAGACAGTTCGATAACACACAACAGAATCCAACCGTTGATAAAATGTTTATATTTATCGGATATTAGTACAGGTTTGAAAATAGCATGGGGCATAGTTAGAGATAATGTATATGGAAGCATTAATGGATATATTCTTACTATTGGGTTTTAGATAAAATGGGAGCTTTTTGCATTAACACACGATTCTTTTAACATAAGAAGTTGGCACTCCATGTTTCAATATATATGATGTCTTGCTATTTACATATGCATTATTAAACCTTATATTTTCTAAAATCCAACTTTCATCAGCTCTTACTGCTTTTATAACCTCAGGGGAAATGTCTTTTAATTCTTTATTTGCAATAAAAACATCACACATAATACTTCTCCTTTTTTTTATATTTTAATATAAAAAGGATAAATTGTCACGTATAGAGTAATAAATTAGTAATGGAATAATTGTTAATTTTGGTAATTATACTCATGGAACTGTTGTTTTTCCTATGGCATATACTCAATCTGTATTCCTTGCAAATAGTGGAGATTTCAGTTGGCAAGGAACGGATAATATAATTCTAACGAAAGCTTTGACTTCTTTACATGTGAAAGAGAAAAGAGTACCGCAGTAACAGACTATATAGCAATCGGTATTTAGTAATTCATTCTTAATAAATTGGGGATATGTTGGCTCATCCTTAACACAACTTCCGTTAGCATATACTTGTCAATATAGTATTGTGTTTGGACAGGCAGACTTGAGTTCCAGTGCGAAATACGGTAGAACAGTATGGTATACTTCGGATAAACAATTAACTTATTTTCAAAGTCATATAGGAAGTACAACCACTTATATTACTGTTGGTTTTTAGTAATGGTTTTATCATTTCTATGTATACTCATACCTTAAACAAATCTGTAGGCAATGGAGATGCCACTAATGTATCTTTTACACCGCCTACAACGTACACTACGTTAGTAACTGTTCTTGCTAATGTATCGTCCTCAAACAAATATTCTTGCTATATACATAATGCTATACTTTCTGAAGATGGGAAAATTACTTGTAAAGTAAAAAATGATTCGGGTGCTTCTTTGGTTATAAAAACAATAAAGTTTGTTCTGTTCGGTTTTTAGTAATACTCTTTGTTTTCAATGGGGGACTACTTCATCTATAAGTGTTGGGAAAGGAAAGTCAGGAACTGCCGTTGCAACATTTCCCCTTACTTTTAGCAGTATATATAGAGCCATAGCTACAAGTAATTCAATCGCATCAGATGGAGTAACAAAATGGATTAGAGTCAGTGCTGTGTCCTTGACATCAATCAATGTTACTGCTTATATTACAGGAGATGCATCAGGCTCTAAAACTTGTTGTTATAATTATTTCGCTATTGGTAAAAATTAGTAATGATTTCATTATTCAATGGGGTAAGAGTAAAACATTTGCAAAGGCGGTTATAGCATATGAGAATCAAACCTTACCTATTTCATATAAAAGTACATATAAAGCATTGAATGTTTTATGTGGCTCTCTCGCTAACTCCTACTATGTTTCTGTAAGTATTATTGATAATAGTAATTTTCAATGTGTCCATAATGGTGCTATTGCGGGTTTTCATTTATGGATGACCTTCGGTTTTTAGTAATAGTCTATTAATACAATGGGGGATAGCGTATAAGAATGGTGTTAGCCTACATAAAGTAGATTTACCTACATCTTATACCACGTTAAATTACAGTTTAACTTTTAACAGATACAGTGAAAAGCAATTTTCGGGCAGTACGACTACGGCAAACCATAATACAGTGGCAGGCAGTACACAGTGGTGGGCTAAAACAGTAACTGATTTTTCTTTCTTTGTTTCTTCAGAGAACGGTAATAAGGCATGTACTTGGATAACAGTAGGTTTTTAGTAATAGTATAACTATTTGTTTTGGAAATATGGGAGCTACGGTGTTTAACCAAAGAATAATAACTTTACCAATAACTTATAGCAATATTTGTAGTGTTACCATGGGTCTTAAAAATATTCCTGAGACTATAAATATAAGAGCAAACATAACATCGACATCACAAATAACCTTTACCCGAACTAGTAGTAAAAACGTTACTGGTTGGTATATGGCGATTGGTTATTAAAGTTGTGTATAATCAGGCATGGAATAATCAATAGGGAATGGTCTTAAATGTTTGGGCATTGTAGGTGATTTTCTATTTGCATATTTTTCCATATCACCTGTTATTGGTTCATATATATGAAAATTATCGGCATTATACGTTAAAATAATATTTTCCCAATTAGTGTATTTTGGATTTCGTTTACAAGGTTTTTTCAACAACTCTACAAAAATTCTTTTATCTTTTTCATTTAAGATCCATCTTTTTATACCATGCTCACTATGCTCACCACCAACATATTCTGCTCTATCAATACGTATTCTTGCCACTTGTGTAGCATCTTGATAATACTCATTGTTATAGTATTTAATATATCGATTATCAACACGAAGTGGTCCTTCTACCCAAGCACAAACACTGTTTTTTCCTGACAAGTGTTCTTCCCATGCCATTGACATTTCGTTGAATTGTTCCATTTCTTCTATTAATTTTCTTGCAGGTGTTTTCATTGTTTATTCCTTATAGTTTTGTGTAGTCAGGCATTGGTAAATCAATCGGTAAAGGCACAAGATGTTTTGGCATTTTAGGATCTCTTTGTGCTTTTTCAAATTCAGCATTAACTGTTTGACTAAAACTAAGGTTAAAATTATCATCGTTATAGGTAATGATAACATCATGCCATTTACTATAACCTTGGTATTTATCTGACGGTTGTTTCAGAAGTTCCATCAGTTCTTTTTTCTCTTTTTCAGTAAGTATCCATTTCTTTAAATTACGTTCTCTATGGTTTCCTCCAACATATTCAGGTTTATCCAATCGAATACGAGCAACCTTAGTCGCTAATGTATATAGTGAACTGTTATAATATTTCATGTACATATTATCAACCGACATTGGATTCTCTACCCAAACACAAACGTCTATTCTCTTATCTTTGTAAGAGAAAGCCTTAGACATTTCATAAAATTGTTGTTTATTTTTAATCATAATAGTCCTTTATAGTTTTGTGTAATCAGGCATTGGTAAATCAATTGGTAAGTAATATTTTCTCGGATTGTTTTCGTCCATTTCGGATTGTTCTTTTATTGTGATAACCAAATCTTCCATATTTTCTTCGTCTTGATATGCTTCTTGATTAAACATTAAAATAGCATATTCCCAATTATTCTTGACATATGGAACTTTCTTGTTTGGTTCACTTAAAAACTTAATTAAATCTTTCTTTTCTTTTGAGTTCAATTCCCAATTTGAGTCTGTGTGTATTATATATTCAGGATTTCTAAATTTAATCCTTGATATTTTCTTTGCCGAACTAACACTAAGGTTGTCATAGACTTTAAAATATTCTTCTTCATACCAATTTCTTGTTGAATCAGGATTTGTTGAAATATTTTTGATAAGATGTTGTCCTTTTCTATCAGTAACAATTGTAGCCATTTCAACCATAGCTCTTGGATCAATACTGTTACGTTCTTCTTCGGTTAAATATTTGTCTAATTCTTTTGTTATTTCGTTTATTTTCATAATGTGTCCTTTAACCCCATTATAAACTATCTTTACAAAAAAGTCAACCCTTTTTATTTAAAATTCTGCTCGGATACGTTTAACCAAGGTATTATAAGGAATTATCTTATTATAGGCAGTAATATTAGACTCAGCTTTAACTTCAATCACTTCACCCATATAATAATCCATATCAGGATTATAGTTTATTTCTTGTTCAGATGACTGAGAATATCCAAAAGGAATCTGAACGGCATATACGTCTAATTTTTTACCGAAGTAATCAACAGTTTGCTTAGTTAATTTAAGATTATACCATTTATCTAAACCCTCACCCGTTGCATAATCATAAGGATGTAAATCTTTACGATATGTTAAGGCAACACGGTTTGCTTGTTCAGGAGTAGTTACGTAGTAACCTGTTTTTCCTTCCGATTTATTAGGGTTATAAGGAATTATCGTCAATGTTTTTAAATCTGTTTTAGTAGGGGCATAAGGATTTTCTCCTACATTGTAACCCAGTATCCTAACGACAACTTGATTATCACCTGTTGTAAACATCTTAACCAATGTAGATTCTAATTTTCTTACACTCATACTATTAACGTCACCAACCGTAATGCCATAACTATCAAAGAAATATTGAATGATATAGTTATAATTAGTTCTGAAACGGTATGTATCAATTTCACTCGGTTCATCTGACTTAAAGTATCCCTCGTAACCACTTATGAATGTACTTACACCTTGGTTTCCACCCTCACCAGTACATACGTTGAAGGAGATTTTATAACCTTTTAAGATTTTTTCCATCAATACGGCTAAATAGGCCTCATCAGAGAAGTTAGAAACCCAACCATCAGGTGTGAACGATAAATTACCGACAGGTTTAATGTAGGCACTGTTATAGAATGATACAAACGGAGATTCAACCGTATCTAATTTAAACCATGAAGAAGGTAAATAGTGTGTTCCTTTTAAGTCATAGCCACATCTTTGATAAATAAATACATTGTTTTCTAATATGAACTCACACCATAGCTCCCACTCACTTTCGGAAGCCTTTTTATAAACTATACGATAAGTGTTCCATACGGTGTAATCACTCATTTTCATACCGCCACGAGTGCTGTCTTTTACATTTAAAATACCGTTGAATTGGAAACCTGTATTTACTACGAAGTTTTGACGTTCTGTTATGTATATAGTATATTCTACACCGTCTGTTTTCTTATAAGAAATAGTGGCTTTGTTTCCAATATAGTTAATCTTAAATTCATATTTAGTGTTCTTTTCACGGAATAGATACCATGAATCGTATGTTAAGACAATCTGTGAACCGATTTTAGGAACTTCAGGGAAGTAAATTTGTAAATCTTTTGGTTCTATTTTTACCAACTCAGATTCAGTTCTGTAAGCAGAATCAACCGTGATACTGTCACGGATTATAATATCTCTTACAGTATCGTCTGCTTTGTTTATTATCTTTATCTGATTTGCTTGCCAATATCTCGTGTCAGGTAAACACAGACCACTTTCGTACATATCAATCGCACCGTTAAAACCGAATGCAAAGTTAACGTAATCTCTTACGGTTAAAAGTGGTGTTAAGGCTAAATCATGTCTTATACCTTTATCAATAATATAAGGTATTATCTTTTTATAATATTTAAATAAATAAGATTTTTCACTACTTTGGAAATAACTTTCAGTAAAGTCGATAGAACCCTTAAATGGTTTTATTTCACCATTGATATGTCCTGTACCTATACCAAAAGTGGTGTAGCCTGAGAAACCTCTTTCAACGTCTGTCTTAATGAAATTAATACCGTCAAGAGAATACTCAATGAAATCTGTACTCATATATAACTTAATATAATAAGTATCCTGTGTAACATCAAATAAATCAAAGGTTTCAACGTTATCGAAATATTTAACTTTATTATCTTGAACAAAAATACATGGTGGGGTATCGTCTTCTTCATCAATGTATCCACAGATGGCTTGGTCATTTCCGTTCAAATTGACTTTAAGAACTAAATATTGTTGTGAGGAGAAATTGACTTCACAATGACCATTTTCAAAATCAGAAACAATACCACCATTCCAAGTAGGAGTACCGACTACACTTATCTGAGATTTACCTGATTCGTGGTCATCAATTACGTCCATACCTATTAAATAATCTGTGTTCGGTTTCATGTAGAATGCTTTATCTACCGTAGTGTAGGTTACGTTAATCGTATCCCATCTCTTAGGTTCACCCTCTAAATAGATGCCGTATTCCTCTAAACCATAAACATTTTCATCTTTATCAGGTTCATAACTTGGATCTGCTGTTTGAAGAGCGTTTTTAACTGCATTGTCAAGTAATTCTCTATTTTCAACCCATCCTAATTCTTTATCTTTTAATAATTCAGCGTAATAACAATCTAATACACCGTCAAAGTTATAGCCTATTTTAATAGAACTAATAGCGTAAGGTGTTACTATTGTTTCAAGCAGTTCAAAGTTTTCATCATCATTTGAAAGATATATATCTGTGGTCTGTTCCATTGAATATAAACGTTCTTCGTCTTTAAGAGTGTACGACTGTGCTAAATCAATAGTACCATTGAATGTTAAAATATCAGTACCTAATTTTCCTCTACCTAACGTTAAAGTATCAGATAATACTACTTTTTCAAATAAATCTTCCCATGTTTCTAAATCTTCAGAAACAGAAACAGTATAACCATCTGTAACAGGTGTCAATTTAACGTATATTTTTGAGTTATCTTTTACTACATATGCAGATTTATTAACCACTCCGTTTTTACTTGTATATGTCCAAACATTATCCTTCAGACCGATACCACCATTTACAGAGCCAATAAGCCCTTGGTCTTTTGAAGCATCATCGTCCATTATTACGGCTAAAACAATACCCTCTGTGGCATTTAGATTTTGTAAATCTAAATAAGCTAAATCGTTGAAATTCCAACATTGACCGTCTGAATAAACTAATTTATCTTTTGCTTCAACGGCAGTAGATGTTTCGTTAACCCACGCAGTGTTAAGAGATGTAAATCTCTTAGTTGTATCAATTGAATAATAAGCCACATCCTCAACCGTGTTGTATTCTTTATTATCGATTTCTAAAAATTTTACATTTACGTTGTTCGGAGTGATTTTGAACTTAGCATGTCCGTTGACTAAGGTACTACTACCACTATCGTTGAAATCAATCCTCATCGTTGCCCAAGCATCACGATATGTAGAGATTTGTGTTTCTTCGTCATAATCGCTCTGAGGATAGAACTGTAAAGTACCATCGTAACTATCAAAATAATATTCAAAGATATCCGAAATTCTGTCTGTGTTTATTTCAAAAGCATCCGTGTTGAATGTTAAAGTCTTAGTTACCTTTTTAGGTACATCCGAGTTTAATTCATATATAATACCCGAAGGAACTGCACGGCAAGCAACGTCACCCACAGCAGAAACTTCACTCTGTAACAGATATTTATTTGTATAGGCTTCGTTTTCTTCAGTTTTGAAAAGTCTTTGGTTAGTTACGATATTACCTGATTTAATACTGATAGGTGTTGTGACATCCGTACTTAGTTTAAAACTAACAACATTATATTCATTTAAGTGTGAAGCAATACCTGTATTTGCAAAATCACAAACACCGTCTAATGATATATTAGATACGATTTTTTCATTATCTAAAACGTATGAACCAACATAGTTTAACGTAGCTTTTGAAGTACCCTCATAAGGCTCTGATTGTAATTTATTTACACTGTAATCAGTAGTAATAGTGAGGTCTTTAGAGGTACACTCAGATATCATTTGAGTATATAATTCATCCATCGAAAGTTCAAGAACTTCACCGTTTGCTTTTATAACTTCAATAACTTTTTGAGTTGCTTGTGAATTATCCGTTTCAAGATATTCAACTAAATCTTGGTTTAAGGTGTTTACAGAGAAATATCTACCGTTTTCGTATAAAGATAGTTTACCTGTTGAAGTCATGATGTATGAATCAGCCAAGTAAATAAAACTGTTTCCTAAATCTGTTTCGTATCCACCTAAATATTTAGGCATATCAATGAAAGCCGTAGATAAAGATTCATAAGTTGTGTTGAACGGATAAAGTGTAACCTTTGTATGTGCTCCTAACGGAGTAAATTTAAGTTCACCCTCTAAGTCCTTTCCAAACTCGCCTGCCCTTAACAGACTGTAACTTTCAGAAGTGCCGTTGGAATGTTTTACAAAAATACCGTATTGCCCATTATAACCGTAATAAATACCTGTTTTTTCGTTTAAGACGATTGGGTATAATTTATTACCGTCAAAATGACAACTGAATTTAATGTTTATGCTTCTCAATTCACCATCATATTTTGGAAGAACGATATAACCATTATTATCTAAGAAACGTGTTGCTATACCGTTACCGTCAACCGTATCAGCACCCACTATTTTGAAGTTCTTTGTGATGAATCCCGTCATTAACCCTGTATGAGTATCAAATAAATCCACACAATGTTCCTCAGAAATGTCTGCACGACAATCTTGTGGATGTTGATAGATATAATTCAAATCAGTCAATTCAGTTCTTATGTTATATCTTTCATTATTATTAAATCCACGTGTATTGTATGTGATATAAATATCGTAATCTGATTGTATCGTTCCATTAGCAGGCACTATTTCTTTTATGTTTTCTACCCCATTAATAACCCTGCCATCAGGTAAATTTACAGAGATTGTTTCAATGTTATAATCACTTAATTCAACAATCTCACCTATACCGTTTTCTTTCCAAAAACCTGAAACGATAAATACACCGTCTTTTGTGAATTGATATAGCTTGTTATTCTTAACTCCGTAACCGTAACAAGTGTTTGCAACGGCAGTTGAAGTGGAATAACGACCAAAAATATCTGTCCAAGTATTTGCATTATCAATCTTAGCCAATGTCTTAGCATTGATTTTATATACATAACCGTCCTGTGTTAAGCCAAGTATGTAGTTATTTGTCGCAGTAGTACAGCCATGTATGGCTTTCCATACCTGTGTATTATCTTTTAATACAATTTCAGAACCTCTTAACTCGTATAATGCTCCATCAGAAATAGCATAAGCAAAAGTACGCGGTGATTTATCATTATAGAAACCACAGACGGCATTCCAATTTTTCGTTTCGTCTAATATATCAGTATTTTCATTACAGATACTATAAAGAGTTCCATCACAAATACCGTAAGTAACGTAATCAGAATTACAATGATGGTATCTTGAAACACAATCAAAAGAACTGTCCCATCCGATGATAACGTCAGTACCCTCTAAAACAAAAGAACTTAGCTCGTCCTCAGTCAATCCGATAGTACAATTATAATAAGGCATGAATAGTCTAATTGTATTAATCTTATCCATTGATTCTAAAATGATTTCAGCATTTTCAGAAACGTATTTATCATCTTCCATTGTCAATTCTTGTTCAACACCGTTAATCTTAACTTTTTTAAGTTCTGAGTATGTGTAGGTTTCTTCTTCATAAGTTTCTTCGTATTCTACCCAAATAGGTTCAACCGTTGCAGTAGAATCAAAAGTGTTGAAAGTAAACAAGTTTTCATTTCTTGTTACGTTTTCAATACCCGTAAGTCTTTGATTTAAGTGTGTTTTAATCTCAGTAAAGCCCTCTTTTGAGATGCGATAAAGTCTTTGGTTTTTGATACCGTATGCTTCATATGTGGCTGAGTATGCAGTACCTGTTACGTAAGACCAACCTTGTTCGTTATCCATTATTTGATAAACGATTAAAGGTTCAGGTGAACCATCTTCTTTTTCATAACCGTACCAAGGGTTTTTGTATAATTTATACAGCCTGCCGTCACAGATACCAAATGCCGTATAAAAATCATTTATATACCCTGTAATTGCAGTCCACTTGGTTGTTTCAATCGTATTCCATGAGTCGTCTAACTCATACCAACTTTCGGTGAAGGTTCTGATTTTTGTTTGTTCTAAATCGTTATTTGCCGTATTTTCTAAACCCTCTGTAGTCATCTGAGGATGTTTAACGATATTTATTTCATAAGAGTTTAACTCATTTACGTCACGTTCAATAAGCTCTGCATTTCCTTTATAAATGTAGTAAAGATTACCGTTATTAATTGCAGGGGTATAATAAGTATCAGAAGTAGCGTGGCTTGCCCCAACGTCAGTCCATCTCTTATCTTCTCCGATTTGTTTTAAAGTATCCCCGTGATACATTAACATTCCATTATAAATGAAATAATCGTTTGCACCTAAAATACCTAAATCACCAATACCTGTATAGTAAACATTATCTAATTGTGCTTCACAGAACTTAAGATAATGATTTTCATCACCCGTTTCATTTCTTATGATAGGAGTAGAGTAGGTGAACTCATAGAGGGTATCATCAGATAACAGCACAGAAAGAGTAGGATAATCAGCTAAAATTGTATCCATTGCTTTTTGTGCATAATATTGTTCAAACTTAATCGTAGAGGTTTTTAAGAGTTTGTACTGTGTTACGAACTCTGTGATGGTGCTTTGTGGAACACCACTGTCAAGTAAGTCGTCAATATTATTTGCTAATTTTTCGTCAATAATTGTAACAATATCTTTAAATTCATCTTTTCCTGAAAGAGCCGTAACACTCGTACTTTTACCTAAATATACTTCTTCAACATTGAATTCTCTATCGAAATCACCTACTTTAATTGTTTCAATTTGTTCAACAGTTTTATTCAAATGAAGATGTTTAATAAGTAAACTTTGATAAAACTTAATTATGGTATCACGATAGAATACACCGTTTTCATAATGTGGGTTCTGTTGTTCACCCGTTAAAATATCGATATCAATGTAATTTTCTAAAGGTACTTGTAAATAGTTTCCTTTATAATCCGTGATATGACCACTTTCATCTATCTGTTCTTTTGCCGTTCCAAAAATAGCCTCTGCGAGTGTCGCTTTTGAGTCATAAAGATAATGTTTAACACCTTTATCGTCCGTTACGTATGAATCTTTTAGGTTTACTTTACCTTTAAAAGGTTTTCCCTTTACGGATACTCCTACCTTGATAGGTTCTTTTTCAAAAGCGTTTGAATAATACCAATGTTCATCGGAGATTTTATTTACCATGTCCTTTTGGTAACGTATTCCGTTATCTTCATAATCGTAGAAATGATATTCTTTGAACAACTCATACACTCCTGAAGGATATGCACAAACTTCAGGGAATTTTGCAGTAAATTTCAATGTTACGTCAATTAAAGGTAACATATAGTGTTTTGTAAAAGTAGAAAGTTTTTTCTGTAAATCAGACGAAGAAGCACCGTAAACGTCTAATAAAGCTGTAAGTGGTTCTCTCGGTGTTTCATATATTGTGTAGTTATCACAGAAGTGCCATGCTACACCGTTAAAAATGTAGTAATTAATCGTGCCACCGTTGGTAAGAGAATAGGTATCCCCTGCTTCTACTGAAACACTACCTCCTGGAAGTGGTAAATTTTTAATATCATCCGTCCATTCACCTTTATAATTTGCTACTATATTGTAAGGTAAATAGAAATATTCAGGCATATCAACCAAGTTCAAAACTAACTCTAACCCTAATGTTTTTCCTTTTAATACGTTTATAAGATTAAAAAGTGTAGTCAGTTTAGTTAATCTTGAATCTGCTTTTTCTTTTACATATTCATCATATGTAGGAATAGAAGAAACATCACCCTTGTCGTATGAAGCCACCAACTCAGTATAATCTTCATCCCACATGTGAAGTAATAAATCTAAAATATAATCAAAACCAAACTCTTTCAATAAGGCAATTTTAGCACCGTAGCTGAGTTTTTCATATGCTGAATATTTATATAAGGTATCACAGTATGCTTGATTAATTTCTTTTAATGTAGCATCATCTAAATTCTCATTATTGACCAAAACGTCTAAAAGTTTAGTGGCATCTTTAAAGACAGGTTTATCCTGTTGAAAATCAGGAATATAGTTAATTGACGAAAGGAATTTTTTATCAACCGTGTATGGTGCAAAAGTTTCTTCCGACACGTTTGTATTAATCAATGTCGGTGTAAAATTCGTAATAACTGTTTCTTTTGTTCCGTCCTCTTTAATTATTATATCTTTAACAGGAATTGTTATTTGCTGTGTCATCGTATCTCCAACTATCTAATAGGGTTTAGTTCATAATTGAGTTTTAAATATTCATTCCATTTTAAATTTATTACGGTGGAATCTTCTATGCGTTGCCATAAGATATTGTTATCTTCAACAACACCGTTATTTATCCCTGACCAATCAGGTGAAAGTAAACCAGATTGTCCTAAAATACTTGTAAATTGATAATAACCACCGTCCGTTAGGATAATATCTCCCATAGCCATATAAGTATTAGCTTTCCAAGTTAAATTTCCTGAATTTGTTACCTTTGTCCATAGAATGTTATTATCTAAAACATTATCGTAAGAATAGGTAACTTCCTCAGCATTTACGACTTTCTTATATGTCCATGTAGGTTCTTCAGTACCAGTCTTTCCTAAAAGATTATTTACTGAATAAATTACATTGTTTGTTGCTATAACGGCATCATTAAGATGTACTACATTGTAAGCATAAGTGTAATCGTTATCACTCACAACCAAAACTTTTCCTAATTCGTATAGAGTGTTTGGATACCAAGTAGTTCCCTCAATCCAAGTTTCTGTGTTTCCAACAGTAACAGTATCTATTACCCATTTAATATTACCGTCTAAATATTCTTCAGGAAGTTCAGAACTTTCTTTAAACCAATCAGTTAAACCTGTTTTTGAGTTTGAGTTATCAATAAGTTTGAAAATGTTGTTGTCACCTTTTGTATAAACACCTACTCTAAACTCAGTTTTAGCTTGCCAATTGGCATAATCTTCACTTATTAACTCTCTAACCCATACGGTGTTACCCTCTGCCCAAGAATATTCTCCTGTTTCAGCACCCGTTTCAGGATCAAGAATAGGTGTTCCAACCCATTCCTTTATTTCTTCTGAGCCATCAAACGGATTAGCCTCTGCACCCGTTTTCTGTGTGTTTGAATAACGTGTGTCTTTATTACATGTCCTTGCAGTTGAGTAAATATAAAGTTTATTGTCTATTACGACACCTATTTCTTCTCCTGCATTGTAATCTTGTGCAGGGTTATATCCGTAGTAAGATAGTTGCCATGTATTTGCACCCTCATAAACAGTATCGTTTATATCAGAAGCGTCCGACCATACAGGTGTTGTATTGCCTGAATTTGAGAGTAATTCTTCAACTTTATAAACAGCATATCTGTCGTCATCGTTGAAAATGACATATTCATCTTGAATATATCTTGAATCTTTTGCCCAATTTGTTAAGGCATAGTCGTAGGTCTTTATTTTGTTGAAAGTTACGTTACCATCAATTACACTCAGCTTATCCCATGAAGGACGTGTGTATGAGGTAGAATTAGGGTAAATGGTATATCCAACGGCAACGTCATTATATAGGTTGAATGCTTCTTTATTTTTCCAACGATATGGGATTGAACTTACATATTTATTTGCTCTTTCCCATATTAAGTTATTATCGTAAACGGTATCCCCATAATTAGTTGCAGAACCCCAATCAGGTTCATATTCACCTGATTTTGATTGTATTTTATAACACAAGAACCTCCGTGTCTGAAATTCAGTTCCAACAAGAATATTTTCTACTTCTACAATGTCATATAGTTTATAGTTAGTATCAAATTCATATGGTTGTATTCCCAAATCAGCACGTGCAATCTTAACCCCCGCAATCTGTTCTAACGCATTTTCAATGGCTTCTAAATCTAACGATACCGCTAATTGGTTTTCATATTTTGAAAGAATTGAAGCAATCTGAGTGTTTATATTAGCAGGAATAACTTCTCCCGTCTTTTGCCAAAGGGTTATACTTAAAGTTCTAACAACAGGTATAGGATCTTCGATATAGATATTCGCAACCCCATCAGGACAAACCTTAACTAATTTTTTCATAAACTGTTCTTTTTCAAAAGTAGTAAGTTTTGAGTTACCATTAGCATCAGGACGTTTAAGATAGGTAACTGCAATAAGTCCAGGGTTTACATCGTAATCATTCGTATCTATTAAGTTTAAAGTATTATCTTGTAAAAGATATTTTGCATAATCTTTTCTTGCACGAATTACGTTATTCATTTCGTGGGCAACAGAAGCACCTAATTTAACACTCTCAGCACTTTGAACGTCTTTGCGATCTTCGATAAGTTCCATATTAGAAATTTCACCAAAATCTAAAACAAGAGTGCTTTCAGCAATTATGTTGTATTGCAAATTGTTACGTTGGATATATTGTAAATATAAAACGTCCTGTGTTTTATATGAATAATTACTTTCGTGAGTTGAGCCTGTATAAGTGAAGTTACCGTCATTGACGATACTCTTTGATTGAATAAGGTCGGTGTAGATATAAGCAGCAGAAGGAACAGTTTCTCCTTGATTACCTGCTGTATAGGTCCAACCGTATTCAGTACCTTTTACTACGCTGTATGAGGTATGTCGGTTATTTTGATTCAAATAAAATACATCCACAGAACCGTATGAGTTTGATAACATAATGTATTTATCATCCATGGCTTCTTCCAAATTAGTTGCCATCGGAACTTCAATGTCATTTAAAATAAGACGACAATCATCTGTGGTATCCTCAGCAGTAAAGGTAAATTGTTGTACATCACTTGAAGTAACGGTTATAGCCTGTGCGGCAGAGTTCCCTAATACTACGTCAATAGTAGTTTCAACGTCTTTTGTAAGTTTAACCGTGTTAAGTAATACAACGTCATATTCAGCATAAGAACCTATTACAGTCCATTTTGTTAAAGTTTGTGTTACGTTTGGTGTAAAAGTCAATCTTAAATGAACGTTATGACCTCTTGAAGCACTATATCCTAATGTTTCTGCTCCACCTAAAATACTTGAATAATTTTGTGCAACGGGCAGATAGGCTTCCCTTCTACCTATAATAAAGTGAAAGGCATAAAATGCGGCAACGGCAGCGTCTAATTCAACGATAGTTTGTCCTGCACCTGCCGTATAAAAATCCGACCATACGTCCAAAACACTTGAAACATTTTTATCATTTATATATTTTTCAAGTGCATTTTTAATACTGTTAAAACTTATTGCATAAGGTGATATGATGAAATCTGCCACAATTAACCCCTCTGTTCAAATGTTAATTCTAATGACCTTTCAGAACTTTTTACACCACGTACTGAAAAGGTTAAAGTAATTATGAAACGGCTATTTGCAGGATCAGGGGTTACGTATGACTGTGAAGTGTTAAGAATTACACGTGGTTCTTCTTTTATTGCGTTGGTTATGTCGTACATCATACTTCTTGCAGTCAGCTCGTCACACGGCTCAAATAAATATCTCGATAAGTTTGCACCATAGGTAGGTCGAAATAAACGTGTACCTTTTTTGGTAGAAAATAATGTATAGATAGCTTGATAAACGTCTGCTGTATCCTCTAACAAACCGTTAGATTTAGTGTTGATATAGTTTAAATCGCTATAAAAGGCCACCCTAAACTCTCCTGTAATTTACCGTATATTTTAATTAAAAAACTTATCATGTTGAGAAATTCAGGTTTTGCTTAATTGTTTCTAATCCTCAAAATTTTCTAAATCTTTCTCAGAAATTTCTTTAAATTCAAAATTTTTCATTTTTAAATCAAAACGTTCCTGTAATTTTTGCATTTTTTCTTGGATGGACGCAACCCTCGGCATAAGTTCTAAGTTAAGATTTGTTAAGTTCACTTTTGGTTTCATATAAATTTTCCTCCTATGCCTTATTTTACTTAAAGATTGAACGTTTGTTTAATTCGGATTCTTCCTGTGCAATTTGTACTTGTGAACTAATTAAAGTCTTTGCTTGCTTTAAGAAAGTATCAATGTACGGATAAACAGAACTAAACTGTTTTAGGAATCCAATGTATAAGGCACTTTTCGCTAATTTCTTTGCTGATGGTTTCTTGCTTTCTAATTGAGTGTAATACATCTGTACCATATCCCATAAATCAGACATATAGATACCACCGTCAACAATTTCTTCTTTAAACCATCTCGGTGTGATATTTGCATAAAGAGGGTATTGATTTGAGTTGAAAGTTGTACCCCATGGGATTTGAAAATTAAATTGTTCCTTATTCACTTCTTGTAAGGCTTGTTCTGCTTCTGCCTGTGCCATATCGGCGTCACGTTGTGCTTGTTCAGCCTCTGCAATAATTTTATCGTCTAAAATGTGGGCTGCGGCAGCCTTTTCACGTTTAGCGGCAGCTTGTTTTGCTTTCTTAGCCTTTGCAACTGCCTTTTCGGCTTTCTTTTCCGCTTTGGCTTTTAGCTTATTGAACTTTTCTTCTGCCTTACTCATTTCGTATACTTGTAAAGCCGCATAATTTTCATCAAGATATGCGTTTATCTCACCTGCTAAATAATATGCTTTGAAGTCTATGAAAGCAGAGCCTTCATTTACTTTTGTTTGAACCATCATGTTTAACTTAGTTGGATAATGGGTTCTTATATTAGGTAACTTTTCTTTTGACTTACCGTTATACGTTTTTGCAATTTCAGACTTAAAGGTTTCCCATAATTGTTCTAATTTACTTTCAACGGTTGCCATACGCTTTTCTAAAAGTGCATATTGTTGTTTATTACCTGAGAACTCAGCGATGGCAGGTTTTTTGACACCCTCGCCACCACCCATAATGTCTGCAAGAGTGATAGGTTCCATCTCAATTTTAAGGTATTGTTTATAAACTTCTGCAATCTCTTTTTTTTCACCCGTTTTTTTATCCTCAGCAACAAAATTAACTCTACTCAAAATGAGTGGTGGAATAATTGCTGCTTTGGCTACCAATGACGTGGCTGAACTAATTAATGGTGGAGTATAAGTCAAAAAATCTTGAATAAACTGTATGATTATCTTATACGGCACTATGAATAGATTTATTATTCCCGTTGACCAACTTACTACGGTTGTTAATGTAGGAACTTTGGTAACTACTTCTAACAATGGTAAATAATCCTGTGCCTGTTTATAAAGAGAACCTAATACTTTGATAATTTCATAACGTAAAATAGCAAGAGCATAGTTGATTTTCCTACAAATCCATTCACATTTTTTACATAGCCAAGTAATATCAATGTTTATATCGGTTTTTTCTATCTGTTCGATAAATTTATCTAATACAGTATTCCAAAAGTCTAATTCCTGTGTCCATTCTACTACTTTCTTAACAGGATATAAATGTCCCGATACTTCTGGTACAGAACTTTCTGTTACTTTCTTTTCTTCCTTTTTAGTTTTTAAAGCTTTTAAGTCTTGTTTTAATTTTGCAAGGGTAGCTTCTGATTGCTTTACGTCATTCGTATACCTTACGTAATCCTTAATATAACTTAGAAATAGGTCAATAGAACTGCCCCAATAAACCTTTAGTAAGCCGATTTCGTCCATAGCCTTTGATTTTTCAGCAATGTCTTTAGTCTCGTCATAAGCAACCTTACCTGTATCGACAACATGTTTTAAAGTAGGTGTAGGGATACCTTGTTTAGATAATTTTGCTGAGGTAATATTGACAGACTTTTCAGCAAACTCTAAATGTTCCTTATCCATTTTTAAAGTTTTTTCAGTTTGTTTAATTTCTGTTTCTAACTTTTTTATTTGTATTGCATTTGTTTCCATTGTAATATTCCTTAAGGTGCTACGTCTGTAATAATTCCACCTGATACTTGTGCTATTGAAGTAGGTAGGATGGGTTTGCTTGATGCCGTTAAACAACTTAACGATTTAGTTACCGTTACGCTTCCATCTAAGGTTATCTTAGGTGCGTGTATTTCGGCAGTGGAGTCACATTTAATTTCTAAGTTTGCACAGGCAATACTAACGTCACCGAAAGAGTCAATGACTATCTGAGCCTCTCCATTTTCAATGGTGATAAGTTTTGAAGCCTTATCGAACTTAATCATACAATCACCAAACTTGATACCTGCCTCGTGTGGATAGTTTCCTGTAAATGCACCTGTTTGATGTCTTTGATTATACGGTGCACCTGAATACATTGGAGTATTATCGTCATAATTCCATCTAACTTCAACGATAGAACCAATTTCAGGTACGTCAAAAATCTCACAGTCAGCACCGCAGAACACCGAATCCATTTTTCTTCTTACCCACGGTAATGATTGTAATGAACCCTCAAAAATACCTGTTATTTCAACTTTCACACGTCCTAATTTTAATGGATCGTTGTTATCTACGACAGTACCAAATTTAGGACTGTCAGTAACTTTATCGATTTTTCCTTTATTTGCTATTGGTAAAAACGGCATTTATCCTCCTTCTCTCTATATTTTAATTAAAAATCCCAATGCATAAATTCTTTAAGAATTTTGAAATTTTTAAAAAGGGTTGACTTTTTTATAAAAGTATGCTAAAATAAAACCATACTTAAAACTATTCAAATTGTGTTAGAAAAGATAGGAGATAGACTTATGTAAACCTGAGTGCTAATGGGTTTTGTTAAAAAAGTTTAAAATGGAATGTAAAAGTCAACCAAAAGGGTTGACTTTTTTCATAAACTGTTGTAGAATATAAGTAGAGAAAAGTTTTTATTAAAATAAAAAGGAAATAAAAATGAATCTCAGACAGCTCATTGAAAAATTTTATATTTTAGAACGTCAAGAAAAATTATTTGAAGCAATCTATACTGATGAAGCACAAGAACAGTTAGAACAATTAGCTCCAAAATATCAAGATAGAATTTCTAAAGCAGTGCAAATCTTTGAAATCATTGGATCTAAATACAAGAATGTAAACACTCTCGGAAATGAATTATTTGAAATAAAACCAAAAGATGTAAGAGCTTATTTCAGATATCATAAAGATGGTAAAAGAATAATTATTATAGGTCTTGTATGTCTAAAAACTACCCCAAAAGCACCTCCTCAAAATAAAGAGCAGGCTGAAAGAAGTATAGAAAAATATTATAATAATGAAAGGAATCTATAATGATTACAAACGATGAATTTATCAAAAAACTTCCAAAAGAAAGACAGGATAAAATTAATCAAGAAGTTGCAATAGAAATAGCTAAATATACTAAAAATGAAAGTGTTAGTATAAAATCAATTAACGAAGAATTAGAAAAATTCTTAAATGATTTAACTCAAACTAAAACTAAACAACAAGCTATTAAAAAGCTTTATAAAATAGATACAAAAGGTATATTTCATGATGAGGGTTGGAATAAAGTACGTGAAATAGTAAATGAAATAAGAAACATGAATGCAGAAGTAGAATGTATTCCTGCTAATAATTCTTTATATACTAATGGTTATCCTAATGATGGCTCTATTTCTTCTAAAAGATATGATTTAACTATTAGTTTTACAAATGCTTTAAATAAAAAAATTATTATTAAAGGAAATATTACATGTTCTGGATGTGGAACCGCTGAAGATCCTTTATCTGCTTATGATGTTTCAATGTCTTTTGCATAAAAACATCATAAAATAAATAATAAAGAAAGTTTACAAAAAGTCAACCGAAAGGGTTGACTTTTTTCTTTCTTTGTGGTAAAATAGGGGAAAAGAAGTAACCGTGTTTATGAAAAAACTATTGATATGGCTAAAATGAAGAAATATTTATTGATACTTTTAATCGTTGTAACAAGTGGAATTTATCTATGGAACTCAAGTAATGCTTTTCAAGAAATTCCCTATGACTATGACATAGGAAAATACGAACAGCCTGTGGATAATGATTACAAGGTGAAAGAATATGCATTCTACATAAACAAGATAATTTATCCTGCACTAACAAATTATAACCCTGATAAAAAGTTCATTGAAACGGTTGAACATCTACATAAGAAAATGCAGTGGGAATACAATACGATATTCCCTGATGACAGGACTTATTACAAAGATTTTAAACAAAGTTTAATGTTGAAAATTATTGTTTCATTAATTCAACTTCCTGAAAAAAGAACGGTTGATGAAGATTTTTATGATTTAGTTCAAGGACTTTCAGATTTGGGTGGAGACGACATAATTGATGATGCTTATTTCTATTCCTTCAGAACTTTGGAAAAACGTGGTGCTTTCAACGATCCTAATATAGTAGATTTATTCATTGATTGCATTTTAAAATCATCAGAAAACTCTGACTATGACTATCACATGAGTGATTACATAATCAAAGATGTGGCTAAACATAACTCCTTGAAATATACTCCTGAAAAAGTACAAGAACTCTTGCGTTAAGATTTTTTATTTTCTTGCTTTTCGGTATGACTGTTTAGTCTGTTTAATATTTTCAACAGGTTCAGCTATGTTTGTATTCTTCAAATTAGATGGGGACTGTTTAGACGTACTGTTTAGATTTAAGGCAGTTGGTGACGTAGATTTATTTTCCGTTTTTGGTGGTGTTGAATTTTGGGGTGGTTTCTTAGTTACTTGGTTATTTGTTTCAATTTTCTTTGTGTTTTTAGATTCTTCCTTTAATTCAGGAGCATTTTTAGTCTCATGTTTTGAATAAGCATCAGGACGAATACCTATATCTAAGTGTTTAGGGTTTTTAGCTATATAAACAGAACAAAGCAATTTCCCTTTATTAAACCATGTGTTTGATGACGGAGAGTAAGGAGTAGAACTATATGCTCTTTTATACGCCACACTATCGTGAGTTTTGATATAATTTACCACCTCATTAACGTCTGCCCTTGAAAAGGATTCTAAGTTTACATAAGCCGTTTTCGGGTTTTTAAGAAATTTAATACATAAAGCAGCATATTCAGCATTGGTAGTGCCTGCACCTTTCATTCCTTGAACGTCTATTTTATACCCTGTACCGTGTGAAAGTTTACCTGATGCGTGGTCGTCACCTTCAGCCCCTGACGTAATTAGACCACTTCCACCAGTTTCTTTTAAATAAGCAGTAGCACGGTCGGATAATAATATATAATTTCTTTTATTAGAAGGGTTATACATTTTATATCCCCCCACCTTTGTATTGTTAGAGAATTTACGTATTTTTCCGACAGGGTTGAAAACTTCATCTTTCAACTTGTTATCGGCTGTTACGTCTTGTTTAAAAAGTTGTTTTAAATAATTCATACGGTTTTTGTTTTTCATGCCCCTATCGAAGTCTAATTCTTCGGCAGCACCTAAATAATCCTTTGCTTTTAACTTAGCTAAAAATCTCGGACCTAATTTGTGCATAAAGGCATAGTTCACCATAGCGTCAAACTGTTTCTGTGAAATAGGTGTTGTAATCCCATTTGCTTTCAACTGATCTCTGACTAATTTTTCTTTGGCAGCCACGTCCTGTTCAAAAAGTTCTTCTGCCTTTTCTTTCGTAATAGTCTGTCCTTTATAAATAGGTTTACCGTCAACCTTACCGTGATGACCGTAACCGATTGTGTAAACCCCTTTACCCTCTAAGTCGTAGGCTTCTAATCTCAAACTTTCGTGTTCTTTTAATTTCCTTTTACCCTCTTCACTCATATGTCCTGATGATAAACCATAATCATCACCCTCAGATGGGGCAGAGAAGGAATCAAAAATACTTTCTTTACCATCTAAATAACTACGGATGGAATAAATACCTACGACAAACAAAAGAGTAGCCGTAAAAAGTTTTTCTATTCCTTTAAGAATGTCCTTACACGTATTTGAAATCTTTGTTGAAGTTCGATTTAAGTCTTTGAAATTGCCTGATAATTGTTGGTTTTGACGTGCTTTTTCTAATGAGTTGCCCACATAAGAATTAGAACGTCTTTGTTGACGTTTCTTCGGTTTTTTTAAGGCTTTATTAGATTCAATATACTTACGAGCGTTTGACTGTCTGTTGAAAGTTCTGTACTCATAATTTCTAAAATCATAATCTCTGAAATCCTGTGCCATTAAACACCATCCTCAAGGTCTCCCTTAATACCGTTAGCACTTTCACGATTTAGTGTTAATAATGTAGTATATTGCATGTCTTTATACTCTTTTGCAATGCCTGTAATGAAATAAATACCCTCTGCATCTCTATCTGAATCAGACGGAATGAGTTGAACTACATCAAATAATCTGAAATCTCTATATTGTCCTGTAACGGGAACGTGGCAAGTATAAGAAGAAAATAAAACGTTATTTCTAAAATTCTGATTTTTAGCTTCGATAGCAAAAGAATGTTCATCATTAGTAGTAATGTGATACTGATAATCAACACAACCCGTAGAGTTGATATTAATATTGTTTGTGCCCATAGTGGTAAAAGTTTTAAGCTGATACTGTGGTTTCAGTAATTCCCCCGTATCTATATTGTAACCTACGTCTGTAATGTTTTGCCCTGCTAATTGAGCATTTACACCAGCGTTTGCATCGTCACATTTATAAGTAGCAATGTTTACGATAGGTGAATTTTCGTTTGAACTCGTATCGTTTACAGTGAAATACCACTTCACACCTGATTTTAAATGTTCTTTTAAATCTAAGAAATAATAGTTACGGTTATCAAAACCATATACAAAGAATGTGCTATTATCTAAGTATGCTCTATCAGCAATGTATGAGGACATTCTCCAATCGGTGATTCCTGATTGATACCAATTCTGTAAATCGTTTGTTTTTATGTTTGTGTTCGTAACGAATTTTAACCCGTCATTCTCTACCAACATTTTCAAGGCTTCAAAAGACTTTTTCTTTTCGTAACAAAAAGATTTCTTTTGACTTGTAAAACCACGATTATATAAAGCTCCTAAAAGAGAAACGGTAGAACCTACACGATAATTTTTAGTCTTATCGTCACCCATTATTTCAAATTGAATAACGTCTGAGGTCGGTTCTTTTATACCGTACATTATCGTAATCAAATTACCTGAATTTAAAAAGGGTAAAATAGCTTCTGACTTGACCGTGAAAGTTAAGTTAATGATAGGTCTTAAACCACCTGCATTTTCAGCAATACGCATATAACGGAAACACTCTATTGAAATGAAATCCGTTTGATCTCCTATTGCAAATTGTAAAGCTAATTGATTTCCTAATACTATCATTTTATGAAACCTTTGTGTTTAATGATGCTTGTAAATATAATTGATTTAATGCAGATAAACTTGGGTATGAAATTTCTAATCCTTCTTTTAAATCTAACGGATTAAAACAATGATTGTACCACATTATAATCCACCAATATTGCGTATCACCATAAACTGTGTACGCAATATAATCAGGTCGATAAGCTTCTGCACCTATGACGTAACTTCCTGACCTCGGTAAAGTCGGAAGTGTTAATAACACATATGAATTAATAGAATCAAAAACACCGTTTTCATCCATTTCTATAAATTTTGCTAAGTCAAATTTATCGTTTGTAGTTATTTCGTTGTTGATATAAAACATGAAATCACCTATAATTTAAACCTTTCAACTACATTTTTACCGAAGTTTACAACCCCTTGAACTTGGTTAAGTGCATCACCTATAAGGCTATCTACGGCACTATCTTTAGAATGGTCAATAAAATATTCTTCATATTTTGTTTTATGCATCATACCGAATGGTACTAATTTTAAAGTACATTTACCCCATAACGGATACCAATAGTCACTACCGAGATTTTTCCTGTCATATTGATATAAATCTCCTGCTTTATTTTTATTTTGTCCCATATCCTTTGCGATAATTTCTTTCGAGAAAGATATACCACTAATGGATTCTACTAACAATTCAGATGCTCTAAACCATTCTCCTATCTGCAAAGTTAAGGTAGTGTGGTCAATAGGTTCTATTGCTCTTTCTCCCTTACTGGTATCTCCCAGCTTTGTACCATAATATAATGGTGCAACCATGCCCAAATCATTCGTTAGATTTTGAGCCCCCTCACTTAGGTTTGATACGGTATTTTGAAAACCTGTGGTATCAATTTTTTTATAATCAGGACTGTCCTCTTCTACACCTATATTCGCAAAAGTTTCAAGTCCTGTACCTGCATTTCCAATGATTCCATTTGTTATATTAGCCGTTACTCCGATGGCATTACTAAACCATTCTTTTGCTTTATTAAATGCCTGTGAAGTGGTTTCATCATCTGTTCTCAGTTTATCGGGTAGAGCCGCAGCAGCTAACAAACGTATAATCTTTGTTGGATTAATTTTTCTTCTTGTTGAGATAAAAAGACATTCAACTGTAAAACCATCAAACTTTGAACCTTTCCATACCTTTGAAGACATAGCTTCTGATTGTGCCGTAACCTGTGCGTTTGAATTATATGCGTTGATCCAATTTAAAAGATTGATGAAGTTGTTTTCACTATTTGTATCGACCATCTCACTCCAAGTATTTGAAAGAGTGCCTAAACCGATGTCACTTGACATATAAAAAGGAATAGTAGTCGTAACACACTCTGTCTTTTGTAAGGTGTGAAATTGTACGGGTAAAGTAATGCTACAAGTAACACAAGAAGACTTTAAAATCTTTTCAGCATAAAGTTTTGGATCTTGTATTAAAGTTGTACGTAAATCGATTTTTTTCATTTCATGAGGGGCATAGGCGCTGTTGTAATTATCTTCCATTGTTATGTTCCTTTATACGTCTGTTGCTGCATAATATTGTCCTGTATTGAAATACTCAGAGTATTGTGATGGAGTTGACTTGTTGACATTTAAAGCTAACGTATTAGGGGAAGTATCCTGTGCTTTAGATGCCACCTTTTCTTCTGTCGTAGCTTGAGCATTAGCTTTTTGTGCTTTATTTATCTGATCTGCTTGTTGCTTTACTTGTTTGTCAACTTTATTAGACTGATTAACGTTATTCTGAGGTATTTTCGTTTCAGTTACGTTTGTACCTTCTGTTTGTTTAGTTGTAGATGAATTGTCCGAAGATGGTTTTGGTGTGCTTGTGGTTGTTTTTTTCTTCTCAGGTACTTTACCCTTATTACGCATGGCGTCTTTTATCTGTGAGGTGTTAAGTTGTCTATAAACTCCTACCGCCGTATCGATCGCCTTTTGAGCACCGTCAGTGAATCCTGGTTTGTGATAAGGTTCCTCGATAATTTTGTTATATTTTTTAGCAATTTCAGGAGCACGTTCTTCTGTTATAGTATCTTTTAGTGTTTTTCCCTCTTCTACTCCTAAAAAGCCATACCAATCCCCAAACACAACAGCATTAACATCTAACTTTGCAATAACCGTATTACGTGGTTTTTTTCCTGCATTTACTGAGGTCTTTATTGCGTTGGTAAAAAATACCACCTTCATGTTTGCACCTTGACCACGTGAAAGTTGAAAGTCAACGTGTGTTTTGTCAACGGATAAAATGTGGTAGGAATTGATATAGGTATCAAAAGGTAGAATTAAACTGATTTGTTTTGTATTTTTTAGCTTACGTGCATTTGAATCTAAACCTAATGTACCATTTTCGTGTTTCGTAAGAAGGTTACTTGCGTGTTCCCCTGTTATGCCTACGTTAGATAGATTTTTTATTATAGCATTTCTTTTAGCTTGTTTTTGTTCACCCGAGTTCCCCTTAAAATCCGTTTCTTTTACGTTAAATACGTTTTGGGATTGCTGTAGATTCATGTCTTCAACCATTTTGTCGGTTGCCGAAGCTTCTTGTTCAATCTTTTTATATTCTGACTTTAGATATGCATCAGCTTTTTGACGACTTTCTTTTCCCTCATCAGATGCCATGGATTGCTTAAATTTATCGAATAATCTATCTAATCCACCGTTTTTAATCCATCCGACAAGAGTAAGGATTCCAACAGCACCAATTAAAACTCCACCAAGAATAAGCTTTTGTTTAGCCATAATCGTTTCTATCACTCCACTTACGAGTTTCATGGTTTTGCCTATACCTGTTAAGCCTTTTGATAGAATTAAATGTCTTGATTTTTCTTGGTTTTGGTTTTCTTTTTCTTGTGAAGGACGTTTTTTCAAAAGATATTCGTGTATTTCTGAGATTTTTTCAACTGTTGAAAGTACATAATCGTCTTCCTCTGGTTGCATCTCTTGTTCCTGCAATACAACAGGTTTTTCTTCTGTCTGTTCAGGTATTGGTTCTTCTTCTTTCGGTTTATCCTTTTTGTTCCATTTTAAAAGATTAGCAGCACCTTGATATAATCCCTTAACTCCTGTGGTTAAGCCTGTAATAGCCCCCTGAGCTAAGCCGACACCCATCTTAGCACCACCGACACCCATATCCCAAAAGGCTTTGGCAATATCTCGATTTTGCCATAATAAAGCAGTTAGTGGGGTTAAACCCATTACACGACCTGTTAAGTGTGAAGCACCTGATAAGGCTTGGTTTGCACCTTTTTTCATTGTGTTTCCCATAGCTTTCATACCGTCTTTAAAATCTTTCGGTATGGAAGTTTCAATGCTTGCCTTTAATAACTCGATTTTCTGTGCTAAGGTGGCTTCACCATTATCGTCTTGTTTCTTATAATCCTCTATGAGCTTACGTCTTTCCTTACTCTGCTCACTATACAGTTCTTTAAGGGTTTTAGCCGTTGTCGAAGGAGACGACACCTTTTTGTCGATGTTGTCTAATTTTTTCTCTATATTATTTTTAAGATATTCTCTATCTTTTTCGTTCATTATTCGTCACTCGGTTTCAAGTCTTGTATAAGCATTTCTTGGTAATTTACGATTTTATGAAAATCTGTGTTTTTCAGAAGTTCACCGTATCCAAATTTAACCATATTGAACTTCAATTTCATCAAACTGGCTAAGTTCATCTTCGGGAAACACGATCTCGAAAGGAGATCGTACCTCCAATGCTACCCTCTGACCACAAGTTTCGGTCTTTTTCCCGTTAGGGCTTTCAACGGTAATAGGATTTTCACAATTGACAAAGAAAGGTTTTATACCGTAGTTCAACTGTTTATCAGCAAATCTAAGTTTCTTAATGTCTGAACCTGTTGCTTTCTTAACTAATTCAAAAGCTTCTTCAAAAGGAATGTTACGGATTAAACGAGCATAAACCCCTAACTCACCGTCATTCGGATCAATTTCTAAAATATCTTTTATCGTAAGTAAACCAAACTCTACTTTTCTGCCAAAGAGTTCCATACGCATTGGTAATGCAGGAACTTCCAATTCTTTAAATTCTAAGTCAGTATAGCTAAATGACTTGCTGACTAAGTTTCCACATTTAGGACATCTCTTATAGAGTGTACCATTTGTATCACCAAAGGCTAACAACTTTCTTTGAATTCCTACATACATTACGTCCCAATAATATAAATCGTAAGATGGTAAAGTAGTACAATGTATTGCTTTCAAAAGCATTGCAATAGCTCTTTCAGGGTCCATTTCTGACGAATTTAATGCCTCTATTTCCTCAAAAGTCATTGGAACATATGATATTTTTGTGTTTTCAGGATAACCTTTAAATCCTGATGGTAATTCTTTAATTACTACATCTGTAACGTATTCAGTATTTTCGTTTAAAGTAGAAGCGTTACCTTCTTTATACTTTAACGTACTCAATGCTAAACTTTCTTTTTCTTCCATAAAACATTCTCCCTATATAAAATTAGCCAACTTATCTAACCAACTTCCCTTATTTCTCAAATTACTTGTAACCTTACCAAACATATCCATATATCCGTTACTAACCACAGGATTACCAAAATCTTGGTTACAGTAATGCGCGATAGTAAGTGAAACACTTAAAGTATTTAACTCATTTGCATCAGTAGTCCAATTAAACTGTAAAACTCCTGAGGGATAAACTAAAAAGTCATAACCCTCTGTCATACGGCTTGTCGAACCCCCACGTTTGAACCAACTAAATCCAGGCAGGTTAAAACTTGAATTGTTGTCAATATTGTAATAAGCTCTTTTAACATTTCTTCTTGTTGATTTTTGTTTATATATCGTAATCTGTTTTACCGCTTCTGTTACGGGTAAAACACCGTTGTAAGGGTTATAGACTTGGTTGTACCATCTTTCAAAAAATCTTGCTAAGGTCTGTTGTTCATCATCAAACATATCAATAGTTATAATACCTAAGTTACCTACTGCTCTCGGTACTTCTAAGGTTTCCACAGATGAAGTATTAAAAGGGTAGGTAGTACCCTCTGCAATTTTAAAATTTATGTTACGTACAGGCAGACCTAATACACCCCCACGTTGAAAGGGGTTTGGAACACCGTCCATTTCACAAAACCAACAATAACCTCTTGACCAATTAATATTTCTTAAAGTTTCTAAGAATAGAGCAGCTTTAATCATATTGCCAATAGAGTTTTTAACCATTTTAGGCAAATTACTGGTTCTTGCTTGGAGTGGTTTTAAATATTCGTCATGTGCTATTCCAGTTTTTAATAAGTTGTCAGCCATTGAAAAACCCCTTAAATTTACACTATATTTTAATTAAAAAATCACTCTTTAAGAAAATTAAGCCGTTTTCTCAAATTGTTTAAAGTGAAAATTTTAGTAATCACTCCCATAAGGATTTCTGCCGTAAGATAGGTGGTAAACATGCGTAATCTAACCATAGCAAGCCTTAAAGAAAATCTGATAGCTTAAATATGTTGAGATAGTAAAAAAGCCGTATATAACGGCTTTTAAAATCCACTTGATTGAACTATTGTAGGAGGTGATTGCTTTTCCATATCAAGCATCATTTTGGTTATCTGTAACCGTTTTTTTAATTCACCAAGCATGATTTTATCTGTTTGAGGCAACATCTCTAATATAGGCATAAATAGGTTCTGTAGGGTTACAATTTCTCCTAACAATCCTTTTAAACCTGATAACTGTATTTGTAATTGTTCTATCTCTTGATCCTTTTTATCCATTTCGTATTCTCCTTAACACCAAATATCATTGTTTTTAGAGGGTTCATATAACTGTGGTGTTTCATGTTGTATATGTGTCATAGGAACCACTTCCAAAATGACTTCACGTATAATCTGCTTTAATTCACCTACCGTCAAATCAGCAACCGTTCTTGAATTTTGTGTCTTTTCAAATAGCTCTACTGATTCACGTACTTTCTTAACTATTTCATTTAGTTCAGTCATTATTTACCTCTTCTATGTATGTATTTACATATTCATTGACTTCGTTTTTAAAGCCGTCTTTATCTTCTATTCTATTATACTCATCAATAAAAGCCTTACATAATCTTTCAGGTAATATTTCACCATATTGATACGGAATGTCTGAATGTTCAAGCTGAAAATCAATCTTAAGGTCAAAGTCCTCAGCTAAATCCAATAATTCAAAGAAAAGAGAATCGTTAAAAGATGGATACACTTCTTCTACATACCATGAAGCTAAACCATCGTCATCCCAATCTCTACAAGGAACTTCTATTTTAAACTTAGCTATATCAAAAAGTTCACAAAATTGCTCTCTATACATCTTTATTCACCTCTATATCTAAACTTTCATTTATAATACTTTCTAACTCGTCTGCAACTTTACGTAACCCCATAATCAAGCCACGTTTGTCTTTTGCTTTTCCTGCAACACAGAAAGTGTAGTCTTTTAATACTTGAACGTATCCGTGTGGTAAGTGTCCTGCCCAATTTAAAATAGCACTTTCCCATTCAGCCTGTGGAATGTTTTTATAAGTGTCTGAGAAATTATTGTCTTTGAAAGTTACGATTCTTGGGCTTCCTGTTATTGCACAAACACCTAAGTGTAAATCTTTATAATAATTCGGTAATAACTCTATACTTGATTCTTCGTACATCGTGTTTCTCCTATTTTAAATACTTTTTTTAAATCTTGTAAAGAAATATAGTAAGATATTTTTGAATCTATTTCTCTACTTAGACGTATGCCGTCACCGTCTATTTCTTTAACTATGTCATTAATCAACTGATTTCTTTCTTTTATAGCGTCAATTAATTTTATAAGGTCTTCCTTAGTCATAATGTCTCCTTTTTAAAATAATCTCTTTTTTACGGATTCTTTTTTCAGTCTTTCTATTGAAATATCGTAATAATTCTTATCCTTTTCGATACAGATATAATTACGTTTCGTATTCTTGCAAGCAACAGCAAGTGTTCCACTACCTGAACAATTATCTAAAATAGTTTCACCTTCATTAGAATATGTCTTAATAAGGTACTCTATTAAAGCAACAGGTTTCTGTGTAGGATGAAATCTCTCTTTATCACGATTAAATTTTATAAGGTTTTTAGGATATCTTCTACCGTCTGATTCTGTAACGTGTCCTACGACATCTGTAAAATCTCCCCTAATACATGCTCTATCTTCTCTTTGATTTCCTGATTTACATGTATACGGTTTACCCTCGGTGAATTGAGGATTATATATAAGACTTGTTCCCGTCTTGGTATAGCTCGTTGGGGCATCTCCGAATATACAAATATCCTCTGTGATTTTCATCGGTTGAAAATGAGAATTTAAGAAGTTCGTAGCATTGTCTTTTTCCCATATCCAATTATATTTCCACATTTCAAAATTACTTGCAATAAGTTTAGTTGTGAAAGGTTGTTGAGAAAATAGAACTATTGCCCTATCAGGCTTTATAATTCTCTTATACTCTTTCCAAAGTTTTTCTAAGTCAATAATATTCTTATCAAAAGGTGACGCCGTTGTATTATAAGGTAAATCACAGATAATAGCATCTATACTCTTATCCTCTATATCCTTTAAATAATCAAAACAATCACCTAAGTATATTTTGTTGAGTTCCATTTTCTCCCTCCTTCTTATTATACTCAATATTTTTAGTAATAGTCTAAGAATTCAATGGTCATATTTTAATGGGGATTTAGAAAACACTCATATTTTATGGACATTTCCAATAAGTTTTAACAAACTTCTTTATGGCAGTTATCAGTTAGGTAAAAACGATAACACGAAGATGCCTAATTGGTATAACCAAACAACCTACATAGATACTTTTACAGGCACAACAATTAATGCCTTTTTAAAAAATACTAAGGGTGTCCTTCAAAGTGTTTACGGTTTTCTTTTAGCTGTTGGATTTTAGTAATGAAATTAAAATACTGTTTGGAACATGTGGTAAAAATGCTACTGTGACCTTTCCAATAAGTTTCCAAGCATATTGTTCTCCGAATGTTATAGTGGTAAGCAATAGTGCAAACTTAGGAGTTTCTGTACAGACGTTGACCTTATCCACCTGTAAGTTTGTCTGTCAGCATTCAATTAATTATTGGATATGTATAGGCTATTAATCTTATTTCTGAGCCGTTTTATTGGCGATTTAATCGCTGTTTTTGTGCAAATAGATATATCTTTATGTAATTTCTGTAAAACTCTTGTTAAAATCGATTTTAACGGTGCTTAATAATGGTTTAATAATTATTGCATTAAATATAGACAGTACAAGTTTAGAATATATTTTCTTTCTTTATAGGCTCACCTAAAAGAGAATATAGTTCACAGTCTTCTAACGGTGTCATTTCGTGAGCATAGATAATTCCAAACTCATATACATATTTACGTGTATAACCGTCTGAGGATTTTTCAATATCTTGTTTATGACTTTCACTTGGATAAAATGCAAACAAAGTAACTTCAAAATTATCTACTTTATCTCTTGCTTCTGATGATGATAACATATCAGGATAAAAACCTTGATAAAAAGCTTCTTCTAAAACGTCTTGATGAATATACGAATAAGCATCTCCGATAAAATAGTAGTTTATGTCTTTATCATAAACAATTCGTATAGGTTTCGGTTTGTTTTTCATCTGATTAATTAGGTCATAAGCACTGTTTGTAGCAAACATATCTTCAGCTATTTCTTCAAATTTCTCTTGTAAAGATAATTCTTCCGTTTCTAACGGTTCACGTAATAAAGAATAAATATCAAAATCTTCTAACGCGCAGTATTCCTGTGTATAAATAGTTCCGAAATCATACACATATTTATGATTGTAAAAATCACTACTTCTTTCCATATCGGTATTGTTTTCTTTTGCATAGTCATTCGGATAAAAAGAAAGTAATAAAATTTCTTGTAGTTCTAACCTGTCTGCTATGTATGATATTATTTCAGCTTTTGAATCACTATCTAATTCGTCATAATAAAAACCGTTAGCGTATGCGGCTGCCAAGAGGTCATAATGAATGTATTTTAAAGCATCACCGATAAAGTAATATCTGTTATTTTTGTCATAAACCACTCTATAAGGTTTTGGTTTGTTTTTAAAGAAATTAAGGATATCATAAGCACTTTGTGTTGCATAGATACCGTCTTTTAGTTCTTCAAAACTCTCTACGATAGTGTCTTTATAACTATTAGCAACTTCTCTTATTTTTTTAGCAATATTTTCAAAAGTAATCTGTGCATCACGGACTTCTTTGAAAGTCATGTCTCTTTTATATAAACTTTCCCAATCTTTTTTGTTCCATCTGCTCATATCTTCCATTTTATCTGCAACCCAATCATACGGATTACTCGGATTAAGCATTTTACCCGTACTGACTAAAAAGTCAGCAAATTCAGCCACATTGTGCTGTATTTGTTTATCTTCAAAGTCTGCTAAGTTTATAACTTTTTCTAAAATTTTCATCTTATAAATACCTTTCTAATTCTCTATTAAGAGTTTCAAAGACATTACGACTATACCAACTCCAATTGCCCTTATTGTAAATAGATTTTATTTGAGTAGGACTCCAAACAATATATTCATCACAATATTTATCAACTAACGGAGAAATTGTATCCCTTACGTTCTTTATGATGATACCGTCATAATCAAAATCTTTTATTTTAATATACTCATCTGTTTCTTCGTCATAGGTTTCGTGTTCGTTAGCTATTTCTGAATAGAGTTCTTCGTCAAACAAATAATGAGAAGCATCTATTTCGCCTTTAATCATAGACATTAAAGTATAGTTTAACTTAGGATCAAAATCTCTGTAATCTGCATCATAAATGTAAGGTTTTTCCATAAAAAGAAAACAAGGATTGATGTGAGGTGTCTTACAAACTTCTTTTCTTAAATATTCTTCAAATTCTTCCCAAGTTTCGTATTCAGTACCTTCTTCTTTATCATAATAAGGAATTTCTTTTTGATGTATAACGGCTTCCGTTGAATAACTTACAGCCATTTCTCTATCAGAAGTAAAGTAGAATACTCTTTCTTCGTTATTTCCAGTGTGAGTGCCTGAATAATCAGTATCAAAAACATCTATATCTAAGGTAGAGCCATGGAAACAAATAAGTGGATTACCGTCTTCATCTTTTACGACACTATCTCCAAACCAATTCCAAAAGTTATCGTTTAATTCAGGTAAAGTTTCTTCCGCTAACTCAGCAACGGCTTCGTCAAATCTTTCATAAATATTATCTGAATTAGACCACATGCCGTTGTTATCGACTGATTTTATTTGTTCAGGTTCAAAAACAACGTAAGTATCTTCTATCTCATCGTCTATTATTCCGTCATATCCCATCTTTTTCAACACCTCTTCAACGTGTAAATCTTTGCCAAAATCCATTCGGTAATTCCATAAGCTAAAAATAACCATTACCCACTTAACTTTATCACCCTGTTTTGCAGATGTAGTCGTTATACTATTGAAGATATAAACCACAACGTCAGGATCGAAATACTTTTCTAAGGTTTCACGGTCAACCCAATCAGACTTACGTACAGGGTTTTCCATTTTTAAATAATAGTAGCCTATATTCTTGCCATAACTATCTTTCTTTCCCTCAGTGTCAGACGCTGAAAAATAAAAACCTTTACCGTTTAAGTTAAAAGGACTAATTTTAGCTTTATCAAATCTGTCAAAAGTATTATTACTTCTGTGTGAAACGATTTTAGGTGTACCGTCATCATTAACGACCTTTGAGTTACCAAACCATTTCCAAAAATTTTGATTAAAAGGGTTGACATTTTCTTTAGTTTCTGTTATAATGTTAGTGGAGAAACCTTCACTGAGGGGGAAGCCTGGCACATTAGTAGCAGTAGGCACTTCAGGATGAGTTTCTCCTTTTGTTTTTAACCACCCTAAAATACCATTATATGTACCTTTAAACCATGTACCAACGTACCATCGTTTTTTACAATTTGCAAAAGCAGCACCGTAATAGTCGTTCTCACTCTTGAACATCATTAAATAGGTATCATTATCAAAATCGCGGCGTTCTTTGGATTTACTAACCAAAATACAATGAGCCTTTTCTTGTAATAAAATTTCCCACTGCTCTATTGTGGTTTGATGTTCAAGCCACGTATGCTTTATTTTATTAGCAGGAATTCCTATTTGATTTTGGTGAAACGAGAAATAATAATTACTTAAATCACTTGCATTATTCGCGTCCATACAGTATGAATAAAACTTATCAAAAGAAGTTTTTAGTGGACGCATAGAGAATTCATTTAATTTCATAGTAACTCCTCAAATAATTTGTTTAAAGTACGAAAGTCTTTGTCCAAAGATTCATTCATATTTAATTTATCTAATATATCTTGCATTGTTATATTCCAATCATATCCTGCTTCATAGATATTCTCGGAGTCTGACCAATTACCGTTATTGTCAACCGATTTAATCTGATTAGAATTGAAAACAACATATTCATTTGCAATACCTGCACCTGTATCGGCATTAGATATAATTACACCGTCATGATTGTTTCTACTTTGCATAAGAAAAGACTCTCTATCTTCTCCCACACCGATAATTTCACCGTCAATGTATGCAGGATTTTCTATTTTCAAATAACAAGCCTTTAAACCGTATGCTTGTTTATCCTGTGTTTTCTGTTTATATATCCTTTCAGATACTTCCCAATAAGCATCTCTAAGTTCAAAGAATTTTTCCTCTCCATACTTAGTTTTTAATTCTTGCCAATTGTTGTTGATATTCTTTCCAAAATCTTCGTATTCTTCCTTTGTGAATGGTGTATAGTCAATTTCAAACTTAACTTCTCTTTTAGGAATGAAACGTCTTGCAACCTTTTCACTATCTGTAAAGAAAAACCCTAAATCTGCCCCAACCTGTCTATGTTTATTTTGATTTTTTGAGTTATCAAATACGTTAAATTCAGTATCTGTTCCATGATAAACTATCAACGGATTACCTTGTTCATCCACGACTTTACTGTTTCCGAACCATTTATAGAACTCATCATTAAGGTTGGAATCTTCCTTTATACTATCTTTACTGATTTCTTTTAGGTTTTTAACCTGTTTTACAGGATTTAAAGCTACGTAATAAAAAGGATCGTTATATTCAGGGTCTTCCTTACAAATAATTGAATCATAACCTTGTTTAACAGGCTCACTCCAATCGGATATAGATTGCATAAACTCATCGTATTCTTCACTGTTTAAAATTAAAGGGTTTTCAAACTCTAATTCACATTGATATAACTTATAATCAGGGCTTCCGTCTCTACCGTAAAGTTTAGCTGTTTCTATATCATCAGTAAAAAATAAATGCCCATTGTGTATTCCGTTATCTAAATTTCCACCATGATATGCTTTTAGTTTCGTTGAAGTTTTATTCTCAAACATAGCTATATTTTTCCACATTTTTCCTGACATAGAAACGTCAGAGATATAAATACTATCAAACCCTAAATCTTTTATAATTTTTTGAATGGTTTTATCTTCTAATTCCATCCAATTACCTATAACGGTATCATTAAGTTGCTTTTTAAATTCTTCTTTTGTATACTCTTTTTGAAAATTACGATAATTATCTTTTACACTTATTTTATCAGGAAGTTTATCTAAAAGCATCTGAACGTGTTTCGGATTAGAATAATCAAAAGTGTTTTTAGGATTAATTTCATGTTGAGAGATTTTTGCTCTTGGATGAAGTAATTTAACATACTTTTTATCTAAAGCATAGTATTTTAATCCGTCAGTTTCTTTTTTTGTAGCACCACCATGATATACGGTTAAGGTTTCATCAATAGATGATAAAATAGTGACTACATTAGGGTTAAAGCAAATAATTGTTTTACCATCATTTTGAGGGAAAATATAACCATCATATCCTTTACTTACAAGAAAATCAGCAAACTTTTGTCCGTTTTCGATTTCTAAAATACCAATACCGTCATCACAAGTTGAATCGAATTCGTGTACAAGTTTATCTATTTTATTATATTGGTTCTCTCTTAAAAAGTTTTTGGTATCTATGCTTACTTTATATATTATTTTACCGAACTGTTTTATATATTCTCTATCCGTAGAAAACCATAAAGCCTTAAATTTTTCTTTATGCTCTTGTGTGTTTGCTTTCTCTAATGAAAATTTGCTAAACTTTTTATTACTTGCATGATAGGCTATCATAAATACTTCTCCAATTCTTTGTTTAAGGTTTCGTAAATATTGGTATCTTGCTCTTCTTCTAATGCTATTCTTTCAAGAATTTTAATTTGACTCGCATCAAAAACAATGTATTCTATAGTATGCCAATCGTAACTGACATTTGTCAAAATTGCCCCATCTGCTTGTTCCCATTGTTCTAAAAGAGTGTAAGCTTCTTCAACATCCATTTCCTCATTATCTACTAAATAATCTTTTATATAACCCCAGTCACCGTGGTGAGTTAATGCCCTAATAGCTTCTTGTACACCAAGAGAATCCCAATCACTAAGTCTTACGTCAATTTCTATGGGATTATTAATAGTTAATTCACATTTATAAATATAGCCCTCAGTACCTTTAGGAAGTACATTAGCAAAATAAAAACCCTCTAAATAGGTGCTTGAATTAGTGCTGCCTATATATGCGTTATCAAATTTTTCAAAACGTTTAGGTGACCAATGATATGCGATTATTTTCATGATATTCTTCCAACTCCTCATTTTTTTATTCTTCTAAACTACTCTCAAATTATTGTGCTGATAATTCATTCAGCCTTATAAATACCTCTCTAATTCTTTATTCAATGCTTCGTATATATTATCAGAGTTTGACCATGTTCCTTTGTTATCTATTGATTTAATTTGATTAGGAGAAAATACAATATATGTTGTTGCTATTTCTCCCTCTCCATCCTGTATAGCATCATCATCTATATTTTTAATAATAACTCCATCATATTTTCCAATTGCATTTGATAAAGCATCAACAATAGTGTCTCTTGCTTTTCCCCAATAACTTTCTCCTTTAGCATCAACAATAAGTGGGTTCTTTATATTTAGGTAGCAAGCCATTGGTTTTGCCCATGCATAAGTAGAGGCGACTTCATATGAATCTGTAAAATAAATACCTTCAAATTTATCTATCTTGCTCGGTTTAAAAACTTCTATGTTGTCTGCTTTCGTTCCATGATAAACCACTAAAGGATTTCCATTTTTATCTACTACTTTACTTCCTGCAAACCATTTCCAAAAAGCATCGTTAAGGTTATCAGCACTTTCATTCAACTTCTCACTATTCTCAGGTATTCCAAGAGCATCCCATAATTCTATTTCAGAAAGGTCACATCCTCGTGTAAAAACGTGTCCGAAAGGATAATCATATCTTTTATTATATCCGTCTGTGCCTAAGGTCCATTCTTCGTCAGGTGAAAAAACAATGTAATATAAATAAGGTTCTATTTCGTTGTCATCTTCCCAACTACCGTCTTGACCGACTTCAACATAGTTTTCAAAAGCACCTAATGAATCAATAAACTCTTCCATGTTGTAATAATAAGCATCTCTATATGCTTTTTGTAACATATCCCAATGAGTTACAGACTCACCGTCACCGATGAAGTAATATCCAATATTTCTATCGTAAAGGATACGGTAATCTTTTGGTTTGTTCTTTAAAAGATTTACAACATCATATGCACTTGTAGTACAGAAACAATCACCCATTTTTTCAAGACGTTCATTTAGGCTTTCGTCTAAAGCTAAGGAAATAAGATTAGTCAAACTTTCATTTATGTTTTTATACTTTCCGTTTAAAAGACAATAATCTGTACCAATTGCTCCCGTAGTACCTTCTTCTATATTTTTTATAATAATACAGTCATAGCCTAATTTTTTACAAATATCTACAATACCGTTTGAATCAATCGTTTCTCCTGACCAATAAGGTTTTAATTTTTCAGGTGTTTTAATATCTAACCAATTTTCACCTTTTGCGTCCATAATAAATGGATTATTATATTCTATTTCATAAGATTTATAATCATCATACTGAGGTATACCATAGTTATCCCACGTTATTTTTCCAAAACCCCCTGCAACTTTCGGATTATCGGAAAACCAAGCACTATCTTTACCAAATCTACCACCATGATATACTGTCTTTTTCATTATCAATCCTTTTATTTTAATTAAAAATTAAAGGTATTGCTCAAATAAACGGTTTAATTCCTCGTATATATTGCTGCTTTTAGACCATTGTCCATTATTTTCTACGGATTTAATTTGTTCAGGTGAGAAAACTACGTATTCGGTAGTTTTAGGTCTGCCAATTTCACGTATGTTTTCAAGTATAACACTATCGTAACCGTGTTCTACCGCATATTGTAGGACCTCTGCTATTTTCTTGTCAGATGCTATATATTCATCCATATCAAAAACATACGGATTCAAAATCTTTAAATAACATTCATACAGGTTTTTCCCATAACCTTTGGCATATTCTTTGTCCAAGGTGAAGAAAAATCCATACTGTGCAGATTTATGAAAATATTCTTCGGATTGTAAAGTAGCTTGTCCAAGCATATTTCTATCGAAAGCATCAAAGACATACGGACTGCCGTGATAAACCTTTAAAGGTTCTCCGTATTCGTTTACACATTTACTTCCTTTAAACCATTCCCAAAAGTTTTCATTTGAAGTATCTAACAATTCAGGTTGTTCTAATACTTCTGCATTTTCAGATATAGCTTCTTTATCTTTCCATTTTATTATCTCACGACATTCATACGGTACGATGTAATATTCTATCTTCTCACTAAGTTCAATATGAAAACAATCAAAGCCTGCTTTTACAAGTTCTTCACGTCTTTCATTAATATCTTCAAAAAAGATTTCACTCCATATTTCACCCTTTTCTTCCGAGTTCTCATACTCAGCATATTCAGGATTAAAATCATCTCCTTCTTCATACAGATTTTTAAAATTTAATTCTGCTGAATAGACATAACTACCTTTGTTACGTTTCCCACCTAAAATAACTCTATCTGCCCAATCTTTTGCATCTTCTTTATTTGTTGTAAAAAATAATAAAGGCTTTTTAGGATTAAATCTTAAATTTTTATTTGAACTGCCGTGATATACTATCATTATTTACCTCTTGACTTTTTGTTATGTATATGTTATAATATCATTGGGAACTAGACCCGAAATGGCTACAGAGATTCGGAGTAATCCGTAAAGGAGCTGTTGGTTTGTTGGACAGCGTTCGGGGGACGAGTTCCTATTTTATTGCTTAAAAAATTAAGTGCAACATTTTTATCGGAGTTCTTTTGTTTACCCTCATTAATCCAATTATCTATTGTGTTAGGATGGTCAATGAATAAGGTATTAATATATAAAAACCCTTCTCGTGCAACCATTAAACTTATACCATAATCTTTTTTACCCCTTATCCTTGCTAAATAGGTGTCTGTTCCATTAATTCTTTCACGTGCTACACATGCATTTTGAATGTTTTCTATATTAGAGAGTGCATCTGTCCATTCCTGTACATTTATATTATGCTTTTTTAAATCGTGTATAATTGTGTCTGAGGGAATACGGATTTTATATTTTAAAAGTTGAAAATAAGACTTCTTAGCTTTTGGATTTTTATAACATAGTTATAAAAATCTTTAAAAGTAGGTTGATTAGAACGATATAATGCAGCCTCTTCAAATAACTTCTCAAACTGTTTATTTAAACTTTCAAAAATATTAGAACTATCCGAAAATTCTTTTGCATCCACAGACTTAATTTGATTAGCATTTGGAACTAAATAAATCACGCTATCATCTTCATCTTTATTTAGATTTTCGATTATAATTCCGTCAAAATCACCTTTTCTAAAATCTCTACGAATATCAGATTGACAAGTATCCCAAAAATGTACAGGAGTGTGATAATATTCATCAGGAGTATTTCTGTATTTTATATGCAACGGTTTTTCTATTCTAAGGTAACATTCATATATATAACCGTCTTTTCCTGCATAATCCGCCGCACAGTTTGGATAAGCTGATTTCTTATTCGTAAAGAAACAAAATCCTCTTGAAATACTTCCGTAATTCATTCTGTTAGGTTCAAACACTTCAAATTTTTCAGGAGAACCGTGATAAACTACTAACGGGTTTCCGTTCTTATCTACGACCTTTGAGTTACCAAACCAACTTTTTAGGCTCATAATAACTCCTCAAACAGTCTGTTTAAATGTTCATAGATATTTTCAGATTTATCCCATGTTCCTTTGTTATCCACAGATTTAATCTGATTATTTCCCTCTCTTACGGCAAGAGTTGTTGGAATACCCTCTCTTTCAGAAAGTTGAATAGCATCATACCCTAATGCCCATATTTTATCTATGACGTTTTTATGCTCAAAATAAACCCAAGCACCTGTCTTTATACGTTTTAGGTTATAATCCCATTGGGATTTGATTACCCTACATGCTGATAGATTTTTATATGCATTATCAATATTTTGCTCATGTTCTTTTATTTCTTCGTCAGGGGAATCTTTATGGGCATTAATCCATTCCATTTCTTCTTTATTTATTTTATCAAAATTATCCTCTGCACTCTTTAATCTTTCCTGATATTCTTTACTATTAGGATTTTCCCATTCGTAATATTTAATAATTTCATCTAAAACTAATTCATAATCCTTTTCAGGAATAAAGATATTTTCAGCTTTAATAAACACACGCATTACTTTCGGATTAATACCTGCTTGTCTTTCTAATCGGTTAGCATATTTTTCTCTGCGTGTGCTGAGTTCGTTATATAACTCATCAGAGGATAAATCATTTGTGTTATATTTCTGTTTCATTTTCTTAACGAGAGCATTATTAAAAGGTACGGCTTTGTCATACAAGTCATTTTGTATGTCTTGTTGTTCCTGTGTTAAGTTAGCACCTTTTGCCCAATCTTTTGCAAATTTTTCATCATAAGCAAAGAATATTAAACCGTCATCATATTTAGCTTTAAAGTTATCAAAAGTCTGTCGTGTACCGTGATAGAATACTAATGGGTTTCCCTCGTTATCCACAGTCTTACTGTTGCCAAACCATTTCCAAAAGTTATCGTTTATATTACTTTCAAACAATTTCTTCTGAATTGGAGGGAAATAATCTTTTACCACTTTAAGGTCAGATTTTAATTCTTCAATCTGTTTATCGATTTCTGCCTGTCTTTTATGGTTGTTTTCTTGTGTTTTTCTATCTTTCGGTGTCCACTCCTCAGACGGTACTCTACGATGATATTTCTTGAAATAATTGTTTGAGATAATAGAAATTTCCTTACCTAACTCTGCTTTTAAATCTTTAAGTTTTTTTATCTCTTTCTGTATCTCTTGAATTTTAATGGTTTTTGCACCTGCTGTCGGTGTCGTTGCAAGCCATGAGGATACATTTTCACGAATTACACTCTTTTTATTGTTAAGTTTTGTAATCATCTTAGCTAAAAATCCTGTAATACTGTTCTCATCTAACGAATTAGAAGAAACACAAAGATATACAGGAATAAAATCAATTCCTAATTCCTTTGCTGCAATAGCACGGTGGAGACCCTCTTGGTTAAAATAATAATCGTCTTTGTTTAAATCATAGTGTAAAACAGGGGTGTCCATCTTACCGTTTTTGATTATCTCTTTATATTTCTCAATGTCTTCTCTATCAGCAAAACGTGAGTTATATAGCTTGTCATAATTAGTGGTAGAACCGTTATTAATGAATCCTTCTACACAGGTTTCAATATACTTAACAGGACTCATCTTTATTTTAGAGATATATCTACCTTTTTTCTTAAAGTATTCAGGTTTGTCTATAATTTCGTCATAATAAGGCATTCCTGTACTGTTAATAAATTCTTCGTTCTTTTTACCATACACGTTGATAAGGTATTGTTCTTTATTTTTCGGTAATACAAGGTAATACAGACCAAAACTTTCTTTTAAAAGTTCTCTTTGAATATCCGTTATTGACATGTTTTCTATGATTTGCCTTAATTCTTTTTTATTTTTTGATATACGTTTTAAAACGGCTTCTTTTGTCCATTTATCTAACGGCATACCAGACTCTAAGTCTTCTGTTTCTTCTTGTATAGAAATAGGCTCTCCGATTACCTCAACTAAGGATTCAGGTAAGTCAGAAAAATACTCATAAGAACCTTTTGTGTAAATGTTCCCAAAAGGATATTTATACATACGGTTATTGTTATCATATCCTAAGTATTCGTCAGAGTCTGAAAAGATAAGGTTATTTAAGTAAGTATAAAAATATCTATCAATATCCTGAGGAGTATCTTTACAATAACCCTCATACCATCCCTCTGCTACCGCCATCTCAAAAGCACTATAATGAACATAATCCATAGAACTGATTATGTACAGTTTAGCATGATTATCAATTATAATACGATAATCCCCTTTATTGTGTTTCATAAAGTAAACTAAACTGTCAATACTATCTGCCACTTGGATTTGAGGATTAAATTCTAATTTAGTTAGATTTTCATGTAAACTTTCTTCTAAACGTTTAATATTTGCTTTACCAAACCTATCTGTGAGGTCATTTAAGAGGTTTTGTGATAACTCTTGACCTTTTGTGTATATCGTACCAAATTTATCGAAAATATAGGCTATATTGTTGTGGTCAAATCCTAATTTAATATTTTCCACTTTAGGTGTATATATTAAATCAAATAAATCAGCATAATGGTCGTTATAATAATCTACCATTTGATTGAAATCTAAACCGTATACATGGGCAGCATCATATAAAAGTTCTTCATGTGTATGATTATAAGCTGTTGCAATTAAAAACCAATCTTTATTTGCATCATAAGTAATTCTATATTCAATTTTAGATTTATATAATTCATTTATAAGTTCTTTTTGATTTAATACTTGTACATATTCAAATTCTTCAAATTTTTCTAAAAGTTGTTTTATTGACATGGTTTCCTCTATTCTTTCGAGTATTTCAATTATTCTCATAAATACTTTTTAAACTCCTTATTGAGCTCGTGAATTGTACTATTTATTGACGGTTTTAAAATTTCTTTAATTGTCAATATAATGCAATCACCTAATTGAATAGTGTCACCACACTTGACAAATGATTCGTTTTCGTGTATACTATATGTAGGAGCTATAATTCCACCGTCAAATTTCGATTCTATCGAGCCACGGCAAGGGTTATAGCTTTCTTCTTTTTTATCATTAAATGTGAACATATAATAACGATTACCTTGATTGTCTACCAAAATGGTGATGAAGATACCTATAATTTTATCAGGTGTTTTGATGGTGTTAGTTAGGTAATAGAATCCATTAGCATTATCTTTTCTAAACTTGTTCGGTGGTTTTAAAATGCCGTCAGTTTTTGCTGTTTCAATAATTTCTTTTATTTTTAAAATAATACAAATATATTTTTTACCTATAAAGTGTCTTGTTTCTTTAAAAGCTGTTCCTGTAATGTTTATTTCCCCAATAAATGGATGTATTACGGTTGTCCCTGCTAAGTGTTGTTTATATAATGCTTGAACTTCCTTAACATCCAAGGATAAATCTTTTTCTGTAAATTCAATCATCCTAAAAATTGCTCCAATGCTGTTTAGTTTCTTTTAATTTTTCTACACTGTCCATTAACACTCTGCCACGTTCTAACAAGCCATCTGCGTTAATGTCGAAAGGTAAACCTACACCAGTTAAATCCATTTGTTTTTTCATTGCCCCGATATATTGCATTAAAGCAGCTTTAAACCAAATATAAAATAATTCACAAGACAAATCTAACTCTTTAATCCCAACGTATTTTGATTTTACCGTCAAGTTTCCTGTAAAATCTTCGTCCATGGTAATAATACCGTGAAGTCTTTTTATATCAAATGAACCAACACCGTTATCACTTTCAAGGATTATTCTATTTGGGTTCTTTTTATCAGGAAAAGCAACCATATCACCAAAACTAAAATCTTGTGGTCTAAATGAACAAGGAAGAATAAACGGTGTTCTGTTTTCTTTCGTGATTTTTAAAGGTAGAGAATAAGTCAACTGAGTGAGTGTAGGATATTTAGAAACTTCCAAAGCAAATGTCGTGTTAATAATAGAACTTGCATTTTTTGTATAAGGGTTAAATTCCCACAATTTACCGTTTGCGTCAGGCATCATTCTTTGATAAGCAGCGTTGTATGTTATATGTCTAACGTGTCCCCAATCTTTCTGTGTAGGGGTACTGTTTATATTATCAGTGATCCAATCATATACTGAAATATACTGTTTAGCCTGTTCAAAAACTCCGATAAAAAGGCTCTCAACGTCTTCCCAAGAGATATTTAAATCTTCTAATGATACGATTACCTGTCCTTCTTCTCTTAATATTTGATTTACGGTCTGTTCTAAAAATATCACTATCTTATTCCTCTTTTATTTTAATTAAAAAACTTATAAACAAAATCCCTACCATGTTAATGGTAGAGATTTCTTAGGCTATTCCTATGGTCGAATTATTCTTGTACTTTCTTTAACTGTTTCTGTAACTCTTTTATTTCTTTTGATAACTTTTGTTTTTTGTTTGGTGATTTTGTTTCTTTCCACGCTGTTTTTAAATCTTCAATTTGTTGTTCGATAGACTTGATTTCTTCTTTTGAATCTGTTGGTGTTACGACCAAGGCCTCATTTTCTTTTGGATTAAGTAAAGAGTTAACGAAACCCATTATTGACTGATCTTTTATTTCTAACGAATCGTCTGTACGTTCCATATTTTCTAACTTATCTTCTTCAACCACAGTTCCACTTTGCTGTACAGCTTCTGTTTGAACCGTTTTAGGTGTTGTTTCAGGCTTTTCTGTTTTGCCACAAAAGGAAAGATAGTCAACCTCCTCTACCTGTATTAAATGTTTTGATACAGGTGGAAGTATTTTATATTTAATGTCAACTATTTCTTGTGGGTCAATTCCTACTTTTCCACGAATTGTGTTCACCGTTACACACATTGTGTTTGATGTGTTTTTTAAATACATGTTTTTTCCTCCCCAAAAATTTATTTCGTTTATAATACTTCTACTTCAGTAGTTATCTTGTCTTTATCAAATTCATCAGGTAAATATTTGTCAATATAAAAACTATCAAGTTCTTTTCCATTATAAGAAACCTTTAATAAAACTTTTCTTGAAGCCTCATTCAATTCAGATTCAGCAAGGTTCATACCATCTTCTGCTTCCATTTCATCTAATTCTGCCAATGATTTTAATAAATCTTTAAGTTCCATTTTTATTCTCCTATATTTCTTCTGTTGCAGGTTCAGCACCCTCTACACCAATATCGGCACTGTTAGCAACAAAATCATCTACTACTTCTTCTCCTGAAAATCCTTTGTTGTCGTTAATGTTTATGTCGACTGACGGACTTTCTGGTTTTGATAATGATGAACTTGACGGAGTAGGGGAACTTGGTTCAAAACCACTTTCATTATCTTCACCGTCAACACTATCGAACTTCGCTTCATCAATTCTCAAAATGTTTGAGATATTTAAGTAAGTTGAAGTGCATCTATCAAAAAATGCTTTAAATTGTTCATCATCAATAGTCAAATTGTTATTATCAGACGAAGTAATCTTATCTAAGGCTACCCACATATCCGAGATTGCATTTACTAAGCCTAATAGTAAATCTGTATCATCCATAGCGTCAGCAGACGTTAATGCCTTAAAGGATACTCTCAGATTATCTCTATTGATGTTAAACCCACAATGTTCTAAATGAATCATTAGAATATCTTTTATACCGTCTGCTAATGTTTTTTGTAAGGCAGTTAATTTTCTTGTATAACGTGAATACAACTTAATTGTTTCAGCTTTGCCCGCTGGGTTTGCTGAAATGTTAATATAAAAAGGTGGAATACCGATACTCAAAGCTATAAGATTTCTTAGCTTATCAATACTGTCCCATGCGGCTTGCCCTTTTGCAGCTTGGTTAATCCCTGCCGATGTCAGAGTTCCTTTAGTATCCATCCATTGTGGTAAGACTTTTCTTCTATTTGCCTGTGCAGCCAACGTTTGTAAATCTAACGTGTCAGCCTCTGTAAGCCCTGACATGTCGTTCAAGTGTCTTTCATAATCTCTTATGATAGTATCAACTTCGATAGGAGAAGTGTTCGCAGGGACGGTTACGTGAACGATTTCAGGTTTTAACACGTCATTCAAATCCAACACGGTTGAAACGTTTTCCATTATCTTTAAACGTTTTAATTTATCCATTGCCCCTGCATAAATAGGTAAAGATGTACGGATATATTTCGGTAATCTGATACCAGTCTTCTCGTGGAATAACTTTTTAAATTCGTTGTTATAAAAAGCATCCATCTTAATCTTAAACTTGGTAGGACCGTTAAGTCTGAAAAATACGATATTATCCGCTTTATACATTACAGGGGCATTATCGTTACTATTAAAATCAATCCATGGAGATACTGTTGAATTATTATCATCATCATGTTGATTTTTATAAATAACTAAGGCAAGTTTATTGTTTTCATAAAACGGAAGTAAATTTATTACGTCAAAGTCATCAACAATTTCAGTAATACCTTTTTTATTTTGAGGATCAAAAAGGATACCAAAAGCATACTCTCCATCCCTTAATAACTCAGGAACTATCTCTGCAACTCTTGATTTAAGAGCAAACTTAGAAACGAAGTCATCAATAAGGTTTTGTATTTGGTTTTGATATTCTTCTCCTAAGTTCTGTAAATCGTCATCATCTAAAATGTATTCAATCTTAAATTCTTCTTTTTCGTTTTGAAAAGAGTTGAAACCGTCATCAATCATAATGTCCACAACGGTTTGAATAATATCCGTATAAAACAATTCACGTGCCTGTGTGAGTAAAACACGTTTATCTTCAATTTTATCATTATACACCGATAGCAATGTAGAAATAATTTTACGACTATCTACGGAATCTGCCCCTGTTATACTAAGAGCATTCGGTTTAACCGTAGGTACGTTTGTATTTTCAGACGGTGCATATGAAAATAAGTCTTGTACTATTATCTTGTTAGGATCTGCCCCCTGCCCTATGAATTGGGTTTTCATTGCATTGATAAAATCAGCGGCAATACCCTTAAAATGTTTCGCCATATAAAAAGTCCTTTTATTTTAATATAAAAATTCAATCATACGGTTCTTTAAGAATTTTCTAAGGCTTCTACTCTTGCAGTCAAATTATTCAATGCAGTCTGTAAGGCATCTATCTCATCTTGTTTCGCTTTAAGTAAATTATCTACATCAGTTTTTGTATAGTATAGATTATTTGATTCTATTTGTGTATAATAGTCTTTTAAAGCGTTTGTTCTTTCGGTAGTTATGGTTGTTTTTAAAGTGTCTAAACGAGTAGTGACCGAAGTGTCTAAGTCAGAAACCTTACTTGTTACAAAGGTTACGTTAGCAACGGCATCAGCAGTATTACCATCAGGAGTATCTACGTGTGCATATTGACCTAAGTTTGTGATACCCTCAAAAGTAGTTGTTTCTGCAAAAGTTTTATTACCATTGATGGTTTCATCATATAAAGTATGAACTGTCTGTGAGTTAGTTGAATAATCCTGATTTTTAACAAACTCTGTCGTAGCGATTAAAGTAGAACTATTATCTAAACTTGGAGTAATGGACGTAGCTGTGGTTAAATCAACAGTACCACTAAAAGTTTTATTTCCTGTTATAGTTTCATCATCTGCTTTATGAACGGCGTCTGTATTTGTGCAGTAATCTTGGCTTTTAACGTATGCAGTAGTAGCAACTGCCGTAGAGTTATCCGTAACAGCTTTTGTAGGTGCATAAATATTGTTAAAAGTCTTAGCTCCCGTTATAGTTTCAGTATTTTCTAAGTGAATTACTTCATCATCATAAGCCTTTAAGTTCAACTCATTCGTAACTAATTTGTTTTGAACAGGATTAATAGAAGTAGTTGAAAGACTTGTATCAACAGGAATTGTAACAGTTAGATCATCCTTTGAATTAGCATTAAAAGTCCCTAATGTTGTGTCTTGCAAATTAATCGTAAGATTGGCACGTCCGACAGCAGAAATTGTAATATAACCTCTATCGTTTTCTAACTGTGAAACGTATGTCGGGATTTCGTCTTTTAAAGCATAGTTTTCCCCTACATCTTCAGAGGTGACATAGCCCGTTCTTTCTTTTAAATGCCTAATGAAAGCATCATCAATGTAATCATTTGTACTGTTTTCAAATCTTGATAACTTAGTCGGCTTATCAATCAAGCTGTCATATCGACCGTCTAAGGCAACGGCAGGAAGATTACCACTTAACGTACTAATCTGTGCTGTGTGTATATTTATCTGACCTTGTAAATCTTCTATTTCATCCTGTATTAAAGTGTTTTCAGGAATATCACGTCCTAAGTATTGGTCTAATAATACATCCTTTGTTATAAATTCAGGTGAGTTAGCTAAATCTGCTAAATCGGTAGGGATAGGAATTGCAATCGCTAAGTTTTCAGTTTGATTTACTTTAAAACTTTTAATTTCTGTCCTGTTAGTCAGTTCGTCAGGATTATGTAAATCTAATTTCTGAATAGTGATAGTACCGTCACCTATAACCGTTGAAGCAGGTAAAGCCGAAACATCCTGAGCAGTTAAGTTAATGTCAGAGTTTATTGGGTATCCATTTATCTTAATGTCAGAAGAAAGGAATTTAACGTCTGATTCTGCCTTTGTGTAATAAACTCCCTCAGAACCGATATATTGAAAATCTTTTGTTAAGTCAGCTTTCTGTATCCATCTGTAATAACTTACAGTATCGTTGTGTATAGAATCTCTTAAAACACATATAACGTCATCTATACGAAGTTTAGACGTATCATATTCTGCAATATCTTTCTCAGTTGCAACAATGTCAACGACAGAAGATTTTGCTTCCAATGCTTGAATTTGTTTTTGTAAATCGTTATCTTTTAAAATACGTGCATCAACTTCATTAGAGATTGAAGTTTCCAAAGTGTTTGCTTTATCTGAAACTAAATTGATTTTACCATTTAGAGTTTCGATATTATTTTCTACGGTTGTAACGTCCGTAGTTAAGCCGTCAATTCTTGTTTTGTTGTAGGCAATAAGGTTTTTATCTTCAAGGGTGAAGTCCTGTGAAGAAAGCCCTTTGCCCTCAATTTTATCAACTTTACCGTCTATCTGTAAATCGTAGTTATTAACTTTGTCAGCAACGGTTTTTAATTCTTCTTTTATTTCGGTATCATCATAGTTAGAAACTGAAGCTAAACGGTCAATTTCAACGTTAGACATAAGAGAATAGCCAACTTTTTTATCAACTTTATCTGCTATTTCTAATGACGCGTTATTAATTTTGTTCCTATTAGAAATAACGTCTGTGGCAAGATTATTGATATCTTCATTAATCTTTGCAATATCAAGGTCAGTAAGGTATTCAATATCTTGTTCTAAATCAGATAATTTCTGTGGAGTAGAAATATTTATTGTTTTATTTGTCTGAGCATTCGCATTAAATGAACCGATAAAGTTACCGTTTGTCTGAACAGTAAGAATACCCGTACCTAAGTCGGCTTTATTTACTTTACCGTTTAAACCATTTTGAAAATCAATGTTTGTAACGTATTTATCAATAGAAATTTCATCAGCAGTGACAAAACCACTATCATTTGTCAGTTCAGAAACCTTTGTAGGTACTGAAATGTTTATATCAGTATTATTACTTTGGTTTGCACTAAACTGTCCGATTAAATCTTCATTTTTACGAATAGAAAGAACACCGTCTTTGATTGAAGTTTTGTTTGCTTTCTGTCCTACGGCATTATTAAATTCGTCTTTTGTTACTAAATCGGCTACGGCATTGTTAAGAGTGTTTTGGTCAATACACGTATTTAACTTTTCGACAACAGGAATTAAAGCAGATTCAGAGAGCTTTCCTGCGACTTCTGAGCTTAGTGAAGTTACCTCGGTAGATAAATTTACTATCTCGGATGATAACTCGGCGTCTTTCGTGCGTAAACGTCCTACTGCGGTGCTTAAATCATCGTTTGAAACTTTATCTTGAAGGATGTCTGTTAAATTTTGAACGTCTTGAATTTCTTTTTGTTCAACTTCTGATATTCTGTTATAAACAGGTTCTAAATCAACTTCGTGCTGTACCAAAGCATCCGTTTCGGGTTTTGTGTAATAATTATCTAATTTTTCTTCTCCGATAAAACCGTTATCGTTTATCAATTCAGAAGTCTTACTTGGGATTGATGGAGTACCGATAATGTCGTTGTAATTACCTGAATAGGCAACACTTGAAAAATTAGGCTTATTTAAAATCTGTGCTTTTCCGCTTGTTGCTTTCCAATCGGCATTGACTTGTTCAACTTCAAGTGTAACGTCTCCAACTAATTCAATACCGTTGATTGAGGGTTTATCAAATAGGTTGTTATAAGACATATCCGCCGTTACTTCGGCATCAATGATTACATTATCTCCCTCTACGGTAGTTTTAATGTTATTTCCTGCAATAATGTTTTCAGGTAATAACATTGGTATATCTTGTTCTAACTCACTCATTTTCTGAGGAGTAGCATTAACGACAAACTGACAAGCAAACTCTACGTCTGTTAAATCAAAAGTAACGGTAGAAGCGTCAGGATCTCCAATAGTTTCGTCAATGGTTGGGGCGTCAGGTGCGTTGATTTGATTCTCTTTCATAAAGAAAGTGAATTTACCGTCAGCAGTTCTTCTACGTCCGTATTCATCCCATAAAGCAAGTTTAATAACGTTTACTTGATGTAGAAGATTAGTTTCTTCCCCTGTAAAGTTCACTCTCAATGGAAAAATAGGATCATAGTATTCTTTTTCTACATCCCCATTTATCTGAATTAAAGCTCTTTGAATATATAGGTTATTCGGATTGTTTAAATAGATTCTTAAAAAATCATTACCGAAAGCACCTGTGTTATCACCTTTATTTATCGAAGCCATACAACCCTCTTGTTCTTTTATCCGTTATATAGAGTTTTTCTCTTTACTTTAATTAAAAAATAAGGACAGCCCTTGAACGAGTAAAATATTTTTATGAAATTCTTAAAGAAATTTTTAATTAAAATATAAATAGAGAGGGAAATTTTAATGACTTACGCAGGTAAACATTTAATATTAGATTGCATTTTAACAGACGACAGCATTCCGATTGTAAATTCAGTGCAGAAAATGAGTGAATACTTAGAGGAAGTAACGAGAATAACAGATATGACTTTGGTTATCCCACCGATAGCAATGGCTTTTCCATTCTCAGGAGAAACACAAAGATTAATAAAAAGACTTGAATCAGAGGGTACAACAAGTCCTGTAATTGAAGAATTTAAACAACATATTAAACATAGAGATGAAGACCAAGGTGGTGTTTCAGCTATTACCGTATGGTTAGAATCTCATGCAAGTTTACATTCATGGCCGTTGGATAAATATATTTCAATTGATTTATTCTCTTGCAAAAATTTTGCCTGTGAACCTATAATTGATTTTACAAAAGACTTTATGAAGTTAGATACTTTACATATAACAGAAATAGACAGGATGATGAAAGCACCTGCAACAATAAAACAATACGTACTATCCTCAGTTGGAGTATAGCTTATGGAGATGGTCGATAAAGGACACGGAATTTTTGTAACTCAATGTATTTTTTACAACCACGGTGACCATGGTTGCTTTTGGTACAAAGGTTGTAGGTTTAAGTTTACGAAGAAATGTCCTCAGTCGATTATATCATTGAAAAATATGCTTGTTTATTCACAGGATTTTGAAAAGTTATCTGATTTCGATTATCTCTATCTTAAAAACGTGTTGAATCAACCATTTAAAGACGGTTTGTTCTATGATGAATTGATACGTTCATGGAAAGAATTGAACGAAAAAGATTTCGTAAATTTCGCATAAAAAGGGTTGACTTTTTCCTCAATATATGCTAAAATGTTGATGGAGATTTAATTATGAAAACAATCGAACAAATAAATGAAGAACTAACAAACGTTTTAAATGAAATGGCGACAGTATATTCAGGCAATAAACTGTCGATAATTGTTAATCCTGACGACAGTAGAAATCTAAAGGATATTGAATATTACAAAGTATTTCACGGTTCTTCTTTTAAAAAAGCCGAAGATTTAACACGTATTCGTTTTAGAACTCCTGAATATGAAATACATAACAACGAAGCAGGTAAAAAGAATTTTAAACTAAACTCAAAAGATAAAAAAGAATTGAATAGAATATTTAGTTTACCCTCTGATTTGTATGATGGATACACAATGTGGCAAGATACAATAATGCAATTTAATCATGAAGCATATCATATTCCGATAAAGGACTGTAAAAATCTTACACAAGAAGTAATTGACAGTCTTCCTGACAATGACGTTAGGAAAAATTGTTTACCGATTGATTTACCTATACCCGATTATAAAATTCTTTAAAAATTCTGAACAAAAAGGGTTGACTTTTTTCTTTTTTCGTGTTATAATAAAAGAAAAAAGGACATCAATTATGGAAAAACTTGAAGAATTAAAAGAGTACACCTTAGAAGAATATGTAGAACTTCTTCATAGTAATAGGATTCACACCGATTATAAGGATGAAGATGGTGAAGTAGAATATAGTACATATAAAGATACTATATTTGCTATTCCTGATTACAGAGTTCCTCATTTATACTCTAAATTGACACCATTTCTTAAAAAAGCAAAAAAGTTTGATGTCCCATATACTCTTGAAGAAATAGGAAAGGTAGATTTAAAAGACGATGAAAACAACGTACAGCATTGTATTATTATCAAATTAGAATTTCAAATACAATTCAATGGTTGGAAGTTTATGGCATCAATAGACCATCTTCCTAATGGTAATATTATTAGAAATATATCAGGTGCTGACCTTCCTGAAAAATTCAGAACAGTAAAAAGTTATTGTGAACACTGTAATACTAACAGACACAGAAAAGCTACATATGTTGTATATTCTGAAACTGAGGGATATAAACAAATCGGAAAAAATTGTTTATTTCTTTATACAGGAATAGATTTAAATAAAATTGCAAGTGCTATGGATATTTGGAACTATGTTCATACTTATTCTGCGAGTGGTGAGGGTGAATACGATCCTGATTATACTCCAATAAGAGCAAGTAAAAGTTGTGATGTAAGAGATGTTCTTGCAATTGCTTGGAAACTTGTAAGTGTTTTTGGGTATTCTAAAAAAGGAAATGCAAATAGTACAATAAGCAGATATAATACGGCAATAACTTATCTTGATGGTACTATGAAAAGATATAACGGAAAAGAATATATTAGATATAAAAAGTTTTTGGAAGAAAATAAAATAGAATTTCTTACTGAAGAAGATTATGAAATGGCTGATACTATTATTAAATGGGTAAAGGCACAAAAAACATCTTCAGAATATATAAACAACTTACAGGTTATTCTCAGTAATTATGAGGAATACGAAAAAATTGATCCTATTACACTTAAATCTTATATATATAAAAGTTGTTCTATGGATAAAAAATATATTAACATGGTGATTTCAGCTATTAGTGCTTATAATAAGGCTATGAATATACTTTCTGAAAGAAAATTAAAACACGATAAAGAAATGGAATCTAAGCATATTGGTACAGTTGGAGAAAAGATTGAATTTGTTTTGAAAGATATTAAGGTAGTTGCTTCTTGGGAAAATCATTTTGGTTATCGTCCTACTACAATATATATGTATAAATTAACTGATGAGAAAGGAAATATCTGTATTTGGCAAACAAATACAGTTAAGGATTTGAAAACATATTTAGAAAAAACAACAACGGTAAATGCAACTGTCAAAGAACATTCTATATATAACGGAGTGAACCAAACAGTATTAACGTATTGTAAATTTATTTAAAGGAGAATAACATGATAAGTTTAATGAGATGCTCTAATTATAACGGTAAAAACAGTTGTAAAGAAAATGGAACATGTGACGGTAAATGTTCATGGATGGAAGAACAGATCAGATTAGAAAATACCCCAAAAGCAGGGGAAACAGTAACACTTCCAACAAAGAAATTAGAATCTATGATGTTTAAAGTTTTCAATATTCTTTTAGCTTTAGAAGAAGCCGATAGTGGAGACATTGATATAGACCAATTAAAAGGAATACAAAAAGTATTAGGTTATCAAATTACTTCTGATGAATTATATAACTTTTTCAAAGAATTTGGGATAGATGTAGAATAATTCATATAATTTAGTAATGATTTAATGTTTCAGTGGTTATTAGACAAAGCCATAGACGGTAAGTATAAAAAAGTAACGTATTCAATATCAATGAATACAATATATGCTTGTTTTGTTTGTCCACATGAAAACACTGCAAAAGGGATTTATTGGAATGATTTTGGATACAATGTTACAAATACCTCCGTGGAATTAAGGTGTTGTCCAAATGATAATATCTTAATAATCGGTATTTAGTAATGGTTTAACAATAAATTGGATATACAATATCTTAGAGAAACCTTTGACGGAAGCCATAGGGGGTGTAAGGTCATATAACATATTGTTTTCTAAGGCATTTACTAATAATAAATATACTGCATTAGCAATAGCAACACAGAGATTTTTTAATGTTAACGTTTTGGCAGATAGTATGAATACAACCGATTGTACTTTTCAACTTAAAAATATGTCTTCGATAGATAAACAGGCACATCAAGGATTTACAGCCTTAGTTATAGGTAGTTAGTAATGGTTTAAAGTTAACATGGCTTCATTTTGAAATAGATTCTTCTAAACAATTTACAGTAGATTTTCCGATAACACTTAATCCTTTGATTTGTACTTATTGTACACGATCTGAAACAATACAGAATACCTATCCAGCAGGGATTTTAACTTGGACGAATACAAACATGATAGTTTACTCAAGGAATCAGAGTAGTTACAGACCAACTGAGGGTGATTATTTGATTATCGGCTATTAGTAATGGTTTAATATTACAATTTGGAAGTAAGATTCTACAACAAAGTATAAGTGCTACAAGCAACAAATCTTGGTCTGTATCTTTACCCACAGCTTATAGTTCTTGGTATTCAGTATCTTTTGGATTATTCTCTAATTCTATACAACCTATTGGTATTGCCGCTGATTCGATTACAGATTTTTCTCAAAAAACTTTAACAGATTTTAACTTTACTGTAGCAAATAGAAATACTCAGAATGCCGCTAAGATATTTGGTAGTTATTGGATTACAATCGGATGTTAGTAATGATTTAATTATAGAATTCCTTAAAATAACTAAACCTGCCGTAGGATCGAAAGCATTGAAAAAATGGAAGGTTGTATTAAACGTGGCTTATGGTAGCATCTTTAGTGTCCAATTTTGTGCAACTTGGTATAATCACCAACAATTCGCCAGTTTAGGTATCACTAATATAACTACGGAAACAATAAGTTTTTCTTCCTATAATGATTATACAGCAACAAATGGAAGTGGTAGTATATATTTGATAGTTTTTGGTACAGCTGTAGTAGAGGGAATCATGTAAAAAACACTTGGGTTTTAGTAATGGGGTGCTGGTTAATTTTGCACGTGCTACAGCAGGAGCATCCATTACAGGTGCGAAAGCATTGTTTCCTATGTCTTTTTCAAGTAATTACAGAATTGTACATTGTGTTGTAGCACCATCATTAACATCCTCAAATAGTACAGTAACATGGTCAAAATGTATAAATATGACTAATTTTTATGTTTATTTCGTTGCTGGTTGGACAGGTCCAGTTAATACTTCTTTTGAATCTTATGATATAGATTATATAGCATTCGGAAATTAGTAATAGAAAGAGAGGTGTATAATGAGTACAACTACCTCTAATCTTGGACTTTTCAAATACGATGTAAATACGGATGCAAACGTTCCTTTTTCAATCACAGAAGCTCTGAATAATAACTGGGATATTATTGATGAAAAATGTAATGGTTTAGGTTTACCAATAGGCACAATCATACCATTAAATGCTACATCTAATTATGTACCTAACGGTAGCCTTCCTTGTGATGGTGCAGAGTATAGCAAGTCACAGTTTAATAATTTGTGGAATAATTATTTATCTACAAGTTTACTAAACACTTGCACATACACAAAATATGAACAAGACATAGCAACATACGGACAATGTGCCAAGTTTGCAGTTGATACTGTAAATAATAAGTTTAGAGTACCGTTAATTAAAGATGGTGCAGTAATTCAACAGGCATTGACAGATAGCGAATTAGGTAAGTCATATAATTCTGGATTGCCAAATATCACAGGTACAATTTTTTCTTCACGATTAAGGTCAGGATCAAATGAACAAAAAACTGGTGCTTTTTCAAACTCAGGTAGTATAATAAAAGCAAAAACTGTTAACAATGATACAGCAGATGGTAGTTCATGTTCTATTGATTTTGACGCTTCGTTATCAAACACTATTTATGGAAATTCTGAAACAGTGCAAATGAACGCAGTGGCATTAAGATATTTTGTAGTCGTTGCAAACGGACAAATTAACCAATCAATGATGGACTGGTCTGCATGGGCAAGTAGTTTGCAAGGCAAGGCAAATACAGATTTATCAAACTTGTCTGATGATGGTAAAAAAGTTATTGATGGACAATGGGTAGCAAAAACAGAAACTTTAAGTACCGCAACAGCAGTTGGAACGTACACTATAGACTTGTCTGATTACCTTCCGAACGATACTTATAATTATGAGATATCTTTAACAGCATTTGGTTGGCGAGATTCAGGAAATACAAACACACAAATTACAGTTAGTACAAATATCATACCTAGTCCTGTATCTGATTTATTAAATTATAGGGAAGCCTCTTGTTTTATGTCGTTGGACGGCACACAGAATGAAACCGATAATAATTGTTGCATTATTCCTATTATAAACAGTCGTAAATTATATTTACAAATATTTACGGTAAAAGCAAAAGGTTACTTTTTATTTGCAAAAGGTTACAGACGTATAGGTGTTAATACTTAAGAGTTTGTTCCTATTCTGCGATATCCATTTGCAACAAAATTAAAAGCAGACGATTTACGTCCAATTCTTTCAATAGTTACTATTCTTGAATTATTTTTTATTATGTTTATAAAATCGTTATCTGCCCATATACCATTCACGCTTGTTGATACCATCAATTTATTATCAATATATAATCTCTGCACAGAGTCTGAAGAGTTAGTTCCACTAGCTTGATAAACATGCAACATTACTTCATAATTATAATTAAGGAAAATAAAATTATGTTCATGTTTTAGAATAGTTGAAAGGAGAAATAAAAGATGAAAGAATTTTTAAAACATTTAAAATTACACGACTATTCTAAAGGAACGATAGATACTTATTATTATGCTTTAAAACAATGGAAGGAAAGATATAAAGATTTTGAAATGAATAGAGAAAGATTAATTGATTATAAACATTGGTTAATGGAAACAATGAAACCTAGATCAGTTAATGGTAGATTAAATGCTATTAACCGTTATTTAGAATGGTTGAATAAAAAAGAATTAAAATTAGACGGAATTAAAGTTCAAACATGCTCTTTTCAAGATAATGTTATATCTCAAGCAGATTATAATTATTTAAAAAGACAATTAAAGAAAGATAAAGACTATGAAGGATATTTTTTAATAAGATTATTATGTGGTACAGGAGCAAGAGTTTCTGAATTTATCAAAATTAAAATAGAAGATATAAAATTAGGTTATTTTGATATATATGGAAAAGGTTATAAACATAGAAGAATTTATATTCCCTCTAAAATTAGACATGAAATCGTTACTTGGTTAGAAAAAGAAGGAAGAAGTTCAGGTCCTTTATTTATAAGCAAGAAAACAGGTTTAGGAATTTCAAAAGAAATAATAAAAAATAAATTGTTTTACTACTCTGATAAGTACAAAATAGATAGAAAAGTAATGCATCCTCATTCTTTTAGGCATAGATTTGCTAAAAATTTTGTTGAAAAAGAAAAGGATATTGCTTTACTTGCAGATTTAATGGGACATCAAAGTATTGAAACAACAAGAATATATTTAAAAAGAACATCTACTGAACAACAAGATATAGTAGATAAAGTAGTAGATTGGTAAAAATAAGGAGAAAATTTTATGTATTATGCTCATGTAGACTCAAAAAATGTTTATCATCAAATAGATAGAAGTAAATTGTCTGTAGATGGTTATGGTAGTGAAAATGTTCAAAATATTGAAGTTACGGAAGAAATGTTCAATTTAGCTATTGAAAAAGGCATGAATTATTATACATATTCTAATGGAGAGATTATTCTTAATCCTAATTATGAACAAGAAGAATTAGAAAAAAGAAATCAAGAAAGAAACCAAGAAATAGATGAAAAAGTAAAAGAACTATCTGAAATGGCAACTGTTGAAATGATTAATAACAATAAAGAGAACGTAGATACATATTGTTCAATCATAAACAGTTTAATCGAATGTAAATCTTAGTTGACCACAGTCATAAAACTTTTTAAAACCTTTCATACCTGTTGCTTTATAAAATTCAACTTCTTGATCGGTCAATACTTTTGATTTAAACCAATGACACTTAGGTTCTGTTATTTCGGCTACTTTAAAACCGACAGAACGAAAATCATATACATATTTACCGAAGTCAGCATATACCGTGTTGACTTCATACATATTCTTAACGAAAGAAAAAAGCATCCTGAGGCCATCTACGACCTCATAATTGAGGTTTTCTACATAGTTGGTTATCTCTTTACCTTGAATAGTTAAAACGGCTCTTAAATCGTCTTTAAAATAGCCGTAAGCTAAGTCAAAATCTCTATATTCTAAAGAATTGTTATATAAAAACTTAACGGCAGTATTTCTATCAATAGGTGCAACCTCACCCCCATCAATCTTTCTAAGACAATGGCCTAATCTTCTGATATGTGAAATAATGATAGGTTTATTTCGCTCAGTCCATTCGTGTTCAAAGATATGGTATAACTTAATACCGTTCTGCCATGCCATTCTACACTTCTCTTGATGTTCTCCGATACTCTTAAATTCAGAAGAATGCCAATAAGTACCATTAAATTCAATACCTAACTTTAAGTCATCATTGTAAAAATCAATTTCATACGGTGGGATAACCTTTCGAGTTTTATAAAAATTCGGTAAACCATTCTGTAACTCTTTTTCAGGAGAACATACAAGTACAACGTGTTCAATTAATCCTAATTCTTCTAATTTCCCTTTCAAGAAATCATAAGATAACTCTAAACTCTTTGCTATTTCTTTAAGTTGTTTAGATTTACTTGCACGTATAAACGAAAGCATGGCTGCCCTGTTATTCAGTAATTCTTCTACAATCGCCATTCTAAAACTTCTCTCCCACAGTCATATATTTTACCGTGTAATTTAGGGACAAGATACCTTTTACAACGAAAACCACAATCAAGAAAGATTTTATCATTTTCTTTTGCAAGGTCAAGCGTTACTCTAATCGTTTTAGGTTGATATTTTTCCACATAATATTCAAATAAAGGTTTAATGTTCCATGTAAAACTCGTTATTACGTTCTTATCAAAGAATAGAAAATCTTCTCCCATGACTAAACCGTTTTCAACTTCTTTAATCTCGCTCACAGTAATAGGCTCAATCATTCTTCTAATCTGTTTAAGCATCAACTCTCTTTTCTGTAAATCATTCCATTCATGCTCAAAGATATGATACAAAAACACTCCATTTTCCTTTGCTAATAGAGATTTATTCTGATGATAGTTTCTATCCTTAAATTTGGTACTGTGCCAATAATCACCGTTAAATTCAATACCTAATTTATGTTCTTCACTGTATAGGTCAATCTCATAAGGTGGGATAACTCTCTTAGTCTTTTTAAAGGTAGGAAATAGGCGTTGTAGTTCAATCTCAGCTTTGGTTACGTTTCTCACGACCATATCCCATAAATCAAACTGAACTAACCTTTTACCAACCCCACTCTCAGACATTCCTAATTTTTCTGCTATCTCTAAAACAGATTGATTAGGGTTTTCTTCTAAAAACTTCTTTAAGTTATCTCTATTAGAGATAATTTCATAGGTTTCGTGGGATAAATGACTGTTGGAACGGTTGGACGTGCCGTATCTTTCTAAGCATGTTTTCTTTGCTTTTTCCTTTATTTCCTCATTCTGCATTACCCAAGGAGTGTTATATTTCTCAAGATTTCTATGTTTAAGAGTTTCAACTATGTCACTATTCTGCATGGCATTTTCCACACCGTACCTTTCTTTACAAGTTTTCTTTGCCTTATCTTTGAACTCTTGTGTTTGCGTGTAGTAACTACCGTATTTCTCTAAACAGGTTTTCTTTGCTCGTTCCTTTACCTTTTCGTTCTGTGCAGGTGCTTTTGTTCCGTACCTTTGAAAATTCGTCTTTTCTACCTTTTCACGTATTTCACTATTCTGCATGGGATTTTCAGTACCGTATCTTTCTATGCATGTTTTTCTTATCTTTGCCTTACATTCTTCTGTTTGAGAATAACTTTCAGCTCCGAATTTTCTTAGATTAGTCCGTTTCTTGCATGCTAATCTATCTTCTTTTGACTTCTTCAATTTGTACTTTTTAATGTAGTACATCATAGCCTCAACGGTCTTATTAAAGTATTCTGCTATCTCAAATATAGAAAAATTACACGTAATGTATAAGTAGAACACGTCTTCATACGGTGGTGCTTCTCTATGTTTTAAAGGATTAGTTTTGTAATCTCTTGTTAAATTATCCATATAAAATTATACTGCAAAAAAGAGGCATCCGAAGATACCTCTTTTGTATATATGAAATGTGAAATTAAATCATAAAATTATATCCAGTAATCGAATGCCCATGTGATATTGTATTGCAGAACTGCTGATTCTGAGCCTAATGAACCTGATGGTTTATAATCTTTTAACCATGCTCCCATGATTGTATAATTTTTAGTTGCTTGGTTTTCAGAGTTCAATAAGGTTAATAAGAAACAGCATTGGTTTAATGACTTCGGTACTTGACTACCTGTAATAGGTGTCCATTGCATGTTTGAATATGCATCAAGGAAGTCAGATACTTTTGAATCTTGTGTTTCATATAAAGTCATGGTTAATGAGTTTCCGTAGTTAACTTTACCGTGTTGTAAAACGTGATGACCTCTTAAATCAACTGGAATTTCGTCAAAAGATTTTGATGGTAGGTCTACCGTTTGACATCTTGTATTTAAATCAGAACTTGAAAAACCTGTTAGGATTGATGGTAGGTTGAAAAACTGGATACCCCAGTCGTACATACTCTGATGATGACCGAGTTGTTGGATTTCTGCTATTGTTGGGCGTAAACTCATTTTTATACCTCTTTCTTTTTTATCTTCTACTTTAATAAGAAATTGGTTATAACCTTTTTTATAACTTTATTCAGTTCTTCGATAGAATTGAGCAAGGTTTCGTATTTTTTTGATAGACGGGTTTTTAATTAAAATAAAAGAGGTATTTGATGAGAGATTATACTTTAAACCCTTTAAAAAGGGGTGAGATAATATCTAAAAGTGAGTTATATCAGTGTTTTATAGAAGAAAATAAAACCTACGAAGAATGTTGTTGTATTTTTAATGTGAGTAGTTCTAAACTTAAAAAAATGTTAAAACATTATGGAATATCTAAACCAAAGGAATTGAAAATATCTGCGGCTAAGAAAACTTGTATAGAGAAATATGGAGTATCTCATCCACGAAAGAATAAGACTTTAAACGATAAAATAACAGCAAAGACTAAACAGACTTGTTTAGAGAGATATGGAGTAGAATCTGTAAGTCAAGTAAAGGAATTTAGTGATAAGAAAGCTGAAACGTATAGACAAACCTATAAGATGCACGGTGAAGAAATAATGGAAAAGAAACATCGAACATGTTTAGAGAAGTATGGTAATGAAAATGTTTGTCAAACTGACGAGTGGAAAGAGAAACATAAACAGACTAATTTACAGAAATATGGAGTTGAGTGTACACTCCATGCTGATAAGGTAAAGGAAAAAGTAAAACAAACTAATATTGAACGTTATGGAAGTGAATATCCCTCTCAATCTGAGGACGTAAAAAATAAAGTAAAACAAACCTGTTTAGAAAGATACGGTACGGATTCTTATATGAAAATCACCGAATTTAGAGAACGTAGTAAAGAAACCATGATAGAAAAATACGGTGTTGAAAACTATTGTCATGCGAAAGATTTTAAGGATAAAGTAAAGCAAACTTGTCAAGAAAGATATGGTGTAGACTATGTTTCACAATCACCTGAATTTAGGGAACGTGTTGCACAGACCAATTTAGAGAGATATGAGCATACATGTAATCTATCCTCACATGATAGCATAAAGAATAACACTGAAACTTGGTTAAAACACTTAGGGATTGACCTTCCCTCTAAATGTCCTGCCGTAGAAAAACAATGGGAAACTAAAAAGAGAAACGGGCATGCTTCCTCTAATGAAGAATTTATAAAAGGTAAGTTATTAGAGAAATTTCATAATGTTAAGTTTAATTATAAAGAAACACGTTATCCATTTCCTTGTGATTTTTACCTACCTGATTTTGATATATTCATTGAATATCAAGGTTTTGAGGGACATGGTGGTCATCCTTTTGATTATAACAACCCTGATGACGTTACAAAACTTCTTTTTTGGGCAGAAAGGGCTGATAGAAAGAAGTTGGATAAAAGAAACAAATATTTAACTTACATTCATACGTGGGTTGAAAGAGATCCGATGAAAAGGGAATGTGCAAGAAAATATAAATTAAAGTGGTTTGAATTTTTCACTCTTGAAGAATTTATGGCATGGTATCAAAATTAGTAATGGAACTATTATTATTTGGATGTCTATGGAAGTATCAGGTAAAATTGCGGCTGGTTCTGGTAAAACTTATACCTTTACATTGCCTATGACAGTTACAGGTGGATTAGGTTTGGGAACCATAGTAGAAGGATCTGAATCTTGTGCTTTAAACTGTTCTTATGATTCTACTTCTGTTTATTTAAGGGCTGGTAATAAAAATAACACGCATGCCACCACTCCAACAAAGGTTGGAATTGTATTTTTTGGTTTTTAATAATAACTTTATTGTGGTTGGATTTTAGTAATTCCTTGTTGTTATCGTGGGACGAATATATTCCTGCAAATGGTACACGTTATTCCTATCCCGTCTCTTATAATAGTATTTTTGGTTTCTTTTTTACAGGGATTTCTCAGAATTCTGCCCATCTAATGTGGACAATAATTTTAAGAAATTTTGACAATTTTAAGTATTCTAATACTTCTTTTACAGTTATTTGTCATAATTCTGCTGACAATAAGGCTTATGGAAGACCGATGAAAGCCTTTTTTATCGGTTGTTAGTAATGGTTTTCAAGCCATTTGGATGTCGGGTACAGGTGAACTAACTTTAATCTATCCTAATTCTTTTGTTTCAGCCGTGAGCGTGGTTTCCAATGACGTATATGGCTATACCGCTAAGGCTATTGCCGCACCGTATGAAGTTACTCTGAGTTCTTGTAAGTTAAGAATTATTAACTCATCAGGCTCTCATTTTACAGAACCATGGAAATTAGTTGGAACAGGCTGTTAATAATATACACACGGTTTGCAACAATACGGTTCTATATAACTCATCATATGGTATAATTTCACCACGTTTTAACGGTTCTTTGTAATAATCTCTCATAGTCTTTATTATAGCATAAAATTATCAAAAAAAAATCACCTCGTTGAATGAGGTGATTTTATTATGAGAAATGGTTTTCTAACCTTTATAATCCAAATCTGCAAAGTCAGTTCCGTATGGAGTACAGATAAGTTTGATTGGAATCCATTTTGCCAAGTGCATTAATTGTATGAATATCCAAACGTTACAGATGTTGTTTTGTATATCTCTGTTTGAATTATTTGAAGTATCACAAACTATCTGATAATCATAGATTGCTCTTGCACTAACTTCTGGTGTCATAAAGGTTTCAAGCATTTTTGTAATCAACATTCTTGTTTGTTCGTCATTGAATTCAAATAAGAATTGTTTTAATGCTTCTTTCAAACGTGGTCTTAAATAAACGTCCACATACCTTGAATTATGTGCATCTTGAAGGTCTGAAGCCTTATTTAACAATGTCAATTCATCAAATATCACATTACCCATTCCTGGTTCTTTAATGATAGTGTTGATTTGAGCATCAGAGAAAGTATCAACGACAGACGGGTCAAAAGTTTTAGCCACGTCAAGAGAGTTGATAACACCTCTGTTGTAACCAGCGGCTGCCCAATGCCATCCATATTCCTGAGCAACACTCATGATACGAGCAGCAACGAAACAAGAAGGTGAAACGTATATGTTTCTATCGTTAAACTCATCATAAACTAATTGGTGAGTTGTATAAAGTTCTAAGTTTCTTGTATTCACCTTTAATTGATATTTTCTGTAATCAACAACGTCTTTTTGAGGATTTCCTGTAACCATACCCATTTCATTTACGTATGGAGTTGAGATGATACCTTTACAAGACATTTCTCTTTTGGTACATAACTCGTCTATTTTTATGTGGTATTCAGGAGTAGTATAGCCACCGTCCATTACTAATTGAATATTGATGTCATTGATATTTTCAAGAGTTTTTAATGCTCTTATTCTATCTCCTGTTGTAGGTTCTGTACCGTCAAAACCACCTGCAAACTTAACTAACTCAGTACAAGCCTTAGGTAAACAATAATGTTCTTCGGAATTTTCACCGTTGTATGTTGCGGTGTATTCAACATCCTTTTCTTCGTTAACCATTTTAACAGTACCTGTTGTCCAATCTACTGTTCTGATTGGATTTGCAACAGTAACTGTTTTTGGCAGTTCTAATTTAGTTGCTAAATACACATCGTTATAAACAGGAGAAGTTTCAATAGCAAACTTAACCTTTTCTGCTTTTTTAATTGGAGTATATCCTTTACTTTGGAATGTTTTAACAGATTGAACTTGAGCTTCCCAAGTGATAGTACCGTCAATTACTTCATTTCCTTTAAAGTCAGGAAGTGTTTGACTTGTAGTACCTGATACCAATGCTCTGTAGTATAGTTCTTTTGCACCGTTTACTATTTTTACGATTTCACCTGCTGAATAATCAGTATCTTTAGAATGTTCTTTGATTATTTCTTGAAGTTCCCATACAACAGTACCGTCTAATACTTTGACTTTATATTTACCATTTTCAATGAATGTAGGCATTGTATCGTCAGAAGTAGTAGTACCTGCTGTAGTACATTTATAATAACCGTAAGCACCCTCTAAACCACCGTTTAGATCATTGACCCATCTGATGTCTCCTTTTACATATCCTTGTAAACGAGTCATTTTTATTGAATCAAGTGTAAGGGCTGATTGTATTGTTTTAACAACTTCATTTTCAAAGTTTACGTTTCCGACAACCTTTAATCCGTATGAAATTTCTTTAAGGAGTTCTTCTGCATCTGAAACGTCTGCTCTAACATAATTAGATGCTTTAAGAACTGTTTCAACATAACAATTTATTCCGTAACCGTTTTTCAATGACGGATCTAATGAACAAGTCCAAGTTTCTACTAATGATTTGTTTTTATATACGTTAAGGATAAACGCACCGTCTAATTTAACTTTATCAGGATCGGTTACGATTGTTACGGCTAAATCGTTGTTCCACGCACCCTGAGATGAACCATAAATAACGAAAGCATCATTTTCTAAGTCAATAATATCATCAGGAGTATCATAGTGTTTTGTTGTTACGTCAGGTACTCCACCCTCTCCGTTATATGTATGTTCAATAACGTCTAAGAAACCTTTATCAATAGAAGTATTTGTTTTTTCACTTTTATATGTTCTGATATGTGCACCACCGTATAATGCAGGTGTGTCACTTGTAGTATCAGCAGTTCTTACAACGTATAAATTTGAGTGCTGTGATAAATAAATATAAGCTTCGTATAAAGCCGTATCCCAACCGATTTGTAACGTTTCGTTTGGTGTAAATCTTTCTAAAAAGTCTGTTTGCGAAGTAACCAATGTCGGTGTATCAATAGGTCCTTTTTTAGCTGCTACAACAATAGCAGAATTATAAGTCCCTGTTGCTGAAACACGAGTGGTTAAATCCACGACAGACGTTGTAACTTTTGGCATTGGCATAGTTCTTAAACCTCTCCTTCTTCAACATCAACTTTTCTTATTTTGCTTGGCAGAACACCAAACTTTAGTGTATCACTGAATAGTAAACCCTTTGCATTTGGTGGGATTACTATATCTTGCCCATCATATTTAACAACGATAGGATAACTTGCTCTTGAATAAATTTTGCATTTTTTAGCCATAATGTTTAATCCTTTATTTTAATTAAAAAATTGATTTATTTATATGAAATAACTATGTTTCTTCATTTATAACATCTCTCGATAAAACTTCGTGGGCAGTAGGATCTGACGGTATTTCATGTAACGGTTGATGTGTTAAATCTAACTCTAAATGTATTTCTTCTATTCTTCCACCGTCTGATTTTCTTACGTTGCCGATTATCGGAAAGTCAACTTTTAAGTTAAGTGTCAACATACATAACGTACTTTTATCTCTTGTGAATTTACTTACCTGTGAACCGATGGTATCAACGCTAACGGGGAATTTCCCTAAAATGCTGTGAGTATGTGTTTCACACGTAAATTTCTCTCTCTGCCCTATTAAAATATTTTCTTGAAGTTCCATTAAGGCTTGTAGGGAATTGGAATATATTGCTAAGGTAATGTCCATATCGACATTCATAAAGTCAAATGTTACCTTTTCACCTCCTGGTGTGTAGTCTTCACAGCTCTGAAATCTTCTTCTTGTTAAAGAAGAATTTAATAAACCACTACCGAAATTCCATGTAATTACAAACCACGGATGCTCTCTATCAGGGTAATCAATCCCTGCAAGTTTATAATGTAACCTGTTTTCAAAATCTAATTGAGGATCATAAAAAGGTGTGATATCAAAATACCTTTTAGCATTAAGCATTTCACAGTATTTTGCATAAGGGTCAGGTTTATATTCAGTATGTTCTACCTTTTTATATGTCAATGGAGTTTCTTTTTTACGTGGTTCTTCAGGCTGTATTTGTGCCTTTTCATTCAAACGAAAACGTTCAGGTATCATTTTCCAATACTCTAAGTATATTGCCTGTATTGCATACGTTGAAGTCGTTTCAAAATTCTTTAAATCCACTAAAATATTCCTCTGTAAAACTTCTATACTTTAATATAAAATTTTGAAGAAAAATTAGTAATGATTTGTTATTTCAATGGGGAAACATCAATAAAAGTACAAGCACAATAACTGTTTCATTCTGCCTAAGTATGAAAACATGTCTGTTTATGAATGTTTGTATTTTGGAGAATACAACAACGACACTCTCAATAGAAGCATGGCACTCTCCTTCGGCAATTACACAGACTACATTCCAAATTTATTCAAATAGACAGCAACCAAGCAGTGTAATACGAAAATATATTGCTGTCGGTGTTTATTAATCGTATTTTATAAAGTTGGGGAAAAGCTACAGATAACCAAGCTTTAACCTTACCCTCAGCATATATTAGGCAATAAACTATATCTCACCACTAAGACCTAAACTTCGGTGCTTTATCCCATATCTGAAGGCATAAACCGTCTAAGACTTTTTCTAAAATTGAGTTGTCGTGATAAAGTTGTTTGTTGTAAGACTGCACAAAATAATCATCTTCATAAGCAGATAGAATGTAGTCAATTATCTCTTTCTTGCTACCTGAAAACTCTACTTTACAGTTTCTAACCAAATATTTCATTTTTATTTTTCCTGTGCTGTATGACCGTTTGAACTTGCTACCGTTGCAGGCTCTCCGTTTATACTTACTATGTCATTCATTGAAATCGGTGGAATCTTTAATTGATTAAACGCACTAATGATATTTTCCTGTAAACTATCTATCATTTGAGCAAAGAACTCAGGAGATAAATAAGTTTTTTCATATTCTAATATTTTCATCATGGATTGCATAGCAGCCGCCACAGGTCTTTGATGTTTTAACATTTCTTCTTCGGTTGTCGGTGTTACAGTTCCTGCCGATAAACCCTGTTGTGCCAATAAATTCTGTATCATATTTTGCATAAAGCCTCTCTTTCAATTATTGTTTTCTTAAAAATGAGATAACCACCACGGAATAAATCTTCCTTCACATAAGCTGTAGGACGGTTTACAGATTGAACTAAAACTATCCAATCTTCGTTCTCTAAAACATTGTATCCGACTGTATCAACGGTTCTGTCTTGTCCGTCTAAAAGGTTTATTAACTCGTCCTTATCTTGCCATACGTGAGTAGAAAGTGAAAAACCACTATCAATCCATTTTATATGTTCTAAACTATACATTCTGCTCCTTTAGTTGTTCTAATACAAAATCTAATTCTTCTGAACATTTATCGTAGTCTTGACAAGTCAAACAGTTGAATCCGTTGTAGTAACAAAACTCATTCATGATAAAGTCACTATCGTATTCAACTACAAAGTCACGGCCTCCCCATTCAACAAGCATTTTTAATATCCTCCCACATTTAAACTCTAACTTATTATACTCTTAAAAAACCTCCGTATTTCACAGAGGTTTTTCCCGTTTGAGTATGTTTTTAACCTTTTGGAGTTTCGTCTATTCCTATATGTTCTGCCTTATAAATTTCGGCTAATCTTTTTTGAAACTCTCCTGATAGATGATATTTCAGTGTAGGTATTATCTGACAGAAAAACTGTGTCCACGTAATTAATCCTGCACATGCGTTTATCAGTTCATAACGTAAATCGTTACATCCATCGAAGAAACGATGAACATATACCATTGCCGTAAAAATAAATTCAAACTTACCTAAAAACTTTTTCATAGCACGCTCCAATATATTCTTGTATTGATATCTTTTCTAAATTTCGTGGCTTCATTTTAATTAAAAAATCACTATCAGATACCCAATAATATTTATTTTTAGGATACCTTTTTACCGTTTCTAAACATTGTGTCAGAAAGATTGCATCGTGTTGGGCAGGGTAATCGGCAGGTGGATGATTAGGAGTTCCCTTATATATGTGATTAACCGTACTGCCTGTATAACCAAAATCAAAACCGATTAGATATATTTCATTCCCTTTTGTTGAAATAAAATCTAATGCCGTTATACCAGAGCAATAACCCCTATACAGAACGTCCGTATTTAGCCATTTACCCTCTTTAAACATTTCTAAGGTAGTTTGGAATGCGTTGTTATGATAACGTGAAATGAGAGGGATGCTACACTCCTTAGAAACCTTATCTCTCCAAAACTTATCGACTGCACAAACATAATCAACCTTTTCATGCAAATAAATGGCATTACAACCAATTTTAATGCCATTTATTTTATCTATATTTATGTTTTTTCTACTCTCCCCGTTCCCTATGACTGTAATCAAGTTTCTATTCTTCTTCCCAAAATATTGTTGCGGTGAATGAACCCTCACCATTTTCTTCATCGTATGTATATTCAGAGAGTTCAGTGCTACAAATATTTTCACTATCGTCTAAATCGTACATAAACTCACAATCAATATAATCACGTATATTATCTTTTAAAGTATCACCTTCGGGAACATAAATATCAGAAACATATTCATCCCCTGATGTCAATCTAAAATCACCTTTATCGTTAAGTTTCTCTATTTTAAATTTATATTCTTGTGATTTAGGTAATTCTTCATTTAAACTTTCATCAATATCATCTTCTTCACCGAGATTGTCATATGCCCCTTTCACATCGTCTGACGGAATATATTTACCGTCTACATCGATAGTGTAGTAAGTTTTTTCTCCGTTAATATCTGCTTCTACTTCTAAAACAGCCGTATAACCGTTGCCCGCTTTTGAGATAACCATTTCTTCAGGAATATCTGTACGTACCCATCCCCATGAACACTGAAGATTAGGTATTTCTTCCACACCTGTTATTTTAACAGATTTAACGTCTTCAATAGTTATAGGATTTTCGGCATCCCCTGAATTTTCGTTGTGGTCGTATACAACACCTTTTTTCAAGTCTTCTTCTGTGAATACAAATTTACCACCGTCTTCACATTTTTCAGAATAGTAATAATCAGAAATGATAAGATTTCCAATAAGAATTTCAAAATCCTTACAATCAAAATCTACATCTACTCTGTAATCACGGTCATTTTTATCGAAATGAAAAGTTACGGCTGCACCTGCACCCTCATTCATAGCAGCTTCACAGATAATGTTTAAGTCTTTTCTTATACTCATTTTCTTTTAATCCTCATTGCTTGTATATTTTAATATAAAAATTAGAACATTATTGCTTTTAAAATATGTCGATAGTAAACCTTACCGTTTCCGAAAGTAAGTTTCTTTTTAGTGTATTCAAGTTGTCCATATGGTTTGTCGGGTTGCTCGTCAATGATTTTATCAAATTCTTCCTGTGTCAAGTTCTTTTCAGATACGTAGTTATATTCAGTAACCCAATTAACCATCGGCTTTCTTGCTCTGCCTGCATATCCTACAACTTTGTCGTAACTTGTAATAACTAACTCATCGACAGGTAACTTTAAATCTCCGTCTTTGACTACTTGTATTTCTTCTGCCTCGTATATTAATTCTAATAGTTCTTTCATGCCGCAAACCTCTTATTGTAAATGACTACGTGAAATAGTCCTGTTTTATCTCTTTTTTGTGTGTATAAATAATCTTCTAATGGGAGTTTGGTAATTATGTTTTGTTGGTTTATATTGTCTGTCCAATATTCAATGAAAATTTGAAATCCTTGTTTGTAAAGTTTTTGTTTTGATACGCCCTCAATGTAATTACCGAATTTTCTCAAGTTTAATCTCTCCTTACTGTATTTCTATTAAGTATCCACCATTGGCATTATACGAAAACAAATGAAGATTACCGTTCTGTATTGCTTTCGACCTGCCCCGCCATTTTTCAAACCAATCCAACTTATCTTCGGGTATAAAGAACTGTAATCGCTCTCCGAGTATCTTTATATCTCTTACGTATTTAAACCCCCTAAAAAAGGTCAACAGGTTGTTTAGAATGGCTTCTTTTACTTCTTCCTCAGATTGTTTCTTACCCCCTTGTATGACACTATAATCAAAGACAGACTCTTTCTCAGTTAAGAGCCTGTCTAATTCTTTTAACACTATTAAAGTTTCTTTTATTAACAAATTATTCTCCGAGATATTCTTTTATTAAGTCTAATGCACCTTGAAAACGTTCTTTTACATAAGTATCCGTTATTTTTTCTAAACGTTTTTCTATGTATGCTTTTAATTCGTTAGGTGTGTATTTATCATAATTAAACCCATAACCAAGTAATTGTCCTGCATGAATTAATTTTTCGTCTTTTAATTCTCCGATGGTTTTTTCTTCTAAGGCTTCATGAATTGATGTGGTTAAGTTTTTTAAAAGTTCTTCTAAATCACTATCAGCTTTGTCTATTTTATCTGTAAGTGTTGCGACGTCTTCTTTTATTTCATTTGCTAATTGCCATAAACGTGTTTCTTCATCATCATATTGTTGTAAGGCTGTATTTATATCTTCTAAAAGTTTATCGGTATTTATTTTAGATAAATCATCAATCTCAACGACTAAACTTAAATTTGGTGTTTCTTCTTGGTTTTTAATCCAATAATTATAACCACTGCCATCGGTATTAAAAACTAAACCGTAACCCTCTCCGTCTAATTTATAATTCTGAACAAAATCAATCCATTGATTATATAAATCTTCCGACCACTTTAACATTTCAGTATTATTGATATAAATATCAATACCCTGTTCATCAGGTTCATTAAAATCATCTAAATCTGAAACTAATTCTGTATCTTTATAATAATCTCTAAGTTGTTGTATTAATTCTTGTAAAATCATCTTATTCTCCTAAAGCCAATTTAATTATTTTTTCTAACGCATAGGTTTCCATAATACCGTTCCAACGATTTACTAACTTTTGCATTGGAGCTAAGTTGTAATCAGTTGTCCACCATCCAGTATCTCTCACCATATCAAGAAAATATTCGTTTTCTTGTGGTTTATACTCTTTTACTTTATCACGTTTTGTTAAGATAGTTTTTTCAATGGTTTTTCCATCAGGAATAATGAAAGACATTATGCTATCAGCCTTACCATCAACTGTTTCAACACTATCTAAAAATTCTTTTTCTATCTGTAAGGCTTTACCGATAGTTGAAATGTTGTATATTCCATCTTTATAATCTTCGTCAAAGAACTGGGGTAATTCATTTATCAATTCTTTTAAATCACTACTTGCACTATCTACTTTATCGTATAAAGAGGCATAATCTTCATCAGTATTTTCTTTAAAGCCATATTCACGTTCTATTTCATGCAATTCTTCAAATAAAAGTTCTTCGGCAAGTTCAGGGTTAAAATCTTTATAATCAGAAGGTTCTAACTTATCTGAAAATAAAGAAATTAGTCTATCAGAGTCTATAATAGTATCTCCAACCTTAGCATCAGGATCATCTGCCTGACGTGCTTCTACACTTTTTCTTAAATGTTCTTGTACAAATGGTTGATCTAATAAAGCAATATATAAACCTCTATTAGATGCTTTATCTAAGGAAGTCAAGTTTTCTGTTATTCCCTTAAACATAAATATTGCTTTTTTAATTATGTCTTCTGCCTTTTGAGAATAAGCATCTGCCCTGAAATCTTCTTTTCTTTCTATCCAATCTTCTAAGAATTTTACAATTAAATATCTTGCATCTGATTCAGGAATATCAAAAGCGTCATCTGCTACATTGTCCCAAAATCCGTCATCACCAATTATATTCCAATATTTTTGTTTTCCTTCTTCTGAATTTAATTCTTCATAAGTAATTGGTTTAGCTAATAATTCTGCTACTTGTTTTGCATTTTCCACTGTAAATGGAGATGCCCACATACCCTCATTTATTTTCATAGCTTCTGCTTTTAGAGATTCATTCACATAGGATAGATATTTAGGCATTTCATTTAATTCTTTATGATCACTGTCTAATACTTTAATATCTTTTCCGTTATCAAATAATTGTTTAAATACTGCTTTATCATATTTACCACAAATATCTAAAAATCTTTTTGCTGCTTTTTCAATATCTTTGTAGCCTGCAATAACTTCTAATTTACCATCATTGAAAGCCTGTACTAAATATTCAGCGCCTTCCCTATCTGTAAGAGTACCGTTATCTTTTAATAATTTAAGGTAATCTGAAACGGAAATACCTTCATTATAACTTTCTAATGAAAGCTGTTTATCAATTTTTTGTTTTTTCATTTCTTTCAACCTTTCTAAAATACCTGCATCTCGCACTTTCTTAAATGCAAGGTTTTCGGTTGAGAACTCTCCGACTTCTTCTAACCCTGCTTTCCTCATTGTATAAAGTTTATCAATTAAGACTTCGGCTTCTTCACTGTCATTAATGTTGTCAGCCATATCCTTAAACTCATTGAACTTTGCTTCAACGGCACTGTCATTATCCGTAGGTTCAATCTTTTCAGGAAAATCAATCCATTTACCTTGCCATAGAGAGTATAAACCGTTATGAACGGTGTCTTCTTCAATAGATTCTGCATATACTTCAACAGGTATTCCATATATTGTTATATCGTGATTTTTATTGAACATAGCTTTTGACTGCCATAAATACCCTTGAACGATAGGGCAATCTTTATGTATCTTATCGAAATCAACTTTTAAATGTAAATCTATATCAGAATACTGAGTGTAGTTATACGATACCATACTACCTGTAATAACTACATCCTTTATAGCATCCGTAGGAACTTCCAAAAACTCAATAAAAGCATCGGCAATTTCTAATAGTTTCTCAGATACTTCAGGTTTTAAATCTTCACCGTTAAATATTTTATCACACAGTTTATCATGGAATTTCATCTATTAACCCTCATAATACGGTTTGCTTATTTTCATACCGTTTAATTTAATGCCTTGGTCTTTTTTAACTGCTTTAAACCATTGTACAAGAGCATCTATACATTCTTTTTCTGATTTAAAACCATTTTTCCACGGTAACTTCTGTTTTACTTTATAAGGTAATTGATTATATTCTTGGTCATTGAACTCAAATCCAAATTCAATACCATCTTCACCCTGCGTAGCGTAAATAACATAAGTTTCTTTTGTAGGTGTGCTATAAGTTAAATCGTAATATACTTTTTCATGATTATAGTACCACTCATTTTCAGGTAATTCATAATCTTCTTTTATTTTAACAGGTTCAACAACAGTATCACCTTGATGTCTAAGAAATTCAATAACCCATTCGTCAGGCATTTTATCGATGTATTCTCTTAAAGCGTCCAAAACACTTTTAATATCTCTGTGCATAAAATAAGACATCATTATATTTCTGATACCCTCAGCGTCATACTCACCTCTGTGTACGTTTGGTTCAGAAGCCTCTTCTGAGGGACTGTAAACTGCGTAAAGTTCTAATAGTTCTCTTGCGTTCATATTTAAAATCCTATCATTGTGTAATTGACACTACCGTCTTCAATGTCATTTAATTTGTTTTCAATGTCTCTTGCAATAGTTCTGTATTGTGAAATAGGAGTATTTCCATACAAAAGTTTTTCCAAAGCAAAACGTTTTTCGTGTGCTTGGTTTATTCTTTCGTCATCACTATAACCTGAGTAAATACCCTCTTCAACAATCTTGTTCCATATTTCTTGAAGTTCTTTTACACCGTCATTGTATTTATTTACGTCTGCTAAATATTGAGGGTATAAAGCTAATTTTTCTTCTGCGTTCTTTCTGCCCCTTACCGTGATTTTCTTTTCACGACAAAGTTTTATAAGTTTTTTGAAGTTTTCTCTTACTTCTTTTTCGTCAATGACAGGTATAAAAGTCATGTTAACAAAAGAAGTAGAAGCCTCTTGTGAACCTACATTCACGCCTCTTGACATATCAACTTCTAAATTAAGTTTTTTCTTTTCAGGGGCTTTATATTCGATGGTTTGTTTACAAACATTCTTAATTACAGTGTAAACGAAAGCCTTGTTATCTACTTCATCAACGGCTGTTTGTAAGCCTGTTTCTCCATTAGTGATAATTAATGAATCTCCGTCACTAAAATGATGAACATTTATCATAACGTGTTTATCATTTTCTAAACAAATATCAATTCTTTCGTCATTATCAATAATATCTTCAACAACGATATTTGCATTTTCTAATTCTCTTCTTAACTCTGCTATATCTACGTATGGATTTGTGTAGGCTTCGAGTTGTTTTAAAATTTCAGATATGTTCATAAACTTCCCCTTTAAAATTTTTCCTCTTATACTTTAATATAAAAATTTCCTATTGACACAGTAATTATATCATATTAAGCACAAAAGTCAACCCTTTTTGTTTAAAATTTTGAAATTAGTAATACCTTTATCATTGGTTTTGCCACTTATACAATTCCTGCAACAGCATCCGATGGACATAAATATTTATCGATTACTCTACCTTTAGCTATGGGAACAATTTTTTGTTTTACCATAGGGTGTAATAATTATAAATATAGTTCTTTTTGTGGTTTGCATATTAAAGAATATACAACAACCACTATAACTTTCGATCATTATAATACATCTGCTTCCACAAGTGTGACAGGTATAGGATGGGTAAGTTACTATGGAGTTTGATAACATTGTTTTATTGCACCAAAAAAGAATGGTCTACCATAACGAAAGACAATTCTTTTTAATATGTTTTGGTTTTTTTTTAACCATTCATAGACGATGTGTTAGTTGATTCATCCAAAGAATTTGCACCGTCTTCAAAACCGTATTCATACATAATATCTGCAAATTTTAACAAGTTTTCTTTTGATAATTCAGTAACTTCTCTAAGGTCAGTACCCACTTTTGCTAATGCTTTCTTAACTAATTCTTCCAAAGCATTGTCAACGTCCATTTCTTGTATCTGACTCAATGTTTCTAATAATTCGTTTAGTTTCATCCTTAAACCCCATACTGATTATATATACTCTCTATCTCATCAAAAATCGGCTGAACGTCCTGTGTTTCGTCAATTTCATAAGTTTTTTCTACAAGGACTTCATTACCTTTTAAAACTTTTATTTTAATTATACCTATTTCGTTATCAAATTTAAAAAGGTATTTATAATCTCCTTCTTTTTTATATACTATATCCGTAGTATTTGCATATTGAAAATTTAATCTGTCTAAGTATTTTGCAATTTGTTCGGTTATTTCTTCATACTCTTCGTTAAAATCTTCTCTTAAACTTTCAATTTCGTGATGTCTTGAAAAAATTTCTTGAAGTGTTTCAATCAATTCCGTAGTAGTTAAACCTTCTTCATAAATATAATCTATTACATCGTTAGCCTCGTTTAAAAAGGCTATTTCAAGTACATGTGTTAAAGGTTCACCTGAATATTTAACGGTTATTTTTAGTCTTTCTCTCGGACTTGCAACGTATGTAATTAAAGTTTCATTTGGTTCAAAAGTATCTTCAACCTTTTCAATCATTTCGTCAGGTGAAACGTTTATTATGTTTGTTTCATCAATTTCAGTTTCTTTAAAAATCTCATTAAAATCGTTGGGTTTATCTAAAACCGTAATATGAAAAAACGGCGTTAAATCAATCGTTTCTCCGACTTTTAAGGATAAAGGGTTGACATTTTCTTTAGTTTCTGTTATAATATTGTTGGAAACTGTAGTACGTCCCACATGGCAGTATTCTTCAATACTGGACGGGGTAACGGAGGCAGTTTCTGTTTTATCACTTATAAAATATACCTTTTTTCCATCTTGAGATTGAGCAATATCTAACTTTATTCTCAATAAATTTTGACCAAATAATGCGGTATTGAATAGATAATACCATCCTATAGTATTATCTTTTCGCTGTTTTGTGTTTGAAACCATCCTATTTTCACCCTCCGCGGTCATAATAAGATAATCCAGTTGTTTAAATAGTAAAAATAAGGGGGTTTTACCTTTGTGAGACTGCGTTTCTGTGAAGGTTTTACCTACAATTTTTATATAATCCTTTAAACAATAATTATATAAATTTTGTTGCTGTATGTTTTTTTGAAAATATTTTTTTACTTCATGGAAATCGAAAGAATCAATATCTTCTTGGGTAATCACTATCCCGCTAAAAGATGTTTCGTGTTTTTTCTTTTTCTTCTTTTTCTTTTTCTTCATGGCTGATTGACCCTCGACAGGAATACCGTTTACCATAGCCCCTGATACTCCGTTAGATGCCTGAGCCATTGTAGGACAAGGTGCTGCTCCTAATGAAGCCATACCACCTATTGCACCCCCTACTGAGCCTGCACTTGCGGCAGCCATTCCACCACCAAATTCTTCTAATATCGTAGGTTCAATTGTCATACCCTCAAAACTATCTTCATCAGGTTTTTCAGGATCAATAAAAAACTGTTTCTGTAATACCATACGTTCTCTTGTACTTGTATTTATACAAGCAACGATATTAGAGTTAATTTCATATAATATTTCATATGAATCATTATCGTTATGAATATACGGTAAATTAAGTTTTTTTAGTTTATATATGCCACCTACTTCAATCATAGTTTTCTCCTTATAATATAATTAAAAAATTTTCTTTTTCTACGACATATTTAGTAACAATTTGCTTATGATTTGGCATAGCTGTACGGCAAAAAGTATAAATTCAATAGCATTTCCAATTAGTTTCACCACGGTGAATTACGCTTTATTGTGTAATATTTTTGTAAGCACAAAGGAATTTGCTAATACAGTGCAGGTACATATCAAAGCTAAAACTACTTCTGATATCACATGGACGGGCACGTCAGATTATAATAGACAATATATAGCCATAGGCTATTAAAAAATCAACCTTTCGGTTGATTATGCTTTATAATTTATTTTTGTTTTTTCTTCTTCAGGCATAACTCTTGAACATTCATTAAAAGGATACGGATGCCCTTTAAAAACAGGTTGGTTATGTCTGATTATTGGTTGACCTTTAAAAGTTATATTTGATTTAATTGGTTGTACTTTCATCTTTATCTCCTCTCTTTATTTTAATATAAAAATATAAAGTGTAAGAAATACAATTAAAACATCAAATTATTTAAAATTTTTACAAAAATTTACATTAGTGTTCTGTGAAAATAAGAATAATAATTGTATAAAGTACAATTATCTCATTGACTTTAAATCTTCAACAATGCCCTCTAACCACGTGATAACGTGTTCTAACAACGCACGCCAAAGTTTTTCATCAATCTTTTTCGTTAAAGGTAAGATACCCATACAGTTCACAGTACCCTCTAAATATCGTAAAGTACAATAGAAAATTAAAGTTAATTTACCAAAATCTAACGGTAAACCCATTCGTTTATTTACGTAAACTAAAAAATTCTGATACTCTTCTTCAAGCTGTTTACTATTTTTGTAACCAAGTAGGTTAATAATTTTCCCCATTAAACTCTCCCCCAAAAAGAATGGGGGAATTTAATCCCCCATTTTGAAACTACAAATTTTTAACTGTTTCTTTAAGTAGGTCATAAACAGCTTGTGTAATGACTCTAACATTCGGAATGAGAATGTTATCAATGAGCCACTGAACAATAGAGTTATCGGAATAAATCCTATCCTCAATAAACTCTGTAACGTCTTCAACTACGTTGTTCATCTTTTCAACACCTGACAACGCTTTTTCTTTTACCTGTTCAACAATCTTGTCTCTGATAAAAGTTTTCAAAGCGTCAAAGTTTGCCGTAGTTGCAACTTTACTGAAGTCCTTTTTGAAACTGAAAATGTCTAATAATCCCATATTTAATTCCCTCCTATGATATTTTGGATTCCTTAGCTTCCATAATATTATACTCAAGAATTTTTATTGGATAGACTGTAAATTTTTTGCAGGAATTTCTAAACCTGATAATAACTTACATACGGTTAATTTCGGGTTATCCATGTGTTTTACGTATGCAATAGTATCTTGAAACGACAATGCCCAATCTAATTTCTTATTCCAACGTTCATACTCTTTGAGTAATTTATTCTTCATATCAGGTAAATTCTCAATATCATATTTATGCTTTGAAAAATCTCTGTGTCTTGTGATTTCATCAATAAATTCCGAATTAAAAATAACTCTCGCGCCGTTCATTTTATAGTTCTCCTTATATTTCAATAATGACAGAGTGTTTCCACTTATCTCCTCTGCCTAAGATTTCTAAGTTTAAAGTTCCATTATCAAAAGTATATCTCTCTACGGTAATACAGCCGTTTTCAACTGTTGCAACCACGGCTTCATCATGGTCTTTATCAATTAAAAGACCATTCTCATTTATCGTACCATAAAGAGAATACACAGAGCCTTCCATTGTTAATATTCCATCTGTTAACATGCTATCTCCTCAACCTCTAAAATAGCATAAAATTTTAACTATGTCAAATATTAAGTTTTCTATTTTCTGTATATATTAGTCGGCACGTCTGCAAAAATATCCGTAATCATTTCAAATACGGTATTCCAATCACCACCACCTAAACCACAACCAATTTTATAAGGTATAGCAACACTCAGATTTCTTTCTTTTGCAAAATCTCTTACGTCCTTTAAACCTTTTCTTAAAGCATCATAATCAGTATATTGTTTATCAGTACCGTAATTTCCTTGTCCAAAGACGTTCGCAATGTACTTACCGTCATCTGTTTCACAGATTAGAGTGTTTCCAAGAAGTTCATTTAATTGATGGGTCTTACAGAAATGATAATATCCTTTAAACACATCAGGATATTTCTTCTTAACCTGTGTGGCTAAACCACTACCCATTACACCCATACAGTTTGTTTGATGTACAATAATTTCTTCTTTACAAGTGAAAATATCTCCGTTAATTATTTCCATATTAATCTCCTAACTTATATTTTAATTTTACTCGTTTTTTCGGGGAAACAAATCGATTCCGTTTCAACTTCTCTAAAACTTGATAAACGATTTTACATTCGTTTAAGGATTGAAACAATTGCCTTTCTTCAATGTCCGACATTTCTCTTATATCACCGTTCTCGTCATAACACATATTGTAAAAATCACCATAAAGATTTTTCCATGTATTTATCATATTGTTTAGTTGAGATAAAAATGTTTTCATAACATCCTTTCATATGCTTGTTTTACAGCCTGTGCGTGTTCTCTATAAGTCCGTTCTTTTGCGATTACGTTTTCTAAATCGCACTGTATTTGAACGTCCTGTTTTAGTTTTGCTTCCTTATGAAAGGAAACGACACAAGGAAATTTGTGTATATCCTTCAACACAAGCATTTTCCCTAATTCTAACATCGTAACGGGTTGATATGTATATTTATCAAAATAACAAGAAAAGATAAACTTATTAAAATTACTTAATCCTGTGTGTTCCCAAACTATTTGCTGTACTACATCTGTAATATTCGGATTGTACGGATATAGTATATTAAGCGGAGTATCTTTTAACTCGTCAAAAAAGACTTCGTGCCATTCCGTATTCCCCATCCCACCTGCCATAAAGACGGTGTAACCATTTAAAACATAATCATTAGGTGCTTGTATTATTCTCATAAAATCCTCTGTCTTATTATACTTAAAAAGTACAGACATATCTATCGTATGGGGGCAAGACACGTCAAACAACACCTCCATGAATATAACGGTATTCTTTTTAGCCATTTTTTATGTGTGTTATAATCACGATTATTATTAGTTTTTATTTAAGTTTTATCTATTTAACCTATAAATATATCAGTAATCTTTTTCATTCCGTTTTCATATTTGTATGACGGTGTGACAGCAATGAGTTCTAATATCATTTCGGCAAAAGGTGTGTATTTACCCTTTGACATAAAACATTTTAAATACATTTCACAAAACTGTCTGACCTTTTTGATTCTTGTTCTATTACTTCCGTTTACAGTCGCTGCCATATCACGTATATCCATTTTTGGATGTTCCAAGTCTAAATTCATATATACGTCATTAATTTCGTCCTGTGTTACACCAATATATCTAAGAGTAACGTCAGGTGAAGCGTGGTTGAAAATTTGCATTAAGGTAGCAATAGCAACACCACTACGATATGCGTGATAACCAAAGGTCTTTCTCATAGTGTGAGTACCTACGTTTGCATCAATCCCTAAACTTGCACAGACAGCATTTATTTGTCTGTATGCCTGTGAACGATCTAACTCTCTGTTACCACGTCCTGCAAAGAGATAGTCATCCATTTGAATATGGTTTCTTTCTACATACGCTGTAATTCTATCCTGAACTATTTTGTTAATTGGAAAAATCTTTGTCTTACCTGTCTTAATTTCACGGATAAAACATTTGTCCTTCTTGTAGACATCCTTTGTCTTGAAGTTAAGAATGTCAGAAGCTCTTAAGCCTGTGTAACAACCGAATTTGAACAGTACAGCATACTTCTCTAATCCCATCTCCATGAATTTCATGTCAATACGAATCAGATCACGAATGTCCCTGATAGGTTCAACTGTTGCTACTCTTGCCCTTTCACCTGTGTTGTAACTTTGTTTTTGAAATGCCATAATTTTCTCCTTTCGTGTACTTTAGAGTAGGACACTATAGAGCGAACATATATAGTTCTCCCTTAAAAGTATACATACCCCTTATATAGTTATCCTTATTTTCAACAAGATTGTTGCATATATTTTCGACTATTTCAACTACACATAAGTTTATCGTATTTTTAAGAGTATAAAAACTTAAAAATAAGCATGTATAGTGTGTTCCAGTCATATACACACGTTCTTATTGTTATAACTATTTTTATAAACATAGTTATAAGTTTAGTTACAATAAGAATATAAACCAAAATACATTAAATTGTTTAATATATTTTCCACTATTTTTACGTCAAATAAGGACACGTTAAAAATCTAATAAATTTTTAAATTTAGCACTCATCTCCGAAAGTGACAAAGTTTTTGATGATTCTTCTTCATACATCTCAACGACAGTCTCAATTAAGTCAACGGCTTCCTCGTCAGATTTCGGTGTCCTCATTCCGACTTTACCTGTTGACAAATAACGTTCTATCAACTCTCGTCTAATCTTCTCTTTATCTACCAATGAAACGTTCCTTAAGCCTAAGTAATATATTTTAATTAAAAATTAGCTTGCAAAAGGAATTCCCCTCAAAAATAGAGGGGAATACGTTAATTTTTAGATTCTGCCAAACTATTTATAACGGCTTTATACGTTTCGACATTCTGAGTGTTACCTTTAATCATCTCGGTAGAAGCCATTTTAGATAGTTCTTTTATTTTTTCATCTATTTCTTTATTTCTACGTTCTTGAAGTTGTTTTTGTATTTCCTCCTCATAATTAGGATTTTCAACAATTTCACCGTCTTGATATGTGTAATATTCTATACCGTATTTTTGTTTGTTGTCGTATAATGTTTTGTCTACTTCGATATTCTTAACATCTTCATTACCGTATTCATCAGTTACGACTTTTGACATATCAATGCCTGTTAAGATATCTTTTGAATTTATATGTGCGTAATACATCTAATCCCCCTTATTGATTTGTACCGATACGGCGATATGCGTTTGCTGATAGAGTAACACCAGTCGCTTTTCCTGTGCCTATTTTGAAAGTTAAACTATTTTTTGCAGGAATTATAACACCTCCAGCTGCTCGATTATAATAACCAGATGTAGGCATGGGTGATATAGAAGCTATATCTAAATAATTGTCCTCACCAAGAACATCAGAAGTAATATATCCACGTGTCCCTGTTGTGTTTGAACTTAACGCAATCGTATAAGAAACCAATACTTCATAATTATAAGTATCGTTCGGAAGGTAATCAGACAAGTCTATAGTGTACGTTCCAACTGCTGTTGCGGTACTTAAAGTCGCTGTTTTGCTTACCCATTGTCCATCAATAACTTTAGAATTAATATCAACTTTATTTGCTAACTGCTCCCCAATCCTACCTGCATCAATCAAATTAGCATTTTGTACTGTTTCTCCTACGTAGAAGTATAAGTATAATCCGCTGTCACTTGTTTCGATACCTGATTTTGTTGGGTCGGTGGTGATACCAATATAACCATTATTTAAAGAAGATGCATTTGAATTACTCAAAGCACCACTTGAAGAACTCGCTTGTGGAATATTTACGCTAGAATATGGTTGTATTGCGGCATAACTATTTGAAGCATAGTGAAAACTCGCATAATAATCTTTTGTTGTATCTTTGGTCATTAGTCCTAAAGCCATTCCGTTACCATTGATAGCCTTACCACTAGCCAAGTTAGTTTTCAACGGCAACCTAAATGTTTCATTCGCCGTATTCAAGACAAAATCGTAATCAGTGTATGTTTCAGTAGATAACTTAACACTTACACCTGCTTTTGTTTCTGTGCCGTTGTATATTTTTAATAACAAGTCATAAACGGCAGGATATGTTGCTTTTGAATTATATTGACCGTTTGAACGTAGCCAAGAAAGATTGTTTAATTCATATTCTGAATACTTATAATCAAGTAATGAAAACGGATTGTTCAACTCAATTTCATTTATAATATTGTTTTCTGTTTCACTTCCTGTTGAAATCTGAATGAAGTAAGGGTATTGGATTGCTTCTGGTTGAACTGTGTCACTGTTGCCATAGATTGCGTTTGATGAGGAAGCGTTGAAGACCAAATTATCACCTGCTTTTGACGAACCACTGGAGGTCGCTGCGTTACTTGTACTACCCGCACCCATGTTTACACTTAAAGCGCCGTCATTCTCGGTATCATTTAATATGCTGGCACGTAACCTCGAAAATCCATTAATATTTGGCAAGCCAGCATCAACCGTCATACCTAAGTTCTGCAAATCAAACAAGCCTTGAACATTAACTATCGTAGGAATGCGGACTGAAATAATCTCATCACCACTATAATTAAATACAAATTTACCCACTTGTCCAAAAGCTGACATTGTTTTAGCAGTCTGCCATTCTTCCTCTGTGCAAAGTAATGACGGATGAAGTGTTGTAATTTGTTGTAATCTATTCAAAAACGGTCGCGTATTAGTGTTGATATCAACTATCTGACCGTTAAGATATCTTCTCAAGCCTTTTGTTTCATCAACATAGAGTGTCATACCGATGTCACATATTTCAAGACCACCACCATTACATTTTTCATCAATAATATCCCAATTATTGTTTAAGGCATCCGTGATCGAAAAAGGCACTTTTTCATCTGCCGTCACATCATACTTAAATAAGTTTAAATTTTTTGTGTAAGTTGACATTTTTAATTCCTTTATATTTGTTAATAATCTATTGACATTTTAAATTTTCTAATTCTTAAAATTTAATCCTCATTTTATCGATTTGAGTATTCTTAAAGAAACTTAATAAATACTTGATTTTTAAAATTTTCTAAGTTCATTTTTTGACTACTTTCAAAAAGCAGAGCAATTTAAAATAACTTAATAAACTCTTGACAAACAGAATTTATTAAGCTCAAAAAATTCACCTAATTTTTGCACCCCATTTAAAAAGGGTTGACTTTTATTACTCCCCATCTGCACGTATATAAAACGATATATACTATGATATATATCTTGAATCGAAATTTTAACTTTGTTAAGAAATGTTACAAACCGACTCAACAAAATACTAATAGCCGATAGCAATTACACATCCTCTATGAAAACCCCCTTTATAACCGATAGTAAAAGAAGTTGTTGTGTTATTGGATAGTAAAAAGATTTGAGGTGTATAAGAAGGTTGTCCAAGTGTTTGAACTCCCATAGTATAGACATAATCCTCAGAACTAAAAGCAACATTAAAAATATTTTGTACTGAAGCAGATACAGTTAACCAATTAATTAATAAACCATTACTAAAAATCGATACTATTAAAAATTATAAACAAAAAGGGTTGACTTTTTTCTGAAGTCGTGTTATAATGAAAGAAAAAAAAAGGAGCAAGACATATGACAGCATTAAAAAATGATAACTACTTTGAAACCATTGAATTACTTACAAATGAACAAAGAGATTCTATTAAAAACAACAAGAAAGATTACATTGTTCTTGATGTGAGAGGAAATGAAATCGAACTAAGTTTAACTAATCAGTTCCCTACCAAGAAGTTCATTGACGGTGAAGTTACCGTTTTTGATAACGACCATTTTGAAGAATTAGTTGATAATTATGAACAAACAGGTAAGAAATTTTACTTGACAAGATAATAGGTTCTACTTAAAATACAGGTAATGCATGAAAGCATTTTTCAAGGAGATTAACATGAAAGTTAATAAACATATAAAATTAAATAATGGTAAAATAGCGATTGTAACCAAACAAGAGCATCAATTTTCTGATTTAGAAAAGGAAATTTTAAAAATTTTAGCTTTGAATGGTTATTATGAATTAGAACAATCTGAATATTGTAAAGATGTCAATAAAGCAGAAGAAAAAGCAGAGGCTATGTATAGACTCTTAAATTTAGGTTTAGTGGAAGATAATGAAAATTCTGATGATTTTACAATTCATACTGTAAAATCAGAGGAAGTGGATTTATTCTTTTTACAAATTTTAAATGAGGGAATATAATGAAAGTTATACAAACCCATGAATTTAAAGACGGAAAATTTATCTTTACAAGAACTGTTTCTGAGTTTACAGATTATGAAATAGAAGTTCTTAGAAAAGTATATAAGAACCAAGGATTATCTGCTTATGCAGATGAGTTTGTCGCTAAGTATAATGCCGTAATATATAATCTTATAAAAATTGGATTAATTTATAAAGATTATGAAATACCTGCAAAAGGAACATATTATCAAATGTCAGATTGTGTTAAAGATATTTTAGGAGAATTATAAATGCTCGAACAAATGATGGGAATTTTAAATAACATGGCAGAAGATGGTAATGTTAAGGCTTTAAAAGTTCTTGTTAATGCTATGAAACAAGGAAGTAGAATTTATATGTTGAGATACAAAGGAAAACCAGTAACATTCTATATCAATACACATGATGCTGATTTTTCAAATGGTTCTACAGTTTATTTGGATACAGATTCAACACAACCAATATGGACTACAACAGATTTAATTACTGCTGTTCATGCTAAGTATATCGACACTCCTTGGTTTAATTCTTCAATGGAAACACCAACTTATCTGCATAATTGGGATCTGCAAGATATTGAGGTTGTAGATAATTTTGGTAAAGTTTATAATCGTAAACTCTTAAAAAATAAAACAATAGCTATTCTTTATTCTAAAATTAAAAAGGATAATGGTTTACTTTCTCAATTGCAAGATGAAAAATGGGCTAACACTTATTGGTACAGCCTTTATGATCAACAACACATCTTACAGGAAATGAAAGAACTATACCAAAAACGACTAAAAGGTACAAGGTTAATCTCAATTAAAGGAATGTCTTTATGTGATTTATATTCTTATAGAAAAGAATTAGTTCAAGAAAAATGTAAGAAATTAACCAAAGGTAAATCTATTAAGGCTATACAAAAGAAATTAGATTCTGTAAATAAGAAAATAATAAAGTTAGGTGGTAGATAATGAAAATATATTTAATGCATGAAATACATTATGATTTAGATATTGACTGGTATAATGTATATCCATATAAAAATAAAGATACAGCTTTAGAGCATATTTCTAATGAAGTAAATGAACCATTGGAAGATATAAAAGAATATTTTAAAGAACATAATGAATATAAATCAGGTAAATATGTTTATAAAATAGAAGAAAGTGAGTTACAATGATAAAAATAAAACAAGAAAGAAAACTCATAAACGGTTTTAGAGCACTGAACATTAAAGATGATGTTTATGGTAAGCAATGTAGAAAAGATGTTCTAAGATTGACTACCCAATATGGAGATGATTTATATTTAGATATAGAAAAAGATGGTACGATATCACTTTGGTCAAACTCTTTAGAATTACATGTAGATACCGAGGTATAAAAATGAAATCAATAGAAATAAATGAAAAACTAAATAATTGGAAATCTTTAAATCAACAAGTATCTGACTTATACAATCAGTATGCTAAACTTTCTAAAGAATCAGTGGAAATAGAAAAACAATTAACTCAATATTTAATTGATAATAAATTATATTTACCAATAGAAAAATTAAAAGATTACATAGGTAAACCTTTTAAAAGAATTAATTACGTTTATCAAGATAAAGATAAACCGTCTAAACTCTTTTCTGATAGGGCTTTTTATGGTGCTATTAAAGACACTTCTGTACCTCTTACAGAAGAAGTAATTGAATTCTTAAAATCTGATAATTGTTTTTATAATGTTTTAGGATTTTATGATATTTTAAAAGATAGTAAATCGTATGAATTTTATGAAGAAACAAAATTTGAAAAACTATTGAGAGGTATATAATGAGTGAATTAAAAGAATTTGATATAGATATTTTTAAAAAGATTACATATAATTTTAATGTCTTAGCTCATTCTTATGAAGAAGCAAAAGAAAAAGCATATAAAATATATGAACAAGCAGAAAATAATGGTACTATAAGCGAATACATTTATGATTGCGATATAAAAGTAGATGAAGAATTTTAAATGAGGTATAAATATGAATCAAAAAGCAAGAAAATTATCAAAAGAAATTGAAAGTAGGGAAAAATTAAGACAAAATCTTTTAGAATCACAAGAAAAACAATTAAAACAGTTTGATGAGGAAACCAAACATTTACAACAAAGATTGGAAAATACATTAAGAACTGAAAATCCGCTATCAAAGGCTACAAATGCTTGGTGTAGAATTACAAATGCTTTAATTCGTAAATATAAATTCATGACAGAACAAGACCCAAATAAAGCCTTGAAAGATTTAACAAGAATTGAGGGTGCTTTACTTGCAGGTGGATTTTTAACAGAACAAGAATTAAAGGAAGCATTATGAATACAGCAGTAATTAGATTAACAAATTGTCAAGACTGCCCCTACTGTGACCATAATGGAATGTTACAAACGCGTCCAAAATATATATGTGAAAATAAAATGGTTTATGGCAGAAACAAAGTGGATGCTAAATATTGGTATGACCAACCAATATTAGCACCTGTTAATTCTAAAAGTGGAAAACAAATAGACATACCTGATTGGTGTCCAATATTAGAGAAACAAGTAAGTGTAGAAAGTTAAAAGGATATGTAAAATGAAAATAGGTGCATTATTTGTAACTAAATATGGTGATGTTTTTCTTGTTACGGAAATCAATAACGAGAATGTAATCTTCAAATGTATTGAGCAGAATACAGTGTCTTATTATCCGAAAGATGAAATATTTACTTGTGTTGAAAATGATTTTACGATTACTGTAAGGCCAATAGAGATGTATAATATTATTGAATTTAAGAAGAAGTTAAAATATAAATTACATCTAAAAAGATTAAAAATGGATATAGATAAATATAATGAAGATATAAAAATTCTAACGGATAATATTGAAAAAGCTAAAAAGGATATAGAAATATATAATGAGAAAGTGAAACAGGCTTAGGAAGGTAAATAATGGAAATAAAAGTTGGACAAGTTTGGAAAAATGATAAAGATGAAAAATTCTATATAAAAGAAGTCTGTAATAAGGATTCAACTAACAGCAGAGTAACATTTGTATCTTTACAGAATACTGATGAATACTTTGCAGGAGAGGTTGGTTCTTGTTCTTATGAATGTTTTATGTATCAAACAAATAATTTAAAACTGATTGAAGAAAACTTTTCTATCTCAGAAGAATTAGACCTTGAACTTAAAATAAAATCTAAAATACAAGATATAGATTATTATAAAACAAAAATTAAGGATTTACAAAATAAGATAGGTACAATCAAACAAGACATAGATAAACTTTATGATAAATTAAAGGAAATAAATCCAGATAATAATTCTGTTGTAAAGTTTAAAGGAAGTTATTTAACCGATATTGATGTAAAAGAAGCTGTTCAAGAAGTCTTGGATGAACGCAAACAAAGAAAAGAAGAAACAATAAAAAATGCAAAAGAATGGTATGAGATAACATGTCCTTCTTGTGGTAAGACTTATAAATGTACCTATCAAGATAAAGGTACTCATTGTTATAATTATATAACAGAAGAGGGTATTGATATTATAGGTACTATTGAAAGTGGAGAATTAGAGTGTCCTAATTGCCATGAATGGTACAAAGAAGAAAAATGGAATTTTAAGGAGTGTGATACAAAATGATAAAATTAGGAAAGAAAGTATTAGTTAGTGACCCGTCTTATGAGAAAGGTACTTGGTGTACAGGGATTGTAGAAAATGTAAAAGAGGGTAATTATATTACCGAAGTAGTTTATTGTAAAGATCCTCATCCATTTTTCTACAATAGAGTTGTAGAATTAAAAGCAATTTTAGAAGGTGTTGATAAAGAGTCTTTGAATTGGGAAATAACAGAAGCAGATATTGGTGTTGATTCAGGTCAATGTGGTATTTATGATTATGAAGCTGTAAAAGATATTATTGGTACAGGTGAGCCTGACGAAAAAGATACTTTTTATGGACAGGCTTGTCAATGTACTGATGCCATAGAACAATACAAGGAATTAAACGGTTATGGTGTAGTTTCTCGTTCAGGTATAGGTGATGGTAATTATGATTTGTACATTGCTAAACAAGGTGACCAAGTTGTAGGAATAAAAGTCGTATATATAGTGGAAGAATAAAAAGGAAATGTGAAGTTATGGGGTTACGTGCTTTTAGTAGACATGCCATAGAGCAACAATTAGCTTGTATAGATAAGTATAGAAGACTTAGAATACTATATAACAGAACCATGGTATATAGTGATAGACCTTTTTATTTTAAGTATTGGGCAAAACATACGTACCAAACAAATTTAGGTCTAAGAACTTTTGTTTGTACCACAGTAAATAAAGATACTTCTGAAGAATTTATGAGATTTTATTATGAAAAAGATGATGTTATTCTTTTCAAAATAGAAATAAATAAGGAAAGATATAACTTTGAAGGCAATTCCATGAATGAAGAACAAGCATGGTTAGCAATACATGAATTAGAAGAATTAAGCTATAAAGAATTGGAGAAATATAATGGTAACTAAATTAGATGAATTATATGAAAAAAGAAGGGAATTACAAAGACAAATACATGCTTTAGATTCAAAAATAGATGAAGAAACAAAAGCCAATGAACAAAGAATGTATGAAAATCGTTGTAAACAATACAAACAATCTTTTATAAAAGATATTAAAATCTTTAATAGCAAATATATAGAAAGAGAAATAAAATTCGGCATTGAATTAAGAACACCTCATTATATTATTTATTTTTCTCAAGATAGAAATTATTGGCAAGCAGAAATAACAGATTTACATAAATCTAAATTTATTGTATCTGTAAGTTTATATAAAAAAGAAATAAAAACAGTTAAACAAGCATTAGATGATATAGCTGATACAATAGTGGAATATGAATTTGAAAATGATTTTGCAGGTGTAGGATAATTACAGAAGAAAAATTTAAAAAAATTAGCAAGGAATAAATAATGAACACAGAAATAAAAGATCTTAATCAATTGAATGAAGTCTTAACTCAGTGGTTATCAACAGACGACCTTCCTGATAATCAAACGGTAGAGGTGCCTTTATATGTTATAAAGGAATTTATGCACCAAGTTCAGGATAACATGTATTTAAGTATGTTGAAAAACAAAAAGGCAGAAATAGAAAAACAGATTAGAAGAATGGAGAAATGGAATTACAAAAAGGCAGAAATAAAAAAAAAACAGATTAGAAGAATGGAGAAATGAAAATTATGGTAAAGAATGAAATATATATAATAGATTGGCAAACCAAATACCAAAGACCAGAAGAATATTTACATAGTAAAGAATTTACAGATTTTGAAAAAGCAAAATCATTCTTACAAAAACTTAGAGCAAACGAAGATGTAGTTTATATTGAAAAAGATGCTATATGTGTTCATGATGAAGCAGGTAGATTCGTTCGTTATGAAGAAGTTCCAAGAGAAGGATTTACAGCAATTCAAACTACTCCAAACTGTATTAACAATTTTGGAGTAATTGACCACTTTTTACAGTTTGAAGAGGGTACATTTTATAAGTTTGAACTTTTAGTTAGAAATACAGATGGAGAAAATATTTTATTTCCAGAAAGATGTTCCAATACCAATAGAAATATCCTAATTAAATCTTGGTATGTAGATACAAAAGATTATTATGAAAAAATTAAACATGAGATGGTTACATTATCCAATATAACAGGTGCTAGATTATATGTTACATTAGATAGAAAAGATAATGTTAAACTATGTCAAGCTTTAATAAAAGCATATACAGACGATTTAGTTGCTATTGTAAATAAGCAAAAACCGTCAATTAAATCTATTTCTAAAACATTTGCATCTGAAACATCTAAAGTTGAAAATAGTTCTAAGACAGCAAAAACTTTAATGTGGGATGTAGATACAAAACAAATAGAAATAGTTAATCATGTACATGAATATATAAGAAGTAAAGGACAAGAACCATTTACTTTAAAAACCAAAAAAGGTTATCATGTATTTTGTTATAGAAAATTTAATCATGCTGATTGGTTAGATTGGTGTGTTGAACATGAATTTAAGTATGCTCACTTTGAAAATAGAGTACCTGTAAAAGATTATAGAATAAGTTTTGCAACAAGATTTAAAGAACTTGTATCTGTAAAAGAAAATGAATTAGGACTTGTTTATCATCCTATGAAATCGTGTAAATAAATGATTTCATTCGGTTAATTTCGTGCTATATTAATGGCATGATAAAGAAGATTGAACCTATCTGTAATTATTTAGAACATCGACATAAATATGTAACTTATCCGAAATTCAAGAAAAGGTCTAAGAAGTCTTTCCAAGAAATTTTGGAAGAGTTGCAAAAGAACTTAAAATAAATTAAGTCAAAATGACTTGGTTGTGCTACAATGTTATTAAAGGAGTAGCACATGCACAGATGTCCTTATTGTGGAAGTAAAAACCTATATAAATCAGGCTTAAATGCCAAAGGACAGCAACGGTATTTCTGTAAAAACTGTTGTAGAAAGAGTGCTGATGGTGTAGATTATATAAAGGATAAGGTCTGTCCGTCATGTGGCTCACACAATATCAAAAGGGCAGGGTTTGACCGATACGACCACTTTCGTTATGCTTGTAAAGATTGTAATAAATACTTTTCAGACAAGACGAAATCACCTAATAAGATTGCAACCTGTCCATACTGTAACGCAGACACGATTGTTAAGGCAGGTAAAACAGCGATAGGGACTCAAAGATATAAGTGTACTACGTGTAATAAATACTTTAGTGAAAAACGACCGAAGAAACCACGTCCTACTTATGCAGCCCACTGTCCTAAATGTCATCATGACGAGTGTTATAAATCAGGAAAGTATAAGGATAGACAGGTATATAAATGTCCGATTTGTGGACATAGATTTGTCGGTAAATCAACTTATCATATCGTTACTGAACAACTTACTTTACAGATACAGGGTATGTATCGTATCGGAATGAAAAAACGAGCGATTGCGAGGATGACTAACGTTTCACTCACTAACGTTCGTAAATTAACTCATGGCATGAAAATTCCTAATCTTAAAGAAAGGATTATTATTGCACTTAAAAATGGTTCACTTATTAAACGTATTGCAAATGAATTACATACGACAACGGCATACGTCCGTACAATAATGAAGAATGAATTAGAACCTATGACGTTGACAGAAACACAAAAACGAACTATAATTGAGTTTAGTCGAATATTTAAGTTATCGAGAATACAAATTAGAAATTTAGTTCCATTAAACGTAGTGGATAGAGAGAAATTATTGATTAGCATGGAGAATTAAAAAGATGAGTTGTCCTCATTGTGGTAGTGAGAATGTGAAGAAAAATGGTTTATTACCGTCAGGTAAACAGAGATGGTATTGTAATGACTGTAAGAAGTATTGGTCTTTCGGAGTAGAGCCTATTAAACCGACAGCAGACGGGAAACATTGCCCGTATTGTGGTGGTGCTTTAAAATATAATGGGTGGAACTCGTCAGGCACACGTAGATACGCTTGTAAAGAATGTGGAAAACGTTGTTCGGGTGAAAATCCTACCAAACGTCTGCCTGTACATTCAGAAATACCATGTCCGTATTGTGGAACACACAACGCAAGGAAATTAGGGCAATTAAAAGATGGAACAAAAAGATATCAATGTAATGAGTGTGGCAAGGGTTTTTCAGCTAATACCGTCATTTCTAAACCTGTAAATTTAACATGTCCGTCTTGTGGAGGTAAACATATTCACCGTTCAGGACACGATACAACCACAGGTAAACAACGTTATAAATGTGCGGATTGTAACCGTAAATTTGTCGAACATCCGACACAACGTTTATTTCAAAAGCACGAAAAAGAGTGTCCCTATTGTCATCACATCGGTGCGAAAAAGAGTGGTAAATCACACGGAAAACAGTATTATATCTGTTTAAACTGCAATACAAAGTTTTTAGAAGGTGGGACACGCCGTCATATTAGAAAGACAGAAAAAGAACGTATCCTACAAATGATGAAACAAGGCATCACACGTTTAGATATAGCTAAGGAATTAAATATTTCGGTAAAGACGATTTATAATTTTCTCAGTAAATGTGAAGAATACCGACATATAGCAGAAAGACATAAACATCTTCAGCAGGAACGTGCCGTAAGACATGAAAGATTAGAACATCTGTATAAAATTAAAGAGAAAAAAGTACAACGATTTATGCCTTATAACAGAATACCTTACGGTTTTTTCTGTGGGTTTATGAAAGCCGCAAAACAATATCTTGCAGGAGAATTAGAGAAATCGGTGTTTGACAAAATGATGACAGCTTTAACCGTTAAAGAGTTTGAAAAAGTAAGTTTAACAGAAGAAGAACTAATATATAAACAAAACAAAAAGAAAGCCTGTATGGCTATAATGAGAGGTATGCCAACAAATTATATTTCAAGATATAATGTAACTATGGCTGATATTAAAGCTTCTTTACAAAACTTATATAAGAAAGAAACACTGACACCTGAACAGAAAGATACTATCGTGAAGTTCGGTGTTGGATGTCGTGTGCCTGTTGAATATTTAGCACCATACGTGCCTTGTTCCCAAAGATTATGTAGGAATATCTTAAAAAATTACACAATTCCTGCACCAAAAGAACATAAAGTAAGTGAACACGAAAAGGCATTTGATAAAATATGGTTAGATAAATTTTTAGGTGTTTAGTATCCAAATGAAATGTAGTTAAAACCCCGTACAGCATCTATATGAGTGGTTAGGGTTCTATTGCTATGGCTGTTTTAGCAAGTCCATTAAGAAATGCAGGTGGATTTAGTTACCTATATCAAACATGTTTAAGGATACGTAAATTAAGTTAGAATGTTGGATATTATTGGGTTTTGATGACGAAGATTTTAGAAAAGCCGAAGCAAGCGGTGTTTCAAACACTCAACTTTAGAAACAGGCAGGAAATTCTATTGTCGTTAATGTTTTAGAGGGCATATTCAAAGAGTTAGTATCTGAATACATTGTACCCTCCTAAAACGCCCAAAATATCTTTTATGACACCACCTTGATTATAACACGTTTTCAGGCTTTTATCAATATCCAACAAGTATTATAGTCAAAGCATAGCGTGCCCCACAAGAGATTGAGCTTATATTAAAGGTGGCAAGACATGCATGAGAATAACTACATAACGACATGGTAGTAGAAGTCGTAAAGTCCGACACACTGTAACCGTTTCTTTGAATACTCACATACGGTAAGGAAGAATAAGTTGTAGGAAAGTTTAATGTTTTTATTGCAAAGGTTGAAGTATTTCCATTTGAATATAGCCAAGATATAATAACGTTGTTACTAATAAAAAAAGAGGTTTTAAAAACCTCTTTATACTTGACTATGGAAAGTTCTTGAAATAACGTCATCTTGTTGTTCTTTAGTCAACTTGATAAAGTTTACTGCATAACCTGAAACTCTAACTGTTAATTGAGGATATTTTTCAGGATGAGCTTGTGCATCTAACAAAGTTTCTCTGTTGAAAACATTTACGTTTAAGTGATGTCCACCCTTTTCAACATATCCGTCTAATAAATTTATTAAGTTTTCTTCTTGTTGTGTAACCATAAAAATCCTCCAATATATTAAAATACTTCCTATATTTTAATTAAAAAAATCCTTTTATGTCTCTATTCTTTAAGAAGGCTCTAATTTTATATTAAAATATATAGCTAAAATTTTGGGAGGCTTTATGGCACATACTTGGACATGGGAAAAACTTGCTAATAACTCTTATAGACTTAATCCAAAATCCAGAGGACCAAAATATCCATACACTCCAAAGTGGGAAACCATAGAGTTTACGTCAGGACAAAATAAAGGACAAAATGTAATTGTTCCGTATGTAGGAACAAAGACACTTTTAATATCTTTGAGAGCATGGGGTGTAACACAATCAGCTTTACACGCAGTTACGTTATTATTCCATGACGTTGATATTCAAACCACTAATCCAAATGACCGTAATTACTTTCAAATTCAATATAATGGACAGATGTATTGGATACATAAGTTAGATAGACGTAGAAATCCTTTGACAGCCCGTTGCTCTTGCTTTACAGGGGATACGAAAGTTCTTTTAGCTGACGGTACTGTTAAGACGTTTAAAGAGTTAGAGGGAACCCTTTTCCGAGTTAATTCTTTTGACAAAGAAACAAATCAATTCGTAATAGCCAATGCGGGTAATAGTAGTGTTAAGAAGTTTAATGCAGAAGTGATTGAATTGACCTTCTCAGATGGTTCAAAAGTAAAATGTACCCCTGACCATAAATTTTATCTTACCAACACCGAAATTTGTGAAGCAAAAGATTTATTAGGGAAAACCGTATTGTCTATAAATAGAGATTTAACTGTAACCGAAATTAACCCTTGTGGTAAGGAAGACGTTTATTGTTTAACAGTTCCTGAGTATGGAAATTTCTGTTTAGAAAACGGGGTGACCGTTGCGAATTGTAAGGATTTTATTTTCACGTGGGCTTGGTATAACTACTACAACGCACATTGTTTATACGGTCCACCACCGAAACCATATAAAAAGAAAACTAATAGAAAACCGAGAAACCCTCAAGGTATGCCAGGGATATGTAAACACGTCTATAATGTGTGGGCATATCTAAGAAATTCAGGTTTGACTATGAACTAAAAATTATAAACGAAAAGGGTTGACTTTTTGCTTTGTAACGGTTATAATTATCGTTGTAAAGGAAATTTTTAATTAAAATAAAAGGAATATAAAATTATGATTAGAAACAAAGAAATCATATGGTACAAAAGAGGACATAGATAATGAAGAATATTAATGAATTGTTAGCCATGTATGAAGACGTAGTATCTATGGCAGATTTCAAAGCAAGGAAAAGTGGTGAAAAGGTAGATAAAGAAGTTAAGCAAGACGGTAAAAAACATATCGAAATCGTTGACGTGACTTTCAAATATATAGAGGGTAATAATAGTGTGTCTATTATTAAGTTGAACCAACCATATCCTTATGAAGAAGCACAAAAGAAAATAAACGAATTAGATTATTATACATGGAATGCTGAACCTACTATGTTTTACGGTGGCTATAATAAGAGTGATTACATTGCTAACATTTTAGTTGACGGTGAGCCTGATACATACAAAGGACATATTGATTTCGGTGATGGTAAATCAAACGTATTAGCTGTAAATATTAAATATAATATGCAACACTATCTTGGGGATGACTATGTAATTGATGCCCCTGACATTCCATATGATTATGAAGTTTTTAAATCAAAATATGGTACAAGAGAAGAAAACGGTAAAAAATTTGTTAATGATAATAAACAAGAATTGCCAAAAGGTACAGACTATTCAGCTAAGTCTATTGATGAAGTAGCTGTTGGTGATATATTCTTCCAATCTGAGTATTCTTCATATTCAAGTTCTACATACTATATTTTCTGTCGTGTTACGAAGAAAACTAAATCAAGTGTATGGTTAGAAGAATTGAAAACAAAGAAAATTAAAAACGTTGATTATCAAAATGGACGTTTAGAAGATATTTTCTATGCAGTTCCGTCTGACGAAGTTTCTACGGAACAAAGACTTTACGGTGTTGATTATAGTAAACCGTTTAGACTTTCTCTCGGATATGATAATAAATTACAATGCTCACAGGGTTCAGGGTATAGAAAAGAAGTTTTGTATGCTTGGAAAGGAAATGCTATGAAAGAAAGTTATAATCAACCCTCAGTTTATGCAAGATTAAACGAAGAATTTGATAAATTTTTAGAAAATGATGACGAAATCGTGGTTACACGTTGTAATAATTGCTTTACATACTACAATCCTGATGTTAAGGAATGTTCAAACTGTCATACAGATGTGTATTTAATGGATATGACAAAAGCTGATTTAGAATATCAAGGTATAGATATTGATAAAATCTCGATTGAAGAAAATTATATTGAAGATCATAAAGAAATAGTTAAAGATGAAAGAGTAGATGAATCTTTAAACGAAGAAAAAGAGAAACTTGATATTCGTGAACTTATTGAGGGTTATAATTTTAGCATAATTAAAACAAGAGTTCCTGAAGTAGAAGTTTTAAAACAAGTAAAAGGTAATGAAAACTTTTTTGATGCAGAAGAATATGAAGAAGAAGTAGGTAAACCTTGTTTTGTTCTTTACGATAACGTAAGAGATGAAATAAGAGCAATCTTTTTAGGAGAAACTCTAACTGCTGAATTAAGTCTAAACATAGCAGAAAACCTTGAAACCTTTATTAATGATAGTATTTGGGAAGACGTTGTAGATAACTTTATTCCTGATGAAGATAGAAAAGATATAAAGGATTTTGCTGAACTTTCTGCTTATTTAAAATCTCACGATACAGGTGTTTCAGAATGGGAAGCTACCGTTGTTGAGATGATAGCGACAGCAAACAAAGACCTATTCAAAGAAATTACAGATATGAAAGAAGAAGATTTTAAAGATACCTTTGGCATTAATGAATCACTTGAAGAAAATCACGATGATAAATATCCAAAAATGCTTACAACACTTGTTAAAAAATGTTGGTACGGTAACGGAAGATTTGCAAGAAACGGCAAATGGTCAATCGGTTTAGGTGGATATGACCACGGTTATGAAGTATATTTTGATGGAGATACAATTTGTCAAATTAAGCCGAATAATAAAGTTTACTTCGGACGTGGTGAAGAAATAAAAGAAATCTGTGGTTATACCGTAGAGCAAATAATGACTGCTTTAAAAGAAGTTGAGCCTGAATTGGAGAAAGAAATAATGAACATGTTTGAAGAATTAAACCTACAATTTAAGCAACTATTAAAGGAAGAAAAAGAAGGTGAAGCTGATAAAGAAACTTTAAGAAAAGGTCTTTTAGGCTTTCTTAACCAATTTGGTAATAATTTGTCTATAAATGATATTAAAGATACAAGGGAATATGCTCCACATCTTACTACTTTTGAAATAAATGAACCAGTTAAACCGTATGAAAACACACGTGAATTTGCAATCACGGCATCTGACACTGTACTTAAAAATGCTATACAAGAATATATAGAAAATGAAGAAGATGAAATGGGTGGATATGCTGTGTTAAATAAATATGGTTATCTTGATAGAGGTAATGCTGAATATTTTATTCAACCTGAATGGTTTGAAAAATATTTTGAAAATGATTCTCGTGAAATTTTTGATGAATATTTAAACGAAGAATTTGATGAGATTATTAACTTCTGTGAAGAACAAGGTTTAGACTTAGCCGAATTTGGTGTTGATGTTGAAAACGAAGACGTTGAAAAATACGAAGAACTAAGAGAACAGTTTGTTGAAAATCGTATGAATCATATTGGTAGAGGTACGGATGCCGTTTATGAATATATTAGTATGTATGACGATGTATTATTAAAAGAGGCCTTTGAAAAAGGTGCTAAAATTAAAGCCGATGCAATAGCAGAACAGTATTTTACAGAAAATATGATGGAAGAAGTATTTGCATCTGTGGAAGAAGTTGCTGATTATTTTGATGGAAATAATTTTTATTGGATATTAGTTTTATAGAGGTGAATATGAACATATTTGAAGAATTAAATAATAAACTAAAAGCTCTTCTTGATGAAGAGATTATTAATGAAAATAAACCTATAGAGTATAAAGGTTATAAAATATATAATACAGATAAAGAAACGGTTTTTGTTAATAAAATAAATGACGGTTATAATGTTTGGACTTTAGGGAATGTTATAAAAAACCCAAAAGAAGTTATAGATAATATGGATCAATATACTAATGAGGGTGGAAGTACATTTGTTCAAACTGAAAAAGAATTACAAGATGAATTAAAGGCTTTTGGTATTACAGAAAATCTTAATGAAGGTGAAGTAATTTCTTTTGCCAAAGCAAAAGCATTGAAAGATGCTGAAAAGGCTGTTGCGGATGCTTCTGATGAAATTATTCATCTGACAATAGAGGGTGTAAATACACAGAACTATTCTATTGACGGTACAGCCGTTTTAGAATCAAGTGTTTTATATGATTTTAAATATTTACAAACACTTTTCTATGCTTTAGACAGACTTCAAGAGGGAGAAAACATTCCTTTAAAATATAAAGCAGGAATGATTGTAGAGGAAAACGGAGAAAAAGAACGTTTTGTTCACGAGGGATATATTACAATCGGACAAGGTTCTGAACAAGCAAATATGTTAAATGAACTTGGACCTTATATGGATAAAGTAAGTGGCAAAACTGCCGTATTTGACGGTGACATAGTTCCATCCGAAACAGATGTACAAAAGAAAATTATTGAATTAAGAAAACATCTAAATCAAGAAAAAGAAAATAAAACAAAAGCCGATTTAGCACCTGCAAAAGATTATTCAAACGGTGGTAAAAAATTTGGTCCTGATGCAGAAGTAGGAGATATACTTTATTACTCATTCAACTACGGTTCAACTCAGCATTATTTCCTTAAAGTAATTGAAAGAAAAGGTGCATCTGTTAAATTAGCTTCGTTAGAAAAATCAACAGATCTCATAAATGACGATGACGGTAGAGTAGTACCCTCAAACATTGTACGTCCTGATAACCTTGTTGACGGTAAGACTTTTAGATTACATAAATCAAAAGGTAGTTGGGATGAGGTGGTTTGTAAAGTAGACGGCAGATATTGCTACTATTGGGACGGTAAACCAAAAAGAGAAACCTACATGGATTAATGGGAGAAATTAATATGTACATGTGTCCTCAATGTGGAAAAGAAATAGATACAGAAGTATGTGAATGTGGTTTTGATATAAACGAAACACTTGGATGTGCTTACAAAATATCAGGAAACTGTGTTCATACAAATAAAGAATGTAATGTTAGAGGCTTAGATTACGAAGAATGTGAGATATATTTACATAAGGCAGGTATAGAATATGGAAACTAAAAAATTAAATAAACTTTTAGAAGAATATAATAAACAATATCAAAGAGTTATTTATAAAATGACTTATTTTCAAAATGAAGAACTTGGTGCTGAGGTTGTAGAATTTTTAGAAAGAAACATGTATCTTGGCACAGATTACGGTGTTGATGAAATGTACGGTGAAAACATTTTGAATTTAGTAGATAACTTTGACGTATTAGAATTAGATAAGAAAAAATCTGATGGAACAGAAATGACAAAAGAAGAACTTATAGAGGGTTTAGGTGACTTCTATCAAATGTTCCGTAACGGTGATATTGAATTAGCTATAAGGACAACAATGTAATGGAAATAATAAGAATATCTGATATGCCTGATGCGGCTTATCATAAAAATGAACCTTGGGGCATCCCAAAAATAGAAAACGTAGAATTTGACGGTAAAGATAAACTACCTAAAAACCTAAAGTCTGTTTTAGAAGACTACATAACAGTAACAGACGGAACAGATTATTGGGATGCTGTGGGTAAAAATATGGTTGAGATTATTTTAAAGGTAATTAAAGACTTTATTCCTGATTTCACAATGGAGTTTGACGAAGTATATCGTGGTGATTTATATGCCAATGCTGACATAGATAAACTCGTTGATTATGCAGAAAAATCTGATGACTTTATTATTGAAGGAAACCCCTTAAAGCATAAACTTGCTTTTGAGGTTATAGGCTCATTATTACATAAATCTTCACACTTTAAAAATAATATCTTTTTAGAACTTATGAATGAAGCTGTTAATCAAGAAAATGTTTATAAATGTTTGAAGATTGATTTAGAACAGTTTATAAATGATTATGATTTAGTCTTTGAGCCTGAAATTATGGATATTGATGAGTTACAATACTATGCTACAGATGATGAAAAGCATTATTACTGGATAAAAGAAAGCCCAGGACAACAGAAACTTGACTTAAAATATGAGAATTTCATTAGAGAAAGCATGTTTAAAGAAAGTTTAAATGATGTAGCATATAAGGATAAAATGGATAGTAATACCATAAAGAAATACATTAAAAAGATTTCTCAATAGAGTTTGTAAATTTTTGTAACAAAAACTTGACTTTCTTAAAGAAATAAGTAAAAATATAAAATAGAATTTTTTTATTAAAGTATATAAAGGAAAAATTATGCTTAATTTACTTCATACATTTAATAGCTTTTATGCCCCATCACAAGAATGGGATAGCTTAATGTTGAGGTAAATTTTTAGAGTAATTATATAACATAAAAATCCACCTCAACGACATCGATTCAAAGCAGGTGGATTTTTAGTACATTGACAATTTCATATAGTATTTGGATACGTAGCTTAAGTTTAAAGCACTACCCTGTAGGTAGAAGATGCAGAAATGCCGTATCCGCCAAGATTATAAGTTAGGCAAATACTGAAAAGGTATTGTAAGACTATGCGTTCTCGTATTCAACGATTAAGAAATACGTACTGCTATGAATAGACCGTAAAGCAGGTAAAACGGGGAAAGTCTGAAAGTTTGTTATTTGTATCAGAGGAATGGAAAATAACCACGTTCCTGTCGTGTAATGCAGGTATTGAATGGGTGTGGGAAAATTTGGTTAATCCGCCTCGCTTGGGACGAGGAGATTGCACGTTCAAATCGTGTCACCCGTAAAGTTTTATGAGGTTTGGTGAGTTAATCCTGAAACTCACTATTTACAGTCTTGTAGCTCAGGTGGTTAGAGCGTTCCCCTGATAAGGGAAAGGTCAAGTGTTCAATTCAACTCTGAGCCATATTTTTTAATAGCCGATTGAGTGCCAAAAAGCCATAGTATAACATTTATAAGAGGAATAACGGTCCCACCATACGAATGTGCATGAAGTTCTATCAGAAGATTTTATTTCAACAAAATCACCACCACTTTCGGCAATAGCTGTTGTTATTCCAATTGTACTATATGAAATTTGATAGGTTAAAATTCTTTCTACACTATCTGTATAGCCGTTTGATTCTTCATAATATTCTCCCCACTGCATTATCAATGAGTTACTAAAAGTTGACAAACAAATCACTACGTGCTAAAATAGAAATCTAAAGCTCTCTCTTCTTATTTAAACAAATTTTGATCTGATTCTAATCAGGTCATTTTTTTTAGCCAATACCAATAAATTTTAAGTATTGGAATCCATATGAAAATATAACTTGGCACAAAAGGATTGATTTATCTATAAAAAAGACCTTGTATAGATATAGGACTTATCTGCATTGAAATCAAGATTATTGTTCAATTTTAGAGGTGAAATTCTTAAATAATTCAAACAATCGAAGCCTATTTTTTAATTAAAATAAAGGTTAATTTTTATATTCAACACTAAAGGAGCTTCGATAAAATGAATGATGAATTACTTATTAAATTGGGCTATAACGGTATTGAACATTTGGTTGCTCAGTTACAAACGTTAGACCAATATCAATTTCCAACAGAACCATTCAAACCCTCTCCTTCAGGAACAGGTGCAGTTTGGGGTAAAATTACAGGCAACCTTGAAGACCAAGCTGATTTAATTGCACGATTAGATTCACTTCAAACAACTATTGAGGCTGCTATCCTTGCAGAAATCGGTAATGCCTTTACTTATAAAGGTTCTGTTGCTACATATAATGAATTACCAACAGAGGGTAATAAAATTGGTGACATTTATAACGTAGTTGAAACAGGTGCAAATTATGCGTGGGACGGTTCAGGATGGGATAAATTATCCGAAACTATTGATTTAAGTGGTTACGTTGATAAAGATTTATTTGAAGAAACATTAAAATTATATTATGTAAAAGATGAGGTTGATAACCTAATCAACACTCTTAACTTATATTTAGAAAATAAAATAAGTGTAGAAGAAGCCGCTCGTATGATGGACATATCAGAAGTTAAAGGTTTAATTTCTGCTGAATCTACCGAAAGAGAAACTGCTATAAACGGGTTAAACACACTTATTCAAAATGAGGTTACTGCAAGAACTGAGGCCATTGCAGATTTAGATGAAAAGATTACGAAAGTATCAGACGATTTAACTAAACATCTTGAAGAAGCGACTGATGATTTTGCAACTAAGGAAGAATTATCACAAGCAGTTACCGATTTAGAAGGTGCTGATACTGTTTTACAAGCAAACATTGATAAAGTTGCAGAGGACTTACAGAAACACATTGAAGAAGCTGAAACAGGCTTTATTACAAACGCTCAGTTCAATGCACAGATTGAAGTAAGAGAACAAGCAGAAGCAACTTTACAGACAAACATTGATAAGGTTGCCTCTGATTTAGCTGAACACATGTCAGAGGCTGAAAGTCACGCTGCAACAAAAGCAGAGTTAGCAACGGAAGTATCTGCAAGAGAAAATGCCGACCAAGAACTTTCTGATCGAATTGGCACTATCGAGGGTAAGGATTTCGTTGAATACGTTGATATTTCTACGGAAGATGCACCAAACAGAAAAGCTATTTTATTAGATAATCATAACGCTATCTTCGGTAAAGATTTGAACGGTTCTGCACGTCTAATCAGTATGGTTTCAAAGTATGACGTTGTGGATTTCGGTGCTAAGTCTTTACATACGAATTTAAATACAAAACAGATTGTAACTATCAATGACGAACAGGCTGTTGTTACTGATAAAAACTTAACACAATTATTGTTAGCTGGTGATAATGTAGAAATAGTTAAGGACATTATTGTTGATCCTACTACACAATTTTCTTACAATACCTTTACAATAAAAGCAAATCTCAGTGGGTTAGAAACTAAACTATCTAAGGAAGAACAAGTAAGAGCCGAAGCTGATGCTGAATTACAGAATAATATTAACACGGTATCAGGTAGTGTGGCAGACTTAGATATAAAGATTGATAACCACATTGCTGAGGTTGCTGAAACTTATGCAACAAAAACGGCTTTATCTGCTGAGGAAACGGCAAGAACCGAAGCTGATAATTTATTACAAGGTAATATTGATTTAAAAGCTAATAGTACAGATGTTTACACAAAGGTAGAAACAGACGACTTATTAGAAAAGAAAGTTGATAAAGAAATCGTAAGTGATAACGGTAAAGCACTTATCTTCAACGAAGTTGACGGTGGTGGGGCTAAGTTTGAAGGTACAGACAGAGATTCATTTGCTGGTGTAAATGACATGGTTAACGGTGTTGGTGTTCAACTTTATAACGTTGATAAAACAACCAAAGTAGGTCCGAGAATTACTTTATCAAACGAAAGAGCAACCTATTCAGTAGATAAAACTGAATTAGGGGAAGAATATGAACTTGCTGTAAGAAAAGACCTTACTGAGTTAGAAAAAACCGTTAATGATAAGGTTGACGAGATAAATCTAAACTTAGCTTCTGTTTTCCATTATAAAGGTACTGTTGAAACTATTGATGCTTTACCTACTGATGCAAAAGTGGGTGACGTTTATAACATCGGAGATAAAGGTTATAACGTAGTTTGGTCAGGTACTGATTGGGATAAATTATCTGAAACATTAGATTTAGAACCTTATGACCTCGTTGCAGACAGAGAAGCCGCTGATGCCAAGATAATTTCTAAAATATGGAATCAAGCTGACTTAGACCAAGGTTATTTCCAAACTGTTTATAACCACGAAGTTGGTTCATATGCTAAGTTGTGGAACGAAAATGACGGTGGTGGTTCTCAGGTATTTGATAAGACAGCAAACACTATTTCATATGTAGGTACAAACTTAGAAGAAGGTAACGGTGCTGCTGACGGAGTAAACGTTCAAATTTACTCTAAGGATAAAACTTCAAATGAGGGTGTTAGAATTAACGTAAACACTCAAAAAGCATATTATCTTAAAGGTGCTTCAAAAGTGAACGTTGCTGAAAGAGAAATTGCCGTAAAAGAAGACGTAAATGCTATTCAAGCAAATATGGATACACTTCAAGCTAACGTTGATACTTCTTTGGCACATCAAGACGGTAACATTCAAGCACTTGTTTTACAAATGCAAGAATTACAGTCTAAAATCTTAGATTTGAAATCATTAGATTATGAAGTAGTTACTCTTTATGATGGTTCTGACACCGATTACGAAAACTTGGAAAAATCATTCCAATTATCAGGTGAAGTAACAGCTAACACAGTGGTTGATGGTAAAGCCGTAACATTAGACGAAGCAACTGTTTACTCTGCTTATATGGAAATGAAAGCAACTGAGGACATTACTTTGAATGATACGGTTGCATCAGGTATCGTTTATAAAACTAACTCAGACGCTATGTTTAAACTTCATGCTGACGGATACGTTTCAATTAGAAATTGTACGTTTACTCCTGAAGTTGCATACAACGGTATTGAAATAGGTTTGGATACAGGATTAGCTAAGTCTATCATAATAGATAACTGTAAATTTGACGGTAGTTTCACAAACCATGCAATCAACGTATTCGGTTTGGATGACGGTGGAGTTATCACTATTTCAAATTGTCAATTCCATAAAGTAGCAAACGTATTAAGACTTTCAAACAGAACTAATACACATTGGACAATCAACTTGATTAACTGTACCGTTGACGAATGGGAATTAGGACAATATGCAGGTATGATTCTACTTCAAGACTACACTTCTGGCTCAAAAGAAGATGCAGATTTGAACAATCAATTTGCAAAATTGACTATAAACATTCAAAACTGTTACAGACCTGACGGAACTAAGATTACAATGCCTGAAGATTTAAGCACTATCTGTTCAAGTGGTGAAAATCAGGTAATATATATGTGGGATGAATGGAGAAATATCACAGCCTACGGTGATAAGTTCCCAACAATTAACATCATATAAAAATTAAGCCACCTGTTTTAGGTGGCTTTTTTAATAACCAATTGTAAATCCATAGCCAAGTAGCACAGGAATAACCCGAAGTGTATGAAATAGAGTATGTGGTTATTTCTGAAAAAGAAGTTAAGGATAGAGTTGTTTCTAATATCCCATTGCTATCCATGTTATTTGATCAGAAGTATTACCACCTCCTGCTGTTATAAAAGACGTTTCCGTTCTTGAAGAAATCGTTCCCCAACCATAACTTGTGTGTATAGCCTTGTTAGATAGGTTTGAATGAGCATAGTAGCTTGTAGATGAAAATGCTGTTAATAGGGTTATTGTTACTGCATTCACTTTTCCCATATAATTGCCCCATTGTGAAATAAATCCATTACTAATAACCGAAAGTTATCCAATAACCGTATTCCTCTACTTCCCCACAAATAATAGCAGAGGTAGTTTTACTGTTGAAAAATGCCCAACCATTTACTGTTTTAGCTGTTCTATAAACACGAATGTTAAAGAAATAAGATGTGTTAGAATAGCTTAAAGGTAAAGTTATTAAATCAGTGTTTGCCGCTTTTTTACCGTTCTGCATTAACCATCCATTACTAATAACCTACTATGATGATAGAAACATTTGTTACTGTACCTTCACCGTTTAATTTTCCTACGGCAACTTTTCCTGACGTGCTTTCTGATTTAACACGCGCTTGCAGACCTAAAGTTGAAGTTGAACAAACTAAATTCCAACACGTTGTGAAAGATATAGGATAGATATAAGAGACTGTTTTATTTAAAGCAACTTTCATAGTAGTAAATACAATAATAATACCATTACTAATTTTTCACTTGACAAAAACGAATAAAAAGGGTATACTTTTATTAAAAAGGAGAATGTATGAGATTTGATGAATTAGGGATTAGGTTGAAGGTTTATGAAGCTCAAACAACAAAGACATATTTAATGCCAAGTTTATCCGTATATGCTCGTATAGATGGTCGTGCTTTCCACACATTTTGTAGAGGTTTAAATAAACCCTTTTGTTATGAATTAGTGGAAACAATGCAGGAAGTAACAAAGTTTTTAGTTGCAGAGACACATGCACAACTTGGTTATGTCCAATCAGATGAAATTTCCTTATGTTGGTTAGACCCAAGCAAAGCACCTTTCGATGGTAAATTATTCAAATTACAATCTGTATTAGCATCAATGGCAACAAGTAAATTTGTTAATTATATAATGAATAAATGGCATGAGTATAGAATGACTATAATCAGGGGTGAAGCTCCTGAGGCATTTTTAGATAGTGATCCTATATCTCAATGGTCACATCTTAATGGAAAAGTAAATAAACTTATTCCATCTTTTGATTGTAGAGTATTCCAATTACCAAATGAAATGGAATTAGCAAATACTTTTGTATGGAGAGAAATAGATGCTGTTCGTAACTCAGTAAGTATGTTAGCACAGGCAAATTTCTCTCATAATGAATTACAGGGTAAAGACAGAAAAGCCATGCTTACCATGTTAGAAGAAAAAGGAATAAGATGGAATGAATTAAGAGATGATCTCAAAAGAGGAGCTTATTTCAAAAGAGTTTTAATTGAAAAAGAATTAGATGACGAGACTTGGAATAAAATACCTGATAATAAAAAACCTGAAAGTAGAAAAGTAATCAGGTCAGAAATTCAGCAGTATAATGTACCAGAGATGAAAAACGTTGAGAATAAAGTGGGAGTATATTTCTATGGAGAAGAACCTAAATTTAAAGACATATCTGCCTAAGTTTGATTGTATTGCATCACCTGAAAACTTAACTATGTTTGAGGGATTTCAACAGACAATAGCAGGAATAACAAGTAACTATGTAAATGAATACTGTTTTGAACGTAATAAAGCCTTTTTCAAAACGGTAGTGAAAAAGTTAGACGATAAAGAATTAAACTTACTTAAATCTCTTATCGAGGAAGAGCAGAATGATAGACATAATAATACCGTGTTATAATTCACATAAAACCATAGATAGATGTCTTGCTTCTATCGTTACTCAAAATAAGGAATGTACCGTTACACTTGTCAATGACGGTGGTGAAAATTATTCTGATATTATAAAACGGTATCCTTTAAACATTAGAGAAATTGGATATAATGAAAACAAAGGTGTTGGCTATGCTCGTAACTATGGATTAGAGCAAACATCAAATGAAATGATTATGTTTATGGATTCTGACGATGCCTTATCTAACGTATTCACTCTTTCAATGTTAGAAAAAGAGATGGGTGACAGTACAATACTTATTAGCAATTTTTTAGAAGAAATAAAGCCTAATGAGATTACTGTTCATAGCAAAGACACTTCTTTTCTACACGGTAAACTCTATAGAAGGGAATATTTAGATAAACATAATATTCTTTTTAACAATACAAAATGTAATGAGGACGTAGGATTTAACATTTTATCTTTACTTCTTACTCAAAATGAAAAAGTCAGTTTTTCTGATTTCATTTCTTATTATTGGTTATACAATGAAAACTCAATTGTACGAAAAGATAACTATGCTTATTTACACAGAGATTCTATTATTGGCTTTGCTGAAAATATGCTTTGGGTGTTTCAAGAATTAGAAAAACGAAATGTTGATAATACACGTATCTTAATGGAAAAGGTATCTGTTATGTATAGGCTTTTTCATTTATTAAAAAGGACTGATAATACTCCATATAGAAACATTTGTTTAGAGCCTATCAGAAGGTATTTTAAGAGCATTTACCGTCCGATTGAACAAAGTATTACAGAAGACATTTTAAAAGCCGTAAATGAGGCTCTACCTACGGATAAAAAAGAATTTAAACAATTTATAGGAAGTTTGAGAAGATGATATATACAGGTTACTATGCACGATTAAAAGATTATGAAAAAGCAGGCCTAACTCCAATTGCTATTAGTGGGGGAGTTCCTGACTTTTTTCCAAAAGAATATAGATGGTGGAGATTTTTAGCACCGACATGGGATATTTTCTCTAAGTGGAAATCAGGTGAGATAAATGAATTTGGTTATGCTAAGAGATATTTGCCTGAAGTATTAGGGAAAATTGACAAAGATAAATTTAAGGAAATGCTTTTATCTATCGAAAATCCTATTTTACTCTGCTATGAAAAGAATGGATTTTGTCATAGACATATTGTAGCCGATTGGATCGAAAGTGAACTTCATTTAGTTGTTGACGAGTTTAATATCCAATAGAAACCCATAAGAATTGTATAAAATAAATCTAAAATTTTTTATTAAAATAAAGAGAGATATAAATATGGACTTAAATGCTAAATAGTTATTAGAACAATTTAATGAGGAAGAAAAAGATTTAACTCCTGAAAAATATCAAGAAGAAGTAAGAAGAATTATAAATAATGATTTTGAAAAAATTCGTAAAGAGTTATGGGAATTAACGAAAAAATTTAAAGAACAATATCCTGGCTATAATACATATCAATTACCTATGGCGGACAGAGATATTGGTGCAATGGCAGAAGTTGCAGGTATTCTTATAGACCTTTTAGACGGTAAAAAACGTGGAACGGGTATGGAAAAGAAATTAAGAAAGGCTTTGGGTTATAACAGTTAAGGAAATGACAGACGTGTTTTAATATCTGTTTCTCCATTTGTCGATTAGTTTAATATCCAATAGTATACCAAAAAACTCCTACTATTATGATTAACCGACTGTCCTATTATGTAACGTAGTGGTAATGTTATTTACCCAAATTGATGTGGTATTACTTGTTCTCACTATGGGATTAAAACGGTTGTATTAAGTACCCATTGCTAACCAATAAACTGTATTAAAAGATGAACTATTAGTCTTATTTTTATTGTTATAATTGAATGTAGCATCTGTTAAATTTACGGTTGTTGTAGAACACGTAAAAGCATTACCATTGCAGTTAGAAATTGCTGTACAATACAGGCTAAAGGTTATTGGAAAAGTAACAGTTTTAGTAGAGAGAGCAGTTACTGCCATTGAACCTGATTCACTGTATAATTTACCGTAAGACATAATTATATTGTTACTAAGAACCTATAACAAGAGCATAAATTGGTTTTTTGTAAGGGGTTTTATTATAAGTAGTACGTATGTAAATACTACTATCACTCTGTATCTCCGTTGAAACACCACAAATAGCGTTATCAGTAGAATCTATAACAGCACCATAAGCCGTGAAAATTGTACTATAAGTTATAGGAAAATTTATTATACCATTACTGTAACCGCATAGCCAACAAAGCATTATAGATTTACTAACTACCGATGAATATGACATATACAGGACGCTTAGCCGCACTGTTGGTATTATTAAATGTACGTGAATACGTAAAGAATTTTGTAGCGGTGATTTTATAAGTACTGTATTCTAACGGTGCAATCCCCCATCCTTGTTCTTTACTATTATTTATTGGTTGTAAAAATATAGAAAATATTTGATTATATGCCAAAGGATATTGCCACTCAAATATAGCAGACGTAGGGGTAATCTTATTCCAAGAAATCAATAGCTCATTACTAATTTTCGTATAATTAATTAAGTTTTAATTAAAATAAAGGGAGAGTTCTATTTATGTGCTTAGAGAAGTTAATTATTTATCATAAGCCTGATTTATTTGAAAGAATTAAGTTACCTTTATCTATTGGAATTGTTGGAGAATCTGCAAGTGGTAAATCTACTATAACAGAGGATTTTATCAAAGTTCTTTCACGTTATTGGACTGTCAATAGAATAAATACGGACGATTATTATTATGATAATTCAGAAGCCGTCAAAAAGGCGGGGAGTTTTGCTGAATGGGCAAAGGATAAAGACTTGGACAGTCCATCAGCTATGGAGTTATCTCTTATGAAAAAACATATCAAAGCCTTAAAAAACGGTGAGAGTGTTTGGTTGCCTAAGTACGATATGTCAGGCACAGCCATCCGTCACGATAAACATACATTTGCACGTCCTTCGAATATTATTATTTCTGAAGGACTTTTTACAATGTGTGTAAAAGATGCTTTTGATATATGTATCTATGTTGATATTGATAAGGAAACTCAAAAGAAAAGATGGTACGAGAGGGCAATAGAACGCCGTTTAGGAAGTTCAATGGACGTTATGTATAAAAATGCTAATGATAAAGCAGAAATCTATATACGCCCTTACAGAAACGTCTGTGACGTTATTCTTAGTGGTGTTGGTCCACGTCCTCTTTATAAGCAATTAATGGAAAGATTTTTGGATAAAGTTAATAACCGACAACTAACCTTTACATCCTCTATCATTACGATTTAAGTATAATATGTTAGGAGGTCTTTATGGAACTTTTTAAACTTTTAGAAGAATATACAAATTCTGATATGGGAGAATGGTATCTTTCTTACAATGAGCATCACACGAATTATATCAATGAGAGAAATTATCCTGATGATTTTGAACAAAGAGTGTTAGATAATTACATTGATAAAGACCAATGTGGTGAATATTATGATGAAGAAGTAGAGGACTTTAAAAAATACGTTACTGATTTTCATAATGTTTATGAGTTAAATTGGTATAACAGAAGTCCTGTTGGTTCATATACTTTCTATGGAAGTTCTTTAGAATTGATAGAGGAACAGGTTAATAAATTTATTGAACGTCATAAAAATGAGCGAGGTTTTGGACTTGTATAAACATCTTAAAACTTGTTATGCTTACGTTGACGGTACTTTTTATAATGGAATGTACGGTGGTGGTTACGTTGTCTTTTCACCCGATAACAAAATAATTTATCAAGATTGTGGAGTTGGGCAGAATATTCCTGAATTACTTGCTATGCGAAATATCTCAGGGGAAATGACGGCGGCTATGCACGCTGCATTGTGGATTGATACTTTTGTAGGAAGAGGAACTATCGTTCACGATTATACAGGTTTAAGTAAGTGGGTTACAGGGGAATGGCAGACACAGAAAGAATACACAAAGAAATATGCCGATTTTATGCAACCTTTTTATATCTTAGACATCATAAAATTTGAGTGGGTTAAAGGACATACCAACGTAACAGGAAATGAGATTGCAGATAGATTAGCAAGGGAATCGGTAGTGCATAACGAACATTGGAAATTTTAGGAATTTTTAAATTAAATTATGAGGGAGAGAAGTGAACAAGAACAGAAAGAGTTATTGTGGCAGAGTATATCTCTCTTAACAAACGTAATAAAAGCAGAGAAAGAGCTGAAAGCAAAACCGTTAAGAGAGTTCAACAGACTTTTTCAAAAAGATTTGGGGCAATATGTCAGATTTAGCAAAGATAAACAGATTAATACAAACGAATTTATCAACCTGTTTCATGCACCTACAAACTTTTCCGAAGTTTCGGAACGTCCATGAAGGTAGGGACATTGTACTTGTAGCAAGTGGTGTTACAGGTGATAGATATAAAATAAAGGATGCAATTCATATAGGGGTAAACCGTTCTTTTCAGTTGGGTATCCCTATGGATTACGTCTTTATACAGGATTATTCAGGAAAGACTAAGGAATACATCGATGAATTAGACACTTATCGTGTCGGTAAATGTCAAAAATTTTATGGTTTGACAACTGAGTGGATAAACGATCCTGAAAGAACTATACCTGAATCACACGCTATAAAGGCAAAAGCCTTACGGTATAGGACTGATTGGGCAGACATCCCAGGATTTCAGCCACAGTTTGCTTACGATATATCAACTCAACCATTAGGGTGTTTCGGTTCTATCGTCTTTCCTGCTTTGCAGTTTGCACTGTGGACACATCCGAAAAGGATATACTTAGTAGGGTGTGATTGTACTACAAACGGGTATTCATACGATAAGAACGATAAAAACTTTTTGCCTGTAAACACTATCATAGAGGCTTATAAAAAGTTCAAACAATTTGCACAAAAATATTACCCTGACGTAGAGATAATAAGTATAAATCCTGTGGGATTAAAAGGAATATTTAAGGATGAATTTTATAATTAAAATATAGGACTATTTTAAAGGATGTAAAAAATGAATATAAGAAAACTAAACGAAGAATTAGAAAAACTATTAGAAAGAGATTTCTTTGATAAATTATTATACAGTAAAAAAGATATGGAAACAGATATCAGAAATTTCTTAAAAAACAATGTAAATGAAATAGGTTGTTGTGATTATGAATTAGGGATAGATCAAAACGATTATCAACTAATCTTAACTTGCCAACCTTATGAAGATACTTTTAGAGTTGTTTTAATAAATGCAGACTTAAATAAACCTTGTATGGATGAAAATGGCTATATCGTAGATAAAGTTGTTGAACAAAGAGATATAGACAATGGTTTTAGAGTATTAGCAAGAGATATAGTAAGAAGAATTGAGGATTTAGTATAATGATACATTATATGGGTAACGGACAATATAAAAGAGATTATCGTGATTTAGAAGAAAACAGTAATAACCAATATGGTTCTTTATATGGTGCGTTAGTGAATTTACGATTAGACTCTATTGAACAATATGTAAAGGGTTTTTATGATTGTATTCCTGATGTTGAAGAAGGACAGGAAATATTAGATAAATTAGAATATTTAGGTGCAAAAGACTTTTTAGATGAGATACCTAAATTGGTACAAGAAATAAGAACATATGTAAATGAAGAATAGGAATGATTAAAAAGGGTTATTCAAAGATGAGGTTATGTAAATGAAGATTTCTATTATTCCGACTTGTTTATTAGAAGAAGAAGCGTTGGTTGATTTAAGAGATGCAGGAGTTAAATTTGAGGAGGGTTCTGTTGTTCTTGGGGGGTATAAAGTTAACTGTATAAAGGTTTATAACTTAACAGAAAGTCAAGTTTTTGATAAATTAGAATCAAAAGCATTATTAGAAGCAAAAGCCACAGACGCAGAGTTAAAGACTTATTCTTCACGAAATCTTGCAATTCTTTTTACACAGCTTAGAAAAGTTCAAAACATTAAAGATAAGGATTTGAAATGTGCCGCTTGTTGTTCATTACTTGCAGCAGTTAATTCACTTGCAGTAATTGATCCGAGACAAGCATCAAGATTTTTACCGATAATCCGTGGAATAAATTAGAGTATAATATATTAGAGATAAGTGTGTGCCAAGTGGGAGAGAGAATGAACGTACTTGGTATTGATTACAGTCTTAATGGTACAGGTTTGGCTTTGTATGACGGTAAGGACATTACTATGAAAAAAGTTTTTACCACGACAAAGAAAGACGAAGATAACAACCCTGAAAATTTTATTTTTGTTCCAAAGACTAAGGAAACAATGGTTAAAATAGATACCGTTGCTGAGATAATAGTTGAACATGCTAAACAGGCTGATTACGTCTTGATGGAAGACCATATCGGTAGATATTACAATTGGATGGATGGTTACGGTATTATAAAACATTTACTTCGTAAAGAGGGGATTCCGTATATTATGGCTTCACCTACAATGATTAAGAAATATGCAGGAAATGGTAAAGCTGATAAAAATATGATGTCCTTCTTTTTGAAGAATGATTACGGGTTTGATTTTGATTATTTAGGAAAGTTAGCTAACAATATTGTTGATGCAACTTGGATGGCTATTATGGGGTATAAATATTATCAAATTCATGTTGAAAATAATAAAGTATATGATACTCCTGCAAGGACAAAGATATTGAAAACGTTAGCTGATAAAGAAAAGAAGAGGGGATAAATGGGATTACAGACGAAGGGAAAATACGACATTTGTTCTACTGTCGTGGATGTTGAAAAGCATGAACAGTTTAAGAAACTTCCTAAGGACAGACGTATTGAAATTTTACAGGAAACATATGATAAATATGGGGTTAGGTCTGATAAGTTTTTTATTCAAGTTCAACAATTTATTATTTGGACTATAAAGAGATATTTACGTGGAATGTCTGAAACTTATTATTTAGAGGATTTAGTTAATAACGCCTATGAAGAATTGATTATTGCTTTTGAAGGTGGAAACACTACACACTATAACACTCCTGTGTATAAAGAGCCTATTTATGGGACACCAAGTTATTACAAGAAGTATAAGAATATCGGTGATTTCATCATGTATGTAGTGGGTTCGTCCGTTGCAAAATACCGAGGTAAAAATTTCAGAAAACAGATTCTACACGAAGATAATGAACAAGATATCTCTGATAGATTAAATTATACAGATTTTGAAATGGATAATGATTTGAGTTATACGGTTGAAGAACCGAATGATGAACCGTTATTTCACGTTTTTCGTTTTAATAAATCATTTTTAGAACATTTATATATGTTAAGAGAAACTAAGCCAAGAAATAACGTGTTATATAACTTTATGTTATGGCGAGAACATGAATAGAGGAGAGAGGAATTTGATGAAACCGTTTGAAGTAGAGTTTAATAGTGATGCAAGAATTTTAGCCGTGCTGTATATGTGTTGGAAGTATAAGTTTCCTGCTTCATACTTTCTAAGTTTTTATGAAAGTTTCGGTGCACAGACTTTACTTATCTTTAAGGCATTGGCTTGCAACAAAAAGATAGCTTTAAATGATAATGTGTTTGCAAGTATCATTGAAGACAGTAAAAAATTACACAAACAGATATTAAAAGGCATTTCAACTAAGTTGAAAATAAAAGAAATGGAAAAATTAGTCAAGGCAGGTAAATATGTTGATGAGGATATTCCTGAAACTCCTGAAATTGATTTGTTTGATTTTACAGAGGATTATAAAGAGTTTATTGAAACGTATTTATTGAAAAACGTAAAGGATATTTTTTCTGAGGTATTGACATTACGTTTAGGCACAAAAGAGATATATAAAGGATTTTAATGCGTAAACATTTAATAAGTAAAATTCAAGAGGGTATAGATTTTGTAACTAAGCAGGACGAGAAACTTCGTCCTGTCTTAGACTATCTTACCGAGAAATGTATAGAAAAGAAAGAGGATTTGCCTGCTGATAAAGCGTTTGAGTACCTTACTGCTTTTATGCAGATGAAAACTGAAAGCCTTTTATTATTGACAAAAATGCAAGAAGTATTAGAGTATTCAGAAAAATAAAATTAATTTTTTAATTAAAGTATAAGGATTAAGAAGTTTTTACGTAAAAAGGATAAAAGTAACATGAATTTTAAAGATTTAAGAGCAAAAGCAAAACGTATATTAAGAGAAGACGCTGGCTGTGAAGGTTTAGCATATCGTCTTACATATACAGGTGAATTAAAAGAAGATGGATTTAAAGTAGAAGAAAAAGCTAACGGTACTGCAAAGATAGTTTTTGATTTTCCAAAAGATTATGGCTTTGCACTTAAGACTTTAACAGATTTAGGAATAAATGTCGTAGCTTTAGAGTTACTTTACTAAAGGAGTTTTAAAATATGAACATTAAAGAATTGTTAGAAAACATTGACAAACTCACAGAAGAAACAGCTACAGAGGACTTATTCACAGACGTACCTGCTGAGGAACCAGAAGTAGCTCCTGCTGTTGAGCCTACATTCAATGACGGCATGTCTTTGGCAGATACTTTCGATACGAAAGCAAAGATTGCAAGAAGTTTAGAAAATCTTAAATTAGCAGTTGAAGAATTTAAAGAGGCAACTGCTGAAAAAATCGACCTATTAAAAGACGAATTACTTTTAGGTGGATTAAACGAGCTTGACGAAGTAATCAAAGGATTGGAATTAGCCTTAGCGTCAGGTTCAAATATATTGGGAGATAGTGAATTAAACGATGCTTTTAAAGCAGAGTTACCACAAGGTGAGGAAGAGGAAATAGCTTCTGAGGAAGAACCAACAGAAGAAGAAACTGAGGAAGAAGAATACGAACCGTCTGATGAAGATTATGACTTCGACCAAGAAGCAGGTTTCCAACTTATATCAGATGAAAATGAATAATACAGAAAACGAACAAGAAAGTTACTCAAGTATGGTAAACAGTAATGCCATACTACTTTCTTTTGAGGGATGGATTAAATATATAGAGGGTTTTACAAGAGGTTTAGGCTCAAGTAAGACGGTTGATTCTGCGTCTGTGTTAGATTGTGTCGGAGAAATTTTAGAATATATGCAGACGTTCCGTAGACAGCTTGCAGCCCTCTTAATCCACTGTGAAAAGTGTTTAGAACAAAACGAAGTTCTTGAACGTGAAAATGAAGAGTTAAAAAAACAATTGGAGTGTAAAAATGGAAAAGAAGTGTCAGAATTGTAGATTTTACCAAGGTGGTAAATGTGTAAAATACCCTGTAAACGTAACAGGTGAATGTGTTGCTTGTAACGATTTTGCTGAATCAGTGCAGATACAAGAATCAGCACCCGTTAGAATGCAGTTATGTGATTAATTATGAAACAAGGATTATTAACACCCGAAGACATTAGAAGTTTTATTTTTAAGGTAGCAAAAGTTGATGAGAGATTAACCATAGTTCAAGTAATGAAACTATTTCATCTTAAATATGCTACCTTAATGAAGTATATTAAAATGGGTTTACCTTGGTATGGAGTTAAGAAAAGAAAGAAATTCATCTGTTCCGAAGTTAAGGAATGGTTAGCTAAACATACCGATAGATCTTCGTATGAGGATATGCTTATTTAAAGTATAATATTAGGGGGAGGAAGTTATGTTGGAAGAAACCCTAAATATAGAATTTTGTAAAGAGGTTGGGATAAAGTCCGCCGTGTGTTATTTAGTCAATGCCGAAACAGGCGAGGTCAGATTTTATTCTAATATGTCGGGTTTATATAAAAAACCGAGTGGTTGGAAGAAAATCCAAGCCTACAAATTTGATAAACCACGTTACCCTGATTTAATTAACGACCCGTGCAATTTCAGTATGTTATTGAACGTTCAATGGATGATGTTCGGTGAAATCGGTGACGTGTATAAACGTGAGGGAGACGAAAGTTTTGAATATAACTATATCAAAACACGTCTTACAGCCATAAAGATGACTAAATCATTCGGTGGTGGTGAAATGCTTGAAGAGTATAAAAGAGTAATACAGGAATTACCTTTTAGTTACTTGTTAGAGGAGGAATTATGAAGAACGCTTTATACGTAAAATCAGTGTTAGATAACATTATTACCACAGAGGGTTCTACTACCCCTGAGGGCAAACTGATTTATAATGCAAGAATACAAAACCTTTCATGGGCATATAACAACGGTGATTTAAGGACAAACTCAGAAATGGAAACTAAAATGCAATCCATTCAAGAAGAACTTGTTGCATGTGAATTTTCAGGGGATAGAGGGATAAGCTATAAAATGGCAAACGCCAAGCTGAAAGATTTAAAAGAAGTAATTTAAACTCCGAGAATAACCCACTAAAATTGCTGAATGATGTTTTAATAGGGAATTACGAATTATGATAGTTTAGTTTATCCATCCTAATTTTTTCAAAGTCTTAATGACTGCTTTGATATATCTACCCCCTTGTAATTCAGGAAGGTTTACGTCTTTGAACTGTGCTAAGTATCTTTTTGCATTATCCAAATTAGCAAATAGTCCAATATCTTTATTTCCTCTTGCATTATTTTTCTGTTTTGAAGCTAAGACTATATTACCAAACTGTCTTGTTCCACCTAATGATGCAGGCTCTAAGTGTTCTCTTGTTACATTTTGAGGAGTTAATGGGTCACCGTAGAAACCATATTTAACCGAGGGTAATTTCCCTTGATCCCATAGACGTTTTAAATCAGGGTTGCCACAGTTCTGTTTATGTTTTCCTTGAAAAATCAACGGCATTGTAGGTATTTTTGGGTATGTAATAGGCTGAATCATTCTATCTCCTTAAACAAAAAAAAAGACACTTTTTTTACAAGTGTCTTTTTCTTATATTTCGTCTATGTGCTTAAAAATCTTAACAGGTTTTATGCTCATAGACTCTCTCCTTATCTCTACATTTTAATTAAAAAATTTAGAGACGGGAAAAGAATCTATAAGATAAATTGTGTATTTCCTGTTCGATTAGTGGAAAATATGTTGGTGGTAATTGTGCATATAAATCTGCTTTTCTTTCGTATACTTCTTTTACACTATTCAAATCTTTTTGTTTCCCTTTAAGATAAACTACACAGTCAAATGCATCAAAGATTTTAGGTTCTATTTCTTCGATAACACTATCGTCAAACTTTGAAACCCAAAAGTATTTTTGAACGGTACAATTTAGTTTTTCTCCTATATCCATAAGTAAATAAGCTAAGTCCGTTCTTTTCACTTGACCTCTCAACATTCCTTCAAAAATTTCTATCATGCTCAAATCTCCTTTTTCTTTATTATATCATTTTTATAGGAAAAAGTCAACCCTTTTTGTTTTGAATTTTTGTTAATAACCTAATGCAATGTGTCCGTAATAAGAAGACATATGATTTTGATTGCACTTAAAAGTTATAGAGGTTAGAGTTCTACTTAAAATATTGTCAGTTATGGTGTTAATCCAAAGGGCACCTGTTACCACATATGATTCATCCGTAAAACTAACCGAAAATGTCCACGTAAAGTCGTGCATTTTCGTCCCGTATAGCCATTGTATAAGAACTTGATTACTAATAACCAATAATCAAATAATCACCCTCAGTTGGTCTGTAACTACTCTGATTCCTTGAGTAAACTATCATGTTTGTATTCGTCCAAGTTAAAATCCCTGCTGGGTACGTATTTAATACTGTTTCAGACCTCGTACAATAAGTACAGATCAGAGGGTTAAGAGGTGTCGGAAAAGTTACTGTATATTTCTGAGCAGAACTTATTTGAAAATGAAGCCAAGCCAACTTTAAGCCATTACTAAATTTTTAATTAAAATAGGAGGAATATATGGCAGTAGTTCAATTAGCCGTTACGGTAAAACATTTTACACCCATATCGCCGCCAATAATGACTTCAACGGGTTTACAACAGGGCAAGATTAAATATGATTATGATAGATGTTTTCTTTTCTTTTATGATGGTGAAATGGTATATATTTCAGGTTCTTCATGGCAGAAAAAATGTACACCTGATGAAGTAGCAGATACAATTAAAACTTTCTTTAATGGAACTAATTACCACTTAGCTAATATTGAAGAATATCGTTAAATATATTTATTCTTCAATGAGTTTACCTATGGCTATATAAAAATGACTGTTTTTACTTTCAGCTATTGAAAACCCTGTAGCAGACCGTGATTTGAGCCTATCTTTCCAATCAATATCCGAACCACCTATATCACAGTAAACTACATTGTAGGCCATTTCTGAAAAAGAAATAGGAAAAGTAGGTGCAGAGCCACCTTTTCCCCATTGAATACACAAATCATTACTAAAAACTTAACAAATGGCTATCCACCAATACCAACGAACATTAGCATTGGTTGTACAAGTAGTTATAGTTGCATTATCATAAGTACGTAGATAAACACTGGCATTATTAATTTTGCCACTATATATACAGCATCCTACAAAACATCGAGGAGATAAGGCCAAAGGTAATACAAAACTATATTGTTGTTCATCTGGTCGATTTATCCCCCATTGTATAACCACATCATTACTAATAACCGATAAAAAAAGCTTTCATTGGTCTTTCATAAGCCACATTGTCCGAAGCATTATGGCAAATAACTGTAAAAGAAGTATTAGAATACTTAAAGTTTCCAAAATCTTTTAAAATTATTGTCCACATATGATAATTAGAACTCTGCGATATTCCTGTAAAAAACAAACCAAAAATCTTATAATAAGATACAGGATAGGAATAATACGTATTACTTGCGGGAATATATTCATCCCACGAAAGCAATAACGAATTACTAATAACCGACAGCAATTATCATTGTGTTCCTACCAGAATCCCAATAAACAGTGAACGTTTGGGCAGACTCTTTTTTACAATATATAGCATAATGACTTGCAGTTTTTGAATTAGGTGTATAGTCGGTAGTTCTATGTACTGTGTAAGAATTTGTATTTGTAAAACTTGTTGGGAAAGTAGTTAAAGTATTTTTGCTCGATGAGGCTGTTATATTCATCCATTGATAACAAGCCTTATTACTAATATCCTATGGCTAAAAATAACCAATCGACATTAGTTCCACCACACGCTAAAACGACTTCTGAATTATTATAGGATTTTATAGTTCCTGCTTGTACGGCTAAATTTTTATAAGATACAGTTCCGTTTGTTGGAGGCATAAACACAGACCTTCCAATTACAAAGTAAACATTTGAAAAAGTAATAGGATAAGGATAACTAACTTCATAAGTCCAAGCATTATTAATAGAAATAGTTTTAAACCATTGAATTTTTACTTTATTACTAAGTTTGTCCGATTACAGAATAAAATAGCGGCGCAGTTCTGTTCATAAAACCGTTAGAGAATGTTGCCTGTGCTGTGTTATATGTTCTGACACGTGTCGCACCGTCATTTTCTGCACTTATCACATTATATACTGCTAAGGCTGTGATTCCGTATATCTTTGACAAAGCAATAGGAAAAGTCCATATTTGTCCTTTTGGAGGATAAGCATCATCAAAGCCCCATTCAAAAACAAATAGATTACTAAAACTATACATAAAGACACAAACTCTTGAATATGTGCCTCTGAGTATTCTTAGATTTAATGTTTTAATTAAAGTATGAAGTGCTGTATATGTGGAAAAGAATTTAAAAGTAAAACACGTAGAAAAACTTGTTCAAAAAGATGTATGAAACTTCTACGTGCAAAAACAAGAGCAAAGAACAAATATCTTAAAGGAAGATATTATAAAGGTACATATAGAGGAATAAAGTGTGATAGTCGTTGGGAGTTAGCCTTTTTACTTTTTTGTTTAGCACACAGTAAACCTATTAAGAGATGTGAACTGATTTTTTACTATACAGTAAGTGGTAAAGAACATAAATATTTCCCTGATTTTATCATTAATAGAACCGTTTACGAAATCAAAGGTATTCATCGTAAAAATTTACGTGCTAAGTTAGAGTCCGTTCAAAAGGCAGGATATGAAGTTGTTCTTATTGATAAGACAAAAATCCAACCATATCTTGAATGGTGTTACAATAAATTCAAAACAGAACATTTAGAAAAGTTATTTGATTAGTAACTTTCCATACATTCTAAAAGGCTTTCTGCTACTTGTTTATAGTCCTTCACAGTATTTCCTTTCATCAAATCTGAGAGTGCCATTAGTTCTATTTCTTTTACTTTGGATAGGATTTCTTGGTTTCTTTGAGTTTTCTTTTCTTGTAAGATTTCTTCTTCTGTTTTACCCCAAGCCTCAAGAGACGTTTCGGTTTCTCTGATTTCATATCCTTTTTGATGGTTTTGTTCAACTATAAAATCTGCTCTTTGTTTTTCCGTATATGGTTTTAATAATTCTGATTTTATTTCCATTGTTTTAATCTCCTTTATCCTAAATAACCACTTGTTTTCCAATGAAAATTCCTTGCATCATTTTTATCATAAGCAGCATACGTAAATGAATTTGGTGTAGATACAGCAACATTTGTAGTGTAAGAAGAATACCCTGCTGTTACACCCGCAGGATTACCTTGCCCAGTCATTATACAGAAATCTGTATCTTGATATGTTTTAAGCAAGGTAACTGTACCTGCTTTTGGATTTGTTGCTTGATATCCCCACTGTTCACAATATCCGTCTGACCAAATTCTGTACCCACTTGTGCCGTTTATATAAGTTTCAATTATATGAATACATACATCTTGTTTTCCATTTAATAATTCCGCTTTCAACCCTGCCGTTTGAGTCTCTGCTGATTTTGTGAAATTGCCTACATAGAAGTACAGATACATCTGTGTTGCAGGTGGTTGAACTGTGTCTGAGTTGCCGTAGATAGAAGAAGAACGAGAAGCATCTAATCCCATTCTAACGGCCTTTTGACCTTCGCCACCTGCACTTGAATTCGAAGTACCATACTTATACAAAGCACCTGACGCTGAAACAACTAAATTTTCCATACCTCTACAAGTGAATTGACCCGTAATGTTTGGCAACCCTGCATCTATATCATCTCCAACATTTGTACGTAAACCCTCAAACCCGAATTTTGTACGTGGAAGTTTAAACTTTTTATTTGTTGTGTCTAAGATGTAATACCAAGCAATACCGTCAGCTGCGTACTTCTCTGCAATAGCCGTTTCTTGTGTTGAAAGTGCTATTTTATACCCTTTCGGTGTACGTTTAAAGGTAATTGAGCCTTCCGTTTCCGTAGTGCTTGCAGAATTGTTGTATTCAGATAGTAACTCATTATAAGCAAGAGAGTAGGTATTTCCGTCTTGCCAACTGAATGTATCGGCTCTCAACCACGACATATCGTTTAAGAGGTGGTCGCTCCATTTGAAATCCAAAATATTATTACTTTGTCCACATTTAGCGTCAATAATATCCCAATTATTATTCAGAGCTTCTGTGATTGAAAAGGCGACATTAGAATCCGTTGAAACGTCATATTTAAATAAGTTAAGATTAGGAGTTAGATTACTCATGTTTACCCCCTCTCTTATGGTTGAAACCCTTATGAGCTTTAATACTAAATTCCAAGAAATAACAATCTTGCTGCTATATCTTGTATTGTTCCAGAAGGATCTAAATATAATGTTATTTTGGTTTGAGTTAAATCATCTATTCTTGGTTGAACATCATAACTGCTACCTTTTGGTTGTCCTGTATAACTATAATACAGCATTGTCATCGGTAATGGAAATGTTAATATTTGTGTTCTTGCTAAGGTAGACCCATTATTAAATATATACATCCATTGTATTTTTAATCCGTTACTAATATCCCATAGAGATATGACTTATATTCCTTTTAGGATTCAATTCTCCTCCATCTGCTTGATTTCTAAAAAGAAAATAAGAATTTGTCTTGGAATATATTATAGAAGTTTTTACCCATTGATTTGAAGAGTTGTCTGCTATAAAGTTACCACCTACCCAATGAGTAGTATATGTTTGGGGGAAATAACAAGTTAAATTAGAACCGTTAGATTGAGAAAAGTACATATAATTTATAATCCATCCATTACTAATTTCACCTTAGATTAAGAAAAATTTACATGAAATATTTGCCATAAATTTTTTATATTAAAATAAAAAGAGGTATTTATTATGCAAGCAGCACTGACAGCATTGTTTGAAATGATAAAACAATTTTTATCTGTAAAGCAGACAGAAATGGAACATCAACCTACTTTAGAAGTAGTGAAAGATAAAAAGGCTCTTAAAAAAGCAACAGACTATACTGAACAGCTTATTGATATTGTTGATAAATATACAGAATATTTCACTAAGAAAGATCTCTCTAAGTATAATTCGCTCAAAAAGAAATTTAATAAAAATAACTAACGATTTTTAATTAAAATAAAAGGAGTGTTTTTATGGGTAGATTTGTTACGGCTAAAAGCAGAATAGAACAAACTGAGGATGGTTATTGGAGAACTGTTGATAACGAACTTTATTTAGACGATGACAATCAGTTATACATTACTCCGAGATATTTTTGGACGGACGGTTATACTTTTCCAGGATTGGTTATGGCAATCTTAGGAGATAAAAATTTTTATGATGCTCGTCCTGCACACGGACACGATTTATTTTGTAGATTCCATGAGTGTGTTAAAGTTAATCTTTCTTTATCACAATTAAAACATATGGAATTGCTGAAATTACACGATGGTAAAGTAGTGTGTGAGGATATTCCTATTGAACATCTTTCAATCGAAAAGGTTTCAAAAACTTGGACGGATAATTGTTTCAAACGTATGATGAAAGCAGCGGGAGTTCCTAAGGTACAAAGAAATATTATCCGTTTTGGAGTATTTTTTAACTTAAATTGGTGGTTAAAGACAGGCAAAAAATCCATTTTAGAGTATAATATTTATGAAGAAGATATTGGACTCGTAAATGGAGTATAACTATGCGTCAATTATTTGTCAAACAGATATTAGCCAAAGAGATTACTTTAATAGATAGAGTAATGGATTGTATCCTCTATAATCCTGTGGCTATTTATATCCAGCACATTATCAGGTTTTTAAAAAGATTACCGAAGTGGCTCAGACTTTGTTGGAAAACAGAGAATTGGGATTATGAGGGTATTTACGATTTTATTGAAATGCAATTACCTGAAATGCTTAAAGCACAGGAGGAAGACGACATACATGTACCCTCAGAAGTCAATAAGAGAATAAAACAGATTAAGTTAGTTTTAGAACATCTGAAAAGATATCGTGAACCTTTTGATTATTATGAATGGCCTGAAATACATACCGTACCGTCAGGGGAGTGTAAGGGGCAAACGACATATCGTATGGAATTTGTTGATGCAGACGGTGAAGAAAAGGCAAAACGTTTCCACGAATTAGAAGCGAAACATTACGAGAAGTTTTGGAAGTTGTTTAAACAGTGGCATCAAGGTTGGTGGACTTAATCAATAGCCTCTCATGTAATTGAGGTATAAAAAACTCTTTCTTAGATGAGTTTATATGAAAACGTGGCTGAAAGACTATTAAACACCCATAGCAATCCAATTGAAAACTTCCCGACACGTAGCCGTTGAGCGTCTATCAATTAAACTGTACTGAAACGATGTCAATGCAGATATTATGGTTAAAGTATCACCACCACCGCCTGCTGTACCCACCACCGAGCAAAAACGTAAATAGCTGTGAGAAAAATCCTGTTCACCACTAATATACGTTGTGGCTTGACCTTCAAGAGTACGATCAGTGGCCTTGTAGCCAAAATTCAATAACAGAGAATTACTAACTTTTTATATTATATTATAGGGAGAAGATAATGAAACATATATGTATCCTTGGGAAACTACCAACGAAGTTTTTATGTCCATATTTTGAGGATGAAAATGTAGATATATACAGCATGAATAGTCATTTTGATGAAATGCTTATACCACGTGTTGATAAATGGTTTGATTTACACGAACATCCTGAAAAAGAAAATGCAGATTACACAAAAGAGAACTTTCCATTTGAAGAATGCCATGAGTTAGTTCACGGTAGAAGATTCTGTTCTACAATGGCTTATATTATTGCTTATGCAATTATTCAAGGGGCAAAAAAACTTTCTTTTTATGGTTCAAAATTTAATGATGATGGAAACCCACACAGACAAAGAGAGTTACACAACGTAAGAGAACTAATATTCTTTGCTATGGGTAAAGGTATTGAAATTGAAATATGTGAAGATGACGTGGAGTATCTTTTACCTGAACACATTCCGAATTTTGGGGAAGATTTTGATAGTTAAGAAACTCTTGTGATTGTATGGTAATTTACAGCACCACTGAAGTAATCCGTTTGTGTGACTGTTTTTGAACTCATACGTTTTTGTGGTAAATCATACTTCAAGAACTTTTTTAATAGTTCTTCTTCTGTTGTAAGTGTTACTGTTCCTTCACCTGTTAAATTGTTTATCGTTGAATATTGATATAATTTCATAATCTGCTCCTTTTCCTTTAATATAACAGGTTCTTACGGAAAAGTCAACCCTTTTTGTTTATAATTTTAAAGCTCAGATGTTTCTTAAAGAATTTCTATACGAATTTTTATATTATAGTATAGAACATTTTATAACAGGCTATTTTGAGGAATACTATATGGAATTAAACAGAGTAAATCAGTTTTTAGCTAATATTGAACCACCTAAAGAAAATGACATAATTCTTAACGGTGCAGATATAACCAAGAATATAGTTTTATCTGAGATAATGGATATATCTCGTTTAACAAAGATTTCTGATGAATTGCTAACATATCTTTCAAAAGATATGAAAAGGTTATCAAGAAAAGAACAACAGTCTTTTTGGAGAGATGTAGAAGCTGTAAATGCTCGTAAAGAAGATTTTATAGTTAAGGTTGCTCAGGAAGCTAACAAAAATGAATTTATGAAGAAAATATTTAACATGGCGTCACAGCCGACTGAAAAGGTTATATCAGAAAACGGAGAAGTTTATGAGTCTTCCATTACTGACGAACAAAGAGCCCAATTAAGTACATTATTAGTTGATTTAATGAATGCTGCAAACAGGTCATAGAGAGTGGATAACGAACATATTATACAAACGATAAATAATGAGAATCTTACAAATGAAGAACTCACCGAATTATATTGGTTACTTCAAAAAGACCAATATAAAGAACGTCCTGTAACAATTCAGGAGTTTATTAAGTCTGACGATTTCGTACATAAAAAATGGCCTAATATCTTTCCATTATGGCAACAGACACTTGCTGAGTTATTTCCTAATCCGTTTATAGCACCGTACAATGAAGTTCTTATCAGTGCTGCGGCAGGTTCAGGTAAATGTTTGGGTAAAGGCACTCTTGTAAAAATGTATGATAACACCGTAAAAAGAGTGGAAGATGTTAAGGTAGGAGATTATTTATTAGGTCCTGATAGAACTCCAAGAATCGTAATGTCTTTGGCACATGGTAAAGAATTAATGTATAAAGTTATCTTATCCGATGGCTCTAATTTTATATGTAATAAATCTCACATATTAAGTTTAAAACATAGATGTACCTTTAATATATTGAATATAAATATAGAAGATTATCTAAAAGACGAAGATTTGCACGGAGAATATTTATCTTACAAGATGGATGGTATTCTTTATGAGTTTGAAATACAAAAATTGGATATAGATGAATATTACGGATTTACCATATCTCCATTAAAAGGGAATACATTAAATTTTGATGAAATAGAACATTGCTTTGTTCTTGGAAATGATATTGTTACACATAATACGGTTACGGCAACGGTATCAATGTTGTATGATATTTATAAATTAGGATGTTTAAAAAACCCTTGTGAATTTTATCGATTAGCACCAGGGACAATGATTATTATGGCTGTATTCTCGGCAACGGCCGCTACAACCAAAGTAAACTGGGAAGAAATTACACAAGGTATAGAAGCTTGTCCGTGGATAACAAGAAAGTTAGTGGATAAGAGAGGGATAGAAAGAAAAATCGGTCCTGTTACACCAGTAGAAGTAATACCAGGAATATTTGTACAAACAGGTTCAAAATTCCAACACTCAATGGGTAAAGCTATCTTTTCCGCAATGATGGACGAGGCATCGTTCGGTGGTGCAAACAAAAATGACTCTCAAAAGTCATATAACGAGTTATCTTCACGTATCAAAACGAGGTTTAGTAAATGGGGCTCTAAGGGTAATACTCCAGGACAGTTATTCCTGATTTCTTCACCGAAAGAGGCAGGGGACTTTATGCAATATCGTATTGAAGAATCTCAAAAAGCAGGGGCATCCCTAACAAAAATAATGAAAAATATTGCTACATGGGATGCCGACCCTGAGAAAGATTCTGACGATAAATTTACTGTTTTTATCGGTAACGAAAACAAAGAACCATGTATATATGAGCCTGATGAAGATATTCCTATCGAAGAAATGGACGATTTACTCTATGTTCCGATGAGATACCACGAAGAATTTAAAAAGGATTTACTTATCTCAATAATGAACTACGGTGGTATCGCAACCACTTCTGATATGGCTTTATTCAAATCACCTACGGCAATCAACGAAGTTATTATGTTACAAAATCCGTTTAAATCTGACGTTATTGAATTACCATTTAGTAAGACAGATAGACTTCTCAGTGATTACTGTAACATGGATTATTTCAAGAATATAAGACACCCTGAACATAACAGATTTATTCACATTGACGCCGCCTTTTCAACAAATACGTTAGACGTTTACGGTTTAGCCGCAAGCTATGCTATTTTTACGGATAATTCTGTTTATACAGGAGACAAAGAAAATATTTCTCAAGACGATTTTTACACGAAAAAAGATAGAATGTATTTTGTAGACTTTGCTGTCGGTATTACTGCACCAAAAGGTCAAGAAGTACCTCTATATAAAATACAGGATTTTATCGAATGGTTAGGGAAAATAGGTTATCCGATAGCTTCAATATCTGCCGATACTTTTCAGTCTAAACAGACTTTGCAGAATTTAGAAGTGAAAGGGTTTGAAACAAAAAATATATCTGTTGACCGTCCACCAGAGGGTAGAGATTCTTATATTTTCTTAAAACAATTAATATATAATAAACAATTAATCTTACCGAGAAACGGCAGATTGACCTCTGAATTGAAACGTTTACGTGATGATGGTAAGCACGTTGATCACCCTGTCGGTTGTTTTACAGGAGATACCGTAGTCAAAATGTCGAACGGTCAAAATAAAACCATGAAAGAACTTGCTGATATGGGTACTGAGCAAGAATTTTGGGTATATGCCTGCAAACCTGACGGAACGGTTGTCCCTGCAAAGGCCTACAATGCACATCAAACAAAGACAGATAAAGTTGTACGTGTCCGTTTTCGTGATGGTTTAGAAGTACGTTGTACATACGACCATAAATTCTTATTGAAAGACGGTACATATAAGGAAATACAGTATATCAATAATGACACTTTGATGTATGGAGAGATTGAATATGTGTGTTTCATAGACGAACAAGAACCTGTTTACGACATTACCGTTCCAAAGTATCATAACTTTGCCTTAGCTAACGGTGTATTTGTTCATAACAGCACAAAGGATATTGCGGATGCCGTTACGGGTTCTATTTGGAATTGTGCTAAGTCTAATAATATTATTAATACTGCCAAGGTTGCTTCACAGCTATTTGGTAATCGTATCACATACACTCCTGAAGTATCTGCATCTGCTGAAATGGTCGAATTTGAACGTATTAAACAGAATATGAGTCATATATTAAAAGGATTATAAAATTCTTTAAGAATTTTTTAATTAAAATATATGTATTATGGTGGCAAAGAAATGCAGATTATCAACGAAAACTATAAAAAATTTCCAATAAAGTTTTATAAGACCGAAAAGGGAGTGTATTTTGAAAACTCTTTTATACGAGGAGAAGCCAAAGACCTAACGGATGCATTTAATCAATTAAAGGATAAGTTAGATGATTACGAATTATTTTATTATTATGATGATATATCAGACTCTAAGGTAGGTGCTTTTGTTCCTGCTTTAAGAGATACCAAAACCAAGAGAGGAACATATTTAGGTAAGTTAGAAGTTTCACTTGATATTAATAAAGAGTGGTCTAATGGTGAGCAGACTGTAACTTACCTTTCTAAACATCCTGAGAAGATTTCAGACCACGAAAAGTGGATTACCAAAATGAAAAACGCAAAAAAACGTGAGGAGTTTTTTCAAAAGCTGAAAGATGGGATAAAGAAGATTGCCACATATTTTCAACATGAATATTTCGATCCATATAAGACAAAAGAAGATTTAATCTGTGAATATTGTGGAGAGATAATTCCACAAGGTTCGTATTATGAAGAATGGCATAAAAAGAACTATCATTTAGAATGTATATGGGATATGTTCTGTAACGGTACAAAACATAATGAACACGAAAAAGCAACGACATTTTTCTTAGGTTTAAATGACGTTGAGTGGGATTTTTCAAAACAATGTAAAGACGACTATGATAGTGATTTAGAACTTTATAAATCAAATAAACGTAGAGGGTTGTGTGAAAGTGCTGCTATGTATCGTTCACCATTAAAGACATTTGAGGAGTTTTATAATCAAATACTTGAAAACCCCAAAGCAACGAATAAGAGGTATTTCTCTTTATTTAATGACACCTTAAGAGTTGCAAGTGACGTAGTAATACATGATTGGAATAAACATAAGACTACTTATGAAGAATGGAAAGATTGTTTATCAAATCTGAAAAACATTCAAAATGCCTGTTTAAGTAAGAAAAAAATACAAGGCAGAAAAACATATTTATGTCGTATATTAGGTTTTAAAGACTACGGTTTAACTCTTGTAGAAGAACCAAAATATTTCTATGTTACGACTTGTTTTGTAGATAATCCTAATTCGATTGATAATTGGATTGAAACAGGGATGGCTCAACGGCTGACCAACAACCCATCAGCTTCTTTATCGTCTGAAGACGAATTATCTGTAGTTCATGTTGAGTCCAAACCCATAGACATTATAAACTATATTAAAGAAAAAATCAAGTGTTATTAAGAAAATTTAAGTATAATATATGTAGGGAGACCATTAAGTGAAAATCTATAAAAAGATAATAAAAGCCTTTGGTGGAGCAGGTTTATACTTCGATAAGACAATGTTATCACATTTAGGTGTATTGACAGGAGAGGAAGTTGTCATTGAATTGAAAGACGACTGTCTTATCATTAAGAAACCTGAGTTAGATTTGAATAAAATACAAGAGCTGTTAGATGCAAAAATTAAAAGATGAGATTAACTTTCGTTACAACATAGTTCAATATAAGAAATTGACTAAAAATTTCGTGTATAATTGTTATGAAAGGCATAATGTAGAGATGCTATTTAAAGTGTTAGAAGATTTACACGTGGAGAAGAATTGGTATGAAAGCACGCTTGGTAAGTGATTTACATATAGACGTTAACAGAGACGGAAACTTTGGTTTTCGACATAAGGAATGTGACGTTCTATTTATAGCAGGTGATATTGCAGGCGATTATAGACGAGAAGAAAAATTTTTAAATGGTTTAGCTACGGATTTAACGTGTCCGATTTTTGTTGTTGCAGGAAATCACTTAGGATATGATTACTATAAGAATCAAGTATTAGAAGGATTATGGGATATAAAACCGAATCCGTTAGATGGTGAGAAACAATGGAGTATAAAGCATATCAAGAAAAACGTGCCTGAAAACGTCCATTATTTAGATAACGACTATGTAGAATTAGAAAATTACATAGTGTTCGGTGGCTGTATGTATTCTGACTACAAGTTATATCCTAATGAAGATTTAAGCAAGAGATCAGGTGAAATGTATCTCAATGACTTTAGATATGTTAGAATACACGACAAAAAACTTAATGTGGTCAGACCAATTAACACAGACGATTATCAAAACTTACATAAGAAGTTCGTACAAAAATTGAAGAAATGTATTAAGGAAACTGATAAAGACATCATCGTTTTATCACACTTTGCACCGTCAATACAATCTATATCAAATAAATATCTCGATCAAGGGAATGTTTACCTTAATGCAAGTTATGCAAGTAATATGGAAGATTTCATTTTGCAGAACAATAGAATAAAATATTGGCATCACGGTCACGTTCATGATTCTTTTGATTATATGATTGGACAATGCAGGGTTATATGTTCACCGTATGGATACAGTGGTCGAGAGCAGAAAATAAGTCCGAAAAAATGGTACGGAAAAGAGATTGAAATTTAAAGTCTGTCATTTACGACAGGCTTTTTTGTTGAAATTTTACATTAAAATAAAGGGCATTTTTAATGATTTCAACAGAGTTAGAACGATTAGCCAAGTCAAAATCAGCCATAAGAAAATCAATTCAGCAAAAAGGAACGGGACTAACCTTAGCTGAGGTCTATGCTGAATATTATACATACATTAAGAATATGTCTGATATACGTAATCCGAATGAAGACGGTTTAAAGGATTATGCAGAGGATAGATGTTTTTATTTAGCTTTGGATGTTAAATCAATCCGACCTTATGCTTTTCGTGAGTATACATGTTTGCAAGCATTGTACTTGAAAAATTCTTCAGTAGTACAGATTTTTAAAAATTCTTTTTACGGAGTTAATCCGATTATTTATGTGCCGTCAGATTTATTAGCACAATATAAAGCCGATTCATTATGGTCTGCTATGGACGTTAGGGCATATAGTTCCTTAACACAGGATGAGATGTATTTACTTCAGCACATCGATCGTGTTCAAACGGTTGGATGGATATCAGGTAAAACATTAAATGAATTAACTCACGAATTTCGTGTTTAGCAAAATGAATCGAATTTTTATATTAAAGTATAGAGCATTTTGTTTTCATGCTCGGAAGAAAATAAGAGGAGAAAATTTAACATGAATTTTTATTATGGAATGGTAGATGAAGCCAATAAATCATGGGGATTTGTTGAAGAAACAGATAACAGAGCATGGCAAGATGCTGCTCACACAGAATTGAAACCAACTATGATTTTCCTTACGAGTGAAGAATGGCAAGCAGTATTGTCTGAACAATCAAAAGGTAAAGCAATCGTAGGATACGGTGGAAAATGTTTTGGTGCAGAACAAGGTCGATATTATACAGATGAAAACGGTGTGTGGTGCAAAAAGACTGACGAAGAATTTAACACAGAAAAAGCAAATGCAAAGAGAGAAGAATTGGTAAACACTATTTATCAGATTAAAGCAGATAAAGCATATAACGGTGTTATTATCAATGACGTGCTTGTTTTTGAAACAAATCAAACTGCAATCACAAACACGGTAGCTTCATTAGCTTTGATGCCTGCTGAGGGGTCTGCAAGTTGGAAATTCTACACAATTGCAGGTGAGCCAAAAGTTCAAGAAATCACAAAAGAACAATTAGCAGGTATTGCATCATTTGGTCAAGATATGATTAACAAATGTTTTGTCGTTGAAGGTCAAGCAAACGAACAGTTGAAAGCAGCAACGGTTGAACAATTAATCGACTCAGAATGGGTTGAAGGATTCACTGCACAAGTTCAAACTGCAATGAACGAAATTAATAATCATATCACGGTAGCATTTTCATAAATTAAGGAGAGTAAATAAAAAATGTCAACAACAACATCAAATTTTAACTTATTCAAATATGATACAACGGCAGATGCACAAACTGCTTTTTCAATTACAAATGCACTCAATAATAACTGGGATAAATTGGATTCTAACTGTGTAAGACGTTTATCTACCAGTGCTGCAACGGGGAGTGGTGTTCGTCCAGTGTATGTAGATGCATCGGGTCAAGTTCAGACCATAAATTATGACCTGCCAAACACTCAACCCCTTACTGCGACTACATCTTTGAGTGAAAATGGATACATCAAATTTAGTAATAGTATTCTTATACAATGGGGCTTAATATCAGAAACTAATTCGGTAAAAGACTTACCAACTTCTTATACTGTTAATTACGTTATGGTCGCTACCTATCACAGTTCAGCAAAGAATTATGTATTCACTACCTTTATAGATGCAGAAAAAACAATGTCTAATTATAGACTTATACAAAGAACAGCATCAGGTAAGTCAACAGGTGATGTATACTGTAATTGGATAAGTATCGGATATTAGTAATAGTCTAATTATACAGTGGGTACGTACTTTTGAGTACGCTTCTTTAAGCAAATCTGGTACACATGATTTCCTTATGAGTTTTCCATTAAGTTTAACCAATATTCTCCATGTGAACTGTGAAGCTCAACAAGGCTTAGACACGTCATTAACTTCTGCCACAATCATCAGTTGTATAGCATGGTGTACCCTCACACAAGTTAGTTGGTTTATCAAGAACAATTCCTCAACGAGTAGTGCGAAAACAAATGCACAAAATGTTCTAATTATAGGAAGCTAATTATATCCTGAATTTCGTCAAAACGTTTGTAAAGTCAGTGTATATTTTTAGTAATGATTTTATTATACAGTTTGGTGATTATAACACATTAAGCAGTAATGTTTGGGTAACAATAACTTTCCCATCTACATGGAAATCATCTTTATATAGTGTAAGCGTTGCTCAAAGAAATGACGATTATACTGCTAAGAATTTCGCTGCAACGTGTTTAGGTGGATTTAAAGCAAAAACCAAAACTACTTGTATAATGGGATTTCGATATTTAAATGAGAAGTGTCAGGCATATATTTCTTGGATAGCTATTGGGTTTTAGCATTAATTTTAGGGTGCAATTCGACAGTCTAACTACTAACCTGACGATTAACGGAAGTTCTGTGAATATAGATTTTCCAATAAGTTTTCCTACTCATTGGCGTGGATGTATAGGCATAACAAATTTATCAGGCATCACATGTTCCTGAATCATTATTGACTCAGGTAGTTTATCTTCTATAAAACTAACGAAATTACTGCATCTTTTTTAAGTGCTTCTACATAGCCGTAGGTTATTGAGGAAGTAACTTAACCAACCCACCAAGTTCTTTATCGTGTTCTAACATTTTCTTAAATAAAGGACGTGCATAAGAATGGTTGTAATAATCCATCAACTTACCTTGTAAAATACCTTCACGATTGAAGTTTATACAGCTTTCCTGAGTACGTCTGTTTGTTAAAATCGGTTCATTCAAAATTTGCATCATTTCATAACTTGGATAAGTTTGAACGTGAATTAACATTTGTTCTATATCAAATAAAGATAAATTCATTCTCATTACACGATTATATAAATCTTTATCTAAAATAGTGTTAACGATTTCTTTTGCATACTCTTTTCTCTTTTCATTATCACGTGAAAAGATTACCTTATCCCCTTGATACCCCTCGATATTATCCTCAGGAGAAGTAAAGATAAACTCTGCTAAGAAAACATATATCAATGCCATTCTGTTTAAATATTGTCTTGTATCCATTTCAGAAAACTCTTTCGGAACACAGCCTAATTGAACATATTTACCTACAAGAGAAATACCTAATGCTTGTTCAAAAACTCTCTGTGTAGTACCTGAATAACCTATATCAACGATAATATCTCTGTCTTTTATACCTGTATTCTTAACGTAGTTTAAACAATCCTTATAGCCTTCTTTCTTCTTTTTAGCACAAACATTTTCACCAAAAATAGTGTGCATTTTATCAATAAGGTTTCTATCTTTACCGTTTAAGATTAAAGGACATAAAGATTTTCTACTACAATAAATATAATGAATATTCTTTTCACCCATTATTTCTTTTGAGATTAAATAAGGCATAAACATATCTCTTGATAAAAAGTAAACATGTTGATCTTCTCTACGTTTATCTATTACCCAATGAGTGAAATAATAAATTAACGGTGCAAAATATTTAGTCATTTTAACTAATGCAGGTTCGTCACTATTCTCAATCTCAGCTGCATATTTTTTCAACATTGGATTTCTTACGGCAGGCAGGTTGAGTTTAATATTCTCTAATGCAGGTGAAAACATAGGCTTAATTCCTTGTTTAATACACCCCTCAATATCTCCTCTATAACTATCTCCGTAGTGTCTTAATATCTTCCCAACCCTTTTCTGTACCTTTTCAAAAAGAACACCTGAACTCTTGTTACAGTTTTCTTCACAAGAAACAAATACCGTAGGGTTCACATAGCCACACTTTTCCAACATTTTCTTTATTGTTGCAGAAGGTAAATACATATCAGAAATAAAGACATACCCTTTTGGATTTCTATTATACATTTCTAATATCTTCGGATTAGCATATACGTGTTCATACTCCATCTCTATCTCGATATTAGGATCGAACTCTAAGTATTTATATATCTCTTTTAAACCATAAAACCTATTCTTTGAAGCCGCTTTTTGTTCAGCTTCAATACGTTTCTTTCTAAAGGAATTACCAACCTTTTCCTCAATTAATGAGAATATATCTCTCGGTTGGTAAACATCCCTAAATAATGCTGTATCAAATACATCTAATGATTCCATCTTTTTCTCCCTATATAATGCTGTGGGGATGTCGAGACATCCCCAACAAAGCTCTCCGTGAGCAAGCCCAACGGCGTGTTATCTTTTATCTTCCTCAGCATCAGGAAATCTCTTTTTTAACGCCCCGATAGCTGTTGGTAAAGTTTTTACACATTTTGTTGTGAAACGAGCCTTACCCTCTGTTATATTATACTTATTAAAGTAGCCTTTATCACACTTTACGATTTCGTGTTTACCGTTGTCATAACTTGCAATAACTGTTTGGGCTTCTGTAATTTTGTCTTTAACAGTATTAATAACAATTATGGTATTATTATCAGTTATTCTTTTAACGTCAAAATATTGTTTAAATAATTTTGTTTGTGTTAATGTTACATAATTAATACCGTCTTTTAAGGGTTTATTCCACATTTTATCGTAAGAATTTTTATCACCCTCTACCTTTATAAATTCATTTAAGTCTTTTAACTCATCCTTTGTAAGATTAGCAGTTACTTTTTGTTTATAAACAACAGAATCACCTTTCTCACCACCAAAGGTTCCATAAGCTACTTTTATTTTTGCAACAGATTCTGTTAACCCCTTAGCCTTTCTCCATTTCTTAGTCAGTTTAATATTTTTATCTGCTTTATCAGCCAATTCGTCTGCTTTTTTAATATCCTCAGCATCACCTGTTTGATTAGCCTTTGCATCAGCTTTTAAAGCATTAAGTTGTCTTTGGATTCTGACTTCTTCAACGTCTTCTTCTTTAACCTCGTTTATTTCACCTTTCAAGAATTGTTCATCTGTATCAGATGGTGCTAAAGGTTTTACGTCATAAACAATGTCTAATTCATATTTCTTATCAAGATTAAGAATTCCGTCAACACAATCTTTAATAGCGTTTGTAGCACTTTCACTATCGCCTATAATAAAATCTTTTCTATTACCACCTATATCCTCAAAAACAATTTCATAACCAAAAGGTTTTTCATTATCAATGTTTTTATAGATATAAGCTACAACAGTATGATCGATACCCTCATATTTTACAGGAATATCTATTGTTAGATTTCTTTCCGTTCTTGGAAGACAATCCGTACAACGCTCCCAATTACTTAACTCCCCCAAGCCTTCTACGGCCTCATTAAAATATTCAGGATGATTTTGATATGCTATGTAATCTTTAATAGCTTCAAGTTTTAAAGTAAGTTCTTTTAAATTTTTACCTCTTACGATAGCACCTGTTATACCACCACTTTGTCTATTTTTAGCTACATAGGCTGTGGCAATATCAGAGTACAATCTAAAATCTCCTGGTTCAGTACCAACCTTACCGAAAATTTCTTCTATAAGTGTTTCAACTTCAGTGTATTTATCTTCATTCAAAGATTCAGATTTTGCATTACCAAAATATATAACTTTACCGTCTTTACCATTTTTTATTCTTGTATATCTCAAACAAACGTCAGCAACAGCAGCAAGTTCTTCCTCTGAAAGTTTTATACCTTTTGATTCAACAAGTTTTTGTAATTCAGAAACTAAAATAGTTTCGTCTTTTCTCATAACCTTTAATAATTCTTGTCTAACAATATCAAAAGCTTCATCAGATACATTATAATCTTTACCATTATAAGATATTTTTGTTTCAGCATTTTCTCTTACTACTCTTTTATGAACCCCTTTACGGATTTTATCTGCTCTGCTTTCTTCAATAGGAGCTTGTTCGTCAGCAGGAAGTTCTTCTGTCGGTTCAATTTCTTCAGCAGGTTCTTCCTTTTCTTCGTTTTCTTGGGCTTCAGGTTTTACTTCTACTTCTATTTCACCATCATCTTTTATTTCAACTTCGATTTTTAAATCTTCACATTGTTTTAAAAGTTTTCCTGCAACACTTTCTTTTACAGGAGCAGATTCATAAATATTGAAGTCCATTTTAGAAAAATCTCCCTCAATATTTTTACTTTCAATCCAGTATTTTTTACCGTTTTTATCGAAAGCAAAATCCATTATATAATGATAACCATCAGCATCATTAAAGAATATTGGAGGGTTTTCCGTTTCAATAGCCTGTTTAACATCTTCGGCTGTTATATCACCACTTGTAGAATTAGTTGCAGTACAATCAGCATCACCAATTTTAAAAGAAAGTTTTTCAGCAACTTCTTCTTTAATAGGTGCTTTTTCTTCTTCAGGTTTTTTAATCTTCATAGCTTTATATTCTGCTTTTTTCATTTCGGCAGGTTTAAAATTTTCTTTTAGGTTGAAATAATCTCTTATGTATTCTTTTGCAGATTGTTTTTGTTCATCTGTAAATTCAACATCTTCAACTTCTTTTTTATACAGCTTAACTGCATCGTCAATAAGTTTATTCCAAGCGACTTTACCCTTGCCGTTCTCAGCAGGTGCAATATATTTATCATATAAAGCCTTAGTTGTTTGGATATATAAACCTAAGTCATCATCTTCTTCATAATCTTCTGTAATTGGTTCAACTTCATTTAAACCTGTTTCATCTTCCATGGAATCCATAACTTGACCGTTTTTAACTTTATCAAGTTCTTCTAAAAGTTTACTAATAATACTCATTTAAAAATCCTCTTTCTATATTTTGCAAAATAGTTTATATTTTAATATAAAAATTCAGCAAAACATAGTTTTATTGTTGTTTTTCTACTATGTAATTAGATTTACCCGTGTGAAAATATGGGATAGGTTTATGTTTAAACATATTTTCTTTTACTCTTTTATATATTTTATCCATCATTTCTTTATCACCCTCAATACCCTCTCTTATATAAGTATCAAGGACTTTATAAGATATACCCATTTTATCTTCATCAGATTTACCACACAAACCGTCAGACGGTTCTTTATCAATCAATTCTTTTGGCAAACCTAATTCATAACCTAACGCTTTAACCTCTTGAACGGTCAGGTCTGCAAGAAGGGCAACGTCACCCACGGCATCCCCCCAACGTGTTTCCCATCCTAAAAGAGTTTCAGAAAGGTTACAAGTATTTATTACTCTGCCGTTCATACATTGTGAAACTAAATAAACAGTTGCCATTCTTAATCTTGGTGGTAAGTTCTGTACGGCTTGTTCAGTTATTTCAGTAATAGCAAAATTACTGTTAGTTTGAAATAACAATTCACCCATTAACGCACCCTTTGCCTTGTTAATATTAATAGTGATATGACGTATACCTAACAAATCACATACTTTATATGAATCTGCAATATCAACTTGCTCACCGTCAGGCTGTAAAACACCTATAACCCTATCTTTACCCAAGGCTTCCACACATAGAGCAGCACAAACAGTAGAATCTTTGCCACCTGAAATAGAAACTACGGCATTACAACCTTTTCCGTTTTCTTCAAACCATTCTCTTAACCATTGGATTATTTCTTCTTTCATATTATATTCCTTTCTTGCTTTCTGCATACAATAAGTCCCCTTTGATTTGATGCATCTTCGGAGTGAAGTGAACAGCATGTTCATCAGGGTTTTCAAATCTTTGTTCTTCTTCACGTATTTCGTTATCTAATTGATATTTTACATAATCACGTATTTCTTTTAATGTAGGTAATTTCTTTATTAATTGTCCCTGTGATATATATTGTGTTTGCAATCTTCTAAAAGTACAACCTTTGAAATATGTATCTTTCCATGGGAATTTTGGATTTACATATCTTTGTTCAACCTCAGATAACTTTTCAGAAGGATCTGCAATAATATCAGCCTTAACCAAACCTGCTTCATACACACGATAAACTTCTTTAAGTCCTGGGTTGGTTATCTTTTCAACATTCTCAGATATTTTAATACGTGGCTCAAACACACCATCCTTTTCAACAGCGGCTATTTTATAAACTGCCCCAAAGACAGGTTCAGATTTTGCCGTAATCATTCTTTCACCGACACCGAAAATATCAATTTCTGCATCTTGATTAATTAATGATTTAATAGTGAACTCGTCTAAACTGTTTGAAGCTACAATCTTGCAATCTTCCATACCTTCATCATCTAACATTCTACGAACTTCTTTTGAAAGATATGCCAAGTCACCACTATCTAATCTAACGGCTTTAACCCTTCTACCAATTGGAGTAAGAACTTCTCTCTGAACTCTTATTACATTTGGGATACCTGAGTTCAATACGTCATAAGTATCTACCAAGAAACAAGCATTATCAGGATAGGTTAAAGCATAATGTTTAAAAGCTTCAAATTCATCTTTATAATACATAATATATGAATGAGCCATCGTTCCGTTTATAGGAATACCGAATTTCTGTCCTGCCGCAACGGTAGCAGTCGAATTAACTCCACCGATATAAGCCGCTCTTGCACCATATATAGCACTATCGTTGTTATGGGCACGTCTTGCACCGAAATCTGAAACAACTCTGCCCTGTGCAGCATTAACAATTCTTCTTGCTTTTGTGGCTATCAAAGACTGATGATTTACCTGTAAAAGTATTTCTGTTTCTATTAGTTGTGCATCAATTAATGGTGCTACTACCGTAATAATCGGTTCATTCGGATACATAATTGTTCCTTCAGGAAAAGCAAATACGTCTCCTCTAAATCTAAAATTCTTTAAATATTCTAAGAAAGTTTCATTGAACATTCCTAAACTTCTGAAATATTCAATATCTTTTTCTTCAAAATGTAAATTAAGAATATATTGAATTATTTGTTCTAATCCTGCAAAGACGGCATACCCACCTTTATCAGGATTACGTCTATAAAAAACGTCAAAAGCAACCTTAGATTCCTTATCTAAGTTTTCGTCCATAAAATAACCGTTCGCCATGGTCATTTCGTAAAAATCCATTAACATTGCTGTATTCATATTAAAAATCTCCTTTATTTCGACATGTATTCTCTTAAATATGGATCAGAAACATCTACTTGTCCATGTTTGCTACCTGTTTCCCAATTATTAAGGTCTTTATCTTTTGGTATCTTGTATCGTGTTCCACAATTAACACATTCTTTTTAAATAATAATGTTCGTGTTCTTCAATTGTTTTTAATTTTGTACAATAACACGGATTACCCATTAATTAAACCTCCCTACTTTCTTTAACCTCTATTAGGTTAGATTGCATTACTTCTAACGCTTTTTCATGCAAATCCTTTGACGTTCCTGCACATAAATCTTTTAAAACAGTAATCTTATCATATGGTAAATGATTTCTTAAATACAAAGCAGTATTTAAAACACAAATATTCGTGCATAAACCACAAACATAAATGTCTTGTATATCAAACTGATTCTCGGTTACTGCGTAATCAACCTCTTTCCACAAATCCTTACGTTTATATTTTTCAGGCATAAAGCTATTTTTATAACAACATTTAGCATGATTTTTTTCTAAAAGCACTTCTAATTCTTGAGGGTATTTTCTACCAACGGTATATTCCATACAATGATCACCAAATGCTGTAAGTTCTATGGAATCCATATCAATATCCTTAGAATGTTCATCCATTGTATAAAAGATTCTACCTTTAAAATCCTTAACAAAGTCAATTACTTTTGGTAAAAGTTCTTGGGCTTCTTTTGAACCTAACTTACCTGTAATAAAATCATTTTGCATATCAACAATAAATAAAATAGCCATTATACCTCCTTCAAAGTGTATAGTTTAGCAGGATGAGGATATTTATTACAATACCTACCTGTGAACTTTACTATACCCGTTTTCACATAATCTCGTTCAAATGAACGTCTGAAATTTGCTTTTAATAACTTAACTCCCAAAATAGCCTCATAAACTTGTTGAAAATCATACATAGTAAACTCATCATTAACTAATGTAAAAGCTATTCTTGATGTGTTGTATTTCAACTGTGTCTGTAAATTTCTTAAACCTTGCTGAATAATGTGAGCATGGTCAAAAGCTAAATCCTGTGGATAAATATTTCCAACCTCAATGTTTGTGAATTTTTTAATCACTGAGGAGTTTTCAAGTAATTCCACATCAAACAACTTAGCTTTCTTTGCATCGTCTCCTGCTTTCATACAACGTTTAAAGTTTTGAGGCGGTACTAAAGCAAGATACGCTACAGAAATAACTCTTGTTCTCGGATCTCTGTCTACTTCTCCGAAAGTTTCAAACTGTTGAAGATATGCAGACATGCCTGTTTCTTCTTTTAATTCTCTTTTAGCAGCATCTAAAATACTTTCGTGAATGTTAAGAAAACCACCAGGAATTGCCCATATATCTTGATACGGTGGTTTTTTTCTCTGAATAAGCATTAACTTTAATTTACCCTCATCTACGGTAAATAAAAGCATATCTACCGTTACTGACGGACGTTCATACTTTGTTACGTCATACGTATTTACAAATTCTTGGTCTTTGTTTGATACATTTGCCATAAAAATTTCCTCCTAATATATTTTAATATAAAAATAAGTAATCATTTTGATACTTTAATATTATCATTTTGATTACTTGTTGTCAAGTATTTTATAAAATCGTTACAAAAATTAACAAAAACTATCTGTATGCTTATTTAGTTTCTTTTTTCAATTCTTCTCTACTCTTTAATTCATGATAAATAAGTTGCTCACGTGGTTTTATACAACTCCATCCTGTTTTATTCCCATTATCATCTAATTCCCATTCTCTATTTTCTTCTTCATCAATATCATAATAGGTTTTTAAATTATCATCTGAAAAACAAGAGAAGTTTCTTTTGCTTTGATACTGTCCTTCTTCATGCCATTCTTCATGACTCCATTCACTTGGGTCATTTGTTAATGGTGTTAAGGTATCTCCTTTCAATAATTTAGTTATTAATTTAATCGTAAAACCATCAGACATTCCTGAGTGACCTTGCTCACAAAATAATTTACATACATCATAGGCTGCTTTCCCTACTGATTGAGCATAATCATCATCTGAGTTAATTTCGTCTTTATCTTGTAAATTATAACCTGCTATTCTTAATTCATTTTCAATTCTTTCTAATTGTGTTACCATTTTTAATTCTCCTTTTCTTATACACCCATTATTTTTAGACTTACTGGAAATTTTCCATAAGAAGTTTCAAATTCACTTGATAATTCCATCAGCAAATCTCCTACACCAAGATTATACAGAACCTCTTTGGCATTAATTTTAACATAGTAAAAACCGAGGTTATTTGCTTGAATAGAAATATTTGTAATTAATCTTTTAAATACTTTACCATTAATATCATAAACTAAAACTAATCCTTTTGGATTTTCAAAAAGATTCCATAGTTTCTTTACTTCTTGTATATCTTTTAATACTGTATTATAGAACATATCAAAATTCATCCTTTTTCTCCGTTGGTTCTATAAAATCAATTAAGCTTGGTTCTATTTCTCTACCAAGAGCAAGTGAGAATATTGCTGCTTGATATTTATTTGGATTTTCTTTAAAGTATAAACCTAACTCTTTTTTAGATTTATCTTTTAATGTTTTCCATAAATTATATACTTGTTGTTTATGGTATTCCATATCCAGTAACAATTCCTTATATAATTGTTGAGCAGTGACATATAATTCATCAGGACAAGAATCCATAAATTGTTTTAATCTATCTTCCTTATCTCTTTGCTTATATCCATGTCGCCATTGTTTCCACAAACTTCTTTTATTTAGATGCTGTTTAAAAGCAGCTATTTTTAAATAATCCTCTGATTTTATTTTTACACGTTCATTATCTGGGAATCGAACAACAAATCCTTCTGTTGTCCAATCTGCTTCTTTTTGCCATCTTAATAATGCTTGCCATGACATGTGTCTTTCTTTAACAAGTGGCATTCTCATTATTTGAGATAATGTAATTAGTGCATCATAATCATGTTCTACAAAATTACTTTGACAACCAAAAGCGGTTATTAAATACAATTCTTGAGTATCAGCATAATCACATATAATCTTTGTTTCGGGACAGATAACCTCTACATTTAAAGTATTATGGCTTGCCATTGTCTTAACCATTGTATATTTTGGAATTAATCTCTTAATGGCATCTGTTACATAATTATCAAAAGAACCACGAGAATTACATCTTAATTCACCTTTATAAGTATAAATAATACCTAAACAACCATCCATTTTTTCTGTAAGATTAAATTTTGGTTTCTTAACTAATTCTTGTTGTTTGTACCAAGGTAATTGAGATAAATTCATAAATTTAGGCATAGCCTTAGCAATGAGTAATCCAGTTTTCTTCTCATATACATTACCACGATTAAACATGGTTACTTCATCCCATAAACCCTCGTTATTTGTTTTTTCCGTGTAATTATATTGAACAAGATCTTCATCTTCTACTTTTCTCAGAAGTCCCTTATCAACATAATCATCCAATAGTTTTAAATCATATTTCATTAAATAATCCTTCAATCTATTCCGAAATAGCTTTTTAAGAGGGTTTCATTGAGGCCTATACAATATACAATTTCCCCTCTTCTACAAGCCTATCAGCCTCTTGTTCACCATATATCTTACGTACCCTCTCAAACTGTTCAAGATTAAGTAAAGTAGGGACTTGTCCAATCCCCGCATTATCTTTAATTCTTTGAGATTCTTTCATAAGTTCTTCTTTTATACCCATAATTATCCCCAAGTTTGAAATGTTCCGTCTACTTTTCTAACCTTAATGTTGTTTCTTAAATAGTTAGGTTTAGAAACCTGTATATGTCTTTATACTTATTTTCCCTTTTGGGAAAAATTGTTGCATGGTTTACTATCACTTTTCTTCCTTCCTATATAAACTAAATACATCGATAATTTTCTTTACTTTTGGGTGAATCAATTTATCTATATTCTCACCTTTACTAATTTTTTCTCTAACCATTGATGAGGATAGTTTATAAGGTTTAACCTTAATATATTCAAAGTCCCATCCATCTTTCTGCATATCTTCAAAACTTAACTTAATATCATCCCTCGGCAATACAAGAAAATGACAATATTTCTTTAATACATCAGGAGATTTCCATTTATCAATTTGAGCAAAAGCATCCATTCCAATGATAAAGTTAATTTTATCCAATTTATATTCATCTAACAGATTTCTAACCGTCTGAGCGGAATATGAAGGTGTACCTAATTGTTTTTCAATTAAACATATATTAGGCGTTACAGCATAAATCATAGCCGCCCTATAATCAAAACTATTAACAACTTCTTTCCATGGAGAATCATAAGCAGGAACAAATATAACGTTATAACCTAAGTTTTCAATTTGTTTAGCTACGTATAGATGTCCATTATGAATCGGATTAAAGGTACCGAAGTAAAAAGCAGGATTATCCGTATCATAACACGTATTTGGTGCTTTCAGCAAAGTTTCTTTAAACATATTATAAGAAATAGTATTTACGGTATCAGGTAAATCCCAATCCCCTGATACGTTCCTATAACAATTCCCACAATTAGCACATTGTGTAACTACACCCCATCCGCTTCCATCAGCAAACCATGTGTCTAATTTTTCTCCACATTCAGAACAGTATTTATACATATATTTCCTCTAATTCTTTTAACCGACTTTTCTTTTGAAGTATGAATCTTCCTAAAATGATTTCTTTAACTTCTTTTTTATCTTTCTCGGATATCTATTCCAATCACCGTATTTCTTTAGTTGGTAATTATAGTAATTAGAGATTAAAGCTGTTATGCCATGTTGAATTGTTTCTCGTAGGTTCTTTAATCGTGTTTCATATATTTGCATATTAATCCCTTCCATTTAACCATTGAAGTAATTGTTTCAAAGCGTTGTTTCTTTCGGTATCCGTTTTATAAGACAATGTAGAGTAAAAAGCATTTGATTGAGTTGTACCATAGCCCATACCATTACCTGTCATATAATATATTTGGATAAAAGAACCGTATTTATTCGTATAAGGACATATTTTAGATATTGCCTGTTTATTTATAATTACGCCTTGCCACTGTTTAAACTGAGCCGCATAACAAGGTACTGTTGATATTAATAATAATGTAATTATTAGTTTCTTCATCTTAAATCCTTCCTAAAACCCATACATTTGATACTTTTTTACCTTGTTGTATTGCTGTTGAATGAGATGCTGTAAATATGTCTATTCTATTTGATTTAATAGCACCACCACAATCTTCAGCAATAAAATAACCATAATCTTGAATATAAACAATAGAACCATATGGAATTACTTTTGGATCTACTGCTATTGTTCTTCCTTCTTTTGGTACCGTTCCTGTTGATGTCCTTAATTGACTTGGATTCGTTTTACCTAATTCTTTTGGTGAATACCAAGATAAAGTAAATTTCCCTATTTTTCTATTCGGAAATTCTGAAATGTCAGGTTGTTGTGTAATCATAAGTTCTGTATATTTATCAGTTTGTTGTGTCAGCATTTTATGAAATTGTACATTTTGAACAATACATACTGCTATTAAACCTACACATACACAAGCTAATATTACGGTTGATGTAATATTGATTTTTAAACTTTTTATTACTACTTCCTTCATAGTCTTAATTCTCCTTTCTACCTTTCGGTTTATTCTTGACTATACACTATGATTTAGTCACCACTGTTCTTATTTTCTGCTATATTCTTGTAAATGTCCTATTAATAATTCTCTTATCTTTTGTTTTATCTCTTGATTATTAGCCTTTTCAAGAACATACTCCAATATCTTATTTCTATCTTCGGTTGAATAATACGTTTTTAAAGTATTATCAACACCACAGATAAGTAAAAAGTTAATTATAATAAAATCCGTTATAACAGGGTAATACAATTTCGTACTCTGCCCATTTTCACAATCTTTACAAGAGGATTTTTCTGTATCCTCTAAATGTAAACATACGTCATTACCATAACTAACACCTAAACGAAATTCGTTATCATACATGCATTCAGAAAGCATACCTAATGGTGCTATATCGAATTCACAATAAAAGGCTATCTCTTTTTCATCAGCTATATTAAACATAATCTTTTCCTATAATATATCAGTAACAAATAAAAAAGTCAACCCTTTTTATTTAAAATATGTAATTTTACATTCTTGTGGTTGATTACGTTCATTCAACATATCAATATATTCCTTAGAAATCTGTTGCATATAACTAAAATCGTATTTAGATGCTTGAATACTGTATTCTTTAATCTCAGACGGTGCACATTTACATTCTTGCATAGCTTTTTGTACGTATGTCTTTAAAGCCTGTGCCGTAGTTATTCCATCAATACTATACGTTTTATTCATCTTTATCATTCTCCTGTGCTAAAATCTGTTCTGCTTCTTGAACTTTTGCTAAGTTTTCTGCTACTACAATCTTAGCTTCACTTTCAATAGTTGATTTTTTCTTATTAACAATGTTTTCGATTAGTTGTTCTTCTCTCGCATCGTGAACCCCTAAAAGTTTAATATTGGTAACAAGAGTAATCCCCCATTCTTTTAATTGTGGTGCAACCATTTCCGTAAATAAATTACTGTATTTATTTCTCTCAGCCATAATATTGCTCAATTTATTTTCAGAAAGAATAGAACGAACTGCACATTGAATAATACCCTCAACTTGATTCTTTAATTCAGGTATCTTGAAAATACGGCTTGAAGCTAATCTAAAATCAGATATTCTATAAAAAGCCTTAATAGACACACTAAACGGTAAACTGTCCTTATCAGCCGCTTTATATTCCTTTAAATCGGCTTCAAAAATGTTTGTAGGTAACTTAGACACAGCTACACCGTATTTAGGTACCCAAGACGGAAAACAATAGTAAGCGTTACCGTCACTCTTGCTTACTTCTTTGCCGTACGCGTGACAAGAATTCGCACGTTGAACAATGTGTACCTCATTTGTAGCCACAACACGTCTTAATGACACTAAATAAAGAGCCATTAAAATTAAACCTAAAAATGTGGCTATAAAAGCATACATAATCATAAAATTTTCTCCTTATGTTTCTCTTGTATATGTAATTATTTTAAATTTTAAATCGTCAGTAAAGTTGCTTATGATATCCTTAATGTCTTGATTTATAGTAGTACAGTCACCGTGTATTAAAAACGAACTGCTTGAACTGTTTGATACAAACCCTGCTCTTACTTTCATTCTAATTCAATCCTTATATTATCTAATGGGAATGCACCATCACCAATATCTAAACCTACTACCTTTTTACCGTTTTCAATAGAAGCAGGTATTACAATTCTCGTACCTGTATAGTTGTCGGCAAAACTTAATGGATAATACTGTACGACTGTTCCCACAGGAAACAACTTATTAAATTCTTCTATACTTAAATGACTAACGTTACTTTGCATTTCACTCTCCTACATATGTTCATAAAAGTTCTTACATTCAAAATGGTCTATAATAGCGTCTAAACCCCAATTTAAGTAATTAGATTCTTCATCAAACAAAATCCAATTATTGCCAATATCGGATTTTTTAAAATAATCCGTAATGTCGAAATCATCCTCGGTCCATTCAGATAATTTCTTTACTGTTAAGACTTTATTTAAGATTTCCTCAGAATAATTAGATTTTAAATAGGTTATCTCTTTTTCAAGACGTTCTTCCATCTCTTCAAACAGTTTGCCACTGAATTTAAGAGATAAAGTTGCACGTTTATTGTATAAAGAATTTAGACGTTCTGTAAACAACCCAATCATTAGACCTTTTACGAAGTTTAATATTTCTTCTCTATTATACTTCTCATCAATAATAAAACTACTACTTGAGGAATTACTAACAAAACCTTTTCTTATTTTCACTTCATCTTCTCCTACATGTGAACTCTGAAACATTCACTTGATATGTTAAATTCTTTTATTATCTTTTTTACAGCATAATCAGGAATATAATTATCACGTGTGTCAAATATGATAATATTGTCATCAGATAAGTCCTTACCTGCGTACCAATAGTTTAAATCAATGTCACCGTTTTTTCGTTCCTCTTTAATATATTTTACTTTAAGATATTCCTTTACTTCTTTATCAGAATAGGTATTCTTATTATAATAATCTCTTAAAAACTTCACCATTGTATCGGAATTAACACAAGACTTATCCAACGCTACTTCTCTACGGATATTCTTAATCTTACTTTTCTGTAATTGTTTAAGTATTTGAATAAGTTTAGTTTTTACGTTTCTCGGAGTGTATGTACCGTTTTGAGCAATGATAAAACTACTTGAACTGCTGTTTGAAACAAATCCTTTTCTAATCTTCATCGCCTACCCCATGTGTGTCACGTAATTATATATTCCAAACTTGTTAACAATTTTCTTAGCTACTGCATCAGATATAAGATTATCACACGTATCATATATAACAAAATCTGTATTATTTGTCAGACAATGATTTGGATACCAATACTCTAAATCTAATTCTTCACGAAGTTCTTTTATCGTTCCAATTTTAATATTCTCTTCAATAAAATTATTAGTTAGCCCTCGATTATCTCGTTTAGATTCACGTCTAACCATAGATTTAACCCACTTTATAATATCCGTAGAAGACCACTCTTCAAAGTATCCTTGGTTTTTATTATAAATAGTTATAACGTCCTCACAACCTCGGTCAATAATGAAACTGCTTGAACTACTATTTGATACAAAACCCGTTCTAATCTTCATTCTTTTCCCTTTCTTTAAATATCTCGTCCATGGTCAAAATATTCTTAGCTAAAACTACGGCAACTTGATGCCCTGTAAAGCCATTTATTTCTTCATTACACATATCGAGATACATAAAACTTTGTTTTACACATTTACCAACATATTCATCTGATAAGGCTAATACTTTATCTACCTGATCCGTGTATTCCATTTACACCCCTTCAAATATTGGGCAACGTCTATTTGAGTTTAAAAGAGCCGTCCTGAACTCTTCAAACCTCTCAGAGTTCCAAACAGTTTCTAAACTATCTGCTTCTAATATGTTTATACCGTTTTTCCAATCTAAGTTGTTTCTACATTCTTCCTCACAAAAACTGCAAGGGAATACCTTACATTCACTATTTATATAGATACTGAACAGTGTACTTTCACAAGGCTCTGCAAGGGTACTTAATTTATCATATTTCGGATTGTCCTTAATCGCTTCTAAAAAAGAATGACAAGAACAACTATCAAAACCGATATTTATTCCTAACTCCATAGATTTAGCAAAAATCTGATTGTATTGTTCCTGTGTAAGCTGTGTAAACTTTCCTGCATTAGTACCTTTTGGTTTATACTTTAATAAAACCACTGCATTAAGTTTTTCTAATCGTTTATCAGTTTTAATATCGTTGAATAAAGACATAATAGTTTCAAATGTGCTCTGCATACTTACCATATGTATGTTGACTTGTTCCATTCCTAAATCGGTAAGCATTTTAATTGCATCATAAGATTTCTCTCTATCTGAACAACAAGAAATTGCTACTGCACCACAAAGTTTAGAAGTCCTTTCAGCAAGTTCACTTGTCATATCCGTACCGTTACAAGTATAATTTGGAATAACGTCAAAGGCTCTTGCATATTCCATCATCTTGAAAAAGTCAGGGTTATCATAAGGACTTGTTATGCCAAAAGCAATTTGACTAAGTAATCCTCTGTTATATACTTTTATATCCTTTATATCTTTTATTTCCCAACCTGTTAACCGTTCTTTTGTATATTCAATAATCTGTTGTTTATTTGTAGCTTCATCATATATACGAAAAGACTTATTGTATTGAACTACTTTATGATCACCACTATTGTATTCAACATCAACAACTGTTTTAGCCAATTTGTGAAAAATATCTTTAAATTGGTCAAAAGTCATGTTATGTAAAGCATTAGTTTCGTTGTTCTGTTTATAACAAAATGGGCAAGCATTATGGCACTTTCCTGAGCTTATTTCAATATCAGCAATTTCAGGCATTGGTGCTTTTATCGGATCGTCTTTAATCGTCTTACCCCACCGAGCAAATAAACCTGTCTGTTTATCCATAATTGTATTGTAATTCTCAGACTTTACAACACGTCTTTTCTCGTTTTCCATAACTAACATACAAAAAATTCTCCTCTTGTTACTCAAATTGTATCATTGAGGAGAATTTTTGTCAACCCTTTTTGATAATTCTTTACATAAGGTCAGCTAAATCGTTTAATAACTTTTTAAGAGACGGATAGTTTTTTACTAAAAGTCTTTGTCCGTTTGAATCCAATATGTTGAAAGTGCCTTTTTCTTCTATGATTGTTCCAACAACTTCATAAGACGGTGGTAATAACCCTTCATCAAGTTTATTAAACTCTTCTAAAAGTTCTTTTGCACTCATTGATTCTTTGACATTATAAGAAATTGCATTAGCTATTTTTAATGCATGTTTTTTATTCTTAGGTTCAGTATTACCAATTTTACCTGTCTTATTGTAAGCCGTCATAAGTTCACCTACAATATGACCGTGTGTCATTCTTTTATCTATCGGCATTTTCTTCCTTCTTAAATAATGCACCCTCTTTATAGATGTTAATATTTATATTGAACCATGAATGGTCATTAACAATCTTTTGAGAGCCTGTTTTAGTGGTGTCTTGTCGGTTATAATTTACTCCTGCATAAGAATTATTGTTATCAATTTCTTGATTAGGTGCTACTTCTTCTGCAAATACAGGTAAAGCCATTCCAACTAAACATAAAACTAAAAACTTTTTCATATCTATTCTCCAAGTATTTCTTCTACTTCTTCAATACCCTTTTCAGTTTCTTCATCATTAGCTAACCCACGATTAACTAATAATGTAGTTAATTCAGAAGCGTGTACTAATTCTTCATTTGCAATATCAAAAAGAACCTTTGCTTCGTCCTCATATCCTAATTCTTGTATTTTCTTTGCTTTATCAAGATATGATGCCGTAGCTGTATTTTCCTCTGCTATTAAAGTTCTAATAATTCCTACTAATTGTTTAGCATTTTCATCAAAAGCTTCAACACCCTCTGACATAGCAACTAATAATTCTTTTATATCCATTTTTAACTCCTTATATTAATTCAACGATATAGACATTATCCCCAAAAGTTGTTTCAAATTTTTTAATCATTGTAAAATCGTCTTTATCAAGATTCTCTAAGTAACCTTGTGCCTGATATAAAACTCCGTGCCATCCTCTGTTTACAATATCTTCATACATAGCCGCGGTGTCAAAATATCTATCAAATTTATCTGGCAAGCACTGTGCGAACTCCCTACACATATCTTGTATAAACTTATGAAATATATCTCCGTTTATTACGGCATAATGCCACCCGTCACCAAAACAATCGTACTCACCATATTTAGTTTTTAACTTCATTGGCTCTACTTCTTCTGCCTCTAATATATCTTCATCAGCAAAAATCTGTGTTGCCTGTTCTAAGGTCAACTCTTTATCTTCAAATAGAGCAAGTGTTTCGTTTAGTTTCTTAATTTCCATTTTATTCCATACCCTCAACCATACAGTCTATTTCTTTTAAGATACTGATAACAGATTGGTCATCTGTAATTTCAAAAGTCTTTTCAGTTTTTAAAGTATCTTCTTCATAAACAGCATAAGTAATTAGTTCTTCATCTAAATCAATGTTAATGAAGTGTTTATAATTACCCTCTCTCATGAAACGGTCATTATACTCAGTAAACCCCATTTTATCTAAAGCATCAGATATTACAGGAATATTATCGACTTCTTCAACACCTTCCGTTATTGGCTCAACACTATATCTTTCGATATAACCCTTTAAACTTTCAAAACATCTTTCAATATCCGCAGGTTCAACAATCCAACTCCAAGAAATACCGTTTTCTAATGTAGTCTTCGGAACATTTACAAACGCTTTATAATCAAAATTACGATCAGTTGAGTCTGTTCTATAAGTTATTTGTTGTGTATAAGTATTATTAGGAGAATTTTTTTGATAAGTAATCGCCATTATCGCACCGTTTAATACTTGTGTCATGTTATTTACAACCTTAAAACCATTTTGTTCACATAAGTTCTCAAGTGTACTGAATAACTTTGCAGTAAATTCAGCATCATCTGCATCTAAGGCTTCTTTAATCGCACTGTGTAAATTCATATAAGTTTCATTAAGATTTCTTTCTATAACTTCAAGGATTTTATATTCTTCAAAATAGAAATGATGAATATTGTCATCTTCCTCTTCAAATTCTTCCCAAGTTTTTACCAACTGTCCTTTTACAGTAACATTAAATTCTTTATCAAAAGTAGGGGCAACTACAAACTCAATAACTTTTCCATTTTCATATTCGGTGGTGTTATCATCCCCCCAATATCTATGATATTGAGCAGGTTTATGTGATTCTTTATAAGGACCGAAATATTGCCAATTATCAGGGTAATATTCGTGAGATACTTCTGATTGCCCTCTTGAAATATATAAACCCTCTGCAATATCTGTTAAATCTGATGTATTCGTGTTTGAAAAAGTTAATCTACCCATCTTTTAATGCCCCTTTATTTTAAAAACTAAATCTGCTATCCAATCTTCTGTAATCATTGCTTTGGGTGTTATTTTCTTCTTACAACACACGCAAGTTTCAGTAATATCATCGTTGTAATCTGTTATATATCTTAAACCCCTCACTGTGGCTACACCCTTGCATTTATATACACAACCACATTCGGGGCACTGAACTAAAAATATCATTATATATTTAACTCTTCTCTTATTTTCTTTTCTAACTTATCTAATTGTGCTTCTTCTGTCGTTCCTACATCGTCAATAGGATACAACTCATCTAATCCAAAAACGTCAGACACTAAACTAACTGAAAGAGGACACGATTCAAGGTTTTTAGCAATATCTTCTTCAGTACCAACAGGGAATATATAAGATGCAAAAAATAAATCTTCTTTATCTTCTGTTTGAACCACTACACGTGTTTCAGGATAATCTTCGCCTAAATCTTCTGCTAAACAAGGTCTTTCGTCAATAGAAACCTCGTTAGTTGTGCCTAAATCAGCAATAACTTTTTCAAATCTTTCTTTTATCTTTTCAGCAAGCTCTTTTTGACGTTCTGTTGGATAAATGTCGTCATATCCTTCTAATGCTTCAAGTAGGTTTTTTATATCCAAAGTAAAATCTCCTTTTATTTTAATTAAAAATTAGTTTAATGCTTCATTTATTGTATTATTTAAACGTTCAACAATCGAACGGCTTTCGTCTATCATGTTTTTAATCTTTACAATAGATTCAGGTAAGTCCTTTAAATTGTAGAAACAAAAGTCTTTTTTATCTTTCTTATGTGAATATTCAAGACTATGATGATAATCCACAGGAGATTTCCAAGTAACATTATATTCACCGTTTTCATTTATTAAACGGAAATCTGCCCAAGATGGATGTTCATACTCTTCGGAATGGTTGGTATCCATCTCTAATAACTTAAAACCAAGCTTTTCTAATTCTAATTTTACGGTGTTATATATTTCAGCAATCTTTTTACAATTTTCTTCTAAATACTGTTCGATTTCCATAAAACCCCTCTCTATAATTTAATATAAAAAGCTTACGAAAGTATAATTCTTCCATTTTCTCTCAAAGATAGCACCCTTTATAAACTAAAAAGTATATGTTTCAGAAAGTAACTTTATTTCGTAGAAACAAACGTATCCATAAATGAGCCTGTTTGTTTTCTTACGTCTTTCATAACTTCTTTTAAACTACTATCTACCATACTATCAATCACTTCAGGATGTTCACCTAACCATATAAAACTAAGCTGAAATAAAACGTAGGTTATTACTATACCTAAAACTAAACCTAAAATTAATCCTATCCAAAACATCTTTCACATCTACTTTCTATACTTTGAAAAGACGCTGAACCTTCCGTTTAACTCCTCCTTGTAAATCATCATAATTACAAAGAGATTCTAAAACATTTTCTTCAACATCTTCATAGCCACGCTCAAAAGCAAACGATATTCTAAATGCACCTGATGCAATAGCTATTAATTGTACTAACTTTTCTGCTGTAATTTCAGGATATACGTGTGTTGTATTCCCGTTTGTTTTCTTTATCATAGGAGTTATTCCATATTTATTGAAAAACTCCGCTTTTAAATCTTTTGTAATAACTAACATACAAAAACCTCCTATAATTTTTCATTGTTTAAATTATGTTTTAGATAGGAAATCATAGCATCTCTATACAATTTACCAAACGGCTCTCCTTTAAACCTAAATAAGTTTTCTTGGGTTTCTTTTGGCAAATCTTTTAAAGTAATTCCATGCATTATATTATATATTGTTTTTATCCTTTCTAAAACATCCAAACATGTTTTCGTTCTTTCTTCTGAAATAGTTCCCTCTCTACCATATAAATCACAGACGTGTAATTTATAAAGTAGTTTAATAGGTTCCCAATTCTTAAAATTAGTTATTTCTTTTAATATATCATATTGAGTTTTAACATGCATATCTAAAAATTTATAAAATCTCATATGATGTTTACACGCTAATTTTCCAAATTCTCTATATTCATTAGGTACTTTTAATCTATCACATAGTTCATCCACTAAATCTAATCCAAGTATTTCGTGTCCGTGATGAGATGGCCAACATTCCTGAGTTAAGTTTTTACCTAAATCATGACATAACAAACCAAAGTTAACTAAGGCTATTTCGTGTTTATCCATTTCTTTTTCAATGAGTAAGCCATAACAATCAAAATTATGGTATACTTGTTTTAATGTTAATAATAAATGCTTATAAGCATTTTTCTCAGGATGATATTCTTCTTTTTCGGGTACGTTTTTCAAAGAATAAATCTCAGGAAATACTATATTTAAAGCACCGATAACATCTAAATAATGTATGAATACATCAAAATCCGTAGTTTGTAAAGCCTTTTCTACTTCTTTCCATATTCTCTCAGGTGTTAAATGTTCTAACATTCCTTTTTGTACCATATCTGTCATTAGTTTTATGGTACGTTCTCCAATAACAAATCCTTTTAATTGGCATGCAAATCTAATACCTCTAAGTACACGAAGAGGATCTTCGATAAAATGTTCAGGATTAACTCTTTCAATTAAACAATGCTTTAAATGAGTTTGTCCATTAAAATAATCTATAATTTCATATGTTTCTAAATCCATCGCCAACGCATTTATCGTAAAATCACGCCTGCTTAAATCTTCTTTTAAGGTTATGTCAGGACCAAATTCAAATTTAAAGTCTGTATGTTTATCACCTGTCTTAACTTCTTTTCTTGCCAAAGCATATTCTTCACCTGTTTCAGGATGTATAAAGACAGGAAAATCTTTACCTACTTGTTTATATCCAAGAGATAACATTTCTTCAACAGTAGAACCTACCACGACATAATCTCTATCGTGGATTTCTCTACCTAATAATTCATCTCTGACTGCACCACCGACAAGTGCTATCTTCATATTAGACTCCTTTTTCTTTTATTATAGTTCCTTTTATAAAAAAGTCAACCCTTTTTGTTAAGAATTCCACACAGTATAATTCTTAACTTTATAATATCTTTTTAAACATGGTATATATGAATGAGGATCATAATCTAAGGACACATAAAAAGTGTAATGAAATATTAAGAATCTAACAATAACTTTATAAATGCGTTTATTTGATGAACGAGTACCAAATACCGTCTCAACCTTTACAGGTAAGAAATTGTTTAAAGTTAAAGTTATAGTATATGATAGTAGGTCATCACTCATGTCGCTATTCAAAGAAATTAACTCTGCTATTTTATTCTTCATAATCAAACTCTTCAACACGTTCAAACTTTTCTAAAAATTCTTTACGTTCTCGTACAAACGCGAGACTTATTTCTTCTTCTTGTTTCAACGGTGCATACACAAACATTACCTGTCCGTCTTGTGCATTTGTTGTGTTAATAACTGTACCTAATAGCTTATAGAACTTCTTTGTCTTTTTGTTTTGAAAAATGGTCATATAGCTCCTTTAACTCTTCGTCAGTATAATTTTGTAAACCTTTTCCATCTAATAAAACTTCAACGTCTAAATTCATTTTGAATTTTCTTCTTCCTTGCTCTGATTTTATTTGTGCAGCAACCTGTTGCATTTTTGCATCAGTTAAATCTACTTTCCATAATACCATAGGATTATTACAAATTTCACAACGTAATTTTAGTTGAGTTTCCTCTAAATGAACATTTCCACATTCTTTACACAAATAGTAAATCATCTTTTAACCTTACTTTTTAAGAAAACAGTTTCTGCCCATTTATCTATAATTTCATCTACATAATTATCTTTTATTTTATCCCATACAACTTTACGTAGTTTAGTGTTTAAAGGTTCTTTAACCGTTCCCTGAGTAAATAACCACGCTAAGTAATTATCAGGTAATTCTGTTATAGGCAGACCTTTATGCTTTCCAAAAGGCATTATATCCACCTTAACTTTATGTATATGTTTGTTCTTTATGATATTAATAATACTATCTATCTGTACTACGGATAACATGTGAATACTTATCACTTTGCCCTCGGCAGTTTTCCATTGGTTTAACGTCCCAACAGGATCACCTAAATCTCTTCTTAATTTTTCGTTTTCTAACGTAGAAATTATTTTATTATCGTCACACTCATACAAATTACACTCTACTATTGAAACATTTTCACTTTGACACTTTTCGCATTCTTTAACGTTATTTTCGTTTGAACCGAAACGTGCTTTACAAGATTCACATTTATAAACGTACTTCATAAGTTCTCCTTATATAATTGTAATCGTTTTATCTTGTTGCGGATAAAAAGATTTTCAAGTGTATCATCATATAAAAAAGCAATGCCTGTTAAGGTTTCATTGTCAAACTCTGTATAACCTTTATCAATAATTCTAACAGTCGGAAGTGTATTTTTAAATGCAGTATACAAAGAGTTAAGTTTCTTTTCGGAAGATGCCCCACAAACTATTTTACGACTACTACTATAATTTTCCCATTCTTTTAATTCGTAGTAATCTGCTTCTCGCATTAGAAGTTGTGTACCATGTCCAACTTGGACAGCAAGTTTTGCAGGACTCATTTTTAAATCTCGCCGCATCACATAATATGCTTTTATCATACTTACCTCTAAAAATTATAGGGATTTCCGTTTTCATCCAAGGCTAATTCATAAAGGCTATCATCTTCAATAGTTACTTTTTGATTAAAAATAAGTTTTGGATAACCTACAACACTTTCTTCCATATTATTATAATATTCTTCATAATTTACCGTAACATAATGGTCTTTATATAAATACAAATTACCATAACATCTTTGAAATAATTCAGCAACTTGCCTGTGTTCTAAACCTGTTAATTCTATACAAGAAGCGACCTCAGAAGCTTTGACATCGTTTTCAAATTCAAATGTAGCACTGCTACTCAACGTATCTATTTTCTGATAGGAAGGATTTATAAAATCAAAAGTCTTATTATAAAATATAAAACCTTCCTCACGCATATATTCTGCATAATCAACAATAATACGAATAACTTCTTGTATATATTGTTCGGTTAATAAAGGATTACAATTCCATTTTTCAAAAACGGCATGTAATTCCTGACATAATGTGTTATCCAATACAGGATACTTAATTGTTTTTATCATCTTCTGTTCTCCTTATCTCAATACACCCACTTTTACAATTTAAGGTCAGGGTTAAAGAACCCCCCTCTTTCACATCAATAGCGTCTAACATAAGCCTTGGTATTGAAACCATTGGAACTTTCTGTTTTAAACACTTCCTTTTCACAGATATATTCTTCATTAAAACCTTCTTTCTCTATAAAAAAAGCATGCTCTCCAAGAAGATTCTAACAAAAGTTAGAACTTTTGTCAAGAATTAATTTGTTTAAATAAATGAGTAATTACATCAATAGTCCAACCGTTGCCAATCATTTTACGTCTTTCACGGTCGGGAATACCTGCTAATTTCGTATATCCATCAGGAAGTGTTTGTTGTCTTTCTAATTCTAACGTGCTTAATTGTCTTATAATCTGTTTCCCATTCGGTAAAGTAACTAAATAATTTTCTTGATTACTTCCACCTGTTCCTAACGTGTTGCCTTTACCCTTTACGGAATAAATCCTTAATCCTTGACTGCCGTTACCAAAATGTCCGATTTGTTCTAATTTATCAGATTTTTCGGTTAAATCTTCACGTGTCCATGTGATATCGGCACGTTTCTTTTCAACGGTATAGGATAAGTCTAAAATATCTTCTACTGAAATGTGTTTATTCTCAGGCAGGATACTCTTCCAATTAAACCAATAATACCTTTTCCTTTGTTGAGAAGAAAGTAATGCACTGTCAATCATTAAAGGTTCTACTTTCATGTAGGAAGTCATTATATCTCTATTTTCATCGGTCATACTTGCAACATTTTCTAAAAAGTAATATTTCGGTTTAATTACTTCAATAGCTTCAACCATTTTAAAGAATAATTTAGAAGCATCCCCCTCTAAACCTGTTCTATTACCACAACATGAAAGGTTTGTGCAAGGAGAACCCCCAATAATCATATCAACTTTACCGAGATAATCTTCCCAATTAACAAAATTAACGTCACCAATAAACTTGATATCAGGATAATTCTTTCTTGCAACAGATTGAGCATATAAATCAATTTCAGAAGCATAATAAGTTTCAACAGGGATACCTGCTCTTTCTAAAGCAATTCTACCACCTGCTAATCCATCAAATAAACTTAAAACTCTTAATCCTGACATTGTAATTCCTCTTTTAAATATTTAAAAATATATATTATGGTGTTGGCTTCCCATCCATTGCCTACGGCATTATATCTTTGAGAATCTGAAATCTCTTTACCACTTGCACCATACATTGTGTATAAATCAGGTAAACCTTGTAACCTCTCATATTCTAACGGAGTAAGTTTACGGCATTTATTCTTTTCTACGTCAAAAACTTTCTTTTGTAAATTACCACCACGACAACAAGTTAAACAATGGCACTTAGCATTAGGTGAATGAACACGTTTTAAAATATCATGCCCATTTAAATGAAGTGTAGCACAAACTGCTTTATCTAAACCGTGAAAATCAAAAGGTTTATTATAATAATACTTCTCATTAACTTCTCTTTCTATAACATCTTTCAATACAAGTGTAGATTTATCTTTCGGTAAAGGTACGGTCCATGATTTATTACCAACAAGATCTTTATGAAGATTGCCCCAATTAAACCAATATAACCTTTTTCTTTCCTGTGCAGAAAAATAATCTGAACTATCTATATATTGAGGATTACAGCCCATATATTGTGACATAGTTAACTTACTTTCTTTATTCATACTTGCTACGTTCTCTAAAAAGAAATATCTTGGTTGAACTTCCTCTATAGCACGAACGAACTCGAAAAATAATTTACTTGAACCATTTAAATTGGTTCTGTGTTTACCTGTCGTTATTGATAAACTTTGACAAGGCGAACCCCCTATAATTAAATCAACCTCACCTTTAAACTGAGTGAAATCAATCTTTGTAACGTCCCCTAATTGAATAATATCAGGATAGTTATGTAGTGCAATATCAATCGCATCCTTATCTATTTCAGCAGCATAATATTTATCCACAGGAATACCTGCTTGCTCTAAGGCATATCTACCTGTGGCAATACCGTCAAATAAAGATAAAACTCTTAAACCTCTCATCTTACAATCTCCTAATCTATTATACTCTAAAATTTCACAGTAGGCATATAAACAGAAACGTACCGATATTTAAACCGTAAAAAACGCAAACGACAGGCATTTAGCCTGTCATCTGAACCATACATTAGTGATATAGCGAGTATCATATACTTTAACTAAAAATTCAAAAAGTTTTATACGATTGGAGTTACCAAATCCGCCTTTTCATAGACATTACCAATAACGGTTACTTCATCTCCAATAAGCCCTAATGTATAACCTATATTGTCATTAAACGGTTTTAGCTGCCAAGCATTATAACACCATATCACTCTAAATAATTCTCCATATTCGTCACGTACTAAGTCATCTTCATAAATCAAAATATCATTAGTATCTTTTAAACCTGTACACTGCATGAAAACCCTGCCGTCTTTAATATGGTCGTATGCCATCGGTGACAAATGTGGCTCTTTACTCTCATTTGCTAATTGTTGTTTTAAACATTCAAAAACAGTTTCTAACAAGAAATCATTTTCAAAAAACCACATTTTCTTACTCTCTTTATCCCACATTCTAACTTTAAATCTATCAAGCATTTTATACCCCACTGATCTTTTGTAGGATTTGTTCATAAACATCATCTTCTATATCAACTCTTCCTACATTCTTCATTCTTTCGTATCCTATCTTCCAAAATTAAAACTTCGTCTATGGAGTTTAATTCAGTATTTTGTTTCTTCCGTATCTTTTTACTATTATCTTCATTGAGACTCCTTGTGCATATAATTTAAAGCGTCTAATTCTATTTCATCATAAGGAATATATCCTGTTATTGACTTATCTCGTTTCATTAATTCATAAACGAAAGAAGAACTAACGTCATTTTCTGTCCTGAAATATACTACCTTTAAATCAGGCTTTAATAATTTATACTGCTTAATTAGATTTTCTTCATACAGATAATCAGTTGTATTTCTTAATCCTCTTATTAAGTACGTACATTCATATTGTTCCATTAAATCAGTGGTTAATTTATTAGAAACTTTTACAGGATGATATGTTATAGATTTAATAGCACTAACGCATATATCAGCGTCAATGCGTCTTTTCTTCTGAGGATTATTTGCAATAGCAATTATTATTTCATCAAATAATTTTTCTGCTTGTAATAATATATCATAATGCCCACTTGTAAATGGATCAAAACTACCAATATACAAAGCTCTTTTTATAGTCTTTACAATCATTTTGTTTTCTCTTTTTCTACATCTTTTAATAATTTACTTAATGCCTCTGGAAAATCTTTTGAATTATGACAATTAGTGAAGGAATATATTGGTTTATCTGTTTTTAGAATAAACTCAATAGCACCTTTATAAGATAATTGACATTTACTTAATTCTCTTGATGTCCATTCTTCTTCATTTCTTTTATAATACCCAGTTAAATGCCAAGAACCCATACGATAATCTAAAGAAAAATAACCATAATCATCTGTATTTATTTCTACAAGTTTCCAATCAAACCATTCAAAACATACATCACCACAACAAACTTGGATCAGCATTGTCAAGTTTCTCCTTTCTTTTCTTTAATGTTCTTAATGTAAATCTACATCCAATTTCATAACTACCTTGAAATAGATACTCTCCACAATCTTCATCATTTACTAACATACAAGCATCTGTTTCACACTCATCTATATCCCATCCTGATAATTGAGGTCTATAAGGACAAACACAGCATCTCATTTTTTAATTCTCCAAAATTTCTTCATCTTCATATTCGCCATCTTTTATGTAGAAAAATCCTTCGAATTTATACTTGGACCTTACTAAAAAATGTTTTTTACAATTTGGACAAGTAAATTCTATTTCATCATCTAAATTCCATGGCATAGAGCATACATCTTTTGATTCTACATCCTGTTCACAATATGGGCAAGTTATATAATATATTTCCCCATAATCTAAGACTTCTTCACCTTCTTCTTCTATCCAATAAGACATTATTTATCCTCCTGAAAAATACAATAACCGTCCATATCTTCTAATAATTCTAAAAGACTATCTATTTTATTCATTTTACATCCTCTATTTCTAATAGTACCCAATTTTTATAACTTATTTTTTATCACCTTTGACTAAAATCTTTTAATTCAAACTCAATATCATACACGGGTTTATCTATCTTTAAATCAGTTTCCAATCCATTAACAATAGTTATACGTTTAATAATCCCTGTCAACTTCTTATCTGAATCTCCCTTTTTAGGATACCCTTTACAGAAAACTGCTCTATTATCAAGGGGTGTAAGAAACGGATGCCCCTGATTACACATGGAATTAAAATAACCATCATTGAGAAGATTATTATAAAGACTTTTTCTTAACCTCTTTGTCCAAAAGTCTTTTACTTCTCGATATTCGTGTGTTTTCTCTCCTGATTTAATTTTCTCAAACCACTCTTTTTTAAGATTAAATGTTAACATTATTCCTCTTTATGTTTCCAACAACCACGTTTTCTTAACTCAATATTCTCTTTTCGATTATCTAAACTATTACCATTTTTATAAAACACCACAAAACCTTTTTGCCCATACAAATAATTTCCCAAGGTTTTCTGTTTTCCTTCTTTAGTACATAATGTGTATAAATTATCTGAATGAGGATATCGAACTATATTAAAAGTCAAATCCTTACAATCCTCTAATTTGTCGATGTCAATTAAAACAATATGCTTACCTAACTTTTTACTATAAACATGTATCTCAGCATAAGTTTCAAACTTTTCAATATGTGTAGAAGTTTTATACTTCTTAAACTTTCGGTATTCACTTGCACATTTACAACAACAAAAAGTATGTTCAAATGAGTTATATTTATAAAACCTTTTTATAAATCTTTTACCACAGTTATCACAAGTAACTTCGCCTTTTGGTGGTATACGAACTAAACTATCACCACTTATCATCCATCCTGCTTTATTTATCTTAGCATTCATATCGGCAATAGTTCTTCTTAACTCTTCATTCTCTTTTATCAAATCATCTAAGTTACTCATAGTTCTCTTATTTCTATTTTCTGTATTTTCCACTTACCTTTATAAGTATTTACCCAACTATTATGTTTCTCATGTATTTCAATGGCTTTTTGAGCTTGCTCAATCGTTTCATACTTTTTAGCATATAGTAACATATCAGCATAATTACAATGAGTATTCAAACCGACATGTAAAATTTCTCCACCATAATATTTATTCTTTTTTACTACAAAATAAGTTTCTACTCTCATATTATTTTACCAAGGTCATTAAACCAACACGTTTCATTTCTTCGGCAGGAGTTAATCGTTCTGCAACTGAACAACAAACGTCAATACACTCATCCACTAATCTATCAGCATCTGCACCATAATTCTGTGTAATATAATCTGTCATAGAAATACCATCAGGAACACCTAATTGCCTATCTAATCTTTCTATATCAACAATTACACCTGCACTTACAGGGAAAGAAAACTTAAAAGTCCTTTCAAAATCATTTAAAAGTTTTTCTCTTTTCTCACACAATTCTTTAAAATTCATGCTGATTCTCTAACCTTTCTTTTATCTCTGAATATCCTGCTATACACAACTCTAAAATCTCTTTCATTTCCTTGTTACCTGCAAACAGATACTTTCTTGAGAGTGATTCAATTAAATATAGCTTGATATGTAGAAACTTATTATAATCTTTATCCATTTAACTATTCTACTCCTACTCAATAGGTCCTCTCTTTATTTTACTCAAAACAATTTTTTATTATTTTATCCATTCTAAATTATCTAACCTTAAATTAGTTTGGTCGTTATCTTTAAAACGAACCTTTTTACCGTCAACTCCTGTAAATGTTTTAAGAATTACCTTTGCTACTTGTATATTTATCTTCTGTCCGTTTACGTAATAAGTTACATATGGTGTTTTTGTCCATCCACATTTAGCACCGACAAGTTTTTCTTTACCGTTAATAACGGATTTCATTTTACCCATATTAGAAACGAAGTATTTATTCTCTACTCCCTTAACAGGTTTCCAAACTTCACCACAAGAACTCTCAGCAACCCTTTTAAGCCGTTTCTTTACGTCTATGGTCGATAAGTCATTCCACGCGTCTAAAATTGAATACAGAGCCTCTGAGAACGGATTGGTAAATGATTTTATTACCCTACACTCCTTAGCTTTTTTAACATAATCAACTAAAGCCTTTTTAAGACCTGTTTTCTTAATAAAAGGATTAACCTCGTTAGGAAATAACTCGGAGTATGCTCCTTTAATATCAATAGATACGTTAGTACCTTTATATTTACACGTGTAAATACCTTTTGATAATTGACAACGTGGAATTAATACTGAACCAACATTCTTTACTAAAATTACTGTCCCTGTTTTAACGGTTTCCTTTATGTTGTTTCTCCTTATTAAACCTGAACGAGAAATCTCAAAATCTCCGTTAAAATCTTTAATAGCTTTCCAATCTTCAACCTTTTTTCGTCTTCCCATGATGTTCTCCCAAATTGTGAAACTGTCGTGTGACTTGTGCCCGACAACTGTTTCGACTATCCATATTATTTAAACTTGAACAATATAATAATGCTTCATTGTAGTTATCTATATACATCGATGAATGAAAATCAGCAAATAAGACTACTATATATACTATCACCAATAAAGCTATTATAACATATTGTTTCATTTTTATACCTTCTTTACAATTACACACTGTTTATCTAAATCTAACTTGGTTTCTACGACCTCACCAACATGCCATTTTAAAATTTCACAAAAAGGTTTAGGTAAGGTCATACTCATCGTTCCTGCTGTTGTTTGTTTTTGTAACTTTACTTTTCTTTTCATAATTGAACAATTCCTTTTTTAAACATTAAATCGTCTTTTTAACATCAGAATCTTCCTTAGTCATAAAACCCCCTCCATTTAACCAATAATTTAAAGAGGTTTCAGAAGTTACACGAAACAACTCTTGACCATGTGTGGAGTTCCTTAAACTTATTGTCTTTTCATCAACTACAAATATATCAACATTTTGATTTAATAATTTACCTATTTTCATCATTTTTCTCCTCTTGTACTTACTATACATTGTTGATTTAGGTTAGAAACAAAATATGGTGTGAAACTATCCGATAATTCCATTGTAATAGCCGTATTGTCTGTATTTATAGGTTTAGCATCAACAACTTTACCAACAACCTGATTATTAAACCTTACATCCATTTCTCTTATGTTCTCATTATAAGGGATAACCATTATCGTACTTACACGCATAGTTCTCTCCGTATTTGTTCAACAAAGTTTAAAACTTTTACACATTCGGCAACAGAACGGGTTTCACCGTTATGGTAGGTGTATCCTATATGTTCTGATATCCGTTTATATAAATCTTTACGGTTTATCTTGTTGCTTTTCCACAACTTATCCATTTTATAATGTAACTTCTTTCGCCACTCTTTTAATTCGTCCGTAGGAATACAGCCTAAGGGTTTTGTTGTGTTTGGATGACATCCCACAAACCCACCACAGATCGAACATTTATAAAAGTTTTTACTGTATAAATCTTGTCGATGTGGATATACAGCTTTACCGTCAACTAATATACCCTCAATCTCTTTTTCACAATTGCAACAATATATCTTCATATCTTTTCCATTTCATAATGTTCTTTACCATGTGGCAACAATACACTCAATTTATAACAATTCTCTAAGTATGCTCTTGCATGTTTTTCTTCAGAAAAAGTTCGTATAACTCTTGTGCTTACATGTTCCCATTGGTTATTTTGCTTCTCGTAAATCAACTTATTTATAAGGTACATCTAATCTTCACTTTCTTTAAATATGTCACTCATTTATATTTGAGGATGTATTTCTATGGAAGAAGTTCCTCCATAGAAATACACATGGAATACTTTAACATGCTTTAGAAATAGCTTTATTCCACCATTCAAGGTTATTCAAAGAGCAATCCTTAAAATTACCGTTTTTATAAACAATGCGACCACTGAAATTAGTATCATTAAAAGTGTTTAAAACTAATTGCGCCAATGATCTATTAGCAGCCTTACCGTTAATTACTACACGATAAACTATTGCAGTTTTTGTCAAACGTCCTTTCGGATAAATATACTTACCGTCTTTTAATATTTTAAATCCACCTTTGTTTGAAACAAAGTATTTATTATCAGTATCTTTAACGGCTTTCCATATTTCTTCCTCAGAAGAAACTGTTTCATTATTTATAGCTTTTACAGAACTTTCTATTTTCTTTGAATCACTTTTAGATAAAAAGTTATCAAATACAGTCATAACTTGACTTTTTAAAGATTGAACCTGTTCCATTGAAACATCCACGGTTTTTGTTTCAAGTTCAACGTTTGCCAACTCATTTAATTTAGATTTTATCTGTGCAGGGGTATAAGAATCCCAATTATTAATGATTGTCATAATTTCTTCTGAAAAAGTGTTTGACGACATTTTAGGGAATAAGTTCAAAGTTAATTGTGAATTTTCCTTCGGGAATAATTCTTGAACAAGAGCATTCACATCAAAAGTGATGTTTTTCTTGTTATGCATAACATTGGCTACTACCTTTCCTGAACGTTTGTAGGTGGTAAGTTTAAGTATCTTACTGGGCACTACACGTTTTACTTGATGATTGTACCCACTGCTAATAAGACGTTCCACACTTCTCACACGTTTTTTATTACTTAGTTGATAAATTCCCTCGTAATTTGGTATGTCTTTCCATAGTTCTTGTGTCATTTTTTCTAATCTCCTTTTCTTTCTTATAAACCTTTTATATAATATCTTCCATTGAAATTGAACCTTGTAAATAAGTATCGTCATCCCAATCATAATATTTACCGTCATGGTCAAAATATTGACCTTTGCCCCATTGAGCTTTACGGGAATCCCAAGCATCACCAAAATACATTGATGGAGTATATAAAGGTTCAAAATTATAATCAGGTATTTGACTACCTATAACATAATCTGCGTTCATCTCACAGATAAATCGGGAAGTCTTTCTATTTTCTTTTTTATTATAATCATATCCGTCACTATCTGTAAGAATAAGGTTTTTCTTTGCACGTGTAAATGCGACATAAGCTAATCTTCTTTCTTCTTCCACCTGTTCCATACTATCAACTTTACCACTTGGGAAAATACCATCTGACATTCCTACAACAAAAACAACAGGGAATTCTAAACCTTTTGAAGAATGTATTGTCATAAGAGTCACACAATTTTTACGTTCATTCTTATCTACATTCGTTAATATTGCAATCTGTTGTAAATAATCTTCTAATGTTGTGCCCTTTGGAAGTTCTTTAATAGCACGTAATAATTCCTCAACGTTTTCAACTCTTTCTTGTTCTAAACTTTTTTTCATCAACTTATCATATCCTGATAACTCTAAAACAGATTGAGTTAATTCATATACCGTATATTCTGCTGAATGCAATTTTAACCTGTCAATAATGATTAAAAAATCTTCGATCTTAGTATTTCCTTTTTCCTTACTCATAATTCGGCAAGCCTCGTACAAAGAACATTTCTGTACCTTAGCTAACTCTTTTATACTTTCAAGTTTCTTCTCACCTATACCACGTGTAGGAACATTTATAATACGTTCTAAGGCTAAATCATCTTTTGGATTCAGTATAACTTTAAGATAAGATAGAATATCCTTAATTTCTTTACGTTCATAAAAGTTAGTTCCTGAATGGATGACATAAGGTACTTTACTTCTTATTAGCTTTTCTTCAATCACACGGCTTAAAAAGTGTGCTCTATAAAGTATAGCTACATCCTGTGGTTTATAATTGTGTTTTTCCAAAGCCCTTTCAATATTTTCAACAATAAACTCGGCTTCTTCTTTATTATTGTTTAAGTGTTTAAAGAATATTTTATCTCCCGATGGATTTTCCGTAAATAAATCTTTTTCAATTCTTAGCTCATTTTTGGAAATCAATTCGTTTGCAACCTGTAAAATCTCAGGAGTTGAACGGTAATTCTGATTCATAATAATTGTTTTAACATCTTTTAAAGACTTATCTAAATCAACTAAAATCTCAGGTTTTGCCCCTCTCCAAGAGTAAATAGTTTGGTCGGGATCACCTACAACAAATAAATTACCGTGAACGGCACTTAGCATTTTAACTAATTCAAACTGTCTTTGTGATACGTCTTGAAACTCATCAACCATTAAATATCTTAATCTGTCTTGCCATTTAGCCAATATTTCAGGGTTTTTATTAAAAAGCATAACTGTAACAATAATCAAATCATTAAAATCAAGACCGTTACTCTTTTGTTGATAATATAAATAACCGTAATAAATCGTGTTTTTTAAAGTGGTATTATAATCTTTATATGTACATTCTTTTAAATCTTTTGCATTTGCATCGTATTTTTCCTTTATTAACGGAGAATGCATTAATAACTCAACTAAACTATCTTCCGTAGTTACCTTACGTTCTGAAATAATATCTAAAGCTGTTCCATAAGATACTTCTTCATAGTTAATTTTACACTCTTTATATACCTTTTTCAGAATAGCCTTTTGGTCTTCATTATCTATAATAACAAACTTGTTAGTATATCCTAAAAGTGAAATACTTTGTTTTAAAACTCTTAAACAAAAACTATGAAACGTACAAATTTGAGTATAATTACTGAAACCTACCAGTTTCTCAATACGTTCTTTCATTTCGTTTGCTGCTTTATTAGTAAAGGTAACACAAAGTATTTCTTCAGGTGCTACATCATTTTCAATAAGTTTAGCATAACGATGTGTAAGCACTGAGGTTTTACCACTGCCAGCGCCTGCTACTACACGTATATTACCCTCTAATGAATTTATCGCTTCTAATTGTTTCTCGTTAAACATTATTAATCCTCAATTTCGGAATGTGCTCTCTTTAAATCATCAACTATTAAATTTAGAAAACATGACTGTTCCATAGTTCCGTAAATATCGAAAAATGTTAGGCTTTTATCTAAAATATCCATAAGTTTTAGATACTCTTTCTTCGATAACTTTAATTCATATGTTTTAAGCTCTGTTTCTTCGTATCTATCTATAAACTTATTCATAGCATCTTTAAATGTTTTACCCTCTGTTAAAAGATTAGTCGTGTTATCTTTAATATATCCAACACTTATCATATTTCCTTTATCAGCATATGGAGTAGAATATACCGTCAGAGCTAATTCTTCTCTATTTAAAAAATCCGTTACTTTTTCATCGAACGTCATGCTAATCTCCTTTTGACATGATTATACATTTGTTTAAACAAAAAGTCAACCCTTTTAAAATAATTTCTTTTTAATTTCTTTAAAACCTGCCCATTCCTTGCCTTTTGAGATACAATAGGCTACCTGTGTGTTTAAAGAATCAAAATTATCAACAGCACCACCATAACCTTGTAATTGTCCTTTTTTCTGTGTAGCACCACAATGAACTATTTGATTACTTTTCCAAATGTCATGGTCAGTTTCACTTATATGGAAATTAACCTCAATATCTTTATTTACTTTACCTACTATTGTATTAAAAGGTTCTTCTACAATCTTAAACTCAATTTCAGGATAACCTTTTCTTAACTCTTTTAAAAGGTCTTCAGTTGTCATCTTTTCCCATTCCATGATAAATCTCCTTATAAAGTGCCTACGTTAAGTCGTAAGCCACATTCTTTTCTATGAACTTTGATTAATTCTAATTTTACATCTACACTATTATTCAGCATCATAAATCGTCTTAGGCAAATGTTTAGACAAATCAAAATCATAAACATAACCAATTACCATCCACGGTGAATTATCTTTAGACTGTATCATTAATAATTGTGCTTTTCCGTAATCATCATAGCACCACTTATCATTTTCTAACAAAGGTGGCTGTTGTTCAATAAGTTCTTTAAAAGTATTAAACTCAAACACCTTAGCCTCAAAGTCACCACAAAAGTTAGGAATATGTTGTTTAAACTTTGGCATTTTCTACCTCGTTCCAAAATTTTTCTTTTGACATTTGTAGCTTATTTTTATACGGGTGTTTATTAGGAAACTTAATCATATCATCCTCTTCCCAAAAATAAACCATATCAAATATAACACCATAAACCTCATAAATAAGGTCACTAATGCTTAAGCCTGTTACACGTTTTAACCACCTAAGTGTATCAGGTGTTTCAGGAGAAGTAAAATCCATAAATATTGTATCATTTCTTTTAATTCCCCATCTATACATATCATCTAATCTATTTCGTACTAACCCATTATTCTCAGCTAAGATACATTCTAATTTCTTATTCATCTTTTTACTCTCTTATAATATGAAGTTATTCCTTAATCATATTTTCTGTTCATCTGTTTCTATAAACTGTATTCCTTCATCCAAACAGTCTTGATACGTTAAAAATTTATTATCTATATTGTATTTAACTAATTCAGTTGTTTCCTCATATTCTCTATGAGCTTTATTTTCTTCTATAAACATATAGGAATCTCCATACTCAGAACACATAGATTGCGCTGTTTCTTCTGTTGTAGCAACTCCTAAAATTGTATTATCATTTTGCCAACATAAATACATTTTCTTCTCCTTTCTAAAAATCATCTGCTGAAGTTTTTTCTAATTTCATTTATTTTCTTTTAAATAATCATGTATAATACTTTCTATATCATAACTTTTATGCGCAATAAATTCACTTCCTCTTTGTCTAAAAGTTAGTAATAGTATTCCTTCTTTAATATCACAAGGTTTAAATATTAAATTATCATGACCTGCGACTAAATATAAATCTAATACATACTTTAAATGTCCTGCTTCTATATATCCTGTTCTATCTATACAAGATACTATAACATCTTTTATATAATTATCTAAATTAATATATCCCATAATTAGTCTCCTAATTTAAAACATCTCTTGTGAAATGCTCTAATTTTATAAGCCAATAATTATAACAATAATCACATAAATGAAATTTTTATTCAATATTAAATTGAGGTATGTTTACCTCAATTAGTTTTGTTTCTGTTTCTTTTCCGCATTCTTGACATCTACACATTTTTTTTTATCTCATTTAAAATAAATTCATTTTATAATTCTTTTGAAAGGATGCTACCATTCTTCACAAGTCTTAAAATTAGGACATTTTTCACAGTCCTTTTTATATCTTCTCTCATTATTTACTGTTTTCCATTCACCTTTAAAAAAGTCATACCCTTCTAAATATGTGTTAATTTCTTCTTCCTTACCAAATGGACATTTAGACATTTTTACCTCCTGTAATATAAATTCATTCAAAAACAATTTCTTGCATGTTCATGATTTCGGTAACACTTGCTTGCAGATTACCCCTATCCTTAATAAAATTAGCCATAATTATTTTCATTTCTCTTTTACCTATTTCCTCATTAGTAATGTTTTTTCTCTGCATAAAATCATATAAAAACTCTTTTCTAATTACTATTTTATTTTTCGCCATTCTTTATCTCCGTTAAAATAAAGTCATTCCAAAATTCTTCATCATACTTCCATCCAAGTTCATTTAACTGCACTTTTTCTAATATATTGGATAATTCTTTATTAAAGAACTCATCTATTACTTCTCTGTTTATTTTTCCTTGTTTTATTCTTAGCAAAAATCTGTTTTCAATACAAGGAAATGTAATAGTACCATCTTCTAAAAGTTGTTTTACTTCTAACAATACTCTTATAGCATGAGATAATGCTTTCCAATCATTACCACCATCCTTACCTGATTGTATGGACCTATCAGAATAACTTGCTCTTTTTTGTTCTAGTCTTTGTTTAAATTTTTCAATACTTAAGTTAAATTGATGCTCCACACCTAAAACAGAAAGAAATTTTTGTATTCCACCCTTTTCTTTCATATCTCGTGTAACAATAAATAATTTATCTTTTTCTATTTCTAATAATTCTCCAATATATTTTGTAAAGTCTTCTACATTTGTTACAATTAATCTATCACTTAATTCTATTAGACAATCTAATAATTTTATGTAATTCCCCTTAATTGAATATTTTGTTGCCTGTTTAAAAGCATAAGTAATTGGAGATTCTAATCTATCTGTATTTATTAATTTACCTCTATTTATTAAAAATTCTATAAAGGGTATATATGGATGAGCTAATATACCACTTTCATAATATTGTTCTTTATTATAAACATATTGCTGTATATCTTTTCTTTCTGGGTTATAAGAAAATAATAAATCCAAAGCATTTGTATCTGCTTTACTACACAGTTGTATAAATTTTTGTAATGAGAATATTTTTACATCTACTTTTATCTTTTTTGTAACACATACAGACAAAACAACCTCTAAACCATTATCCATTTTTCTTACAGGACTTGGTTGAGGAATATCTATTGTTAATTCTGTATTTATTTCATCTTTATCTTTCTTTAAAATAATATCATCAAGGGTAGGAATATAAACGCCACGAAAATCTAAATCAGAATTTTCTGTATTTAATCCATATAAGTGACTTCCATATTGAGAAAGATATATTAACTTTCCATTTATTAGAGGTTTTAATTGTTTTATTATTTTATCTATCATTTGCTTAAACCTTTTCCTTCCCAATTAACTATTCCTTTTGCAGCAGCAAAATATCTACCACCATCATCTGAGAATATTGCTTCATACCCATATAAACCACAATCGTGTTGCATATAATCAGAATCAATTGTAATATCTAAAACTTTACCATTTCTCATTTTATAGGTAACAACTTCGCCTATATTAAATTTTACATTTTCACCATTTTCTATATTCGGTGTATATCTACTTTTAAATATAGGTATCATAATTTATAATTCCTTTCTTTTTCATTTAATTTCTTTATATATTCCCACATCTTTTCATCTGACTCAGTTTCAGATTTTAAATAACATGGATATTCTATATAAAATGGCTTAAATTCCTGAGATAATGTTGATGCTATTTGTTCCAAAATCTTTTTAACCATTTAACAAGCACCTTGTTTCATTTGTATTTCAAATTGTTTATTAAATTCAGACATAACTTCTTCCATTGTAAATTCTGTAGATAAATCATCTAAAATTACATACCATTGTTTATCTTTGTCATTTAATCTAACAGTACCAAGATAATACATTTGGTCAGAACCGCATTGCCAAAATACAATTATTTGTCTTTGTGGGTCTTTATTACATACTTGGAAACGTATATGGGTATCCACATCTTCTGTTTTTAATCTAATAACACCATAATCTAATTTAACAAGCATAATGATATTCTCCGTCTTTATAAGTTTCTATATAATGTGTTTTTGGGTTATCTTCAGTTTCAAAATCTTTTTTGTATTGTTTAATTATTTTTAAAGATTCTTTTAAGCAATTTTCACATATTGGAACAGGGCAATCCGCTATTATATAGTAATCTATATCTTTACCACAACATAAACATTTACTTGGAGTATCTTGATAATGCCATCTCATTTCTACCTTTTTTGATTTATAATGAGCACCCCATGTGCATCTATTTTTTACCATTCCAAAATTCCTTTCTTTTAAGGTTGCTTTTCTACTTCTCTCTGACAAAGCCGTTTAAATTCAAGAAATTCTTGTGTCTTTTGCCAATCTTTAGTCCTTTTATTATATTTCCCAGACTTTTTTATCACTTCCGTATAACTTGATAAGTGTCCTTATATCTCTTCCAAAAACTTCTACATAACCTAAAAATTTACCTATATATGTAAATTTTTGAGGAATTCCTTTATCAAAAACTACGTATAGAAGATAACAATTACCCTTTACATTAGGATCTTTATAAAATTCACTATTTTCTAAGAAACCACAAAAATTCTCCTTATTGACAAAGAAATCAAAGTAAATAGTTTTATAAGTATCTAACATTGGTACTATTCTGTCTATATCTTTCTTAGGAATTTTAAATGTACCATATGTCTTGTCATAACTACACACGTAATACATCCAAATTTCTTAAAGTTTCTTGCAATTCTTTATTTTGTCCTTGTAATTTCTTTATATATCCACATTGATGGTTTACTAATGTTATCAATTCAGGTTTACTCATTTCTCTTAATTTAAATTGGTACATATCAATATCAGGTACGTCATTCCAACTTGTAATACTCATATTCATTCCTTTACATAAAAAATTCTGAAAAAAGTATGTATTATCCTATTCTTTTAAATCTTTATAGTAGTTTTTAAGTGCCTGCATTGCTGTTTTTCTTGCATCATCCGAAAGGTTGGCTTCGTTTATCATTTGCATATTTTTATCACGACATGCCATTCTAAAAGCATCTTCATGTATTCCGTGCAATAGATTAAATTTTCTCCTCTTATACGCAACGGCACTTCGCTTAACACCGTACATCTCTGCAATATCATTGTCAAACATTTCTTGCATAAAGGCTAATTCATACAATTCCTTTTTTGTAATATTTTTCCAATCTTGTGGTGTTTTTGTTTGTTTAACCATCTATATTCCTTTCTTATATTTTAGCATTCCATATTCTTTGTATATCGGCCTGTGTAAACTTAGTCATTCTTGTAGGATGGTTTAACATTTTATAACGATACATTAAAGGAAGTTCCTGTCTGAATCTCATAGCTAATTCCATCTTTTCATCTTCTGACAGGTTTAATTCAGAACCGTCATAAGCAGCTAAAATTCCTAACACTTTCGCATCAACAGGAGTTTCCCACCCTACTCGCCATGTGTAGAAATCACTCGTCTTGTCAATCAGACATGCATATAAATCATTCGGTGTGTGATTAGTAGATACATAAGGGGCACACGCCTTACTTACTTCATACTGCCAACGGTTCACTATTTGTGCAGATGCAGGTAACATTACCATAAGACTTAAAAATACTATTAGCTTTTTCAAAATACTATCTCCTTTTTCTTCAGTTTAACACGATTTCAGAAAAAAGTCAACCCTTTATGTTTGTAATTTTATGAAGTACAATCAGCCATGACACTCCTGTAATCTTTGCTATCAATGATAGGACTTTTTATGTCGGTAGGTGCGGGTAGAAAAGTGGCAACCCTATAAGAATCTCTATCTGTACAACGTGATAACACTACGTCTAAATATTTATTCTTATATTTCAACCTGTAACAACCTAATTCATTCTTTGACGTATAAAGCCTTCCGAATTTATCTTTAACGGTTAATTTCTTTATATCACGTCCTGCTAATATCTCGTTAGTAATATTAGTCAGGTCGTCTGTCGTCAAGTCTAAATTGTATCTCTCTTTGGCTCTTTCTATTGCGTGTATAGGAATGATTGTAGCCTTTTGAGAATTTGATACGACAAGTTGTTTTTGTTCTTCTGTATAATCATTCTTATAAGGTATTACCCAATCTAATCCTTTTAATCTTTTACCGTTTCTATCCTTACCGAACTCTTTTTCAGGTAAGAACTTATAATAACCGTCAATAATCCAACCCTCTACCTTTTTATAATCACACTTAGGGTAATAAGTCTTAATATGTTCATCAACTTGTTCAGGATTACTTGAATAGAGATAATAAGAACTTTCACCTTTTAATTCATATAGGTTTTTACTTTTATATGAACCTAAAGAACTTAATAAAGCTATGAGAGTTTTAGCGTCCTCAGCCATATAAGCCGCCACAATGTTACCTCTACCCATTTTATATAAATCATCAAAGTGATCCTCAGGCAGGGCAGATAATGAACTTAGAACAATACCGATATTACATAAATCTTGTCCAAGAGGTTTTAATCTCTTCGGCATTTCCATAACAATAGTCCAATGGTTTTCCTCTCTACCAATACAAAAACAATATTGGCATAATCTATCCCCTGCTATTACTGTATAAAACTTACCACGATAAAAACCGTTTTCTAAGTCTTTTATGTCAACCATGATAAAGGTAACGTCACCTAAATTTGAATAGATTAAACAATCTTTAAAAGGTAAACAAATGTTCCCTGAATACGGCACAGTAATAACAACAGAATCATAATTACCATATGCAACAAAACCTTTTGGATTAACACTTTTATCTAAACCATCATCAGCAAATTGCCTTAAACTATCCATTAAATCAACGATAGCTTTCTCTTTTACACTGTTCTTGGTAGGTTTCTTACTCTTTTTAGATACTTTAAGTTGATAATTATGAATTAAATCCCTGAAGGCTACGGCACTATTTTCAATACCTAAACCTTTATTGTCTTTAAATGAAGTATATTCCTGTATGGTAATGTACTGTGTAATCACACGATTAAACTTTTGAGTGTTGTTATATAAAATTGAGTTCTTTTTTACTTCTTGTTCTTCTGCATACGAAACTTTTTTAAGTTTCGGATAATTTATTTTTTTCATTGCGCCTCCTTATACTTTCCTGACGTATCAAGTTCATAAAACGCTCGCCACTTCATATTAATACTCCTGCGATATTACATATTGATTTTCGGGTGAAACACTTACTACACCATTATTTTCTGTGATTTCAAGAGGGGCACCCTCTAAACTGAAACAATAAGTCCCTAAACCGTTATCCAATTCTATAATAACAGGTTTATTACTATCAAATTTAGATAGTTCTTTAATTAAATATCCCACCGTAGTAGTTTTATACTTAGGGACAACAAAGATGTTACCAAACTTTTTAAATGCACCATCAGATGTTTTAAATAAATAATCCGATTCAAGTTTTCCCATATAAGTTAAATCTTTATATAAATTTTCTTCACCATCGTTCTCATACGCTATAATGGTATATATTTCATTAACATTTAATTTTGTCATTTAATTCTCCTATAACATGTGGATTTAGATAATTATAAATCCACGACATCACTTTCAGTAACTTTTTTATACAAACCAACCTGTCCTACACTATTGGTACCACGATTTACCCATTGTAAATAATATTTTTTACCCACCAATCTTTTATTTTCAAAATCAAAAGTAGCATCTACAAAATCACTTTTACATTTTGAAGTTAATACAGCTTTACCTTCTTGTAACCTTTTCCTTAAAAGTTTTTTATCGTTACCGATTATTGCTGCTTTATCATATAACTCTTGTACAAATGGTACCATATTTCCTCCTCTGAATACTCAGCACCACATTCCGTACAAACAAATATTGCTTCTGATGAGATCTCTCCATACGGAAGTGCTGTATCTCTTGTATAAGAATATTCTAAACTGTCCTTACATTTTATACACATGGCATTAAGCATCCTATTACCTTTTTCATCAATCCTGCTTGTATAACGATATAAACTTGATGCATTGGGTTTCCGTCCGATAAGAATTTAATGTGTGGTATCTTTATTAGATGTTTATGATAGTATTTATCAAGCAAAATACGACCACCATTTGCTTCAAAGATAAGGCACTTCTTCTTAGAATCACCTGTGGGTTTTAACTCATAAGACGGACAGTTTTCAAGAAATTGCTTTAAAGACGCCCCCTTTGGGATTGTTTCTATTCTCATATCATTAACTTCAGATAAGGTTAATAACTTAACATCAGAAGTGTCAATATATTGTTTTTCTAACACAAAATGTAAGTTTGAGATATAGTTATCATCTTGTACTAAAAATTTATTATTAATTAAATATTCTTCTTCAAGCTTTAACATATTCTCTCTCCTATAAGGCTACTTCATCATAATCAGGGTGAATTGCATCTAATATTCTGTATAGACTTGCATAATCAATCTCTTTCTTTTGAGAATGTCTAAGAGTTTCCCATATATGACGTTCTATATCCTGACAAGTTTCATCAGCATCATGTTTCCATGTCATGTTTATACCGTTTTTCTTTCTTCTATTTGTTACGGTATTTAAAGCAACACCATAGAGTTTACCAATTTCAGAATCCGTTACTCTTTCAACTAAGTTAAGGAAGTATAATTCCCTTTTTGTGACGGTTTTCCAATCTAATTCACCTTTTTCTGATTTAGCTTTAATCCTTGCATAAAAACTGTTGGGATTGTTTCTAATTTCTTCTGTATGTGACATTATTCTTACTCCTTTACTGTACAAAGTTCGTTATAAAATTTTATAACACGTTCATCTGCTTTTATCTTCTTTTCGTCAAAGTTTTTCAGATACAAACCCTCTAAGGCTGTTATTCTTGATAAAGCTACGTAGGTTTGACCTGCCGTAAAGATATTATTCAGATTAACATATATTTTATCAAAAGTTTTTCCTTGTACTTTATGAATAGTACAAGCATAAGCAAGTTTCAACGGTATCTGTGTTCTTGAATAAACAACCTTACCCCTTTTGTATGAATTAACACGTATCTTACCGATTTCTTTTTCAACCCCATTATCAAACTTAACTGTTACAGTCTTTTCATTTAATGAAGTTACATTTCCACATGCACCATTTACCAAACCTGATGAAATGTCTAAATTTTGTAACAACATTACTCTCGCACCTACTTTAAGTTTTAATAAGTGTATGATTTGACAAGAATCGTCAAATATTTCAAAATCTTTCTTGTCAGTCTGTGTCATATTATCGAAATACGGATTAATAACCTTATCGCCCTTATAAAATTTATCGTTACTCCAATAAATTCGTTCTTCACCCATTATCTTTTTAAAACAAGCATAGTTATAATAATCACTTTCCTCCTTTTTAGGATACAATCTCACAGCTTCAATCGGGGGTTCAATATTATTTCTGTTTGTAATTAAATTAAGATGACTTTCTGAAATATCACCTTTACGTATTTCATTTAAAGCCTCAATCAGTTCTTTATCAGACTGCCTATATACCTTTGTTAAGTTAATAGTAGCTAAATTTAGTTTTTTCCATAAAGGAGATTCAAAACAATATTTAGCACCCATCTCAATCTTAACAGGTGGTAATTGGAAAAAATCTCCTATTAAAACTACCTGTATTCCACCAAACGGTTTAGGATTTTTTCTTACAATACTTAGAAAATCATCTAAGTATTTAAAAGTCTTAGCATCCAACATTGAGATTTCGTCTATTGCTAATAGAGAAGTTTCAGTCAGTTCCTTAGCCTTCTCTTTACTCTTTAAAGCGATTGCTGCTTTTGAACGTTCACTTCGCTCACACATACCTATACCCGACCAAGAATGTATTGTTTGTCCGTCTACATTTAAAGCAGATACACCTGTCGTAGAAGTAATTACCATTTCAGGATAAATCTTTTTTAGTTCTTTTAAAATATAGGATTTTCCTACTCCTCCACCACCTGTGATGAATACATTTCTTTTTTGATTTATCAATTCTTTAATTACTTCCAACATATTTACATCCTTTTTCTTTTATTATAAAAGTTTCAACGAAAACGTCAACCCTTTCATATCACGATTTATAGTTATATAGAGGGGTTAAATGGTCTACAATCTCACAGATTGGCTCAATACTTTCTTTTATCTGTTCAATAGGTTTATATGCCATTGGAGATTCATCTATTGTATTTACATTAACACAAGAACTATATACATTTTTCATTCTGTTTTTATATTCTTTCATGTCTAAGGATTTAGCATCTGCCCTACTCATTAATCTCCCTGCACCATGAGGAGCAGAATATAACCAATCCTCGTTATTACCATTTCCGTTTACAATAAAAGTACCGTCTGCCATATTGATTGGAATAATGCCTGTTTCCAAATTAGCAAGAGATATAGAACCTTTATGAGCAGTCATAGGTGCACCAAAATAAAAATAATTATGTGGACAGTATATTTCGTCCTCAACTTTCCATTTCATTTCTTTTATTATATAATCTTGCATGGCTTCTGCATTACCTCTCGCAAAATATTGAGCTATTAAAACAGATTCATAATACTCCATTGCTGATTTATCTAAATAAGATAATTGTTTTTCTTCACCCCATTTATATAAGTTTTCCTCTAAGGCTTTTTTCATATAATGAATGTAAATATCTTTACCAAAATTTCTTGAGCCTGTATGAGTTATTAACCAAGTGCCTGTTTTCCCAACTTCTACACTATGAAAATGATTACCTGAACCTAATGTACAAAATGTTTTTTCATAATTACCTACATAAGTACCAACTCTTTTAGAAACCGTTTCTACTTTTTCGTGTAACCATTTAGGCATTTTACCTTTACATTCTCTTATAACTTTATCCAATTTACCATAATCTTTTAAAGTTTTCCCTGATACTTTTCTTGCTAACATTCCACACCCTATATCTTGTCCAATTAAAGCAGGGATAGCATATCTGTCATCAAATTTACAAGCAAGCCCGATTACAGTACCCTTTCCTGGATGTGTATCAGGCATTATCTTAATGGGTTTATTTTCAAATAATGGATGATTACATAAGAAAGTAACCTGTTTAATTACATCAGGTTCTACATTATCTGTCATTATATTTGCACTTGTATATTTACCTGTTACTGTTATCATAATACACCTACAACTGAATAAGGCATAGGACCACCAAATCTATCACATGCTTTATCATACATTTCCATTCGAGCATCTAATGCTCTTCTTGCCTCTTCCATTTCTTCTCTATGTCTTCTCATTTCTTCCATGTGTTCTTCATAAGCAATCTTACATTTTCTTTCATATTCTTTTAAAAGTTTTGGTTGTTCTTGTATTAGTTTTTCTAATACTTTCTCATCCATTAAATATCCTTCTGGACTCTGATTCCAATTATCCAAAACAGATTCTATTTCTTTATTTAATTCGTAAATAAATTCATACCATGTTACATTAGGTATTAAATCAGTGAAAACATTTTGTGGAATACAGGTTTGCCTAATAAAGTCATAAGCTAATTGCACTGCCAAAAGATTATTTCTACATTCCGATAACTGTTTATAGACGTCCTTTGATTCTAATCTACCTAAACAATACATAAATACTCTTTGTAATTTAGAATAATACATTTTAACATCAGTTACATTAAGTAAATTGAAATCAAATTTACTAATGAATTTATTACAATCTAAATAAGTATCAAAACAAATATAAGTAGCATATAACATCATATCTTTCATTGTTCTATAATCTTGTGGTGTTAATTTAGGGTGCCCTGTTTTTGTATAAGTTCCAACACCCATACAACGATATCTAACTTGATAATTACTCTCCACTTTTAAAAGAATTTGAGCAATATCGTAAGAACTAAAATCAGTGGAGTTATAATAACCAATCTTTTCAGCCCAGTATTCAATGGTACGCCCGTGTTCTACAATACCCTTCTTTTCTTGTACTGCTCTTATCTCATAAGGTTTACTTAATCTTTCTTTATGTTCAAACTTATACCATAAACTCATTTTCTCACCTTTACCTTTCTTGCCAACTGTGCAACCATACGTTCTGTTATATGTAGTCTCTCAGCAACTGCTTTAAGATTAAAATGTTCTTCACCATAAATACGTTTAAAGTCTGCAATACTTACAGAAGTTCCTTCACATCTGCAATTACTCGGTATCTTATCACGTATTTCGTAACCCATACTTCCGATAATGTTTTTAAACTTTCCGAAATCTATACAGTTACCATCTTTATCTAACCATTGTTTACTTTCAGATTTATAAAAATCAGACATGTACTTAACTATCATTTCTTTATTACCTGAAAATACAACTTTGTTTGCTCTTATTAAATATTTCATTTTTCTTATCCTAAAATATCTTTTTCTAACATTTGTTTAATAACGTTAGTCCTTACACACAGTATAACAGAATAAGGCAAAAAAGTCAACCCTTTTTGTTGTAATTTATACAAACATATCCTGTAAGTTCATAAAGCAATAAGAACTTTTAACCGTTCAATTTTTCTTGGCAATCACATAAAGTGTCTAATTGTTTTTGAGTATGCTTTATCGCATTGTTAATCATAAGATGAATTTGGTTTCTCCACGCTACTTTGTATTTCTTAGGAATTATCCTTGACTTATCAAGAGTGCTTTTTACAACATATTCAGGATCAATATTTATCACCACTTTTACATTCATATGTTTGTATTTACCTGAAGGGAATGTTAAATACGGACAATACGGCATATCGTCTAAGGATGACGGATGGAAACGTAGTGCATAACATTTCCCATACTTATATGAAGAACAATTTTTACAAATTTCTATATCCATATTTTTTTAACCTTTCATTACTTCCCAACAAGTTTTTACCTTTTGGAAAAATGATTTTTTCTTTGGTCGTAATGTGAATCTATTATTTTCAGCTTCTTGTAAAGAATTTACATATTGTCGTACTTCTTCTATGCTTGCTTGTTTTATAGACGTTTCGTGTATTATGTCTTTTTTCTTTTTAGACATAGCATCTACCATCTTAGCAAGGGTTAAGTCACAGTATTCATCTTCCCAATCGGCTATATAATAAAATCTGTCCAATATATCCCATACCCCATCAAGTCTCTGCTCAAAAGCACCGAAAATAATAGGGTCTTTTCTTCTTTTTTCAGCTGCAACTTGTTTTTCTGCTTCTCCTGTATAATCTGTGAATACAACATAGAATCTATCAAATATGTCTTTTTCTCTCAGCAGTTGTATCTTTTCTACTACTTCATCAGGAATACTTCTTGGATATTTTTCCAATTCAATTACTTTTACAACTTTATCGGAAACATTTTTAATAAACTCTTCTATATCATCTTTCATTACATATATGTTAATACCTAAGTCCAATAATTCTCTTTCTTTTGAGATTACAGAATAAGCATAGGCTAATCTTCTAATTAAAAATTCTTGTTTAGTTGCCATTGCTTTTGACATTTCTGTTTCAACAATCTTCTGAAAGTCTGTTAAGAACTTATCACTTGTTTCCTGTTTTCTACTTTTAATAAGATTAAAATAATCTTGTGGATCTAATTCTGTCATAATTGTTTCTCCTTATGTATATAATAATTGTTGTAATATGTTAAGAGGTGTTCTATATCCTAATATGTTTTGGTGTGGTATAGCATCATTCCATGCTATGTAGTTAGTCTTTTTTATGTTTGGAAATAGATGTTTCTTGGTTTCCTCACACGCCATATCAAGTTTACACTCATCACATTCCTCATAAAATACTTTATTAGTTATCTGTCTTTTACCACATCGAGGACAAACACAATAAAGTGGTTTTATTAAAGAAACTTCATATAAAATTTCATCAAACATCTGCCAAAAATATGATTTCTTATAATCCGTATAATCTCCAAACCACCATCTATTATCAGAACCTCTACGAACGACATAACCCATTTCATCAGATAAGCTATCGCCCCATAAACGTTTTGGTCGTGGATCTCGTAATTGAGTATCAGAAGTTAAACCTGATATTGATGGATTCCACGGGAAAGATACCTCTTTTTCATGAGTAGCAAACAACGACACCCTATCTGTTTGACAAAACTTATTATCTTCTGTTAAATCTATCCGTCTATCATTTATTGGCATTGTTACCTCTTATATTTAGGCTTTTACCTCGACCATTAGTCCCACCTTGTCTCCTTGTTGGACACGTTTTATACTACATTTTGGGGAACGTAAAATTGATTCAGGTATTCTATTCCTTAGCATCGCTTTTTCGTATTCAGGTAATTCGTCATACTTACATGACGGAGCATTTGCTAATGTCTGAGAATCAACCCCATTAGCCTCAGGACATAATGAATCTAAATCACTTAAAAGTTTACCTAATGCGGCTGTATCGTTTATAAATTTACCCAAATCGGCAAATGTACCTGTTTTCTGTTTCTTATTGAAATCCTTGCAGAAATCTAAAATGGACTTAGATTTTTTAGGCTTAAACCAATCCTTAATTTTATCAAAAAAAGATTTTGATTTCTTTGTCTGTTTCTCTATACCGTCCATTGTAGGAGACTTCAAAGTATTTAAAACATTATGAGGATCACCCACAGCTTTGATAATACTCTTTCTCATTTCAAAATCTTCTTCTGTTTCAGTAGAATCATAAAGGTCTTCTAATTTTAATCTTTCTTCGACTTTTTCGATAACAAAATCATAAGCTGATTTACCATTACTCTTAATTTCAGTGCTTAAATTAGTTATTATATCATAATGATATATAGGTTTAAACACGTTGAAGATATCCTCAACAATTCTTTTTTGATTAACTGTATAAGGCACGCAGTATTTATCCAATATTGCAGTTATAATACCTAATTCAACGTTATCTTTATCAACCCATACTTGTTTTACTAAACTCATCTTATACCTCTTTCTACACCTTCTTAATAAAAGTTAATAATGCTGTTTTTATCATATCACGTACCACTTCATCATTTACGGTATAACGTGTTTTTGAAGTTTCGACTATATCGTGAAGTGTCTTTAAAAGATCTTTTTCGGCTTCAATCATAGTTTCTAAGTTATTAAATATCTCTTCAACCGTTTGAAATTTTGCTTCCATAGAGGATTTATCAATAAGCATAAAATCCTGCCCGATTATTTCAAGATTAACCGCGTCACCTATACACCAAGCTTCTGTATCCGTTTTTGGGATAACAATAGCCTTAGTGCCGTTATTATTTAACTTTTTTATTTTTTGCTTTTGAATTTTCATACTCGTCTATTCCTAACCATACTGTATATCTATAAAACTCGTCTTGTGGACTTGTATATTCTACTACCGTGTATTCGGTGTGTTGTTCTTTTATTCTCGGAGTGTATATCCTTTCAAATAATGTAATTGGTACAAATTGTTTTATCGGAAAGGGATGTGCATTCTCAAATACTTCCTTGAACTGTAATTGCCTTTTATGTCTCTCGTTCATAACCGTATCACCTTATTTAAGTTCAAAACAACTATACTCGGAACATCCCATACAGATAAACCTATTAGTTCAGCTATATTATTACTTGGACACATTTTTAATTCCTGTATTATTCCGTCCTCGACTTCAACAGCATCGTATTCCTCTGCTACCTTTTTATAATCGATAGTAACAATGAAATCAGAAATTTTTAAGGCATATTTTTGCAACAGGTTCATAAAATCTTTTTTGGTTTTAATTCTATAAACCTTACTATTAGATTTTAATTTCCATTTAAAACATGTTTTTAGATTTTCAGTGCGATAATCTTCGGTTTCACACCATTCTTTCCATTCATCATTTCTACATCCCCATAAACCACCTATGGGTTTGTTACAGAAAGAACCACTAACCTCTCTAAACTCTTTTGGTATAGTTTTCATATAGGTTCTGTAAATTGTCATGCTTTCCTAACCTCTTATTCCAAGAGTATTATATATGTAATTATATATTTTGTCAAGCAATATTTAATATTTTAGTACCTAATATTTAAAACTTAGGAATAAACCTGATGACTTCATCATCCCATACCAAAATAAACCCGTTAGATACCTCCCACACCTTAAAAGGAGTGTTTATATACTTCAAGTGAATTGTGCCCTCTATATCATGTTCTCTTATATATTCTTCTACAGTCATCATCTCACCTTATTATACTACAACTCTCTTTTATTTTAATACAAAAATTTTAAATGAAAAGGGTTGACTTTTTTAATGGTTTCCGTTATAATGAAGAAAAAAGGAATAAATTATGTTACAAAAAGATTTCATTCAACATAAGAGTTTTAAACAATTATTAGACATTAATAAAGTAGCACAAACCGTAACAGACACTAAAGAAGGTTATAACGGATTTCAGAAGTATGGTTATTCTTCAGCGTTTGAAGAATATTATATAGCAGGTATCCCGTATGATAATTATTATAAAAGATTTGGTAATATGAAAAAACATCTTAAAGGTCAAGATAAAGAAGTTCTTGTTTTAAATCTTGGTTGCTCAGGATATCATAATGAAATATCAATTGATGTACAAGGTAAAACAGTTGACGAAGTTTATCAAATGCTTGAAAAGGAAGGACGTGTATAAATCGAATAAGTAATCTTATTCAAAAGTGTATTAAAGAAGTAACAGACAAATTAAAAGGCATTATTCCTTTTAAAAACAAACTTACAATAGAAAGGATTTAAAAGTGGATACAAGAGTAATCAGACGATTAGCCTACGATGGTAATTATCAAAGAGCAATAGAAATGCTTTTGGATATAGTAGAAAAACAAGACAACGTAATATCTAAGATAGTAGAGTTTGTTTGTGAGTTAAAAGTGGATAAAGAGATTAGAGATATATTGAAGGAATGTAAAAGAAATCCACAAAGAGTATTGGAGGCTTTATCTAAAGATGATTAAACAAGAATTTGAGAACACCAAAAATAAATTAGCCCAAGAAACCAATCCGATTATGCAATTAGATATAATCGATACATTTATTAATAATATAAGAAATTATCATTGTTTTGGATATACAGGAAAACTACCCCCATTAACAGGAGATGTATTTTGGACAAAACACTCGGTTGAAGATAATGCCATATTATATCTTATATCTAAGGATAATGCACCTGATAATTGGGCAGAATATGGTACCACACCATTTTCAGGTGGGTATAAAATGGTTTATGATGATTGTTACATCTTAAATAAACACCTATCTGTATCAGAAGTTAAATCCAAGAACTGTGATAATTATATTACATATCAATCAAAGAACAATACTTATATAAAAGGTGATTATAAACTACCTAAAAGATTAGGTAAAACTGTTTACAATTATTGGAAATACTTAGTTGATAATAATTACACTCACGAAAGGCAAAAAACAGAAGTGTTTGAACTTATGCAAGAATATTCAAAGAAACTTAACAGGCAAGATATTCTACAAAAAGCAATAGCAGAACATAAGTAAAAAAGGGAAACAAAAGATATGACCGTAGATGAACAATTACAAATAGAAAAGAAACAAGATATTGTTAAAATATTAAATAGAGGTTTAGTAGAGTTAGACTTCTTTACTGATAGTGCAGATATTTCCAACGGTCAAGTAACCTCTACTTATTTAAATGCTTATAATAAAGCCTCTATTCAAATAAGAAACTCTCAAGATATTGATACAGAAATTGGTGTTTGTGTTATGGGTGAGGGTATGAGCCATCTTCTTTCTATAGATACCATACAAAAAGCATATGATTATATTACAGTTCTTAAAAAACATTTAACAGAAGAACCTGTAAAAAATTTTATAAATGAACTATAAGACATGGAAAGGAAAAGATATGATAACTAAACAACAAGCATTAAAATTTATATACGATTTATCACAAAAAACAGAAGTAAAAATAGATATACCAAGAGGCGTTATTTCTGCTTATGAGGATTTTAAATATGTTGGAGTATATCATTATAAATTTCAAAAAGAAGAAACATCCTTAGAGGAATTAGTTACGGGATTTATAAAATCTTATTTAGATATAGAATTATTAAACGATATAAAAATCCCTGTGGATGTAGATATGTTAGAAGTAGGAGGAACATATGAAGTAATTTTTAATGAAGCCTATATAACAGATGAGTTAACACGCATTAGTGATAATATATGTTATTTCAAAGAACATTATCCATTACAAATACAAGATATTAAAGAAATATATAAGGTGCACAATGATTAGTAAACAGCAAGCATTAGAATTTATTTATGAATTGTCTCAAAAGACAGAAGTAATGTTAGACATTACTTGCGGTGAGGTACGATTCAACAGAGTTAGTTCCGATGATTATTTATATACAACCTTTTCCGAACAACCCACTTTTGAATCTGCAATAACAAAATGTATAAAAGAAAACATAGAAGCAATAGAATGTTTAGGTATTGAAAGAGTACCTGTTGATATTGGTATGTTAGAAGTAGGACAAACTTATAAAGTACACATTCAGGAAGATTGGAATCATAGATTTTTTACAGCAAAATTTCTTGGATTTGATGAAGAGGATGATTATGTTGTAAAATTTGAAAATAATAAACCATATACTAAATTTGATATTATAGAAATATATAAGGTGAATGAATGTATAAACTAATAGCTCAACATTATGATAGAAAAGAAACAGGTAATCAATTTCCATTTAACTATTTACATGGCGAAATAGAAAGAATAAATGGTTATGACATAGTAACCAAAGAAACAGAACATGAAATTCCTTTTGGTATATGGGATTGTATTGTAGATGTAAATGGTGAAGAATATGAATGTAAATTATTTACATGGGATTCTCGTTCAGAAAAAGAAAAAGCAAGACAACAAGAAATGATAAATTTAGCACTAAAACAAGGTTGGACTGAAATACCAAAAGAACCAAGATGGACATACCAAAAAGGTTTAATTGTTTTAAAAGGTGATAAACAAGCAATGAAAGATGCCTATTCTAAATACAAAAGAAAGGAATGGATGTTGTAATGATAGAAATAAAGAAAGATAAAACCGTTATTAGTTTAATTCCTTGTAAAGAAGGATATAAAATGTCTGCTATTAATCATAAAACAGGAGCTTGTTCTATGAGAGTAGTATCCAAAGAAAAAGTTTTCAATAAACTATTGGAATTAGTTGATGTTAATTTTATAAAATTAACAATATAGTAGAAAAGCATAGAAATATGAGGTAACTGATGAATACAAAAAGACAAAATGAATGGTATAGAAGGCCAAAAGAAGAAATAATAGTAGAGCATCTATTTTCAGATGGAGATGTTACAATGAGTATTATTCTTGGTGTACAGGGTGAAACACCATGGAGAATAAATCCATATACAGAAAAGATTTCTAAACTTCTAAAATATGCAGAGAAATTAGGTTTAAATCTTTTAGATGTAAAACAAGGTTTTAATCCAATACAAGGAATTAAAACAAAAAGAGTACAGGAAGAAGAAAGATTGGAAGAAGAATTTGTAAAAGCTGTATTCTATGAATGTGGTGCTCAAGACTATCTATAGGAGATAAAAATGTTTAAATATAGAGTACCTGATGAAATAGTTAGAAAATTAAATAAAATGGAACCACCATCAAATCTTAAATTTAACATTGATGATTTTCCCTTACAAGAAAATGCTACGTTTCATATAAGCAAAGAACAACTTAAACAAATAGAAATAATTGCTTTTGAAGCAGGTTATAAACAAGCTGTAAAAGAAATGAAAGAATATTTTGGAATAAAAGGAAACGGAATACATGTATAAACAAACAATAGATAAAAAGAATAAAACTATAACAGAAGAATTTGCATATAAAGATTTATATCATAATAAACAGACATATACTCAAAAAGATTTAATCAAACAAGTTAAAAAACTAATTAAAGATTATCTTAATGGTAAAGTAGGTAAAGGTGATTATGATTTAGAAGAATGGTGTAATCCTATGAAACATAATTTAGAATTATTGGAGAAATTATTATGAACCAAAGGCAGAAAAATAAATTTCATAAAGCAATAGAAAGTTTATCTGATTTAATGTTAGAATTAAATCAAGTTATTTATGGTTATGAATTAATATACAATCAAGCAACTTATACCTTTAAAATAATTAAAATGGTGGAAGATGCAAGAGAGGTTATTGTAGAACAAGATAATACATATTTTCCAGATATGTCTATGGAGGAATAACTATGAAACTAATTTGTAACGGAATTGAAAAAGAAACAAAATATTCAAATGGTTGGTTGGATTCTCATGGTAAACAATGGATATATGAGGATATGGACACGAATCATTTAATGAATGTATATAAACATATTGAAAATAATTTTAAACATTATGTAGGTATAAACATAGGTAATTATCCTAAGAGTGTAACTACAGGATACTTAGATGAAGCCATAACCTTTACCAAAGCAGTAAGAGCCGAAATAAAATCCGAATTACTCTCAAGAGGTCTAACAGATTCTGAAATAGAAAATCATATAGAAGAAACATGGAAAATGGGTCCTAATCCATATATAGTCGAGGTGTAAACATGAAAAATATAATCGGAACAGAAATAGGACAAAATTCAAATAATAAAAGATATTATGATGCTGAATTTGCAGAAAAGATGGGTTTGCCTGTTAAAGAAATTTTAGCACTAAAACAGGATTCCTATACAAGAAATAAATCATATAAGGATAGATAGAATGAAATTAAAAACAAATAAACAAGTATATGGAAAATACTTTACACCTTATGATATAAACCCTGTCAATTCTCATGCAAGTGATTGTTCTATAAGAGCATTAGGATATCTTTCAGGGTTATCTTGGAAAACTATTTATAATCTTCTTTTTAAAATAGGTAAGAACATGTATAACATGCCTAATAGTTTTGAGGTACTTAATCGGATAATTAAGACAGCGGGTGGAAAGAAGTGTAGAAACATTCGTTCTCCTTTTAAAATGAAGATATTTGAAGTAGTGCAATTAAGTGAAAAAACCCAATTAACTTACATCGTTTTTGTTTATCAACATGTACTTATAGTATCTAAAGGTAAGGTAATAGATAGACATATTGGTAATTTTGATGCTGGCATTGATTATTATTTTTCCATACCTGAAAAAATAGATTTAAAGAAAATTACGGAGGATATATGTCAGAAGCAGAATATTTAGATTCAATATATCCATATACAGAAGAATATTATAAACAATTATCGGAATTACATTTAAAATCATTACAAAAACATTTAAAGGAAATGTACAGTTTGGCAGAACAAACAAAAGTAGGGGATTTAATGAAATGTCCTTATTGTGAACATCAAATAAAAAAGAAATCATATCAACATAAATTCTGTTGTACTAAACATAAAAATAAATATTGGAATATAATTAACCCAAGAGTTATTATGAAAGGAGAAATCCAATGAGTTATTTAGTTAAATTTAACAGTGGTCAAGGTGAAACAAGGGAAGAAACTTTTGAAACCGAACAACAAGTTTTAGAATGTAAGGATAAAGATTCTATTATTTCCATACAAAAAATAGATGAAGAACTAACCTTGGAACAATTACAGGAACAAGTATATAATAAAACACCACAAGAATTACAAGAAACCGACTTTATGGATAAACATATAAAAGTCGGAGATATTATTTATTTTGAAAATCAATTTTGGGATGAAAGAGACCAAGACCATTATTACGATTCCTTTTATGCAAGAGTTGTAAAAATAATTAAACATTTTGGAGTTGTTTATCCTACATTAGATTTAATAGCATATAAAGGTGGCGCCTTAATAAGCAAAGAAGCAAAAGCAAAGATAGGAAAGTTAGTAATTAACCGAGTATTTTGGGTATGTACTGAAAAGTATTTTGATAAAGAAATGTTTCGAGTAGAACAAGAAAAACAAACCAAAACCTTATCCCTAAAAAGGGAAATAAAAGAAACCGAAGAAAGATATAATAAAGATATAGAAAAATTAAAAATTCTGAAAGGAATGTTATAATGCCAAGAAGAAAAACGTGTTCATATTGTAAAGCAGTTAAGATGAATTATGATGAAGCAAGCTGTAAAAGTAATGATAACTATCAAACTGGATGCTTACTTGGGTATAAACAGGTTATAGGTTCAGCATATGTTGGTAGAGGTAAAAAAGATTGTTACATTGGAGATAGATACCCATCAGAAAAGTGTCCAAAACCAAAAACATTAAAAGAATTTAGTTATTTAATGTCTAAAAGACACAAAGGTTCAGCAGCAAGAGAAATTGAATAATGATAACAAACAACGATTAGATTCGGAGGCACTATGAATAAAATACCATATGAAATAACAGAAGAATTAAAGATAGCATTATCAATACCAAAGTTTAAAGAATTAAATTGTCCAAAATGTAAAAATGGTATAATTTATGATACTGAATTTGATGCGGCCTCTGCTATGGATTATACTCTTGATTATATTAATCAAGATGAAGCTTATAAAGAAGTACGTTTAAAGGAAGTAATGGGAATACCTTATACTGTCTTTGGAGAACAATTAGCCAATAAAGAAGGTAAAACTTTTTATAAAGTGATAAGTTCTCATTGCCCTTATAAATATTGTAGTGTAACTATGGAGAAATAATGAAATTAACTGAAATTAAATCACACCCAATACCTATTAAGATAAGATTTTATTCATTTGATGAATCTCCTGTAATCTATAATTGTAAAACAGATGAATTATCCTGTGTTGGTAATTGTTGGCAGTGTCCTTTATTTATAGAAAAAGGAGAACTAAAATGTAAGGAGTATATAAAAGAATTTGTGAATAATGTAGATATTCCATTATCTTTGTTTACAAAAAAGGCTTCTGAAATAATTATAGATGAGGTACTACAATGATACAGAAAACAACTAAGATAATATGTGATAATTGTGGTCAAGGTATATATGATTATGGAGATATATCTGTAAAAAATTGTTTAAAACATTTAAAAGAAAATAATCTTGCTAAGGTTGTTTATTTTCATAATGGTAAAGTATATGAATTTTGTGATGAAAAATGTTATCAAGAATTTAAATTATCTAAAAAGGCATTAATCGTATATACTGTTTTAACAATAGTCCCTTCAATATTCTCAGTTATTATTGTTTGTGGTTGGTTGTTCCTAATCCTTATTTATGTTTGTGGGATGGGCTTAGGGCATTTGTTAAATCTTGTTTAATTAAAAACCTCTCTGAGAGAAAATCCCAAAGAGGTTTATTAGAACTAAGATTAATCACCTATAAATACATCCTCATAAGGTAAATCTTCAAATCTTATTACTTTTCTTGTTACGGAAAATTCACCTTTCTTTATTCTATCCATTAAGTAATCTTTTCTTGCACCATATATAGTTGAATACATTCCTGCTTTTGGTTTTGGAACATCTTTGATAGCACTTTGAACATCATAAAAATATCTGCCCATTATATCTTCCTTAGTTAATCCTTTATTTGGATATTCAACTACATATAATCCATTAGAAGTTGAATTGCTTGTAAAAGTACCGTGTGAATGGTATCCTGTTTGTTCTTTACTTACTACTTCACCATTTTTAAATATTTCAGGAATTGCCTTTGTTAAATCAGCCGCTTTTTTAGTTAATTTCTTTACAGATTTCTTTTGTTCATCAGATACTCTTGCTTTAATCTCGTCATACTTTTCTTTATAACCTAAAAGGTATTCATCTATCTCTTTACTTAACTTATCAAAGTCACCATCAAATTCCTGTGGTTTGATTTCTAAATTTAAGAATAACCAATATTTACCATTCTCATCAGGATAAATTTCTTCTATTTCCTCATCTTGGAAATCTTTGTGAACCCAATCTGCAAACTCATAACCAACACCCTCTAAGGGTTTTCTATCTCTAATAAAATGAGAATATTCTTTTAAATCTTCAAGAGAGAAACCGTCTCCCTTAAAGTTTTCAAAATTAGCAAGATAATCACCAAAAATATTTTTCGGTAAATTGCTTGAATCTATATCCGCCGTATTATCTTTTAAAGAACCCGCAAAATACTGTCCTTTTAAATTCTTCATCTTATCGATCAATTCTTGGTCGGTTAAACCTGATTCATAAAGATGTCGGCTCAAACTTTCATTCAATACTTTTATGTTCATTTATAGCTCCTTTGTTTAATATATTCTAACAGGTTCAATGTTAAAAGTCAACCCTTTTTATATCTATATTTTAATAAAAAAAAGAGAACCGTAGTTCTCTCTTTTTAATGTATATGAATTTTTCTAATGATTATTCTTCCCAAACTCTATTACCATGAGCATCCTCAGCGTAAATAGGTTCAGCATCATCTATTTCCATGTCACCTAAGTCTGCATTAGCAAATAAATCTTCTGCTTTTTTCAAAGCTTCATTTTCATCTTTTGCTTTAACTTCAAAAGTTTTATTACCCTTTATTTTATAGGTTACATAAAAAGATTTTTCTTCTTCCTCAGTGATAGATTTAGAAACTCTTACGTTATTAGCCTTAAAATCTTCTCCAATTTCTCTGTCTGCTAACATTTCTTCTGAATAGATTTCATCCCAAAAGTTTGTCATTTGTTGAACATAAGCACTTGCTATATTTTCAGCAATTTCTGTAACATTAGCATCTGCACTTATTACAGCAACAAATCTGATAGAACCCTCAGACTTTTCTTCACCGTCTACATCTACTAATGTAGGTACATCTTCTTCAGTATAAACTTCTCCACCGTCTAAATTTTCAGTAGTTTTAAATAAATTAAATTCATCTCTGATTTTTTCAGCTTGTTTAGAAGAAAATTCATCAAACCAAGAAGTGAATATTGTAATATCAGGCTCAAATGCACCTGCATCAACTTCTACACCCATATTCTGAAAGCCTTGTCTTTCCATTTCAGCTTCGATAGCGGCAACAATAGGTTTTACATCTACTTCACCTAAGGCTTCGGCAATAACTCTATTAAGTTCACTTATATTCATAACATCTCCTTTTTAATGTTAGCTATATTTTAATATAAAAATTCAAGCTTAGGCATAAAATCTACAACAGAGTTACTGCCTTTTAAAGTAGTAATTTACTCTCATACAACCACTTTATGCAAAATAATCAATAACGTGTTTAGAATTCTTTACGGGTTTACCGTTTGTATATACCTGTGCTATCTTTTTCGTATGATTAGGCTCTTGGATATTCCATTTTCTGAAAAATAGCTTATCTTCTATATAAGCTGAAGTTGTATCAATAGTCTGTAAACCTCTTTGAAATGATTTATGTACTAACGTATTATGTCCTACTTGTTCTACTGATTGTCCTATTTTTAGCATGTTCTCTCCTTTATTTTACGGAACACCGTTCCTTTAATTTAATTAAAAAAGTGTGTATAAAACACTAATCAACATATTTGAAGTGATAGCCATGTGTATGATTACGATCACCTCGACAAACTGCCGCAATAAAATGTGCAGGAATGCTTAGAGCTGTGGAAGCCTCTTTTAAAGAATTATATAAAATATTCGTATCTATACATAAACATTTTCGTACAGGTCTCTTGTAAGATATGATTTTACGGATTTCCTCCTGAGTTAATTGATTATAATCCTCAATAAAACGAAAATGTAGTTTACCAACGGATTTATATTTACCATCACACGCCCACAAAACACAATTACGGTTAAGATTATAATAACGTGCTGCATGTGCACAACTTTTAAATACCTTACCGTCCTCTAAACAAACACAATTATGATAACCGTGTTTTAATGGTTTTGCAATTATAGCTTGTTTTTCTTCCTCTGAAAGTCTATCAAAACTCTCTTTATACATCCATCTATAATGACCTGCATAATTATTCTTCCCACAACATACATTAGTAATAGATTTATTACTAATTCCCGTTTGTCTTTCTGCATCAGCAGCCCCTTTATAAACTATTCCTGTTTCAAGACAAATTATTGGAACACTATACACTTCAGGAACGGTATTTATAATATTTTCAATATCTTTTTCAGATAACTTTGCATAATCACTACTGTATCTAAAATGTAAATTACCACAAGTAGTTAGTTTTCCCTTACAAACTTTTGATAAAGTTACTCTTGAAACATTTAATATGCGTGCGGCATCCTTAATACTTTCAAAATGTTCTCCTGTTTCAAGACAAACAACACTTTTTACTAACGCTTTTCTTATATTCTCTTTAGCTTTCTCTGAACGGTTTTGTGCCCCATATCTTATAGGAGGCTGTGTGGCTATTGGGTTCATATTATAAAAGAAATCTTTTCCAAAAAATCTATCAAGCCAATATTGCTCGATTTCATAACGTATGTCAGGATTACAAAACTCTACTACATAAAAATCAAAATTTTCTTCACCGTATAAATTAAAAGCACGTTGTAAATGAATATTCTCATGTTTAGTTTTTCTTAAATGCACCAAATGTTCCTGAATACGACTCTTTATATTTTTAGCACTACCAATATAAAAATGGTTGTTTATACGATTTTTTATTTGATAAATACCGCTTTTACCCTTAACAGCAGCTAAAGTAATCCTTTGAGGATTATATACCCTATCTTCCATAAATCTCTCCTTAACAAGTTAACTAATGAGGATAAAACCCTTATAATTTAATATAAAAATTCAAAAAAAAAGGTTCGTTAAACGAACCTAGTTAACTTGTTATTTTAATATAAACTTTACTTTATTATACTTTAGTATCTAAGGTCTTATCATCTTTTTTATGTGTTTTATCCACAGCTACAGAACTTAGAACACTAACTGCACAAGGAATTAACCATCTCATACAAAGAGCTGTTGTTGCCAAAGGTAAAAATACTCTTAAACCTGTACTAATCTTTCTGATAGCTTTGGGGTCAAGTTTTTTCGGGTCTAAATCCTTAATTATTTCCTCACCCTTTTTATATACCCAACGATTTGCTGTACCTGCTAATAATAAACCCACTACACCACTACCGATGTTTTGATACTGTAAATTTGTCTTTTGTCTTGATGGAATGTCTTGTTTAGCCGTTGAGTATACATAAGCACCTGTACTTAAAACGGTTTCAACTTGTGCAAGATTCAAATTAATAAACTTCTGAGCCTTTTCAGAATTTGTCCATTTATAAAATTTCTGCCCTGTTTTAGATTTGGCAAACGCTTCAAATATTTTATTTATTTTCATGCTTTCCTCCAAAAACGGTTTTAACAACGGGTTTTACTAAACCAAATCTAATCAGTGATATAGGAATTAAGAACCCTATCTTTAACATTCTATTAGTTAAGGACTTAAAATTCCTTAATAAAGGGGCATTGTTTTTGTAAATAGATTCTGACGTGTACAAATTATCACTTGCCGTCTTTATACATTTATTTAAAGGCAAAAATAAAGCAGCCGAAGCGGCTACTTCTGTTAATCCTGCCGATATACTACTTGCGATTGAGTAATTACGGTCCTCCTTAGACTTAAACTGTTTGGAAGTGGCAAGCATTGTTCCTGGTCTTAATACCATCGTAAAACCTGCCGTTGCAAGAGCTGAATACCAACTTGGGTTATCATTAATGTTCTTTAAAACTCCCTGTGTCTTTGGGCTATTATTAATAAAATTCGCTATTCGATTTACTTTAGGGACTTTCACTGTCATTCTCCAATTTATGTGTCTTAACCGTTTATAAATTGTATTATATACACTCTATATTTTAATTAAAACTTTCAATATTTCTGAGAAATGTAAAATTCGATATTAAAAAAGAGATGCCGAAACATCTCCTCTTTATCTATATTCTTTTACTTATTTACTTATCTGCTTCAACGGCTTCATTTGTAACCTTATTAGCAAATTTTTCTTTTATCTTTTTCTGAGTGGCTAATTGTCTTTCTAAGTCAGCAATTTCTGAATCTAATCTTATATTACCATCTTCTAAATATGCAGGAGCAACAGAATCTGTAGTTGCCATTTCTTCTGCACCATAAACACTGCAAACAAACTCAACAGTATATAAACGTCCATCAAAATCTTTTATATAACCATATCTAAAATGAGCACGAGAAAAAACAAAATCTCCTACTTTAAAACCTTCATCTTCTTTCATACTTTTCTTATCAAAAGCATCTTTTCTTTTATCGGCAACAGCATTTACAGCCGTATCCGAAGTTTCATTTAAAGCTCTACCAATAGCTTCATTTAATTCTTTAATGTTCATAAAACTCTCCAAGTTATATTTGTTATACTAATCTTTACACAAGGACATGAGCAGTCCTATATTTTAATATAAAAATAAGATTCGATAATTTAATTCTTACAAAAAGGGTTGAATTTTTTGGTTGGTAGTTTATAATATAAATATGAAAAAATTATTGATTTTTGTTTTACTTTTAATAGGACTGCCTGTATTTTCATTAGAAGAATATACAACAGAATATTTTCAGAACTTAACAGATGAAGAAGCCGTTGAACTTATTTATAATCAAAATAAACATATAGATAAGTTCACAACCAAAGAATTTGAAATATTCTATACAAACCTTAAGAACTTTCTCCAACATAGAGATATTGAAATAAAAGCATCTGCACCATTTCACTCAGAAATTATGGACGAAACCGATGCCTACTTAGCTATTGATTATGAATATTTATATAAACACTCTAAAAACTTATCTAAAGAGTGGAAACAGTTTTTATATTTAAAAACAATACCATATAAAAAACAAAAAGAAAAATGTAGTTTTTCTGTTGCTTATAATGTAATAACTATGCCACAAAAAGACTTACCTAACTTATTAAAAAGAGAACGTAAGTATATTCTTAATAACCCATCCTTTAGTCAAATAGACGAAATAAAAAAGGATTATCAAACACATTTTGAGCATTTAATTTCTAATGGTTATACATTTAATAATTGGAATAATGATATAGATAAAGACAGTATAAAAATGTGGAAAATATTTCTCAGAACTTTTCCTAAAAATACAAAAGAATACATCACCATCCAAGATTGGTATAATGTAATACAAAGAAATAATTATCAAAAAACAGATGAAGTATTAGATTATTTACATGCTATTGATAAGACGATATTTTATTAGGTAAATGTTTTAATAAATCAGGATTGATATATACGTGAATATGATAACCACTTGACCATGGTATTTCTCGATATCCAACTTTAGTAACGTCTATGCCATTTTCTCTCATCTTAGCTTTTACTTGTGCTGAACAAACTTCTGCTTTTTTATCGTTTGGCTTAGACTCAAACCAAAAATCTTTAACAGCCTGATGCTTAGAAATAGGTGCAGCAATTTTATAAACTGCTTCTACATTATATCCCGCTCTACCTAAACCAAAATCTATACAGTTCCCTGACGGGTGTCCGTTTATTTTTGTGGGACTTCCATTATGACTATCCATTATAGACGATACCATGCCTGTACCCCCATATTCATCATGAACTTCTTTAATAAACTCAGCAGCTTGTTTAGATAATAACAAAGGCTTATTAGCACTGTCTACAAAAGAATATCCACACAATGTAGTTCCTGATTTCACTTGCCAATATCCCTTTTCTATAATGTTTCCTTTATTATCTTTTACAGAATAACGTTTATTTGCAATCGAACTATCATAATCAATATTACGTATATCTTCTAATATTTTAGCTAATTCTTCGTTTAATGTTTTTATATCCATATTTTAATTAAAAAGGGTTGAATTTTTATACCAATACGTTATAATAAAACTATGAAAAAGCTACTTATATTTTTACTATTATTAGGACTTCCTTGTTATGCTGTTACTGAATATACCATAGGTAATATGGAAAACATAGAACCACAGGAACTCATCAAAATTCTTGACGAACACAAAATTAAAACTCAAAAAGATTTTGAAATCTATTATACTAACATGCTTAATTATATAGAAACAAATAATACTTCTACTTGGGGGGAAATATTCCTTGTTCAACAGAACATGCAAACGATGATATTAAAAGGTTCTTTGCAAGGGAAAATTATGACACACCTACAATTAAGATTGATAAAGGACACGCTGTGTGAGGCAGTATGATTAATTATCAATGCCTTTATAAATATGAAAATATACTATCTCAGGCATGGAAAGATTACCTTTTAATTAGCATAAATGAATATAATCAAATCAATAAAGATAAAGAAGTCCCAATAGGATATTATTACGAAGGTATATCCTATGATATTTCTCTTATACCTGACTTCATTATAGCTCGTAGAAAATTTATAAATAAATATCCTGATTTCCCATTTAATTGGTTAAATGAAAAACAAATCAAATGGTTTTTAAGTGATTTGATAGATGATAAATGGCAGATACATGATTTTATTAATACCTATCCAAATAAACTTAATGATAAAACTAAAACCATATATAAAAGGGCATTAAATCTTTTTCAAATAAATATAATTCATCACAAATATATATTTCGCCATCCTTCCATCCAATAATTAGAATGGCATTAGCGTGATTAAATCCAAAGTCCTGCCCGATAAACATTTTATTAAGAATGAAAAAGCTTCAACAATCGTATGTATCACAATAGATATAATTACAACAATCATTGAAGCCTATCACAAACTAAAAACGTTTGGTATAGAGAGATAAGCCAAAATGACTCTCTATACTTTTATAATACCACAAATTAACAAAAAAATATCATACATTTAGATAATATTACAGAATATTAAGCAAAAAGTTATAAAAATTATACTGAGTCCATATTGACAAAGTTCAGCAAACCAAACAGATATGATTTAAGACTAAATAAACTCTTTTAATCTTCCCAATCAACGAGTGACTTTAACTCATTTAAATACTGTTCAGATTTTTCTGTAGAATATTTTCCTATTGCATTTAAAAGAAAATATTTAACTGTGTTCGCGTTCCAATTCTAACAGCTAAGTCATATAACTACTGTGTATATAAAAACGGTCTTATTTGAACCTGTAAAACTATTTTAAACGTATCTCAGACGTGTCAGAATGGGTTTTAACGTGGGTAAACTTATAAACTTGATTAACTTATCCTAAAACTTATTTAACTTGCTTTATTTCGTTTGTAATTGCTCTAAAACTGTCCTAAACTTTTAAATCTCTTTGGAGTATATCCTAACCCCACTATGATTACTTGTTTTGAACTTTCAAGGCTACTATTTCTCGGAATATAACACCGAATACTATGCCTACTTTTACTTTAATTAAAAATTTCAAAAAAGTTTTCGTACTATCTTTAAATCATCTTTTCTTATTTCTTCAAATACAATCTGTTTAGGTAACATCTTAGAACAAATATATACAGAACTAAATGGTGGGTTTAATGCAGGTTTTTGATCCGAATAGTCTTTGAAATATGAAACCCTTTTATTGAAATACATTATCTCAAACTGATTATCTCTAAACATCTCAAACCTTGCTTGACTTTCAAACAACCCTACCACCCCTACTAACATAGCAAAAGGTTTTTCTAACTGAAATAATCGTTGTAATACTTCTTGCTTTAAACTGTATGGAGGATTACTAATTATATAATCCGCATCAAAATATGTATTAAAGAAATCTTCTCCGTTGTTTAAATGAGAGTATAGTATCGTATGTCCTAACGATTTACCGTATTTTACAAACCAACTCTTATCGGTATCAAAAGGACACCATATTTTACTGTTTGGTTTCACGTATTTAAAAATCGGTTTTACTGCATACAGAGGGGTATAAAACTCGTCATTACCACTTCCTGCTACTTCATCCATCTTCATATCTTCAACTCTCCCTATACATCGTAATACATATTTCCGTGCCTCTCATCTTATTATACTTTAAAACTTTCGTCTATAACAAATTAAAAAGGAGAGGTTTTACCCTCTCCCATTTATCCTGATAATCGGTGTCACTATACCAATTTTAAATCGTAGTTAAGCA